>UMCH01062734.1_pt1 | contig 9751 bp, 11 predicted proteins | sample 1964201 | NCBI WGS metagenome assembly UMCH01 (sample SAMEA4835965, study PRJEB28245) | human gut metagenome | biome: gut microbiome; material: fecal sample | place: Denmark | collected 2008 | reverse complement strand
TTCGCTTATTGGCGAAAGTTCTTTGCTAAAGCACTAATATAAAAGCCCGAACCGGAGTGGTTCGGGCTTTTGAGTACATTTTTTTGTGTGATGGATTATACCATGGAGTGTGGGTCGAGGATCTTGTTGATCTCTTCGTCGGTGAATTTGCCACTCTCGTGCAGCAGTTCACGAACGGACTGACCGGTCTTGATTGCTTTCTTAGCAATGTCAGCAGCAAACTGGTAACCTACCTGTGGGCAGATTGCAGTGATGATACCAACAGAACCATCAACCAGAGCCTGACAGCGATCAGCATTAGCGGTGATACCGGTTACGCAGTTGTCAACGAAGGTTTCAACAGCGCCAGCCAGAGCGTTGATAGACTCGAACAGTTTGTGGTAGAGAACTGGCTCTGCGTAGTTGAGTTCGAGCTGACCAGCTTCAGCAGCCATGGTGATGCAGACATCGTTACCCATGATGCAGAATGCAGCCTGAGACATAACTTCTGGAATAACTGGGTTAACTTTACCTGGCATGATGGAAGAACCATTCTGTTTTGCAGGCAGGTTGATTTCCTGGAAGCCACAACGTGGACCGGAGGACATCAGACGGAAGTCGTTAGCCATCTTGGAGCAGGAGATTGCACAAGTTTTCAGGGATGCAGAAACGTATGCATAAGCATCCAGGTTCTGTGTACCGTCAACCAGGTCATCAGCTTTTACCAGTGGCAGACCAGTGATTTTAGCAAGTTCTGGAGCCAGAGCTTCAACGTATGCTGGGTTAGCGTTGAGTGCTGTACCAACAGCAGTACCACCCATGTTTACAGCGTACATGCCTTCCAGAGCGGTGTTCAGACGAACGATATCACGTTTGATAGCTTTGCGGTATGCACCGAATTCAGCACCCAGACGGATCGGAACTGCGTCCTGCATCTGAGTACGGCCCATCTTGATGATGTCGTGGAATTCTTTTTCTTTTTCAGCCAGAGCAGCTTCCAGACGTTCTACCTGAGCAATTGCTTTTTTGAGCAGTTTAGCAGCAGTCAGTTTAGCAGCAGATGGGAAAACGTCGTTGGTGGACTGAGCTCTGTTTACATGGTCATTTGGATGAACGATGGAGTAATCGCCTTTTGTGCCGCCGAGGATTTCGATTGCACGGTTAGCGATAACTTCGTTTGCTGTCATATTTGCAGTTGTGCCTGCACCACCCTGGATTGGGTCACACAGGAACTGATCATGGAGCTTGCCAGCGATGATCTCGTCACAAGCCTGGCAGATTGCATCTTTGATCTTAACATCCAGCTCGCCAACCTGACAGTTGCAGATTGCACATGCTTTTTTGATCTCTGCCATGGAGTTGATGAACTCTGGCTGCATTCTCTGACCAGTGATGTGGAAGTTTTCACAACCACGCATAGACTGTACGCCATAGTAAGCGTCTACTGGAACCTGTTTTTCGCCGATCGAATCTTTTTCAATACGATATTCCATGATTTCTACCTTCTATCCTTTTTAATGTCTTGTTTGGGGTTTGTTACTTTTTCGAACATTTTTGACGCAAATCCTGCATCATTTGATTTCATTATAGCAGGAGTCCGGAAAAAATCAAGTGTTTTCTCTTGTAAAATCCCTTGTTTTGATAGTTTTAATTCATTTTTTTGCAATTTGTCCATCATTTCGGCAAATCTTTGTACGCTTTTTCTATTGCGTTTTTTTTCACAAAAAGAGTACAATAAAAGTATCGAATTTCTGCTGGAAGTGATTCTTTTTGCAGGCAAAAATTCGCGGGAGTTCCTGTTTTGCCTACCGGCATTCTGGGGACATGTAACAGTGTAAAACACGATTTAAGTTTAAGGAGGATTCCCGAAATGGACGTTTATGAAAAATCTCTTGAACTGCACAAAAAAGCACATGGTAAACTGTGCGTAGAGTGCAAAGTTCCTCTCAACGGTGCAGAAGACCTTTCTCTTGCTTATTCTCCAGGCGTTGCTCAGCCATGCCTCGAAATCAATAAAGACTACAATACAATCTACGATTATACTGCAAAAGGCAACATGGTTGCTGTTGTAACAAACGGTACTGCTGTTCTGGGCCTTGGCAACATCGGCGCTGGTGCTGGTCTGCCGGTTATGGAAGGTAAAGCTGTTCTGTTCAAATCCTTTGCAGGCGTTGACGCTTTCCCAATCTGTCTGGACACCATGGATCCTGACAAGATCGTTGAAACCGTTAAACTGATGGAACCAACCTTCGGCGGTGTAAACCTCGAAGACATCAAAGCTCCAGAATGCTTCTACATCGAAAACAAACTCAAAGAGATCTGCAACATTCCGATCTTCCACGATGACCAGCATGGTACCGCTATCGTTACTCTGGCAGGTCTGCTCAACGCTCTGAAAGTTGTTGGCAAAGACATCAAAGATCTCCACGTTGTTGTAAGCGGTGCTGGCGCTGCTGCTATCGCTATCACCAAACTGCTGCTCTCCGCAGGTATTGCAGATGCAATCCTCTGCGACAGCAAGGGTGCAATCTACGAAGGACGCGATGGCCTCAACGATGTTAAAGTTGAAATGTCCAAGATCACCAATGCTAAGAAACTCTCCGGTTCTCTGGCTGACGTTATCAAAGGTGCAGACGTATTCGTTGGTGTTTCCGCTCCTGGCGTTCTCACTCAGGATATGATCAAAACCATGGCTGACAAACCAATCATCTTTGCTTGCGCTAACCCAACTCCAGAAATCGATCCTGCTCTGGCTAAAGAAGCTGGCGCTGCTGTTGTTGGTACCGGTCGTTCCGACTATCCAAACCAGGTTAACAACGTTCTCGCATTCCCAGGTCTTTTCCGTGGTGCTCTGGACGTTCATGCTACCAAGATCAATGAAGAGATGAAGATCGCTGCTGCAAAAGCAATCGCTTCTCTGGTTTCCGATGAAGAATGCAACGCAGAATACGTTATCCCATCTCCATTCGATCCACGTGTTGCTCCAGCTGTTGCTAAATTCGTTGCACAGGCTGCAATCGACACCGGTGTTGCTCAGAAAACTGACATCACTCCTGAACAGGTTGCTGAACATACCCGTCAGCTGGTTAACAGAAAATAATTTTTCTGAGATAACTGTTTAGACTTCTCAAAAGCCTCCGCATCAAACTGCGGAGGCTTTTTTTGTAACCTCATCTAAAAAATACGCTATAGATGGAAATTTATTTCCTGTCGTGATAAAATAATCCTATCATCTGAAAATACAATCAAAGGAGGGATTTTATGTGGAAATATCCTGATGACAATACCCGTGCCGTCATCACTGCAAAGGAACATATACAGTCCGGGCACAACCCGCAAAATCTTTGTCTTCCTCAAACTGCTGTTCTCTTTTATATGCACAGTGGAGAGGAATATCTGCGGCAGAATTATCCAACTCATTTACTTTGCGAAAAGCTGCCCCGATTTTTAAGAGGCTGTCCGGTTTACCAGTTCGATTTAGATAACCATTTCTGTTTTTTGGACGGCGGAGGAGGTGCGCCGCAGGCAGTGGACACTCTGGAAACGCTGGCCGCTCTTGGAGTAAAAACTGTCGTTACCGTCGGAATGTTCGGTGCCTTTGGGGAAAATGTCAACAGCGGCGATATCATCATCCCGAACAAAGCATTTGTGGAGGAAGGAACTTCTCTGCATTACTATGATTTTATCGAATACTCCGTTCCCTCCCCTTCCCTCTATCAGCGAGCTGTAAAGGAAATTACCAGTGCAAAATCTCTCCCTATCGTTTCCACCGATGCAGTCTATCGTCAAACCTTCTGGAAGGAACATCTCTGGCGGGAAAAAGGCGCTGTCGGTGTGGATATGGAAACCTCAGCCCTCTTTTCAGTTGGAAGTTTTCTTGGTGTCGATGTTGTATCTGTCTTGATTGCTTCGGACAAACACCCACTGCGGGAAGAAGACCCTGCCTGGGCATGGACTATGACGCAGGAAACCCGCCACCAATTTTTTGAACAGGTTTTACAGTTTGTAAGGAGGCTGTAAAAATAGGAAGTGAAAAAAGATGAAAATAGTCCTGATCTTTCTCGTTGTCTGTCTTTTGTTCTACATACTTTGGATCAGCGGATACCTTATTATCAATCAGAAAAGGGCACTACTTTATTTTGATCGCAGAGGTAAAGACTCTGCTAGCCGCAAAATCACCTTTTCTTCCTGCACCGGATACACTAAGCGTGTTCTGAATCTGTCTAAAAATCATTTGTATCAGTTTTCTTTTTCCTCTGACATCACCAAAGGAACCGCAATAGCAGAGATTCAGGATAAAAATAAAAACGTTCTGTTTTCTCTGGACAACATCCATCCTGTCCAAAGTTTAGATACCTCTCAGATCAGTCGATATTATCTTATCTTTCGCTTTCAAAAAGCAGATGGAACAATCTGTTTGGAATGGAAAGAGTTATAACATTATCTATAAAGCACTAAAAACAGGAGGTCTTTTTATGCTGAAAAAATTAGTTGCCGTGGAACGGCTCAATCTTACTCCAAATGCAAACGAAGAGTTTGCAAAAAGAGCCGAAGAATACATCTTTTACGATGATATTCCTTCCAGTGAGGAAGAGGTCATCCAACGAGCAAAAGATGCTGACGGCATTCTGGTCAATATCACCACTCAAATCACTGCAAACATCATTGAACACTGTCCAAACCTGCGCTACATCGGCATGTGCTGCAGCTTGTACGATGAAAACAGTGCAAGTGTAGATATCCGCTGTGCAAGAGAACGCGGTATCACCGTTTTGGGTGTGCGGGATTATGGTGATATCGGCGTTGGAGAGTACGTTATTTCCCAGCTGACCGATCTGCTTCATGGCTTCCACGGCAAACGCTGGGGTGATCGTCCTTTGGAATTAACCGGTATTCCGGTTGGCATCATCGGAATGGGCGCCACCGGTCAGGTGGTAGCACGGTCACTGCGCTTTTTCGGAGCAGATGTCACCTATTACAGCCGCAGCCATAAGCCTGAAATTGAAGCAGAAAGCATCGCTTATCTCCCTCTGGATGAACTGCTCCAAAAAAACATCTGTATCTGCACCTGTTTAAATAAGTTTGTCACCCTGCTGCACCAGGAAGAGTTCGAAAAATTTGGCAATCACAAAATCCTGTTTAACACAGGTCTTACTCCTGCCTGTGATCTGGATGCGTTAAGAACTTGGCTCTCTCACGGGGACAACTACTATTTCTGCGACAGCCTGATGGCCTTGGGAGATGAATCGCTGAAAGAAGTGGAAAACGTCAGCTGCTACGGCGGTTATTCCGGCGGTTCCTATCAAGCAATCGAACGTCTGACCGAAAAATCTCTTGCAAACCTTGACCAGTTTCTTGCAAGGTAATATACCGGCACAAAATCCGAACACTCCCGAACATAATAATCAAATCCCAAAACAATCAGTACAAAAATAGAAACATATTCATTCTAAGGAGGTTTTTGAACATGGAGATCAGACCTGTCTTAACACAGGAAGTTGATTTACTTGCTGTACTTGCCGCAAAATTATGGCCTCACCACAGTAAGGAAGAACTTCACGAGGAATTTTGCGAATTTCTTTCCTGTGGAATTATTTTTGCTGCTTTTGAGGATAGTCAGATGGTCGGCTTTGCACAGTGTTCTCTCCGAAATGACTATGTGGAAGGATGTTCACACAGCCCAGTCGGATATCTGGAGGGTATCTTTGTATTGGAAGATTACCGACAAAAAGGCATCTCCCGTCAACTGCTTTTATCCTGTGAAACTTGGGCTAAAAAACAAGGCTGCCGGGAATTTGCCAGCGATTGTGAGCTGGATAATACCCAGAGCCTTTCCTTTCATCTTGCCTGTGGTTTTGAGGAAGCAAACCGAATTATCTGTTTTAAGAAAACGCTATAAATTGTTTTGAAAGAATAAAAAAGGGACCTCCTCAGAGGTTCCTTTTTTATTTATCGTATCTCACAAACTGTCAATGTATGCTCACAAACGGTAAAGCAAACTTCCATCCCACCAAAGAAAAATCCGTATACTCTGTCGGGATCATCCTGATAGGATGGTCGTGGGTCGTGACCCAGCACCCCAATCAATGCTTCCAGTTTATCCTGTGGAATTTTTTGCTTCCATTCATCTGGAATGATGACAGTAAGCGGGTTCAAATGAAGTTCGTCAGTAAATCCACCCTTTGCCTGCGGATGGCTGTCAGTATAAGCAAGATATGGCTTGATATCCAGAATTGGTGTTCCATCCATCAAATCTGCTCCCGACACCCGCAGAACCATCCCATATTTTGGATGTTTCTCAATCGCTTCCAACTTTACCGAGGAAAGTCCAATCGGGTTAGGACGAAATGGAGATCGAGTAGCAAATACTCCCATTCGTGTGTTTCCTCCAAGCTTTGGCGGCCGCACTGTCGGAGACCAGTCTTCCCGCACTGCTTTGGAAAACTGCCAGATCAGCCACAGGTGGGAGAAATCTTCCAATCCACGCAGCGCCTGTGGATTTCGGTACTCTGGTTCAAAGACGATAAGCGACTGCAAATTTTCCACCAGTCCGCTCTGTCGCGGAATTCCAAACTTGGAAGGAAAATCGCTATGTATCCTTGCGATAATCTTTACTTCAAACATCTCTGCCATATTATGCTTCCTCCGTCAGCTGCAAGCGATCTTGCTCTGTAATCTTTCTCAGCACGCGGCAGGGACTTCCCACTGCTACCACTCCAGCCGGGATATCACGGGTAACCACACTGCCTGCTCCAATGACACTACCTTTTCCGATGGTAACTCCACCGCAGACAGTACAATTTGCTCCCAGCCAGACATTTTCCTCCAGAATGATAGGGGCAGATGTTCCAATTCCTTCCTCAACCCTCTGCTTTTCGTCCAGAGAGTGTCCTGCACAGCTCAGGCAAGTTCCGGGTCCAATAAATGCTCCCGCTCCAATATGGATTGGTGAGGTATCCAGCATCACACAGTTATAGTTAATGACAGCCAAACCATAGGAATGAATATTAAAACCATAGTCACAACGAAAACTCGGCTCAATAAAGGTAAGTTCATGGCAGGTTCCAAGCAGCTGTTTCAAAATTGCATGGCGCTTTTGCGCTTCCGAAGGTCTTGTCTGGTTATATTCCCAAACAAGTTCCTTTGCCCGCAGCTGCAGCTCTGGCTTAATCTGTCCATGTTTTGCACAGTAAGGAGTGTTTGTTTTCATTAACTGACTGATATCCAATTGCTGGTTCCTCTTTTCCAAAGTTTATTTTTTATAAAAATATATGCTTACCTGCATTTTCTGCGGTCATGCTGTCTTTGACAGTAAAATTCCCGCTTTTGTTCATACATAAACCTGTCTGCTTCATCAATCTGTTCCCTGATATTGTATTGGGAATTACGCCATGAGATCCCCACGGAACAGCTGATTCCATCATGCTCCATCGTTTTCTGTACCGCATACACCGCTGCCTTAAAATCATCTTCTGCAAGAGTGTTGTCGATTACAACAAACTCGTCGCCGCCGATCCGGTATGCTTTCCCTTCAAAGCCTTTCTTCAGGCATTCTGCTGCACGATAGATTAAAACATCTCCCGCACGATGACCATTCCTGTCATTTACTTCTTTAAGGCCGTTTAAGTCAAAACAGGCAACTCCTATTCCAAACTGGTTCGGACCTTGCTCTATATTCAGATCCTGATTAAATTTATTTCGATTATATAATCCTGTCAAAGAGTCCTCATAGCTCAGACGCTTTAACTCCTGTGTCTGCTCTGCAATCTTTTTTTTCTGTTCTGCAACTCGTTCCTGCAGATACTGATACGACTGCTGTGCCATCTTTACAGGAAAACCGATATCATCTTCCACCATTTCATCGTATGGATTGGAAACATGAATATGGCAGCAACGAAGTTTACCTTCTATATTGCGAAAAATTGCTGCAATACGCTGGTGAACTCTGAGACTGATTTGGGTAGAGGAATCCGTCACAATCCACATCCGTCCGCTGCACAGATAAACCTCAGGAGCGATCGTCAACACGTGATACTCTTCCTCTGAAATATTACATTTTGGAATCTGACCTGCAAACTTTCGAAAAATATCAATTACTTCTTTTCCAACGGCATATTCGTGATCTCCCGCACCAATCCAGACAATATCTTCATCCAGATATTCTATCACCGCTTCAATATCATTTGCACAGTAATGCTTGTGCACCATAAAGCTGATAAGTTCAATAACTTTTTTTTCTTCCGGACTTTGTTTCACTTTAAAAACCATCCATTCTTCCTTTTGATCCATCTCAATAATCTTTTTTACTCCTGTTTATCCACACGCAAAAGATTTTTGTTTTTAAAATGAGTCTTAAAATCCCTGATTTTCCAGAAATTCCTTTTAATTGTGATGTTTGTCCACAACCTTTTCTAAGAGAAATTACTATTTGACTGTGTTTTTCCTGATTCATCCATACAATCTCATAAATTATATCTTATTTATGGGATTTGTTCAATATCATATTGAAATGATTAAATCCTCCAGTAACTTTTGAAAGCACCCTGTTATGACACCAAAACATCTTTCTCCGAAAAAATGGATTTCCAAACTCTTTTTGTTTTGATCCTCTTTCTTCTGTATTTACTCATTCCTATTTATCTTTTCCATTTAGACAATTTCCTAATCTTATTGTGCTATATCCGCCCCCTCTTATAAAATCACTTTGAAAAAGCCTCTCATTTATATAGGGACAAAAATATGGAAAAACTCTCACTTAAATTGAAAAAACATATAAAAAAGAGCTATCAAATTGATAGCTCTAAAAAACAATCTATTTATATTCCTTTTTGAGTCGTGGCATAAACAGTTTATCAAATAACACACCGATCATTACCGTTGCTATTGGGAGTGCATAGGCAATGTGCTGCACCCAGCTTCCATAAGAGATCAGCAGATTATAGGTACCATGAAATGCAATCGATGCTCCCAAAAGTCCCAGTGTACCAGCAATTTTGAGCCATTGGCGATTCCATACATAAGCAAGTCCATAGCCAATGATTGCTCCACAGACAATATGCATTGCTCCCGCACCAAGACCGCGTATCAACAGATAATCCAGGTTTTCCGCTCCACCTTCGATCAAATAACAAATATTTTCAAAAGTAGCAAATCCTGCGGCAAGGGTGAGGACAGCGTTTTTGATTTCATCTGGTTTTGGCTCAAATACAAACAGATAAAACATCAAAGGCAGCAGTTTCATCACTTCTTCCACCACCGGTGCAATTTCTACCGTGGCATGAAAAGCAGTCGTTTGATACAAAGCCGCTACAAAGGTATTCACATACGCCGAAAGCAGGCACACACCCATTCCTTCCAAAATAAACACAAAGAAGCTCAGATATTTTTTGCCCATACACAGTGCAGTGATAACCAACGGTGCCGCAACACATACAAAGATATTCTCGATATACGTCATACTTCCACCGCCTTTCTGACCGATGGCAGAATAAGAAATATCGAAGTTGTAAGCATAAAATCAATCCAAAAATAAGGATTCGTCCAGGTGTCGCTCACCCATGGATAGCTGGACAGCCAAAGGCAATTTTCCAACGCAACAAAAACAATTACTGCAAGGTGAAATTGCCATTTGTTGGAGCCCGGTTGCTTTTTCTGATAAACAAATCCTCGCACCGAACACCAGGTGAGTGTAAGCATAATACCACCTATTATGATATTATAAATCAAGCTTCCGATGCTGATATAATACAATGTGAAGAAAATAATGACTGCT
>UMCH01036005.1_pt1 | contig 9770 bp, 8 predicted proteins | sample 1964201 | NCBI WGS metagenome assembly UMCH01 (sample SAMEA4835965, study PRJEB28245) | human gut metagenome | biome: gut microbiome; material: fecal sample | place: Denmark | collected 2008 | reverse complement strand
TTCCGATCGGCGGCATCATTGCCTGTCTGCTGGCTGCTTGGTTCGCTTGGGATAAAGTTCACACCCATTGGACTTCTCTTCAGAACTACCCGGGATGGAAGAAAGTGCTCAGAGTCTGTATCGGCGTTCTTTGCCCTGCACTTGTCTTAGCCGTGCTTATCTCCGGACTGATGAACTAAAATATCCGAAAATTTTTAGAAAGGAAGAAAATGGCCCTCCCTATTGAACAGCTCTACAAAGCACGTGATTTCTTGAACTTAAAGAATATCTCTGCCAACCACGTCGAGTTATCTTTCAAGAATCCCGTAATCGCAATGCTTGCCAAGGGCAAAGTTGCTGAAATCGCTTCTCAGTGCTCGCCCGACGGCGCCTTCACAAAATGTGAGATGCACGGCAACGATCTGCACTTGGACTTCAATCCTGAGTACGTCAGCGAACGCCTCATGGCTGAGATTTTTGATGCAGCGCCGGAAAGAGCAAAAGACGCTGCCCGGGAACTGGCTGCATTTGTGGCCGAAAAAACAATGAAAGCCTAATGAGCTTTCCATAGAATTTGAGCCGGAAATCTTCCGGCTCTTTTCGTATATAGGTCTCAAGCGGAGGTTCGGTTCTCCGATAATTTTTCTAAGACTCCGAAGTCAGCGAGTTCTGGTTCGAAATCGGAGACGGCAGAGACATCGGCTGGTCCTCTTCTTTATCGCTCTCAGACGCGACCTCCAGCTGAAGATTCATCTTCCTTGTCTTGTTCTGAACGATATCTACGGTTTTAACGACTGTTTCAACCTGAGATTTAAGTTTATTTAGGACTTCGCCGTACTTCGCAAATTCCGTCTGGACTGAAGACAAGATCTTTCTGATTTCCGAGCTCTTCTTTTCAATTGCGAGCGTCTGGAAACCGGCGCGATAAGCACAAAGGGCGCTCGCCAGCGTCGACGGGCCCATGATGTATACGCGGTAAGACGTGAAGAGTTCGTTGGTCAAACCTTCCAGCGCCAAAGCCTCTGCATAAAGTCCTTCCGACGGAATAAACATAATCGCAAAATCTGTGGTCTCCGGCACATTGATGTACTCGGCAATCGATTTGCCTTCATTTCTAAAACGCGTTCTTAATTTAGAACGAGCCTCCGCAACACCTTCTCGATCGCCTTCATCGGCTGCCTGCAGGAGTCTCTGGTAATCCTCTACCGGGAACTTCGCATCAATCGGCAAGAGACAAGTTCTGCCATTTAAGCCCGGCAGTTTGACGGCGAACTCAACCACCATCTTCGGTTTAGACGGAACCGGATGGGCATTTTTAACATACTGACTCTCGGTGAAGTATTCCTTCAGCAGTGCTTCAAGCTGAACTTCACCGAGCATGCCGCGGCTCTTGACGTTGACAAAAACGCGCTTCAACCCGCCCACTTCTTCGGCCAACTCTTTCATCTGGCCTAAACCTTCATAGACGCGGTTTAACTGCTGAGTCACCTGGGAGAAGCTTTCTCCGACTTTACTTGTCAGCGTGTTTTGGAGTTTCTCTTCTACGGTTTCTCGGATCTTTTCTAACTTGGCTTCATTATCTTTATTAAGTACTTTCAAATCGTCATCGACCTGTTTACGCAGTTCATTTAACGAGGTATTCAATGTCGAAGATAACGTTTCAAAACGCTGGTTCACGCCGCGAAGCTGTTCGTCATTGCGGGTGAGCGACTGATTCAGCGTATCTTGGACGGCTTTCAGATTGGAAAAAATTTCTCCGCGGAGCGTCTTCGAGAGTTCTTCAAAACGCTCATTCAGGCTCTTAATCTGCTCATCGTTTCGAATCAGCGATTGGTTCAATGTGCTTTGGACCACTTTTCCGCTTTCTGCAATCTCTTCTCGGATACTTCTGGATAACTCCTCAAAGCGCTTGTTTACCGAACTGATTTGCTTATCATTACGTGTAAGAGACTGGTTAAGCGTGTCCTGCACAGCCTTCAGGCTGGCAAAGGTTTCGCTTCTGATTCCGGCCGAAACATCCTGAAAGGAGCGTTCCAGCGTACGTTCCGTTTCCATAAAATTCGGTTTCATACGATCGGCAATCAGATCCTTACTTTGGGTGACAGCCGCACCCAGGTCCTCCCGCCAAGCCATTCGAGCCTGAGCAACCGTCTGAAGCGTATTGGCACTGATGCTTTTTAGTCTGATAAGGCAGTAGATAAGGCCGATGACTAAGACAATCAGCAGAAAAAATGCAATGAAGCCAAGAATAAAGATTTCAGAGGGGATACCGCTGGCGGCAGAGACTCGAGTCAGCCAATCGTTCATTTTATTTTTAGAGAGTATTCAAAAAAAGACAGAATAAACCAATCTTTTTCTGAGCGGTTTTGCCTTTCGGGCTGAAATCCGTCAGCTGCAAAACACCTCCGAAAGTATTAAGTGACAACGAGTAAGCAGTAACACTTATAATGACGGCCTTAAGCGGCCTAACGGCCTCCTTTATTCATTTCAAAAGGTATTTTTATGACTCTAACCGCTTGGATTGCGATCGCTGTAATCCTGGTCACGGTTTACTGCCTGATCAAGCGTTTTGAGACGCGTTTGGTGCTGTTTACCGCCGGCCTATTCCTTTGCTGTATTGCCATGAAACCGATGGCAGCACTCGATCAGTTTGCCAAAAGCATGGCAAACGCTTCGCTCATCATGGCGATCTGTTCCTCTATGGGCTTTGCCTATGTGGTAACGACCACAGGATGCGATAAAAATTTGGTTAAATTTTTAGCCGCTCCTTTAAATAAACTCGGCATTCTCTTGATTCCTGCCACAACGATCATCACGAGCTTTATTAACGTCGCCATTCCGTCTGCCTCGGGCTGCGCAGCCGCCGTCGGTGCTACATTCATTCCTGTGATGATCCGCGCAGGCATCCGACCGGCCGCAGCCGGCGCCGCTGTCCTGATGGGCACTTTCGGCTCCAACATTTCTCCGGGAACGAGCCACAACAGTGTTGTTGCCAAAATTGCCAATATGGACATGATGGACTTAATTAGCCTGCATACGCCCTATTCTTTAGCCATGGTGTTAATCGGTGCCGTAGGTCTCACGATTGTCTGCCTGATCCTCCGCGACAACAAGCCGAGTGCTAAAGAACTCGATGATTACTACACTTCGGCTGACCACAGCGGGGGCGTCGAACGCATCAATCCGCTCAAAGCCATCGCTCCTTTGGTTCCCTTGGTCATTCTTCTGCTCGGCAACTCTTACGTTCCGGTCATTAAGATGGGTGTGGCTCAGGCCATGGTCATTGGTGCCATTTTCGCATTGATCGTTTCATGGGTGAATCCTCAACAGTTCACCAAAGACTTTTTCAAAGGCATGGGCGAAGGCTATGGCTCCGTCATGGGCATCATCATTACGGCCGGCGTTTTTGCCGCAGGCTTAAAAGCCACAGGTTTAATCGATGCTTTCGTGGAGGTTTTGAAGAGCTCCAACGAAATCGCCCGCTGGGGCGGTTCTTTCGGTCCGTTCATCATGGCTGCCATCACCGGTTCCGGCGACGCAGCAACTTTTGCCTTCAATGAAGCCGTCACTCCGCACGCTGCTTCCTTCGGCATGCCGATTCCGAACCTCGGCGCCATGGCTCTTATCTCCGGCCAGATGGGCCGTACCATGTCTCCGATCGCAGGCGTTGTGATTGTGCTTTCCGGCTTGGCCATGGTTCCTCCGATTCAATTGGTTAAACGCACGGCCATTCCTTTGATTGTCGGCGTTGTCGTTCTGGCGCTGACCATCGTCTAAAGCCTTTTTAGACCTCTTGAAGCACCTCGCAAATTGCGAGGTGTTTCTATATCTACATACTTCACTGGTTTTTCTGCATTAGTACTATGTGAAAAAGACCACAAACCTATTGAAATCAGTGGTGTATTGCTCACACTTTTGCCACTGTGTAAAGAAAAATATTTTTTCCCTCAATCTCGACTTGGCAGAGAAAATGACAAGATCAGCTTCTAAAAGTCTTAAACTGCGCGCCTGACTTTCATTAAAGATTTGCATGTATTCGGTTTACTTAATCATTGTGTTGGGGTTGCTCTCGGCCTTCGGACCGTTTGTCATCGACATGTACCTTCCGGCCATGCCGGAGATGACAAGAGTGTTCTCTACTTCTGTTTCTTCCGTTCAATTAGGCCTGACCTTCTGTATGGTCGGGCTTGCAGTCGGCCAAATTATTTTCGGGCCTTTAAGCGATAGGTACGGCCGCAAACCGGTTCTGTATTTTTCTCTTCTTCTTTACATCGCAGCCACGCTTTTTTGCTGCTTGTCCCAAGACATCGACACTTTCAACTTCGCGCGGCTTCTTCAAGGTTTGGGCGGCGCAGGCGCCATTGTTTACTCGCGTTCGGCTCCGACCGATTTGTACTCCGGTAAAAAGCTGGCAAAGATCATTGCTATTGTCGGTGCCGTCAACGGAATCGCACCGGTTGCGGCTCCGGTTATCGGCGGTTCGGTTGCTGACCTCATCGGATGGCGTGGTATTTTCTACATACTTCTCGGCATCGGAGTGGTGATTACAGCTTTGGTGATTCCGGTTAAAGAAACGCTTCCGAAAGAAGCCCGCGAACAAGGCTCTTTCTGGCGCTCTTTTGAGGGCTTTGCTTTGGTCTGCAAGGTTCCGAATTTTGCGGTCTTCACGACAGTTTTCGGCTTAGGTATGGGCGCACTTTTTGCCTACATCTCTTCGACACCGTTCATTCTTCAGAATGAATACGGTCTCTCTCAATTCCATTTCTCTCTGATTTTTGCCCTAAACGCAGTCGCGATCGGCGCAGGCGCCCTGCTTGCCGTTCGCTTCTCTACGACGGCCAAAGCCACATACTTCGGAACCGCAGGCAGTCTGATCACTTCAATCGCCGGTTTTATTTTCGCCTTAACGACAAAAGACTTGTATACCTATGAAGGCTGCCTGCTGCTGATGGTTTTCTGCCTAGGCTTTATCTTTACCGGCGCGGCTTCTGCCATCATCGGAAGCATCGGTTTCTTGCTCGGAGGCATCGTCTCTCCGATCGTGAGCTTAGGAAATATTCAGGCAACGTCTTTTGCCGTGTGCACGGTGGCGCTTGGATTAGGTTTGCTTTTGTTGCGGTTCTTCACCACAGAAATTCACGGCACACCTGCGAAGAGGACTCCTCAGTCCTGATGAAGCAAATGTTCGCGCCTGCTCGGCGTTTCCATCGCTGCCTTTCGACAAGCCTCTTCACTAAAAAGAGGCTTGACGTTTGTCTGAGTCACCCAAGAAGCACCTTGAGCTTCACGAACTCGAGTTATCTTCAGGCAAAGCGGTTTAAATCCGCTATTGAAGCCTTCGGTGTGCCTTTCAATTTCAGGATGGAACGGTTCAATCACCACAGAAGTCACGGAAACACTGTCGGGATAAGGTATCACGCCTTGAATTAAGTCGCCGTCTGTTGAGGCAAAACACAAACCGAATTCTCCGGCTAATACGGCAGCAACCAACAACGCTTTGATTTTCATGAAAATTCAGTTCCTTCCAACGGCCAAAAACTATAGAATGCGTGCACCAAAAGAATAACCGATTTGAGGCAGTTTTGTATTTCGTTCGGTTATCAATCGGGCATTATTTAGACATATATAAGAAGGCAATATGAACATTTCTGTTTTTGACATGTACCGTATCGGTATCGGTCCCTCTTCCTCCCACACTGTCGGGCCGATGCGTGCAGGCCGCAACTTTATTTCCCTCCTGAGAAATAAGCATCTCTTCCCCGAAGTCGAAGACATTAAAGTCAGACTAATGGGGTCTCTTGCCGCAACGGGTATCGGACATGCCACAGACAGCGCAGTGCTTCTCGGCTTAATGGGCAAGAGCCCGTCTGTTATCGATGTGGACTCCATTCCAGGATGGATTCAGGACATCAAAGAAAAAGATCGCCTGCTGCTCGACAGCTGCAAGCCGATTCCCTTCCACTACAGTACCGACCTTACATTTGAGCCTTCTGTTCTCGATCCTTACCACACCAACACGCTGATCATTACAGCGTTCGACGATAAGGGCAAAGAACTCCTGACCAGAAAATACTATTCCGTCGGCGGCGGTTTTATCGAAACCGAAGAAGAAGCCAAGCTCAAGCAGGAACCTCGCGCCCTTCCCGCTACCGAAGAAGATAAAAAGGCGCTTCCCTATCCGTTCTCCACGGCCAATGAACTCATGGAGCAGTGCCGTAAACACGGACTGAGCATGGAAGCCGTGATCCGAGCCAATGAAGAGGTCATCCGCAGCCGCGAAGTGATCGACGATTCGCTGGATCACATTTGGTCCGTGATGAGCATGTGTATCGACCGCGGTCTGAACGCAAAGGGATGCTTGCCCGGCCCTCTAAAAGTCAAACGCCGCGCCAATGAACTTTACGAAAAGCTTCTTAATAGCCCTCTTAAAGTCGCAGACGATCCGCTGCAGGTCATTGACTGGATCAACGCTTACGCCTTTGCCGTCAGCGAAGAAAATGCCGCAGGCGGAAGAGTTGTTACTGCCCCGACCAACGGTGCAGCCGGTGTTATTCCCGCTGTCATTAACTATTACCGCCAGTTCATTCCACAGGCCAATAAAGAAGGCATCCGTACGTTCTTATTAGTCGCCGGCGCCATCGGTGCACTCTATAAAAAGAACGCTTCTATTTCCGGAGCAGAAGTCGGCTGCCAAGGCGAAGTAGGTGTCGCTTGCTCCATGGCTGCCGCCGGCTTAGCCGCAGCGCTCGGCGCCACCAACGAACAAATTGAAAACGCCGCCGAAATCGGTATGGAACACCACTTGGGGCTGACCTGCGACCCGGTCAGAGGCCAGGTACAAATTCCCTGCATTGAACGCAACGGTATTGCCGCCGTTAAAGCGGTCAACTCCGTGCGCTTAGCCATGATGGGAGACGGCTCCCATTATGTAAGTCTGGATCAGGTCATTGAAACTATGATGCAGACCGGCAAGGATATGGCGAATAAATACAAAGAAACAAGTCTCGGCGGCTTGGCCGTCTGCGTCGTCGAGTGCTAAAGGAAAAATTATGAGTCGTCAGATACCGGCATTTGTCACCAAACATGCATGTTTAGAAAGAATGTGGAATTTCGGTATGTTCGTGATGGAACGTATCGACAAGGCCTCTTTAAAACAAGTCGCCTCCTCCCTGACCCTGACGACCCTTCTTTCCATTGTTCCGGCCTTAGCGGTCATCATGGCGGCTTTTTCCGCTTTCCCGCTCTTTGCTCCCTACCGTGAAGCCTTCGAGCAGTTTATTTTCTCGACACTCCTTCCGGCTCAGTACAGTGAGCAAATATTGGGCTATATCAAACAGTTTGCTACGCAAGCCGCCGGCTTAACCGCCTTCGGTTTGATCGGCTTGGTCATTTCTGCCTTGCTTTGTATTGCGACCATCGACTCGGCTTTGAACGCCACTTACGAAGTGCTCAAGCTCAGAAGCTTATGGCAAAGAGTTCTGATGTATTGGGCGCTTCTTACGCTCGGGCCGGTTGCCATCGGCATCAGCCTTGCCGCTTCATCGTATTTAACCGGCATGGCGATGGCGGGCCACTTATCGGTATATGCGAAGTGGCTTATTCCCATCGGTCAGCTGATCTTCCAGTCGATCATTCTCGCGGCTCTCTATAAATACGTTCCTAACTGTCGAGTACTGTGGAGAGACGCCCTCGTCGGAGGCTCTCTGATTGCCTTGGTCTTTACCGTCTTCCGCTGGGGCTTCGGCATTTACGTAATGCGCGGCTCCTACACCACGATTTACGGTGCCTTTGCCGCCATCCCCGTTCTTCTGACCTGGATGTACATCAACTGGATGTTCGTTTTGGCCGGCGCTGCGATTACCGCCACGCTTCCGGTGCTGCGCGCCAGACGCTATAAAGACTTTGATAAGAGCGGAGACGACCTGCTGTCCGCAGTTGCCCTCCTCCGGATCCTCATGCTGGCTAAAGAAGTCGGTAACCCTCAGATGACCAATGTCGAACTGGCCGATAAGATCGGAAGCTATCCGGAGGCCGTGGACGCACTTCTCAACAGATTAATTCCCACGAATTATGTCGTTCGAATCGGAGCCGACGCCAACAGCAGCTGGGCACTTCTCGCCGATGCACACAGCAAGACACTTGAGGAATGTTTCGAAGAGTTCTCCATGGATATGAGCAACTCTCTGCTCCAGGGAGACAATGCAGAAAGCCGCTGGGTCAAAGAAGGTCTGCGCGACCAGTGGCTGCAGACCCCAATGAAAGATGTCTTGAGTTAGCTTGACGGTGTTTTGGTGATATCGACCCATCCTGCGCTGCAGGAAGCTTTCTCTAATTCCGGAATAGTGAGTTCGACGCCGGTGTCGGATGTTCCGCAGGCAGGAAGAACAGAATCCATGCTTTTGAGCGATTCGTCTAAATAGACTTTCACGCCGTCATTGATACCGAACGGACATACACCTCCCGGTGCATGTCCGATTATTTTTTCACATTCTTCCGGCTTAATCATCTTTGCCTTTGCCGCGAAAGCGTGTTTGAACTTGGCATTGTCGATTCGTGCATCACCGACGGTTAGCACCAGGATCGGACCGCTCGGGAGCATGAACGACAAAGTCTTAGCAATCTTCTTTTCTTCACAGCCGAACGCTTTGGCGGCAAGCGCTACCGTAGCAGTCGATTCTTTTGCAACCCGAATTCGATCTTCAAGACCGAATTTCACCAGATGATTTTTTGCTTTTTCTAAAGACAATTTCAAACCTTGACTAATTTAGTGCAGACAGTTTCCTGCCTGCACCGTTGACTTCTCACATGTATTTGAAGAACGAAAGCGCCAAAACGACCAAGACTCCGCTCATCAGAGGAACCCAGGTACGTTTGACGAGAACCAGAGGATTGACCTTCACGGATGCCGAGACGATGATGATCACAGCGGCAACCGGAGACATGGAGCGGAACAGGTTGGACATACATTGACCATGATCGGATCAATGCCGGCTTTTTGCGCAATCTGCGGAATCAGTTCAATAAAGCTGTAGAACACAGCATTGCCGCAACCGCTGATGGAGGTAATCAAACCGGTAATGCCGGAGAACGCCAGCATTAAACCGACCTTAGCGTTTTCAAAATTGGAAATGGAATTCGAAATGGCGTCAATCAAGCCCATAACACGAAGTCCGAACACCATAGAAGAAGCGGCAACGATCAGGACGACAACTTTAGAGAAGCCGTCGCCCATACCCTTGAAGAAGATTCCGAGATCCTTCATACCGTCCTTAACATTGCGTTTTCTAAAGAGTTCGCAGACAAATGCCAGGACTAAGGAGAAAAGTGTGATTTCTACCAGACCGACTTTGGCTTTTCTGAAAAAGACCCAGAAGAAGATCACTAAAACCAGCGGGAGGATCGGGAAAATAAAGTACCAGGTCGGTGTATTTTTCTCGGGACGCTCGGCTTCAATAACCGTTTCTTTATCCAGCTCTTTCAGCAGTACGGCATCTTTCTTGTCCAAGTAAGTCTGCCAGAAATAATGAACGATACCCATCACAAACAAGGCCGGAATCGTGATCGGTGCCAAGTGGAATGCTACGTAATCGACAACGTTTTCAAATCCCAGCACTCGGGCCGCGACCACGTTGTCACCGCCGAGGGGAGTCGGAACGATCGTGGCAGTTGTGGCAATCAGGGCTGCAGCCGTTAAGGTAGACATTCCGGCGGCTCTCAGCACCGGGAATAATGTTGCCATCAAGATCACAGCAAGCGAGGCGGCGCTCGGGATAATGATCTGCAGGCAGGTC
>UMCH01101735.1_pt1 | contig 9776 bp, 9 predicted proteins | sample 1964201 | NCBI WGS metagenome assembly UMCH01 (sample SAMEA4835965, study PRJEB28245) | human gut metagenome | biome: gut microbiome; material: fecal sample | place: Denmark | collected 2008 | reverse complement strand
GAACCATCGTCGGCACGGTGATCGGCTCTGTTCTGATGGCGATGATCACAAATGTTCTGATCATGCTCGGCGTTTCCGCCTATTGGCAGGCATTTGTCTTCGGTTTCATTCTGATTGTCTCGCTGTTCATCGATCGCTATCGCCAGCGCAGCTTGAATGCGTGAGTGTGACATGAAAAAAAGGAGATGAGAGAATGAGCGAAGTCGTCCTGGAGATGAAAAACGTTACGAAACGCTTTCCCGGCGTTATTGCATTGAAGGAAGTTTCCATAGCCGTTGAAAAGGGCGAAGTGATGGCCATCTGCGGCGAAAACGGCGCAGGAAAGTCCACGCTGATGAAGGTTCTCTCCGGCAGCTATTCACATAAGGAATACGAGGGCGAAATTTGGATTAACGGGAAGCGCGAAGAATTTTCCTGCATTTCAGACGCTGAAAGATGCGGGATTGAAATGGTCTATCAGGAATTGAACATGATTCTGGTGGCGAGCGTTGCCGAAAACCTGTATGTTGGAAATCTTCCGGGAAACGGTGCGTTTGTTGACTGGAAGAAGCTGTATGCCGATACCCGGAAGATCCTTGAATCGGTTGACATGGGGCATATTGATCCCAGAACGCCGGCCGGCATGCTCAACAGCGGTCAACTCCAGATGCTGGCCATCATGCGCGCCGTGATCAAAAAGCCGAAAATCATTGTGCTGGACGAGCCGACGTCCTCCCTGACGGACAATGAAACGGAAACGCTGTTCCGAATGATTCGTCAGTTGAAGAAATCGGGCGTGGCGACCCTGTTTATTACGCATAAACTGGATGAAGTCTATCGCATGGCAGACCGCGTGACGGTAATGCGCGACGGCGCTTTCATATCGGTGAATTTGATTTCGGACGTCACCGAGAACGATCTGGTCGAACAGATGGTCGGCCGCAAGGTTGAAAACCAGTACCCGAAGATTCATGTAGATCAGGGCGAAGAAATCCTTCGGGTGGAACATCTGAGCGTTCCGCACCCGAACATCAAGGGCAAGAACATCGTTGACGATATCGGTTTTACGCTGCATAAAGGCGAAATTCTGGGGTTCGGCGGTCTGGTTGGCGCAGGCAGAAGTGAATCGCTCGGCGCGATATTCGGCCAGACGGACAAGGGCGTAAAAAAACAGGTCTTTGTCGAAGGAAAAGAAGTGAATATCCATTCCCCGGGCGACGCAATCAAGCAAGGATTGGGTTTCCTGACGGAAGAAAGGCGCAAATCCGGATTTGTTCCCGTGTTCTCCATCTGCCACAATCTCACGCTTTGCATGCTGGATAAGCTGCCCGGCGGCGCGCTGATCAATAAAAAATCCGAAGATGAAATCGCGCAGAAAATATTTAACAGGCTTCGCGTTAAAGCGCCTTCTATAAGGACGCAGATCATCAACCTGTCCGGCGGCAATCAGCAAAAAGTGGTTCTGGGCAAATGGCTCTTGGATACGCCTAAAATTCTGATTATGGATGAACCGACGAAGGGCATCGACGTCGGCGCGAAGGCGGAAATCTATACCATTATGGGTGAGCTGGCGCAGCAGGGCATGGCGATTGTGCTGATTTCTTCGGATATGAGCGAGCTGTGCGCGATGAGCGACCGCTGTCTGGTGCTCAGCAACGGAAAAATCACGGGCGAATTTGTCGGAGAGGATATTACGCAGGAGAATGTGATGCGCGCTGCAATCGCGTCGTGAGGTGGAGCGCCATGGTAAACAGACAGGTGCTGAAAAACCAGCGGCTGGAAGTGACGATTCGCCTGCCTGGCAGTCAGCCGGAAAGCGAACGATTTGACAGCAGCTGCGTCGTAGAACAGGTCTTGCTGGACGGAGAGCATACGTTCTGCCAGCCGGAACAAAAAATTGCTTCGAGGGTAACCTGTTGGGGATTCGGGCTGAATGCCGAATTTGATATGAACGACGTGGCCCGCAAAGCGCGGAAAGGGGAGCTTTTCCCCAAACCGGGCGTGGGATTGATGACGCAGATTGAGGATAACCGGCCCTACGACATGTGGAAGCACTATGAGATTGCGCGCTATCCCAAGAAATGGGCCTGCGGACCGGACTGGATTGAATTCACGGAGGAACAGCCGGAATGCTTGGGCATTTCATTGAAAATCATCCGTCGATTGAGCTTGCGGGGAAACGAAATTCACCTGCAAACGGAAATCCGGAATACGGGTTCAGTCCGCGCGGAATTTTCCGAGTATCAACACAATTTTGTGGCGATTGACGATCTGCCTGTTCAAAAAGGCTATCGTTTGGAAATTCCTTTTGACCAAACCATAGACCAACTGCCGGAACGGTTTGTTCTTCAGTCGGATTATACGGCACGCGCGGAAAGCAGCGTTCGCGTAGAGGGGCAGACGGTGATTTGGACGGACGGTATGGACGGAAAAGCCTATCACAAAACAACGCCGGCCGAGAAAATTGCGGATCTGCCGTCTTATAGCTGGAGGCTTTTCCGCGACGATTGTGCCGTATCCATTCAGGAAAAGATGGATTTCAAACCCTGGAGGCTGGTGCTGTGGGGCATAGAGCACTGCATCTGCCCCGAAGTTTATTGCAGAATTTGCGTGAATCCGGGGGAAACGCAGACGTATACAAGACAATGGATTTTTGAATCATAATGGAGGAACAACATGAGCAAAAAGGCAATCGTAACCGGTGCGAGCCGCGGAATCGGAAAAGGCATCGCGATGTGCCTGGCCGCAGAGGGATATGATCTGGCGATTTCATATGCCAGCAAAAAAGAAGAAGCGGAGAAGGTCGCAGAACAAATTCGCGAAACCTACCATACGCGGTGCCTGATCTATCAGGCTGCGCTTCAGGAAAAAGGCGCGGGCAAAGCCCTCTTTGATCGAGCCGTGGCGGATCTCGGTGGATTGGATCTGCTGGTCAACAACGCCGGATTGACGATTTTCGAATCGCTTCAGGAAATCAAGGAAGAAACGCTGGATTTGCTGATCAATCTGGATTTCAAGAACTATATTTTGATGATGAGGGAAGCTGCCAACTATATGATTGCCAGCGGAACCAAGGGAAACATTATCAATATTACATCCTCGCGCGGCGAACAGTCTTATCCGGAGGATGGCCTGTACGGCGGTCTGAAGGCCGGATTGAATCGTGCCATCTGTTCTTTTGCGCTGGATGTGTCTCAATACGGAATACGCATCAACAACGTCGCGCCGGGCGCGATTCGCATCCGAACGAGAGAGGAACTGATCGAAGGCGGAAACGTCGCGATGGCGGATTTCTGGGATGAGCTTGGAAACCGCATTGCGCTTGGGCGCTCCGGTTTGCCGGAAGACATTGGCCACGCAGTCGCATTTCTCGCTTCGGATAAAGCATCGTATATCACGGGAACGACGCTCCGCGTGGACGGCGGCCTGATTCTGCCCGGCATGCCGGAAATGATTACGGAAGGGCTAAAGCCGGGAGAATGGCGTTCGGTGGCAAAGCCTGTAAAAAACAAGGGATTTTCGTTGTAAGGCGACAGAAACAGATAAATAGAGAGGGAATTATATGATTACAATCAGAGACATTCGAACGATTGTTACGGCTCCCAGAGGCACTGAGCTGGTCGTGGTCAAGGTTGAAACGTCGGAGCCCGGTCTTTACGGCGTTGGCTGTGCGACGTTTACGCAGCGCTGGAGTGCTGTTGTGACTGCGGTTAACGATTTTTTGAAGCCGCTTCTCGTCGGCAAGCCGGTGAACCAGATCAATGACCTGTGGCAGTACATGATGAGCTTTTCGTATTGGCGGAACGGCCCCGTTCTGAACAACGCGATCTCCGGCGTGGATGAAGCGCTTTGGGATATCAAGGGAAAATTGGCCGGTATGCCGGTGTATGAGCTGCTCGGCGGAAAATGCAGAGAGGGCGTCGCCGCGTATCGACATGCGGACGGGCGAAACTTTGAAGAAGTCGAGCAGTGCATCCAAAACTATCTGGATCAGGGCTATCGTTATATTCGCGTTCACTGCAACACGTATGGCGGAAATATGGGGATCATGAACAACACAAACGGGTTGCAGTCTTCCAGCGCAAATGCATATACCATGCACAAAACGGAAAACGCACCTGAAGGCGCGTATTATGATCCGGCGCAGTATATGCGCAACACCGTCGAGCTTATCGATCATATGCGCGGGAAGTTTGGTTATCAGGTGGAGTTCATGCATGACGTCCACGAAAGGCTTACGGGCATTCAGGCGTTGCAGCTGGCTAAGGACTTGGAGCCGTACAAGCTGTTCTTCCTTGAGGACGCACTTCAGCCCGAACAAGGCGAATGGTTCGAATATATCAGGAAGCAGACTGCGGTGCCTCTGGCGATGGGCGAGTTGTTCGTAAACCCGATGGAGTATAAGCGGCTCATTGAAAAGCGGTATATTGACTACATTCGCTGCCATATTTCGATGATCGGCGGTTTGACGCCCGCCATCAAACTGGCGCATTTTGCGGATGTATATGGTGTGCGCACGGCGTGGCACGGCCCGTTCGATCTGTCTGCGATTGGCGCGGCGGCACAGATTCATCTGGATTTGGTTTCTCCGAATTTCGGCGTCCAGGAATTCTCGGGTTTTACGCCGGAAGAGCGAGAGGTCTTCCCCGGCGCGCCGGAAGCAAGAAACGGATATGTCTATTTGAACGACAAACCGGGATTGGGCGTAGATATCGACGAGGAAGCGGCGAAAAAGTATCCGCCGACCTTCAGAGATAATTTCTGGCTGAAATGCCGGCTGCCGGACGGAACCTGCGTCAGGGCATAACAACAACAGGGCGGACGCTGCTGGATTGAAGCAGCGCCTGCCTTTTGGAATTCAAGGAGGAAAATCCATGAAGCAATTTCTAATCGGAAGTTATGCGCCGGAAGGAGAACCCAGCATTTTCGGTGTGGAATTGGATGAAGAGAAGCAAAAGCTCCGTCTGCTGTGGAAAGATGGACAGGTTCAGAATCCGTCCTTTCTTTATCTGCATCCGAATTGCCATGTTCTGTACGCGGTTGAAGAGCGTGTGCCGAACGGCGGCCTTGCGGTTATGATCAAAACAGAAGAAGGGTGGCTTTTGAAAGAAAGGCTTTTAGCCGGAAGCGCTCCTTGTCATTTGGAAATGACGCCCGACGCACGATATCTTCTGGTCAGCAACTACATGGATGGAACGATTGGCGTATATCGGGCGGATGAAAGCGGAATGAATGTGGTTCAAACGGATTTGGTTCGTCATCAAGGCAAGGGCGTAAATCCGACGCGGCAGGAAGGTCCCCATGTTCATTCGTGTCTCGTGATTGGCGAAAAGATATATTCTGCGGATTTGGGGCTGGATACGATTTTCGTGTATGAACTCAATCCGGCTGACGGAAAACTGGGGGAATGTGGTCAGATTCATATGCCGGATGGATGCGGCGTTCGTCATTTGGCGCATCAACCCGGTTCGCCGTATCTGTATGCCAATGCGGAAATGGGCGGCGATGTTTTCGTTATCGACCTGCGGGATGGACAGATCAAACAAACGCATCGGGTCGTACCGGCGGATTTTTCAGAAGCGTTCCGAACAAGCGCCATCAAAATCAGCAAAGGATATGTCTGTGTGAGCAGCAGAGAATGCAATGTGTTGGCCATCATGAAGATTCAAAACGATGGAATGCTGGAGGCACCTTCCATTTACCCATATGCGCAAAAAACGCCGAGGGATATTTTCTTTGATGAAAAATATGTGATTACCACCGACGAAGGAAGCAAGAGCTTGACTTTGCTTTCTTTGGATGAGCATATGCGGATAAGCCAGCGCGATCGGCTCTTGCTTGGAAATGCAATGCCGACATGCATCCAGCCGGTCTAAATTGCGCATTGCCGCAAGCAGAGGAGAGTATCCTGCGGCAACGTGATCGTTTTTCTCATTATATATACATAGGGGCTGTCAAACGGATTTGGCGGCTCCTTTTCCGTATATCAGAGAACATATGGAATCTTTGATGTAATCGAGGCTAAAGGAAACGGATGAAATAATCGGCGAGATTGTTGTCAAACCAGGGGCGGACGCGATTGAACTCGGGTATACGTTTTCCTATAGATATCACAGGCGTGGATATGCGTTTGAGGCACTCACGGTGCTTATCGACCAGCTCCATCGAATGGCACCTGATCGAGCGTTTATCAGCTTTGTAGAACCGCAGAATATCGCAAGCATGGGATTGCTTCGGAAACTGGAATATCGGGATATGGATTATGTTCCGGAGATAGAATCACAGATGTTTGGAAAATGGACAAATTAGCTGAAAAGAAGAGTGAAGTCGCCTGATCAAATCGGATGGCTTTTTTGATAAAAAGAAAATTGCTCGTTATTTGGATTTGTATGTAAAAGCTTGATTTTGATAAGCTAGCTTGGGAATATAGAGGACTTTAGGTCGTTTTTTGCGGGAAGGAGGAGATTGTTTGGCAACAACACGATTGATGCCTTTACATACCGGCAAGAGACAGACTGCCGGGGATGCGATTAAACGCGCGCTCGGCTATATCAAAGACCCGATGAAAACCGAAAACGGCATATTGGTGACAAGCTATTGATGATCCGGCGGTGATGCAGATTGAAGATAAAAGGGCACAGAAACGTCTCGAAGAATGGTATGAGCAGCAGGAACAGCGTGAGAAAATTGAAATGATCCTCAAGATGCTTTCTTTGAACGAGAAGGAAATCTATGAGGATTATTTTATGTGCGAGAAAAGAGCACGAGAGATTCAGCAAGCCAACGGCGGAACGCTGGAAGGGATTCGAGCGGCGATTCGCAGAATCCGAAAGAAAGCACGGTTGGAGGAACAGGGAAAAAATTATTTTATTTTGTGTATTTTAGGTACGCTTTTGATCATTCATCAAATTATAAAGTAGGGAGGAACAGTACATGGCAACTAACAAAGGCGCAGAGCTTTTGGAAAGCCTGAAAACGCAGGGACTTTCACAGCAGGAGATGCTGAATCGGTTGGACGCGATTGTTGATGCCGAAAGCGCCCGGCCGGAAGGAAAGCGAGATAGAGAACTGATTCAAGCCTGTATTGACCTGCAATGGTTCCTCACGACAGGGGAGCATTATACCAGCAAGAAGGAGGTGGCGAGGCTAAAACTGGATTCGGCGCTGCATAAGCGCGAAAAACAGACAGCGAATGGACACAGACATTCGGCTAAGGTGCTGGCGGCGGTATTCTGCCTTGTCGCCGTGGTGATTGTGTTGCCGATAGCTGGACAGACGCTGCTGAGCCGCAAATGGATTGAAGGACAAACGGTGGATTCCTAAACAGGTCATGATATGGGTATTGGACTCTCGCTGGTAAACGGCCAGCTGCTTACGTCCATCTTCCAAACTGTACATTTTCATGTTTCTATAAAATCGAAATTCATCTGTTCTGTGTTGACGTTCTACCTTTCCGTTGTGACGAGGTGTAGCAATCCTGAAGCGATGATATTCGATTCCCATTTCGATCAAAGCTTCCTCAAATAGTGTTTTATGCTTTGACTTTGTTACAAGCAGTGCGTTGGTAAATTCTGTCCCATTATCTGTTTGAACCATTCGGATCGGAAAAGGCGCTTTCTGAACCAGCTTTTCCAGAAAATCTTTTGCACTGGCTGTGCTGTGTTCCGCATACATTTCCCGGTAAGTCCAACGGCTGCATTCATCTTTTGCTGTAAATTGATAGTATTTCTCACCATTGACTACGCAGTAGGACGGAACAAACTTTACATCCATCTGAACTTTCTGTCCGGGATATTCCGCTCTTTGGTAGGGCTTGTTTTTTCTGCTACTCTTCCGCTTCTTGCTTGGATTGACTAATTTAGCCGCCGTTCGTTTAAAACATCCATAGCTTCGTTCATAGCCGGAATTCAAAGCGCTTTCGTACCCAAGCAGCAAATCTCCCGCATATTTCTTCGCGTAACGTTTTACAAGTTTTAGTTCTGCGCTTGTTTGTTTGCGTGCAACATGATGGGGTGCGCGAGAACGATCCTTTAAGCTTTCGATGCTTCCATCATATCTCTTTTTCCATTTATGAATGGTCTTTCGGCTGATCTTGTATCGGATGGACGCTTCCGTCACTCCGTGTTTTGCCGCCCAATTCAAAATCCGTTGACGGTGGCATGCTTCCTGTGTTATTCTATCCATGGAGATCCTCTCTGTGGTGGTTGGTTTGTTGACGCTACTATCTTACCACTTAGGGGGTCTCTTTTTCACTTTTTCTTGTTACCTATGTATTATACCTCAACAGATTTAAGAAAAATCCATTCCTCTCTCATCTTGACTCCCACCCTCAAACCCCGTATAATAAACGAGAAAAATCTATACCGCGCAGGGTGTTTGAAGCCATTCAAATGAAAAGGGAAGCCGGTTCAAATCCGGCGCAACAGCCATTACTGTATTCGGTATGCGTGTGCCATGAGCCATTGAAAGCGATTTCGAGAAGGCGGCGCACGTGAAGCCGTCAGCCAGGAGACCTGCCCTGCGGAGATGAAACCGATTCTCGGGCAGTTGGAGAAGGCAGGTCAAGCGTTTGTTTGCTATGCGTCCATCTTTGTCCGAGATGGGCGCTTTTCATTTATTTTGAGAAAAACTGCGAGGAAGTTTATGAAAAAGATGATTGCGCTGCTTTTGAGCCTTTTTGCTGTTCAAACCGCGTTAGCGGAGCTGCCCGTCGTCACAGAAAAGCTTGATCTGGAAGCCGCGAAAAACTTTGCCGTGGACAGGCTGGAAGGCGGTTATTCACTGATTACCGTGCAGAACGGCGGGCGCTTTCTGCTGATTCCGGCGGGTATGGATGCACCGGATGGTCTGGATGCGGACATCATGCTGCTGTACATGCCGCTTGACAACCTGTTCGTGGCTTCCACCTCGACGGTGGCACTGATGGATGAAATCGGCGCGCTCTCCGCCGTGACGCAGACGACCTATGACGTGGAAGACTGGTATCTGCCAAGCGTGAAACAAGCGGTTCAGGATGGACAAATCGCATATATCGGTCACTATAAGCAGCCGGATTTCGAGCGTATTGCCTTGAACCCGCCGAAGCTGGCCGTTTTCTCCACGATGATCGAGGGCACGCCGGATGTGCGGGAAAAGCTGGACGAGCTAGGCATTCCTTTGCTGGTGGACAGCTCTGCATTGGAGGAAACTCCGCTGGGGCGCATGGAATGGATGAAGCTCTACGGCGTGCTGCTGGGGCGTGAGAACGAGGCGAACACCGCGTTTGACGCGCAGAAGCAGAAAATCGAATCGCTTGAGCCGATGCAGGAGAACGTGACCGTCGCCATGTTCTACATCACCTCCAAGGGCGCGCTGTATGTGCGCAACAATGGTGATTATATGGTCAAAATGCTGGAGCTGGCTGGCGGGCGGTATGCGCCGGAAGGACTGGGTACCGGCGAATCCGGCACGCGGCAGATGGAGATGGAAGCCTTTTATCTCGCAGCGGGCGACGCGGACTGTATCCTGTACATCGGCCAGCTCGGCGGCAAGCCGAAGACACTTTCGCAGCTGATTGAGCGAAACACGCTGCTGGCCGATTTCAAAGCGGTGCAAAATGGACGCGTCTATTGCACCGGCGCAGATTATTTTCAGCAGGCCGGACGGCTGGGCGACCTCATCGAGGACATGAACCGCATGCTTTCGGGTGACGACGCGGCACTAAACCATATCATGAAGCTGGAGTGAGGAACGGGTGAAAAAAACGCGGTGCGCGCTGTGCTATGCGGTGCTCGCAGTCTGCTTTGCGCTGCTGTTGG
>UMCH01050671.1_pt1 | contig 9802 bp, 10 predicted proteins | sample 1964201 | NCBI WGS metagenome assembly UMCH01 (sample SAMEA4835965, study PRJEB28245) | human gut metagenome | biome: gut microbiome; material: fecal sample | place: Denmark | collected 2008 | reverse complement strand
TTTTAGAGAGAGAATGAAAGCCGGTTCAACAATCGTTGAGTCGGCTTTTTTCGTGTTATATAGGATTCCTTTTATCAGATTATCTGTGCTTTTTCTACGATGCTCATAAAAAACTTCCAAAAGAGATAGAGATTTGCTATATTTTGAGTATATTTGTTAGGGATTAATCTAAGGATGAATTCTTATGGGTAAAGGTAGCAGAAGTTTGATATACTATCTCGTAATGTTACTTGTATTTGGCGGGTTGATGTACTTCATTATCAAAGAAGGTGAAGCTCGGCAAATACAGGAAGCTATTAGTGTGTCAAATGAGGCTCCTCATGATCTCAAGGAAGGATTTTTTGTCTTTAAAGATCTGTTAATGCATCATGTGGAATCTTCCATTGGAATTCTTTTGCTGCAGATCATTGTTATTCTTATAACTTGTCGTTTATTTGGTTGGTTGTTTGCTAAAATGCAGCAGCCTACAGTTATTGGAGAAATTGTAGCAGGAATTGTTTTAGGACCTTCTGTATTAGGTCATCTTTTGCCATCAGTCTCTGCTTTTCTATTTCCTTTGGATTCGCTACAGAACATAAATATGTTGAGTCAGTTTGGCTTGATCTTGTTTATGTTTGCGATTGGTATGGAATTGAATATAACTGAAGTAAGACAAAAGCTGAAAGAGACAATTTTGATTAGTCATACCAGTACGATATTTCCTTTCTTTTTAGGTATGGTAACGGCCTACTTTTTGTATAACAAGTATGCATACGAGAGTACGCCTTTTCTTTCATTTGCCTTGTTTGTCAGCATTGCTTTAAGTATAACGGCGTTTCCTGTGTTGGCTCGTATTATTCAGGAGAAAGGTTTAACCAAGACTCATTTGGGAACAATTTCTTTAGCAAGTGCAGCGAATGGTGATATTACTGCTTGGTGTTTGTTGGCTGTAGTCGTTGCAATTGCTCAAGCAGGAAGTATGTTGAGTGCTATTTACAACATTGGCTTTTCATTTATTTATTTGTTGCTGATGTTTACTGTTATTAGGCCTTTCTTACGAATGATTGGCCATATTTATCATAACAAAGAGGTGGTAGATAAAGGTCTAGTAGCATTTATGTTCCTTTTACTGATCGTGTCGTCTTATTTGACGGAAATTTTGGGTTTGCACGCATTGTTTGGTGCTTTTGTAGCTGGTGTGGTAATGCCTGATAATATTAAATTCCGGAAGATCATGACGGAAAAGGTTGAAGACGTTTCTTTGGCTTTATTTTTGCCTCTTTTCTTTGTATCAACAGGATTAAGAACGGAAATAGGTTTGCTGAATAGCCCGGAATTATGGTATATGTGTGGAATCTTTATTCTGGTTGCTATTATTGGTAAGTTCGGAGGATCGTTGGTGGCTGCCCGTTTTGTAGGAGAAACGTGGAAGGATAGTCTTTATATCGGAGCTTTGATGAATACAAGAGGATTGATGGAGTTGGTTGTGTTGACTATTGGGTATGACATGAAGATCCTTACACCTCCGATTTTTGTTATGTTGGTGCTGATGACGTTGGTAACAACATTTATGACCACACCGCTCATTTCTTTTATTCAATTTTGCTATCAGGTTTTTGGTAAATATAAATCGCATAAAGTGGAATGGCAACAACCACAACCCGGTGTTTTCAAGGTTTTGCTTTCGTTTGGGCGTGCAAGTAACGGACAGGTTATGTTGGATGTGGCTCATCAGATGTTTGCGCATACAAAGGATAAGCTGGAAATAACGGCTCTTCACTTAACTGTAGGGTCGGATGTAAATCCATTGCATACGGACAATTTTGAGGAAGTCAGCTTTGGACCTATTTTATATGGAGCACAGAAATTGAATATTCCTTTAAAGACACGCTATGAGGTTTCGAATAATGCCGGACAAGATATTTGTGAGATTGCTAATAAGGAAGGATATGACTTCTTGTTAGTCGGAGCCGGAATTTCGTTGAGTGATTTACCCAATGATATTGCAGCCAATCAGTATCGTACTTCTTTCTATGATAAATTCCTGCGCCATTTCAAAGCTCCGGAATCGTGGTTTTATCCGGGAGAGTTATTGAAGGATAAGACGAAGATGTTCATTGAGCAGAGTCTATGTCCGGTGGGTGTGTTTGTGAATCGGAAATTCGTTAAGGCAAGCAATACATTAATCGTTATTCATTTTGCTGAAGATTTGTTCTTGTTGAATTATGCGGATCATTTGAAGCAGACAACAGGATCAGACTTGACCATTCTCAACTTGATGTCGAACGAAGCGAAAGACATTGATCTTGTTACTCAGCGTTTGTTTGAATATACGGAGTTGCAGCATAAGGCGATTGTGTATAATGGAAATAAACTGACTCAAAGTGTACTGTCTGCTTATAATTTTATGTTGATCAGTTATAATACATGGAATTTACTTTCTGAGGTTTCTAATGAGGAATTACAGAAGATGCCTTCAACTTTGATTTTGAGTAAGTGATAGTGATATATAAATGGAAAAGCGAATGGATGAAGTTTTTACTTTGTCCATTCGCTTTTTCTGTATAAGTGGCAATGGCCAATTTTATTTCCCGTGTTCAGACAAGTATCTTTCTGCTTCGATGGCAGCTTTGCAACCGCTTCCTGCGGCTGTAATAGCTTGGCGATAATGTGGATCAGCTACGTCTCCTGCAGCAAAGACGCCAGGTACTTTTGTGCGTGGTGTACCATCGATCGTTTTGATATAGCCTACTTCATCGGTTTCAATCCAGGGCTTGAAGATGTCTGAGTTTGGTTTATGTCCAATCGCTAAGAAGAAACCGTCGATGGCAATATCAACCAATTCTTCATCCGGCTCACCTTTACGTTTTACCAGATGAGCTCCTTCTACACCGTTCTCTCCAAACAGACCTAATGTGTTATGCTCGAATAATACGGTAATGTTGGGTGCCTTGAATACACGCTCCTGCATGACTTTAGATGCACGCAAATAAGGTTTGCGGACAATCAGGTATACTTGTTTTGCCAGGCTGGCTAGATAAAGAGCTTCTTCGCAGGCTGTATCACCGCCACCAACCACAGCTACGTTCTTTTTACGATAGAAGAAACCATCACAGGTCGCACAAGCCGAAACACCCATGCCTGCATATTTTGCTTCATCGGGTAAACCCAAGTATTTGGCCGTTGCTCCGGTACTGATGATTAAGGTTTCTGTTTCAATCACCTTTTCTCCATCAATTGTAACTTTATACGGCGCTGCCGATAAGTCGGTTGCTGTAGCAATACCCATACGGATATCTGCGCCGAAACGTTGTGCCTGCTTCTTCAAGTCTTCCATTAATTGCGGACCTGTTACGCCTTCCGGATAACCCGGGAAGTTTTCTACTTCGGTTGTTGTTGTTAATTGTCCGCCCGGTTGAATACCTTCATATAAAACCGGTGCCAAATTGGCACGAGAAGCGTAGATGGCTGCTGTATATCCGGCTGGTCCGGAACCAATGATCAGGCAGCGAACTTTTTCATTGTTTGTATCACTCATTGAAATATACTTTTTATTTGTTATTCTGATTTATCGTAAATCGATTACTTCTGCATCCGGATAATCGGATTCGTTGAATGAGAAGAATGAATCTGCTTGATTTTTGCCTGTTTCCCATTTACTGATATGGATGCTGACTGTTGCTCCGTTTTTATCCGTAATGGTGATGGCGGCCGGAATGTGAGATACTTTCTCGATTTGCAAATCGACTTGTTGGATATCACTTTTCTTTTTCGGAGTCAACGTAATATCATAAGCTGATTTGGCTTGTCGAGTTGTACTTGTTCCTTTGTATTGTACGGCAAATCCTTTCTTATATTGCCGAAGCAAGACAGCCGGATTGGTTAATTGCAATTCATCACCGCTGGGTGTACTGACATTCACTTCTTCGTTACGCATCAAATAGACCCATTGCGTTTCGCCGTTGTACCAGGTAATCATATCCGGTGTTTCCAACTTGAATTTATCACCTTTCATGTTGATGACTCCTTCAAAACTCTCCGAAATATTTTGTTGCGGAACAACCGAATGTATGGCAAAATTGGCTTTGATTCCGTTCGATTGTTCATACGCTTGCGCTGCCTGATCTAAAATGGCTTGTGCCTCTTGTGCTTGTCCGTTTCCGGCAATACTCAGTAAAATCAGACAAAAAATCCATGAAAAATACGTTCGTAACTGCATCATATCTTTTTTCTTTCCGGACAAAGATACAACAAAAAACTGAGAATGAGGGCAGAATGATGAAAAATCTGTGAGAATGAGCGGATTAATTGATTTAGTTGGATTTTCTGTGAAGACAACAGATGCCACAAAAAGTCAGTTGAAGCAAGAGTTTCGTTACTATCCCGTTACTCTTTTCGCTGTCGAAGAGGTCTGAAAAGACCGTGAGGAAATGGCTGTAAACTATCGGAATACAGCGTTTCGGGAGGTAAAGTTAGGGTAATATCTGATGTTGCCTGCGGGAAAAGGACGAAAAAGACATGAAGCGGATGCGATTGCGCCGATGTGCTGCGGTTTGCTTACAGCCTTTCAGCTCTACAGAAACTAATTTTGCAATTAAAAAACGTAGAGTATGAGCAGAAGCACTTTCAGGGTGTTGTTCTACCTCAAGCGCAACGCGCCGAAAAAGAACGGAATGATTCCCGTGATGTGCCGCATCACGGTGAACGGAAAGGTATCACAGTTCAGCAGCAAGCTGGACGTGGAGGAAAAGATGTGGAACGTGGAACTGGGCAAGCTGACAGGCCGCAGCCTCGTGGCACAGGAGGGCAACCGTATGCTGGACAAGATACGGCTTGGCATCAACAAGGCGTATCAGGAAGTGTGCGACACCGACGGGTATGTCACGGCGGAGAAGGTGCGCAACGCCTATCTGGGGCTGGGTCAGAACCACAAGACCCTGCTGGCCGTGTTCAAGCAGCACAACGAGGACTATGCAAAGCAGGTAGGCAAGATGAAGAGCGAGCGCAGCTACTGGAAATACTGCGTGGTATATAACCACCTGTCGGAGTTCATCAAGCAGCGCTACAAGATGAGCGACATCGCCCTGCGTGAGCTGACACCCGCCTTCATCACCGACTTCGAGCTGTTCCTCCGCACGGAGAAGAACCACTGCACCAACACCGTGTGGTCGTACATGATGCCTTTCCGCAGCATCATCTTCACCGCCATCAACAACGGTTGGCTGGCGCGTGACCCCTTCTATGCCTACCACATCACGAAGGAAGAGACCAAGCGTGGCTTCCTGTCCAAGGAGGAGATTACGGCACTCATCAACGGCACGTTCAAGAAGAAAAGCTATGAACTCATCCGGGACCTCTTTATCTTCTGCTGCTTCACGGGACTGAGCTGGCGTGACATGTACAACCTGACGGAAGAGAACCTGCAGACCTCCTTTGACGGCCACCTGTGGATAAAGACCAACCGCCAGAAGACCGGCGTGGAGTCGAACATCCGTTTGCTCGACGTGCCACGACACATCATTGAGAAGTACAGCGGCATGGCGGACGGCGGACGGCTGTTGCCCGTCCCCTGCTATCCCCATTGTCGATACGGCATCAAGGCAGTCGCCAAACTTTGCGGCATCAACAAGAACATCACCTGGCACCAGAGCCGTCACTCGTATGCCACCACCATCTGCCTTTCCAACGGCGTGCCGATTGAGACGCTGTCAAAAATGATGGGCCACACCAGCATCCGCAGCACGCAGATCTATGCGAAAATAACCGCCGAGAAGGTAAGCAACGACATGGAACGCCTGTCCAAGCAGATAGAGTCCATGGAGCAGTTCATTTGTCAGACCATCTAACACGGAACGCCATGAGAAGAACTATCAGAATAGACGAGCACGGCCACGTGCGCATGGAGGGCAACCCGCAGGAAGAAGTGTGGATGACCCTCGCCGAGATAGCAGACCTGTTTAACCTCCCTGCCGCCACCATAGGCAGGGAGATAAAGGCCATCCGCAAGATGGGTGTGCTGGTGGACTATGAGGCGTGCAAGTATATCCGCATGGCGGACGGCTGTTCCGTGGACATCTACCACTGGGACATCATCGTCGCCTTGGCCTATCGGACTAACACCTTCTATGCCCACGCCTTCCGCAAGTGGCTGAAAGAGAAAGCGACAAGAGAAAAGGATAAAGAGGCGCACCAAGCCATCATCATTCCCCTGTGGACTTTCGGGAATAACTGAGAAAGGACAGACAGAAACAACAAACGAAAAAGACGGACGGACAATCCCACTCATCAGGGTTGCCCGTCCGTCTTTTTCATTTTTACATGCTAAACATCCGCCTTGCGGTAGTTCGCCTCCAACAGCCGTTGTATGTCATACTCCCGATAGAGAGCCTTGCCGCCAAGCAGGATGAACGGCAGCACACGGTTGTTGCGCAGATTCTGCAAGGTGCGTCGGCTTACCTTCAAAACTTCCGCCACCTCCTTGTCCGTCAGGTAACGGTCACCGTTCAGCGGAGGAGTATATTCCTGCAGGAAGCGGTTTATCTTGCGATGGCTGCTTTTCAGTGAGAAGAGCATGTCCGCCACCTGCCCTTGCTCCAACGTGAGAATCTCCTGCTTCATAGGCTGCTCTCCTTACTATGAGTGACGAGGCTTTCCACGTCCTCCCTGCGGTAATAAAACTTCTTGCCTATCTGCGAGCAGGCAATCAATCTCTTGTCCCGCATCGTCTGCAAGGTTCTCGGACTAAGGCGCAGCAATCGGCATACCTCCTCGTTGTCCATCCACTTCGCCATACGCCTGTCGCCCTCACGACCGCACAGGCGGTTCACTTTCTCCGTCAGCGACGAGACATCCGCCATCAGTGCCTCGAACGCCTTTCTTTCAATGATTACTACTTCCATGATTCTGAGTGTTGCTGTGATTATCAATGCAAAGTTACGCTGCGACCTCCTAAAACCACTCATTTTCAGCGCAGGTGGCAGCATCTGGAACCGAAAGATGTGCCATCAAAAGCCAGTTGAAAGAAAATCTTCTATGAGTCATCTATGAGTCATAAGTTCGCACTTTCCATACCCTGTAATTTTGCAGCAGAAACAAGAAAAATAGTATTGATTATGAACGTAATAATGATAGAAAGTGCCGCCTTTCAAGAACTGGTCGGACACATCGAGAAGATAGCGGAGCACATCCGCAAGTATGAGGACAGACAGCCCGTGCAGCCACAGGAACGGTGGCTGACCAGCAAGGAGGTGACCGCCCTGCTCGGCATCAGTCTGCGCACCCTGCAACGCTACCGTGACGAGGGGCGCATCCCCTTCTCGCTGATGGGGCGCACCTGCCGCTACCGCCTCACGGATGTGGAGCACATGATGAAGGAATGCTCCATGAGCGGCAACGCAGAGCGCATCGGCGAATTGCACAGGCAGTATATGGTAAGGACTGGCAAGAAAACATAAAAACGGCAAGAAAATGGATACGTACAAGATAGAGCGGCTGTTCCACCTCCTCATGGAGCGGCTCGACAGACACGAGAAGATACTCGATGACCTGCTCTTCCGCAGCCAGCGACAGGTGGCAGGTCAGGAGGAAGGCACGGAGTGCAAGTTGTACAACGGCGAACGCCTCTACGACAACCAGGACCTCTGCTTGATGCTGCAGGTGAGCAAGCGGTCGCTGCAACGCTACCGCACGTTAGGCATCCTGCCCTACCTCATGCTCCGGCAGAAGACCTACTACAAGGAGTCGGACGTGGAGAAGTTCCTCTCGGAGCATATCGACTGTTTCCAGAAAGAGAAGATGGCGGACTACAAGGCCCGCATCCGATAACAATCAATGTTTCACAATTAAAAGTCAATCAAGATGGCAAAGAAAAAAGACGAAAAAGACGTGCTGATAGTCCGTGATGAAAAGACGGGCGAAATCAGCGTGGTGGCCGGATTACAGGCGGACGGCACCCCCAGACGCACACCGCCAAAGATGGAGAACGCACAGGATTTTCTGCAGTTTGACAAGAACGGCGACGTGCTCGACAATTTCTTCCGCAACTTCTTCCGGCAGTGCAAGGAACCCAGCCGCTTCGGCTTCTACCGTATCGCGGCAGATCAGGCGGAGAACCTGCTCGGCGTGATGAAGGAACTGCTGAAAGACCCAGTGGCCAATGCCGAACTGCTCGCACCCCACAAGGTGGACACCTCTGCCTACGAAAAACAGGTGGCGCAGGAACAGAAGGCACAGGAAGAGCAGAAGAAAGAACAGAATCAGACAAACAATGTAGAACCCCAAAAACAAGAGAACATGGAACAAAAACAGGAAAACGTGCAGCAGAACGCACCAGAGAACAAACAAGAGAACAAGCAAAGGCAAGGCTACCAGCCCATCGACGAAAGCCGCATCGACTGGCAGGCTTTGGAAAAGAACTGGGGCGTGAAGCGTGAGGAACTGGAGCAGTCCGGCGACCTTCAGAAGATGCTCAACTACGGCAAGTCCGACCTCGTGCGTGTCACGCCCAACTTCGGCGGTGAGTCGTTCAGCCTCGATGCCCGCCTATCCTTCCGTAAGGACGATGACGGCAACGTGCGACTCGTTCCCCACTTCATCCGCAAGGAGCAGAAGCTCGACGAGTACAAGGGACACAAGTTCACCCCGGAAGAGAAGAAAGCCCTGAAGGAGACAGGCAACCTCGGCAGAATCGTGGACTTGGTGGACAAGGCCACGGGTGAGATAACCCCCTCATTCATCAGCATCGACCGCAAGACCAATGAGATTATCGACATGCCCGCCGCCCGCATCCGCATCCCCGAACGCATCGGCAAGACGGAGATCACCCCACAGGAGCGAGAGATGCTCCGTGCCGGACTGTCCGTCAAGGACAAGCTCATCGAGCGCAACGACGGCCGCAAGTTCGTCACCACCCTGCAGGTGAACGTGGAGCAGCGAGGCGTGGAGTTCGTGCCCGGCACGGGTAAGTCGCCCCGTACCGTGGAGGAGCAGAGCAACAAGGAATCACCCAAAGTGGCACAGGAAACCCCGCAACAGGACCCCGGCAAGCAACGTCGCAATACATGGACCAACGAGGATGGCAGCATCCGCCCTATCACCAAGTGGAAGGGTGTGCCCTTCACCGAGGAGCAGAAAGCCGACTACGTGGCGGGCAAGACCGTCAAGCTGGAGAACGTACCCGACGACAAGGGCATACCCTCCACCATGTACCTCCGCTTCAATCCCGAGAAAGGCCGTCCCTATCGCTACGACACCAATCCTGATAATGCCCAGAAGGTAGCTCCAGCAAACGAGAGCCGCACGCAGGTAGCCGTCAACAGTCAGGGCAAGACCAACGAGGCAACCAAGAATGTCAACGAGCCGCTGCAGAAGGGACAGACCACCCCGAAGGATGATGTCCAGCAGAAGCAGGAAAAACGCAAGAGCAAAGGCATGAAGGTATGAGCCGGAGTTCCACCACTAAATCCATCATTATCCCGAACATGAGAATAGAAATAATAGGTAAAAACAGAAAAAAGTAAATCAGTATGAAGACCATTATCGCAGAGAAGCCCTCCGTGGCACGTGAGATAGCCCGCATCGTGGGCGCGACCAAGAGAGAAGAAGGTTATTTTTCCGGCAACGGCTATGCCGTCACATGGGCCTATGGGCATCTGGTGCAGCTCACCATGCCCGAAGGCTACGGCATCCACGGCTTCGCCCGTGAGCACCTGCCCATACTGCCCGACACCTTTACCCTGCAACCCCGTCATACCAAGACGGAGAAAGGCTACAAGCCCGAACCCAGCGTCGTCACGCAGATACGTATCGTGGGCAAACTCTTCGA
>UMCH01025319.1_pt1 | contig 9833 bp, 8 predicted proteins | sample 1964201 | NCBI WGS metagenome assembly UMCH01 (sample SAMEA4835965, study PRJEB28245) | human gut metagenome | biome: gut microbiome; material: fecal sample | place: Denmark | collected 2008 | reverse complement strand
CTTTTCACGCTGCGAAGCTGCCACAAAAGCTCTGTGGCGGGCACCAGTTCGCAGGATAGGGCCTTGGCATAGAAGCTGTGGTCCCGGACCGTCATGTAGGCATCCTCAAAGCCAAGGCGCCGGATGCCCTCGGCCTTGACCACTTCCTCCATGAGCACACTGTATCCCCGGCCGGGCCGCACCTCGGCGATGTGGGCATCTTGGACATACCGCTCCGCCGCCTCAATATAGCGTGAGTCCGTAAAATACCAGGCACCGCGGCGGGTCACCAGGGCCGCGCCGTCAGTCCCGGCAGAGTGGAAGCCGGAGGCGTAGAAGCGGTTGGCCTCCTCCGTCAGCAGTACGCCGTCCAGATCGTAACGCTCCAGCTGGGCCGCGATTTGGGCAAAATGGTTCATGATACCCTTCCTTTCCGTTTGGCAATGGAGCCTTTTTCCATATGATAGCATGATAGCACAATGTACCGCCGGACGCACGCCATCCCGGCGTTTTCTAAGGCGGTTACTTCTGCTGCTTCGCCTGACGCTGCAGCGCCGCCTCCACAAATCCGTGGAACAAAGGATGTGCGTAGTCGGGATGAATGGGCGCATTCTGCGCCCATTCCTTTCGATGCCCGCGGGGCTCGCCGCCTGGGGCGGCAGCCGCCCCGCATGGGCAGAGCCGCCCCGACGGTTACTTTTGCGCCTCCTGACGCTGCAGCGCCGCCTCCACAAATCCGTGGAACAAAGGATGTGCGTGGTCGGGACGGCTCTTGAACTCCGGGTGGAACTGGGCGCCCACGAACCAGGGATGGTCCGGCAGCTCCACGATCTCCACCAGACGCTCATCCGGAGACAGGCCCGCCAGCACCAGGCCAGCCTGCTCCATCTGGGTACGGTAGTCGTTGTTGAACTCAAAGCGGTGACGGTGGCGCTCGGAGATCTCCGCCGCGCCGTACAGGCTGCGGCTGCGGCTGCCCTCCTTCAGCACGCAGGGGTACTTGCCAAGGCGCATGGTGCCGCCCTTTTCCGTCACGTTCACCTGGTCGGGCATGAGGGCGATGACCGGGTGGGACGTGGTCTCGGAGAACTCGGCGGAGTCCGCATCCTTCCAGCCCAGCACGTCCCGGGCAAATTCCACCACCGCCATCTGCATGCCCAGGCAGATGCCAAGATAGGGAACGCCGTGCTCCCGGGCATACCGGCAGGCCAGGATCATGCCCTCCACGCCCCGGTCACCGAAGCCGCCGGGCACCAGCACGCCGGACACGTCTCCCAGCACCGTCTCCACGTTCTCCTCTGTCAGCGTCTCGGAGTCCACCCAGCGGATGTCCACCACCGCGTCGTTGGCGGTGCCCGCGTGGTGCAGCGACTCCACCACGGACAAATACGCGTCGTGGAGCTGGGTGTACTTGCCCACCAGGGCGATGGTCACCTGCCGGCTGGCGCTCTTTTCCCGCTTGACCATGGCGCTCCACTCCCGCAGGTCCGGCTGGTGGGTGATGAGCCCCAGCTTGCGGCACACCACCTCGTCCAATCCTTCCTTGGCCAGCAGCAGCGGCACCTCATAGAGGGTCTGGGCCGTGGCGTTCTGGATGACGCACTCCGGCTCCACATTGCAAAAGAGGGCGATCTTGCGGCGGATGTCCTCCGTCAGCGGCGCATCGCACCGGCACACCAGCACGTCCGGCTGGATGCCCAGGGACAAAAGCTCCTTCACCGAGTGCTGGGTGGGCTTGCTCTTGAGCTCCCCGGAGCCGGGGATCTCCACCACCAGCGGCACATGGATAAAGGCCACGTCCCCGTGGGGCCGCTCTGCCGCCACCTGGCGGATGGCCTCCAGGAAGGGCTGGGACTCGATGTCGCCCACGGTGCCGCCGATCTCGCAGATGACCACGTCCACGTCCTCCCCGGCCATGGCGTAGATGCGCTCTTTGATCTCATTGGTGATGTGAGGGATGATCTGCACCGTGGCGCCCAGATAGTCGCCCCGCCGCTCCCGGTTCAAAACCGACCAGTAGATCTTGCCGGAGGACACGGAGCTGTTGCCGGTCAGGTCCTCGTCCACGAACCGCTCGTAGTGCCCCAGATCCAGGTCCGTCTCCGCGCCGTCGTCGGTGACGAACACCTCGCCGTGCTGATAGGGGCTCATGGTGCCCGGGTCCACGTTGATATAGGGGTCCAGCTTCTGGTTTCGCACCCGCACGCCCCGCTGCTTCAAAAGCCTTCCCAGCGACGCCGCGCAGATCCCCTTTCCCAGGCCGGACACCACGCCGCCCGTGACAAACACATACTTCGTTGCCATATACATCCCTGCCTTTCTGCCTTATCCTGCCCCTTCCGGGGAAATTGTACGCTCCGCGCAGACAAAAACGGCCGCTTTTTCCAAAATAAAAAGCACCGCCGGATCCGTTTGCGGCTGAAAGTCCCTTCTGTAATCCGGACTCTCAGCTGCGATCCGCGGTGTCGCCTCCGTGTTCGATTTTCGCCGTGCGGCCTACGCCGCAAACCGCTGCCAAAGCGCTTCCAAAATACCTTCCAAGGATAGCACTGTGCTGTGCAAAAGTCAACGACGCGGTTTTGAACAGTTCGTGCATGAACAGTATTTGTTTTTGGCAAAAATGACGGTTGACTTTACCCCTTTAAAGCTGTATGTTGTAAAAGTAACGGGAGAGGTGATTTGGAAGCACCTCTCTCCCTCCGCCGGTGCGGAGGCGCGCCCGGGGCAGCGCTCCGGTGCCGACGATCCAATGAAAAGGAGAGCTCTGCCATGAAGAAGAAATTGCTTGCTTTGACTCTGGCCGGCGTGATGGCGCTGAGCCTGGCTGCCTGCGGCAGCACCGAGGAGACCCAGGATCCCGCCGCCTCCGGCGACGGCACCTATACCATCGGCATCTGCCAGCTGGTGCAGCACGACGCGCTGGATGCCGCCACCCAGGGCTTTATCGACGCGGTGAAGGAGGGCCTTGGTGAAGAAAACGTCACCATTCTGGAGCAGAACGCCTCCAACGATCCCGCCGCATGCTCGTCCATCTGCGGCCAGTTCGTCACCGAGGGCGTGGACCTGATCCTGGCCAACGCCACCCCGGCCCTGCAGGCCGCCGTGGCCGCCACCGGCTCCATCCCCATTCTGGGCACCTCCGTCACGGAGTACGGCGTGGCCCTGGACATTGAAGGTTTCACCGGCACCGTGGGCACCAACGTCTCCGGCACCTCCGACCTGGCGCCTCTGGACCAGCAGGCCGCCATGGTGAAGGAGCTGTTCCCCAACGCCCAGACCGTGGGTCTTGTGTACTGCTCCGGCGAGGCCAACAGCCAGTACCAGGTGGACACCGTCAAGGGCTATCTGGAGGAGCTGGGCTACACCTGTGAGCTGTATAGCTTCGTGGACTCCAACGACGTCACCTCCGTGGTCAAGACCGCCTGCGACAACAGCGACGTTTTGTACATCCCCACCGACAACACCGCCGCCTCCAACGCCGAGGCCATCAACAACGTGGCCCAGCCCGCCGGCGTGCCCATCGTGGCCGGCGAGGAGGGCATCTGCGCCGGCTGCGGCGTGGCGACGCTGTCCATCAGCTACTATGACCTGGGCGTGGCCACCGGCAACATGGCCGTGCGCATCCTCAAGGACGGGGAGGACATCTCCACCATGGCCATCGAGTACGCGCCTCAGTTCACCAAGAAGTACAACGTGGATCTGGCGGACGCCCTGGGCGTGGCCATCCCCGAGGACTACGTGGCCATCGGCTGATCGGACGCAAACTGAACCCATCCGCGGGAGAGGGCTTCCCCCTCCCGCGGATTTGTGCAAGCCGTAGAACGGCAAATTTCCAAGGGAACAACGGAGGAGAAAACCATGCTTGATTTTGCAAAGCTGCTGGGCAGTCTGCCGGGCGGCGTGGCCCAGGGACTGATCTGGGGCATCATGGCCATCGGCGTATACCTCACCTACAAGATCCTGGACATTGCCGACCTGACCGTGGACGGCACCATGTCCACCGGCGGTGCCGTGTGCGTCATGATGATCCTGGGCGGGCACAGCATGCCCGTGGCCCTGGCCGCCGCGTTTCTGGCCGGTATGGCCGCCGGATTCATCACCGGCTTTCTGCACACGGTCATGGGCATCCAGGCCCTGCTGGCCGGCATTCTGACCCAGCTGTCCCTGTACACCATCAACCTCAAGATCATGGGCTGGGGCACCGGTGCCGGCAAGGCCAACCAGGCCATCAGCGTGGACAAGTACGACCTGGTGGTCTCCTCCCGCTACCTCTTCGACGGCAGCTATCCCTGGTACAAGAGCCCCATTTTGTGGGGCGCCGTGTTCTGCCTGGTCATCATCCTGGCGCTGTACTGGTTCTTCGGCACGGAGCTGGGCTGCTCCATCCGCGCCACCGGCGCCAACCCCAACATGAGCCGGGCCCAGGGCATCAACGTGGACTTCAACAAAGTGCTGGGCCTCATGCTCTCCAACGGCCTGGTGGCGCTGTCCTCCGCTTTGCTTGCCCAGTATCAGGGCTTCATCGACATCAACTCCGGCCGGGGCGCCATCGTTATCGGCCTGGCCGCCGTCATCATCGGCGAGGTGCTCTTCTCCAAGATCTTCCGCAACTTCGGACTGAAGCTGGCGGCGGTGGTCCTGGGCGCCATCATCTACTATCTGGTCATGCAGGTGGTGCTGTGGCTGCGGGTGGACTCCGACATGCTCAAGCTCCTCACGGCCGTGATCGTGGCCATCTTCCTGGCCGTGCCCTATCTCAAGGGCAAGCACAGCCGCCCCAAGCTGACGGTTGCCACCAAGGGAGGTGCAGACCATGCTTGAACTGAAAAACGTGTGGAAGGTGTTCAATGCGGGCACCGTCAACGAAAAGCAGGCATTGCGGGGCGTGGATCTGACCCTCAATGACGGGGACTTCGTCACCGTCATCGGCGGCAACGGCGCGGGAAAATCCACCATGCTCAACGCCGTGGCCGGTACCTACGGCGTGGACGCCGGCTCCATCATCATCGACGGCACCGACGTGACCCGCCTGCCCGAGTACAAGCGGGCTTCCTTCATCGGCCGGGTGTTCCAGGACCCCATGCTGGGCACCGCACCCACCATGCAGATCGAGGAGAACATGGCTCTGGCTGCCCGTCGGGGCCAGCGCCGGGGCCTGGGCTGGGGCATCACCCGGGCAGAGCGGGCGGAGTACCGCCGGCTTTTGGAGCGGCTGGACCTGGGCCTGGAGAATCGCCTGACCAGCAAGGTGGGGCTTCTCTCCGGCGGCCAGCGCCAGGCGCTGACGCTGCTGATGGCCTCCATGAAAAAGCCCAAGCTGCTGCTTCTGGATGAGCACACCGCCGCCCTGGACCCCAAGACCGCTGCCAAGGTGCTCTCCCTTTCCGACCAGATTGTGGCGGAAAACCATCTGACCACCATGATGGTCACCCACAACATGCGTGACGCCATTGCCCACGGCAACCGGCTCATCATGATGTATGACGGCCGCATCGTCATCGACGTGGCCGGTGAGGAGAAGAAAAAGCTCACCGTGCCCGACCTGCTGGCCTTGTTCAGCAAGGTCAGCGGCAGCGACGAGGCCGACGACAAGCTGCTTTTGTCTTAACCCCCTCCGCCCTTCCCGCTTCCGGCGGGAGGGGCTTCCTTTTTCGCCCTTCCGGAAGGCTGCGAAAAATTTTTGCGGATTGGTGGTTGACAATCGTCCGCCCAGTGCGTATAATGTGAATAATTTCAAATCAAAACCTGTGAGCAAGAGGAGTAACCGGTTTCGGTCACCTTTCAGAGAGCCGCGGATGGTGGGATCGCGGCAGAGGACGTTCCGGCGAATGGACTTGTGAGGGCAGAGCGAACGGCCACGCGCCCAGTAGCCTCTGACGGGGCCCGCACCCGTTACCAGGGCGGCACGGATCATTGTCCGTGAAACGAGCGGGCGCAGTTTGCGTCAACTTGGGTGGTACCGCAGGATCAGAAGTCTTGTCCCAAATCTGGGACGGGGCTTTTTTTGTTTGCCCGGAAAGGAGCGTTTCTCATGAAAGAAAATACCCGGCGATGGCGCCTTGGAGCTTTGGTTTTTTCCCGCTGAACCCACATTTTGATGAATTAAAGGAGAATTGACTATGAAAAAGTTCCGTATGATCGCCGCCGCTCTGGCCCTCGTCCTGGCTCTGCCCCTGACCGCCTGCGGCCAGAAGGAATCGGAAAGCACTGTGTACTCCATCGGCATCAGCCAGTACGGCGAGCATGCCTCTTTGGACAACTGCCGCATCGGCTTCCTCCAGGGTCTGGAGGAGGCAGGCCTGGTAGAGGGCACCGACTTCACCGTGGATTACCAGAACGCCGGCTTTGATGACACTGTCGCCCGCCAGATCGGCGACTCCTTCTCCGCCGCCGATGTGGACCTGATGGTGGCCATCGCCACGCCTGCCGCCGTGGCCTGCTACGCCGCCGCGGAGAACAAGGACATTCCCGTGATCTTCACCGCCATCAACGACCCCGTCCAGGCGGGACTGGACTCCGGCAACGTCACCGGAACCTCCGACGCCCTGCCGGTGGAGGCGCAGCTCCAGCTGATCCGTCAGCTGCAGCCCGAGGCCAAGACCATCGGCATCCTCTACACCACCAGCGAGCCCAACTCCGTTTCCACCATCGCCGAATACCAGGAAAAGGCCCCGGATTACGGCTTCACCATCGACGCCGTGGGCGTCACCTCCCAGGCCGAGGTCACCCAGGCGGCGGACACTCTCCTCTCCCACGGCGTGGACGCCATGTCCAACCTGACGGACAACAACGTGGTGGGTGTGCTGCCCGCCATTCTGGAAAAGGCCAATGAGGCGGGCGTGCCCATCTACGGCTCCGAGGTGGAGCAGGTGAAGCTGGGATGCGTTGCCTCCGCCGGTATCGACTATGTCCAGCTGGGCAAGCAGACCGGTCTCATGGCCGCCAAGGTCCTGCGGGGCGAGGCCACCTGCGCCGACCTCCCCTATGAGACCATCTCCGAATACAGCATCTATATCAACTCTCCCGCGCTGGACGCCATGGGCATCTCCGTTCCCGAGGAGATCGCCGAAATCGCCGTGGAAAGCTCCGCGCAGTAAACCATCAGGAGGAATCACTTATGAAACTCATCACCTATCGCTTCCGGGACGCCGAGCACGTAGGCGCCCTGACCGGAGACGGCGCCCATGTGGCGCCGCTCCCCTTTGCGGATATGAATGCCCTTATCGGCTCGGCCTCCCTGGCCCAGCTGCAATCCCTGGCCGCTCAGGCGCAGGAGGCCGGTGCCGTGATCCCCACGGACCAGGTCACGCTCCTGGCTCCCATCCCCCGCCCCCGGCAGGACATTTTGTGCCTGGGCATGAACTATAAGGCCCACGAGGCGGAGGCCGCCCGCTATGACGCGGACGCCTTCACCAAGGAAAAGCCCGTAGCCGTGTACTTTTCCAAGCGGGTCAGTGAGGCAGTAGCCCCCGGCGGCATTATCCCCCGCCATGCGGGTCTGGTGGAAAAGCTGGACTATGAGGTGGAGCTGGCAGTGATCCTGGGCAGGGATGCCCGGGACGTGCCCGCGGAAAAGGCCGCCGACTACATCTTCGGCTACACCATCGTCAACGACGTCTCCGCCCGGGACCTGCAGACCGGCCACAAGCAGTGGTACTTCGGCAAGAGCCTGGATGGCTTCACCCCCATGGGACCCTGCATCGTCACCGCCGACGAGATCGCCTTCCCCCCGGCACTGGACATCTCCTCCACTGTCAACGGCGAAGTGCGCCAGCATTCCAACACATCCCTGTTTTTGACCGATATCCCCGCCCTTCTTTCTGAGCTCTCCGCCGGCATGACGCTGCTGCGGGGCACCATCATCGCCACCGGCACCCCCGCCGGCGTGGGCATGGGCTTTGACCCGCCCCGGTTCCTGGAGACGGGCGACACCGTCTCGTGCACCATCGAGGGCATCGGCACGCTGACCAATACCGTCCGCTGAGCGGACAAAGGAGGCCTTTTCTATGGCAGATCTGCTCATCAGCACCCTGACTCAGGGCCTGATTTACGCGCTGATCTCCTTTGGCGTATATATTACCTATTCCATATTGGACTTTCCCGACCTGGGGGTGGACGGCACGTTTCCCCTGGGCGCCGCCGTCACCGCCGTGCTGCTGACCCGGGGCGTCAATCCCCTGGCCACCCTGGCAGCGGCCATGGCTGCCGGGGCCCTGGCAGGTCTCTTTACCGGCGTGGTCCACGTGTGCCTGAAGGTGCGCAACCTGCTGGCGGGCATCATCACCATGACGGCCCTCTTTTCCATCAATCTGCAGATCGCCGGGTCCAACCTGACGGTGGACCGCAGCGTGGAGACCATCTTCACCGCCTCCTGGGCAGAGTCAGCTCTGGGCGGTCTGAACCTGATGGAGCGCAAGCTGGTGATCTCCCTGGTGCTGGTGATCGTGGTAAAGCTGGCGCTGGACCTGTACTTCAAGACCAAGTCCGGTCTGCTGCTGCGGGCGGTGGGCGACAACGCGGACCTTGTGACCACCCTGGGCAAGGACCGGGGTGCGGTGAAGATCTTCGGCCTCATGATCTCCAATATGCTGGTGGCTCTGGCGGGCAGCGTGGTATGCCATGAGCAGCGCAGCTTCTCCGCCACCATGGGCACCGGCCAGCTGGTCTACGGTCTGGCCGCCGTCATCATCGGCGTGTCCATCATGAACTTCTACGCCGCCGGTCCCGGCCGCCTCCTGCGGGGCAAGCCGGTACTGCGGCTCCTGGCCTCCCCCCAGGGCACCACCGCCGTAGTGCTGGGCAGTATCCTCTACAAGCTGTGCATCCAGGCGGCGCTGAATCTGGGCCTGCCCGCCAACATGATGAAGCTGGCCACCGCCGTGCTGTTTTTGCTGGTGCTGGTGGTATCCGGCCGGAAAGGAGAGGCGATCATCCATGCTTGAGATCCGGGACATCACCAAGGTCTATAACCCCGGCACCGTGGCCGAACAGCAGCTGTTCGAGCACTTTTCCCTGACAGTGGAGACCGGACAGTTCGTCACCATCGTAGGCGGCAACGGCAGCGGCAAGACCTCTCTTTTGAACATTCTCTGCGGCTCCATCCCCATGGACGGCGGCGACGTGCTCATCGACGGCAAAAGCGTGCGCCGGCTCAAGGACTACCGCCGCTACGCGGATATGGGGCGGGTATACCAGAATCCCTCCGCCGGCACCTGCCCCAACCTGACCATGCTGGAAAACCTGTCCCTGGCGGACAACAAGGGCAAGCCCTTCGGCCTTGGCTGGGGCGTGAACCGCCGCCGGGCGGACGCCTACCGGGATCAGCTTCGAGAGCTGGGCCTGGGGCTGGAGGATAAGCTGGACGTGAAAATGGGCGCCCTCTCCGGCGGCCAGCGGCAGGCGGTCTCGCTGCTGATGGCCACCATGACGCCCCTGCGCTTTTTGATCCTGGATGAGCACACCGCCGCCCTGGACCCCAAGACCGCCGAGATCATCATGGCCCTGACGGACAAGATCGTGCGGCAAAAGCAGCTCACCGCCATGATGGTGACCCACAACCTGCGTCATGCCGCCCAATACGGCGACCGCATTTTGATGATGCAGCGGGGCAAGATCGTGCTGGACCGCTCCGGCGCGGAAAAGGCGGCCACCGGTATGGAGGAGCTTTTATCCCTGTTCAACCGTTACTCCCTGGAAGAGCCCAGTGCCTGAGGGCCCATACGCTCCGCACTTTAAAAAATCGCGGCCCGCGGCAAATATGCCGCGGGTCGTTGTTTCTTCATTTCTTTATCTCCATGCACCTGGGCCATCTTTGTGTGCCTGCCGCCCCCTCCAAGTCCGGGTATGCCGCCGCT
>UMCH01011543.1_pt1 | contig 9858 bp, 7 predicted proteins | sample 1964201 | NCBI WGS metagenome assembly UMCH01 (sample SAMEA4835965, study PRJEB28245) | human gut metagenome | biome: gut microbiome; material: fecal sample | place: Denmark | collected 2008 | reverse complement strand
AAGCCACTCAAGAGAGTGGCTTCTTTTTTTATATTCATACTGCGGGAGTGCAATTCACTGTTCGAAATCCGCGACAATGACAATACGTTACAATACCCCTATCAAGAGAGATAGGGGTATTTTTATTATAGAACATTTATATGACTGACAAGATGGTCGAAGCCTATTTGAAAGCCCTCGAAAATGAAGAGCGCGCCGCGGCGACGGTTGAGAAGTACCGCCGTGCTTTACTGAGCTTTGCTGCATTTCTGAGCGGCGCGGCGGTCACACCGGAGATGATCCGCCTTTGGAAAGACAATCTGCGCGCGAGAAACTACGTGCCGTCGACGATCAACACTTATCTGGCCGCGCTGAACGGCTTCTGCCGCTTCTGTGGCTGGACAGACTGCCGCGCACGGTTTCTGAAAATCCAGCGCCGCCTGTTTCGCGACAGCAGGCAGGAGCTAACGCGAGGGGAATACGAGAGGTTGGTCGCTGCGGCGGAGGCCACGGGCGACCGCGCCCTCGCGCTCCTGATGGAAACCATCTGCTCCACCGGCATCCGCGTCAGCGAGGTGCAGTATATCACCGTCGAAGCGGCGAAGAACGGCAAAACAGAAATTGCGCTCAAAGGTAAAATCCGTACCATTCTGCTGCCTGCCAAGCTTTGCCGCAAGCTGCTCAAGTTTGCCGCGCGGCAAAAAACCGCCTCCGGCGCGATCTTTCGCGCCAAAAGCGGCAAGTCCATGTCGAGATATCAAATTTGGCCGAAAATGAAAAAGCTGTGCACCCGCGCGGGCGTCGACGCGGGGAAGGTCTTTCCGCACAACCTGCGCCATCTGTTCGCAACGGCGTTTTACCGCGCATACAAGGAGATCGTCAAGCTGGCGGATGTTCTCGGGCATTCGAGCATCGAAACGACGCGCATTTACCTTGTTACGAGCATGGCGGAGCATCGGCGTCAGCTCGAACAGTTAAAACTTGTATCATAAAAACGGAATCTATATTCTGTTGCGCAAAAATGCCAAAGCGAATACAGTTACCACTATATTCACAACTAAAGCGGATGCAGAGATCGAGCTGTCTGCGCCCGAGAACGCTCAAATGGGTGCAGCGGCACAAGCTTACAGTGCGTTTTCCCCTGTAAACTCCATAATTTATATTTGAAATCATAATTTCCCTAGTCTTTGTCGGAAGATTGTGCTATATTTTGCTACGAGTAAAGGAAACGATAAGATCGTTTCGCTTCCTTTGCATATACGGAATATAGATTCCGTTCTCAAAATCTCATATTTTGGCAAAACCGCCGAAAGGCGGCGACGCAAAGCCAGATGGGTCTAACGCCTCTCCGAATGGAGAATACGCTATGAAAGCCGGTTGCGCCCTTACTGATGTATTCGCTTGTCACTGCTTCGTCCGGCTTTGCTGGAACGGAGCTTTTTTCATGAGAGGGTGGCTGACGATCCGACGAACATTTCGAGCGTTTTGCGCGGAACAGGGAAAGACTGCTTTGCTTGCCCAGTGGGATATTGAGCAAAATTTACCACTCACGCCGGATAATGCGACTTTTGGCAGCCACAAAAAGGTCAGGTGGACCTGCCCAAGCGGTCACTCGTGGCAGGCGATGGTCTACACCCGCAGCGAGGGTGCAAGCTGCCCCTATTGCACGGGCCGCAAGGCTTCACCCGAGCAGAACAGCCTGACAAAGCAGATTCCCGCGCTGGCGGCAGAATGGGATGACGAAATGAACGCACCCCTGACGCCGCAGGATGTGACGACCGGCAGCCACAAGCTCATCTGGTGGCGCTGCCCAAAAGGTCATTCGTGGCGCGCAGCAGTTTTTTCGAGAACTGTCCTCGGCACGGGCTGCCCGGTCTGCACCGGACGGCAGGCGTTGGCCGGTGAAAACGATCTTGCGACGCTGTACCCGGACATTGCCGCGCAGTGGGACGAGAAGAAAAACGGTGCGCTTCATCCAAGCAATGTCACTGCGGGCTCGAACCGCCGTGTGTGGTGGCGATGCGAAAAAGGCCACTCTTACCGCGCTGTGATCGCGCAGCGCGTGCAGCGCGGAGACGGTTGTCCTTACTGCGCCAACCGAAAGGTGCTGCCGGGGTTCAACGACCTTGCGACTGTTCAACCGCTCGTCGCCAAACAGTGGCACGAGAGCCTCAACGGCGCACTGACACCGGAGATGGTGATCGCGGGCAGCCACAAAAAAGCGTGGTGGCAGTGCTCCTACGGCCATGTCTGGAAAGCCGCGATTTACTTCCGCGTTGGCGTGCAGCAGTGCGGCTGCCCCGTCTGCGCCGGGAAAACCAAGCGCAAAACCAAGTAAACCCAACCCGAGGAGGCGGGCAAAAGATAGAGAATCTTAGGAGGTAATGGAATGAAACGGCGATTATTGGCAAGTTTACTGACACTTGTCATGATGCTGAACCTGCTGCCAACGGTAGCTTGGGCAAGGAATGATGAGGGCATTGATGCTGATTCGATAGAAATGTATTCCTCTGATGATGTAGTGGCATCGGGGCCGATAACCATTTGGACGGACAAAATAGTCCAAATTACCGTTCCCGAGGGGGACACAGTCAGGAGCTCGAACACAGATATTGTCAGTGTTGAGAAGAATGGCACAGCGGTGACGCTGACCGGCGGCAGAAAAGAGGGCCGTGCAGAGGTTATTGTGGGCAACTCTACTTGGGTCGTTTATAACTACGCCAGCGAAGCGGAGTATAACTATTTATACTCGCTGTTCCACGGGAAAACAATCTCCGTGATGGGCGACAGCATTTCGACGATCAAGGACAAAATCCCCGACGATAATGCTCTGTATTATGATAATACTACTTCGGCGAAAACGATGACTTTTGAGCGCAATTACTGGGGTGACATCATCACCCGCTTTGGCGCGGTAGAGGGCATTGATGAGGCATGGAGTAGAAGTACCATCGGTTCTAAAGCTGCTTCTATGGCAAGCAAGGATAGAATCAACAAGCTTGACGATAATGGCACGCCGGATGTGATCCTGTACTATGGCGGCAGCAACCCGGACAGCTCGGTCGGTACGTTTGATCCCGATGCAGACTATGCGAAGACCGTCGATTGGGCGAAGTCCTATTCGGATACAGCGAGCGCCTACGCGGCTTCTCTGCAGCGCATGAAGGAAACCTATCCGGATGCTGAGATTATCGCAATTATTCCCTATTATGAGCAAAATAATATTCCTAAACAGGCGGAAGTGATCGAGCAGATTGCAAAGCACTACGATATCACGACAATCGACCTGCGGGAGCTTCGGAATCAGGAAGGCATTTCTCCGAATAACGCGCTCCACCCTAATATGGATGGTCACAGCCAGATCGCGGCCTACATCTGCCAGCAGCTCTATGCGCAGCAGGCAGTGACTCCGAATGAGAAGACCGTCACCTATAATGCCAATAACGGTAGCTTCGAAAACGGCAGTGATCCCATCAAGCAGTCCGTGACAGCCGAGCTGCCGAAGGCCACCCGCGCAGGCTACGCCTTTGTGGGCTGGTTCGATCGGGCTGCTGGCGGGAACAAGATTGCATCCGCTCTGGACACGGCGATTCCCTCTGGCATGCAGGACAACCTTAACGGTACGACCCTGTATGCGCATTGGACCCGCAGCTTTACGTGGGACTTCGACAATAATCTGGACGCTGTTGATGCGGATGGCAACGTTATCATCACTGTGAGTGCTGAACATGGCAGCACCACGTTGAACGATGACAACACAGTGAAGTTCAATGATTATCAGGGTGAGCTGAGCACTCCGTTTACCCTTGACCCGACGCAGAATTGGCGTGTCGAGTGGAAAGAAAAGAATCAGGCAACAGAGAATATGCTCTTCAGCTCTACCGCAGAGAGGGCAAAGGGTATGACCTATATTTTCCTGTATCAGCCGAGCATCTATATGGGCACATATAATGATACGACCGGCGGTACGAAATATATCAACTTCGGTGGTCCTGCATATCAAAAAACTCCGACTTCCGATGAGTATTCTGTTGTCAAATTGGAGAATAACTATAATAATGCTACCGAAACGAGCCTTGTGACTCTTTCTGTTGATGGTGAGCAGGTGTTTGCCAAGCTGAACACGCAGGGCAGATACGGAAGCCATGGATCTTCGTTGACTGCAAGTGACTATGAGAAGTGTGCTTTGGAGAAGCTCGGCTTTACGTTTAATTATCTTGGCGGTAACAGAGACGGCGGCGATACTCCTGCTTGGAAGCTTTCCAACACCTTTGACTACATCAAGGTGACGCTGGGTGACGACCATACCCACACATATGGCACGACCTATTCCAGCGACAGCACCGGCCATTGGAAGACCTGCACTGAGTGCGGTGCAAACGGTGAATTTTCGAAGCACACCGGCGGTACTGCCACCTGTACTGCAAAGGCGGTTTGTGAAACCTGTGATCAGCCGTATGGCGAATTAGGCGCTCATAAGCTGACCAAGACCGAGGCCAAGGCAGCGACCTGCATGGAAGCCGGCAACAACGAGTACTGGACCTGCAAGACCTGCGGCAAGTACTTCTCCGACGAGAAGGGCGAGAACGCAATCGCTGATCTTGCCGCTTGGAAAACTGGCGACGATAAGATCAATGCCACCGGCCACAACTACGGTGACATCACCTATACTTGGAGCGATGGCAATACTTCCTGCACCGCTAAGAAGGTGTGTTCTGTCTGCAAAGACGAGGTGACGGAGACAGTCGGTACTACCAGTAGTGTGAAGACTCCTGCCACCTGCACGACTAAGGGTACTACGACCTATACGGCAGCCTTCAAGGATGAAGACTTCTCTGAACAGACCAAGGATGTGGATATTGCAGCTACCGGCCACGACTGGTCTAACAAGGACGGCATCTGCGCGGTTTGCCACACCAAGTGCGACCGGGCGCACAAGCCCGGTACGACCTGCGAGGTGTGCGGCAAGTACACGCGCCGCCCGTCCACGGCGAATTCCAGCAACACCGTTTCCGTTCCCTCCACCCCGAACGGCACGATGACGGTCAACCCGTCTACCGCCTCCAAGGGCGAGACTGTGACGATCACGACCAAGCCTAGCGAGGGCTACGAGCTCGGCTCTATCGAGGTTCTCGACAAGAACGGCGATGCGCTCAAGCTCAAGGATCTCGGCAGCGGCAAGTTCAGCTTTGTGATGCCGGATGGCAAGGTCAGTGTCAAGGCGGAGTTCGTCAAGACGGCTCCCACCAGCTTTGTTGATGTCCCCGCGAACGCTTACTTCGCCGACGCGGTGAAGTGGGCAGTCGATAAGGGGATCACCAACGGCCTGCCTGACACGATGTTTGGCCCCTACGCGTCCTGCACCCGCGCGCAGATCGTGACCTTCCTATGGCGTGCCGCGGGCAGCCCCGAGCCGAAGACGGTGAGCAGCTTCTCTGATGTTCCTGAGAGCGCTTACTATGCCAAGGCGGTCGAATGGGCGGTCGAGAACGGCATCACGAACGGCATGACCGAGACGACCTTTGCGCCCGACGCGACCTGCACCCGCGGCCAGAGCGTGACGTTCCTGCACCGTGCGCTCAAGGGCACCGCGAGCGGCAGTGCGAACTTCACCGACGTGAAGTCCGACGCGTTCTACGCTGATGCGATTAACTGGGCGGTTGCGAATAACGTGACGAACGGTACTTCCAACACGACGTTCAGTCCCAACGCGGACTGCACGCGCGCGGAGATCGTGACGTTCCTGTATCGCGCCTATCAGGGCAAGTAAATCCAACTGAAAAAAGCGGCGGTTCATCAGAACCGCTGCTTTTTTGCGCCGCATTGACAAGCGCGACCGCTTCGAAATGAACATCGTCAACTGCGCGATGCTCGCCGCGTTTATCCTGTGCATGCCGCAGCGGCCGGACATCAAAACGCTGACGGACTACTGCGCCGCGGCGATGATGACACCTACGATGAAGGCTTTCTGCCGCGCGAGCGGAAAGAAAAAGTTCACGCCCAAGGACATCGAGGGCATGAAGGCGACGGCGAAGCTGCGCGCGGGCGATCGCAACCCCTATTCGTGGAACATGGACTTTTTCGAGTACGAGGACGGCAGCGGCTACGAGGCGCGCTTCACGACCTGCGGCATCTGCACGCTGATGCAGGTGTTGGGGCTCTACGATCTGACGCCCGCGCTGTGCCATCTCGACTACACGATGAGCGACGCGGGCGGCGCGTCGGATTTCGTGCGCGAGTACACGCTCGCCTCCGGCGGCCCCTACTGCGACTGCGGGTATCACAAAAAGCAGTGAAAAAACAAAAAGGATGCGTCTTTCGATGCATCCTTTTTCCTTTATGTAGGGGACTCAATCTTCGTTGTAGGCATCCGAGGCCTTGATGCGCTGGTACATGTCCTGCATCTGGCGGTCGATCTCAGCGATCTTGCCCGCGCATTCGAACATCTCCTCGTTGATGCCCTCGGGCAGCTTCGTTTTGTCGACCTTGTAGCGGATATCGTGCTCAAGGCTCGCCCAGAAGTCCATGGCGATCGTGCGCAGCTGGATCTCCGCCACGACGTATTCCGTCCGGTCGGAGAGGTAGACGGGCACCTTGATGTCCATGTGCAGCGAGCGGTAGCCGTTGTAGTTCGGCGTCTGGATGTAGTCCTGCTTTTTGACGATCTCCACATCCGTCTGCCGCGCCAGCATCTCGCCCACGCGGTAGACATCGTCGATGTAGCTGCAAACGACGCGCACGCCCGCGATGTCGTTGATGTTTTTTCGCGCGGACTCGATCGAGAGCGGCAGGCCGCGCTTGATGAGCTTGGCGACGATGCTCGATTGCGATTTGACGCGCCCGTCGATGTGATGGATGGGATTGCGTGCATAAAGAACATTGAATTCACTGTTGAGAATATTGAATTTCAACGTGAGCTGCCGAACCGCCGCGTCATAGAGATTCTGCATGACAAGAAAGTCATGCGGATCTTCGCAGAGTGCGGCGCCGTTCCCCGTTCGATTCATTCTGAGCCTTCCTTTCCATCGGAAGCGTCAACGCCCGCCCGATGAGCTTTTGTTCCTTTCAGTATAGCAGACGATCACTGCCGCGCCAAGGGGAGAAATGCTGATTTTCCGCAAAAGTCTGCGCGAAAAAAGCAGCGGGCGGGAGAAACTACCAAGCGACGGGCAAAAGAACTTGCAATGCAGCGCAAGCCATTCTATAATTAACCTGAAAGGATATGCACAGCGTTCGGCACTTCCGCTCCGGTGGCAGAGCGAACGCGCGGAAGGTGCAGAAAAGAACAATGGATAAAAAAGGAAAACAGCAATTTCTTCTGGTCGCGTTCGGCGTGGCGCTCTATGCCGCGCTGATGAATCTCAACGAAGTCGCGGCGTTTCTCACGAGGCTCGCTACCCTCTTCACGCCGGTGATCATAGGGTTATTGATGGCGTTTGTCCTCAGTGTGCCGATGCAGGGCATCGCAGGACGTTTGACGCGCCTGATGCCAAAGGCAAAGGAAAAACACATTGACCTTCTCAGCCTGCTGCTGACGCTTTTGTGCGTGGTCATCGTCGTGGTACTGCTGTGCGTTCTGGCGCTGCCGCAGCTTGCCGCGTCGCTCAAGAGCATCGGCACACTGGTCAGGGAGAACTGGCCGGACTGGGCGCGCCTTCTCTCGGATCACGGCGTGGATACAAGCGAGCTCACCGATCGCATCGCCGCGCTCGATTGGAAAACGGTGCTGGAAAAGGCGCTCACCGGCGCCGGCGCGCTGATCGACTCGGTGGTGGATCTTGCCGGTACCACAGTCTCGGCGGTGGCCAACGTCACCTTTGCCATCGTCATCATGTTTTATGTGCTGCTCGACCGGCGCAGCCTTGCTAAACAGAGCCGCAGACTCCTCTACGCCAACCTGAGCGAGCGAAAGGCCGATCAGATCTGCCGCATCGCGCGCCTGACGCACACCACCTACGCCCGTTTCCTGTCCGGGCAGTGCGTGGAGGTCGTGATCCTCGGCACGATGATCTTTCTCGCGTTCTCCCTGTGCGGCATTCCCTACGCGGGGCTGACCGCCGCGCTGACGGCGGCCTTCGCCTTTGTTCCCTACATCGGCGCGCTGGCCTCCTGCGCAATCGGCGTACTGCTGACGCTGCTTGCCCAGCCGGAGAAGGCGCTGCTGTGCCTGATCGTCTATCAGGCGGTGCAGTTCACGGAAAATCAGTTCATCTACCCGCATGTGGTTGGCAGCAGCGTGGGGCTTGCGCCGCTGTGGACGCTCCTTGCGGCATTGCTTGGCGGCAAGCTCTTCGGCCTTGTCGGTATTGTGTTTTTCATTCCCCTCACGGCGGTAGTACTCCAGCTCGTACATGAGCACACCGCACAGCAGCTTTCGGAAAAGAAACTCGACCGCGAGGATCTGATCGAATAACAAAAAAGGACGACAGCTAAAAATAGCTGTCGTCCTTTTTTGTGCGGTCACGACTGCGCCATGCGCTCGAGAAGCTGGAAGGCCTCTTCGAGCTTGGGGTCGATGTGGTCGGTCTGCAAAGCCTCGCGCACGCAGCCTTCGATGTGCGCGCGCATGATCTGCTGATTGGCACTTTTGAGCAGCGACTGCGTGGCGAGAAGCTGGTTGGAGATGTCCACGCAGTAGCGGTCGTCGTCGATCATCTGCAAAATGCCGTCGAGCTGGCCGCGGGCAATTTTCAGCTTGCGGCGGACGGAATCACGATCGGCTCTCATGGCCTTAGCGGATGGAGACGGCCTGATAGCCCGCCTCGTCGACCGCGGCCTTGAGCGCCGCGTCGGTCACGCTGCCGTCCACGCTGACGGTGGCGGACTTGCTCTCGAGATCGACCTTTGCCTCCTTCACGCCGGGGACGGCGGAAAGCGCCTGCTGAACGTGATTCACGCAGTGCATGCAGGCCATGCCCTCAATGCTGATGACTTTTTCCATGTTCGTTTCTCCTTTTTCATTGTTACTTGCCATGGTGTGGCTGTTTGCTATCTCCACTCCGCGATCCGACGGAGAAGAAACCGTTTTGGGTGCTGCCTCCGTGTGCTTGGCCTTGAACCAGCGCAGGCGCAGCGCATTGCTCACCACAAACACCGAGCTGAAGCTCATCGCGAGCGCGCCGAGCATCGGGTTCATCTTGAGCTGGAAGGCGGGGTAGAACACGCCCGCCGCGATGGGAATGCCGATGGCGTTGTAGAAGAACGCCCAGAAGAGGTTTTCCTTGATGTTGCGGATGACCGCGCGGCTCAACTGCACGGCGGTCGAGACGTCGAGAAGGTCACTGCGCATCAGCACGATATCCGCCGACTCGATGGCGACGTCCGTACCGGCGCCGATGGCAATGCCGACGTCTGCGCGCGCAAGGGCGGGCGCGTCGTTGATGCCGTCACCGACCATGGCGACCTTCTTGCCGTCCTCCTGTAAGCGGCGGATCTCGCGTTCCTTATCCTGCGGCAGCACCTCGGCCACGACGCGGTCCACGCCGACCTGACGGCGGATGGCCTCGGCGGTCTTGGCGTTGTCGCCCGTGAGCATGACGACCTCGATGCCCATGCTCGAGAGCTCGGCGATGGCCTGCGCGCTCGTGGGCTTGACGACATCGGCTACGGCGATGAGGCCGATGAGCTTGCCGTCCAGCGCAAAGTAGAGCGGCGTCTTGCCGTCCTCAGCCAGCGCTTCGCCTTGTGCGAGCAGCTCACTGTTTTCGATGCGGTTTGCTTCCATCATGCGGCGGTTGCCGGCAAGGCAGAGCTGGCCCTCGACCTCGCCGCGGATGCCCTGACCGGGGATCTGCTCAAATTTGTCGACGGACAGGAACGTGAGCGATTCCTTCTCCGCCTCGGCCACGATGGCTTCGGAAAGCGGATGCTCGGAGAGCT
>UMCH01039071.1_pt1 | contig 9913 bp, 6 predicted proteins | sample 1964201 | NCBI WGS metagenome assembly UMCH01 (sample SAMEA4835965, study PRJEB28245) | human gut metagenome | biome: gut microbiome; material: fecal sample | place: Denmark | collected 2008 | reverse complement strand
GGGTTCAAAGGATTCATTTCCCTTTTGTATTGTGCCCCCGCTTGCGGGGGAAAGGTGGTGCCCACAGGCACCAAAAGGGGGTGCCGCTTCGCGGCAGGTTGTGTAGAAAGGTTGTGTTCGCTGGCGCTCATGGGGATTTTCTCTACGCTCAGCATTTGTTTCATACTTCATAAACAGAATGACTGTGATTAGCCGCCTTCGGCGGCTGCGCCACCACCTTTCTCCTAAAGGGAAGCATGTCACTGGATTCTCAGGTCGTTCCCGCTCCCCTACGAATCCAGTTCGCTGGAGTGACTCCAGTTCCTTTGCCACCTCTAACGGGGCACTATGGACGCGCTGCATTACATGATACCAAGAAAAGAATAAGCGTAGGGCAGTACGTTTGACCGCAGCGTTCCATTCTGCTGAATTGGCCGCCTGCGGTGGCCACCCCCTTGCCCACTTCGCGGGACTTACCCAAAGGGAAGCATGTCACTGGATTCTCAGTCGCCTTGGGCTCCCTACAGCACGGCTATCACCGACTCACTGGATTCTCAGGTCGCTTAGGCTCCCCTACGAATCCAGTTCGCTGGAGTGACTCCAGTTCCTTTGCCACCCCGCCTGCGGTGGCAGAATAAAGCTCCTTTGGACGTTAATTTCATAAGTTACCCTGTACAGAATAAAGCTCTCAAAAAAAGAGCAGGAAAACCATTTCGGTTTTCCTGCTCTTTTTTATTTCCCCTGCCACACAGGGTCGTCTTTGATTTCCTTCTTTCTTTCAAAGGTGGTGGCGTTGTCCATGTTGATGGCGTAGTCCTTAGAGGAGAAGTCGTATTTGGACTGGTAGAAGTTGGTCTTTGCCTGCCAGATGCCGGTGACGGTGTCGAAGGCCAGGTCGTTGGTGAAGACCTGCTGTTCATGGGATTTCAGGGCGGGCATGAGTTCCGGATGGGCGGCCTGGTAGTCCGGGGAAAGGTAGACGAAGAAAGGAATGTGCACCATGTCGTAGTAGAAGGGGGATGTGGTGTGGTAGTGTTTCATGTTTTCGCCGTGGTCGGAGAAGTAAATCATGGATTTGAGATTCAGGTTTGCCTTGGCGTATTCGAAAATTTCTTTCATCACCCGGTCGTCGTAGGCGATGGTGAGGTCGTAGTCATGGTAGGGGTCTTCTTTGGAGATGCCCAGCTCATCCCGAAGGTTCACGGGCACCCGGGCGATGTAGGTGTAGTGGCTGCCGTCAATGTTGATGAAGATAATGCGCTTTTTGGCAGGCGGCAGTTTCTTCAGCACTTCCAGGGTGTAGCCGTCATAGTTCTTTTCCCAGTAGGAGTCGTCACACCGTTCTGCAATCATGGTGACGCCGGCGCTGGACATGGAGCTGCGGTTATGGAAGGAAATCCAGTCGGTGCGGTATCCGGCGGCTTTGGCCACGTCCACCATGCTCACCACGTCTTCAAAGGACATGTCGCTGTACTGGTTGGCGCTGGTCATGGCGTAGGACAGGGAGAAGAGGGTATTGGGGAAGTTGGAGTATGCCTTGTAGCCCAGGGCGAAGTCCTTTGTTTTCGCCATTTCCGAAAGCCAGGGGGTGGTATTTTCCGGATAGTCCGGCGTGAAGGCCTTCATGTGGTCCCTGTTGGCGCTTTCACCGATAATGACGATGTGGGTGCCTTCGTCAATGCCGTTTTCCGGATTCGGCGCAAGGAAGGTCATGGTTTTCACATTTTTGTCCAGGTTGTCATTGAGCTTCTGCAGAAGCTGGAATTCGCTGCCCGAGGAGTTCAGGGCTTTGAAGATGGTGGCAGGAAATACATGGGTAATCTGCTGGTAGAATCCGCCGAAGAAGAGGACGGAAATCACAAGGAGCCCGACGGAGAAGGATTTCCCGCTGCCTCTAAAGATATTTCCTTCAAAACTGCGAGCTCTTTTCATCATGGAGCGGGACAGGACGACAGCGCAGGAAATGACGATGCCAAGGGCAATGACCGCCATTGCCAGATGCATGGGGGACCCCATGGTGCGGAGGAAGTCCTTGATTTCCTTCAGGTGGGTGGAGCGCACCGCCATCATGGCAAACATATCCATTTCCCCGCCGAAGAGCACGTAGTAGCCGATGTAGATGAAGGGGATGAGTACCATGAAGAAGGTGTAAATCCCTGCGATGACTGTCCATAGAGAGGAAAACCGCTTCACCCTGGCAGTCCAGGCGGTGTACACATAGGGAAGGGCCATGAGAAGGGCACCCAGCACGTAGTAGTCGCCCAGATGTTTTTTCTCCGGCAGGGAGGCGAAGCCTTAGGCCCAGGTAAAGGTGCCCATCCAGAGAAGGGGCAGAATCACCGCCCAGGGGAGAAGCCGTTTCAGGTACTTTCTGTCCAGTACGGAAAAAAGGCCGAAGGATACGATAAGGAAGACCAGGAGCGCCGCGCCCAGCCGGGGCTGCACATAGCTGTGGATATCAGGGAAGTCTCCGCCTGCATGAAGCAGTGCCATAATCACCAGAGACGTACCTGCCACCCAGGAAAGGGCGGATAGAATCACTTGTTTCACCATTCACCTCGCGTAAAAATTCATAAGAAAAATACCAAATTTCTATAAATTATACCACAGATAGGGCGGATGTACATGAAATAATTGACCGGCAGTCTAAGAATGGAATGATAGAAAATAGACTTCAGACGTTGTTCCCTCGTTCTTTGGGAGGGATAACATTTCATCTACCATTGAGCCACATCAGCGCGGGAGATTTCCCGGCTCTGCGTATCAATAGAAAGGATAACATATACACCCATAGCGGCAGGCTGCTCCGCTCGAAATGACGACAGCAGGCATCCTGTCGTCATGGCCGTGGGAGGGAATTGCATTGACAGAGGGACGGCCTGCCTTCCGACATTCCGGAAATGGTTAAAAGAATATGGGGCGGCAAAAAGGAGCTGTGAGGAATGAGGGGACATTCCTTCACAGCTCCCTTTAGCTTTATCTTTCCAGGTTCAGGTCCATGGAGGGAGCCGGCTGTGCCGGTTTTTCTTCCGGCAGGCCGTTTTCCAGGATGTGCATGAACTGGTCGCCTGTAATGGTTTCTTTTTCGTAGAGGTACTTGGCCAGGGCATCCAGCTTGGAACGGTTTTCTTCCAGGAGCTTTACAGCCTTTTCGTACTGCTTCTTGATGAGGGCAGATACGGCTTTGTCGATTCTTGCCTGAGTTTCAGGCGAGCATGCGAGTGTCGTGTCTCCGCCGAGGTACTGGTTCGTGACGGTTTCCATAGCGACCATGCCGAATTCATCACTCATGCCGAAGCGTGTGATCATGGCTCTGGCAAGGCGGGTAGCCTTTTCGATATCGTTGGAAGCACCGCTTGTGGATGTATGGAATACGACTTCTTCAGCTGCGCGGCCGCCGGTCAGGGTAGCGATCTGGTTTTCCATTTCTTCCTTGCTCATGAGGTAATGGTTGCCTTCTTCGACCTGCATCGTGTAGCCGAGAGCGCCGCTTGTACGAGGAATGATTGTGATCTTCTGGACAGGAGCGGAATGTGTCTGCATGGCAGCCACGAGAGCGTGGCCGATTTCATGGTATGCGACGACGCATTTTTCCTTGTCTGTCAGGATCGCATGCTTCTTCTGGTAGCCTGCAATGACGACTTCGATGGATTCTTCCATGTCTTCCTGCGTTGCGACTTTTCTGTGGTCGCGGACAGCGCGGAGGGCTGCTTCGTTCACGATGTTCGCAAGCTCAGCGCCGGATGCGCCGGAAGCCATGCGCGCTACTTTGTCATAATCAATATTCGGAGCTGTCTTGATCTTGGCAGCATGAACCTTGAGGATTTCCACGCGGCCCTGAAGGTCTGGGAGGACGACCGGCACCTGGCGGTCGAAACGGCCCGGACGGGTCAGTGCGGGGTCGAGGGATTCCGGACGGTTTGTTGCCGCCAGAATGATGACGCCTGTGTTTTCTTCGAAGCCGTCCATCTCGGTGAGGAGCTGGTTCAGCGTCTGTTCACGTTCATCATTGCCGCCGATGGAGGTCGCGCCTCTCTTCTGGCCGATGGCATCGATTTCATCGATGAATACGATACATGGTGCTTTTTCCTTCGCCTGCTTGAAGAGGTCTCTGACCTTGGCTGCGCCCATGCCGACGAACATTTCTACGAATTCAGAACCGGAAATGGAGAAGAACGGTACGTTCGATTCCCCTGCGACTGCCTTGGCCAGCATGGTCTTGCCTGTGCCTGGCGGTCCGACGAGGAGGATGCCCTTCGGCATCTTCGCGCCGATTTCCTTGTACTTGGACGGATTGTGGAGGTATTCGACGACTTCCTGCAAGCCTTCCTTCGCTTCATCTTCACCGGCTACATCGGCAAAGCGGATGCCGTCTGTCGGTTTGACGAAGATCTTCGCATTGGATTTGCCGAGGCCGAACTGCATGGCTCCCGGTCCGCCTCCCATGTTTTTCATGAAACGCTTATTCATGTACTGGCCGATCCAGAAGAAAATCAGGATCGGGAGTACCCAGCTGAGCAGGATGGAAAGGATCGGGTTCATCTTGTCCACGATCTGTCCGGTGAATGTGACGCCGGAATCATGCAGACGGCTGACGAGCTGCGGGTCATTCATGAGAGCTGTCTTGTAAGTCTGCTTCGTGTCGCCCTTTTCCGTAAAGAGGATCTGGTTCTCATCCACTTCGACCTTGTCGATCTTCTTCTCATCCGTCAGGTTCATGAATGTCGAGTAGTCGACTTCCTTCACCTGCTGTTCACGCCATGCAGGCATGACCGCGGAGTTGAACAGAATCACCAGAAGGAAGATGATGACGTAGTACATCAAGACTGGCTTCTTCGGTGATTTCACCTCTTTCATATTATTCATGGCTTTCCTTCTTTCCTTTACCTTCCACACCGAACAGGAATATGGTCTCCCAATAATCCGCCATCATCGCCGAAGCGATCCGGCCCCGGCTTTCTGCTTCAAACAAAGCGGCCATCTCGCCGCCGAAAATTTCCGCCATCACAGCGGCCGGCACATCGACGCGGAATTCGCCTCGCTGCTGGCCCTTCAGGAAAAATGCTCTCATCCTGTCGTCATACGAGCAGCGGCATGTGTCCACGCAGCTGTCGCCAGGAAGAGCCGAGCGGCAGAGGAACATCAGGTACTCGCGGTTGTCGCAGCACCAGCGCATCATTTCCGAAAGCGCATTGCGGCTCGTGATATCCTTCTCCGTAATGGCAAAAAGGCCTTCGACGACCTCTTCGGCCCTTTCCGTCAGGATTTCTTCTAAATGGTCTTTGGATGAATACACCCTGTAGAATGTCGCTTTGCTGATCCCGGCCGCCGCTGCCAGATCCCTGGCAGAGCCTCCCGGTTTCGTACAGAGCGCGGAAGCCAGCTTCTTCAATTCGTTTTCTCTGGTCCCCGTTTCCATAAAACACCTCTCTCATTTGCAAATATACTGTATCAAATAAGACACTTCTGTCTTAGATGAGACAATCATATCATACACATCGAAATGAGTCAATAGTGTCTCATGTGAAACCTGAGAGTCTTTTTTGAGACCCTCAGCTCTTGATGTGGAAGAAGTCTTCTGTGTTCTTTTTCGCTGCTTCGAGAAGCGGATCGAGGCGCACCTGCATGTACCTGGCAAGCGTTTCTGCCACGTAGGTAATGTTCTGCGGCACGTTCGTCCTTGGCAGGTGGTAGCCCCTCGGTGTGAGGTACGGCGCATCCGTCTCGATCATCACGCGGTCCAAAGGCAGGATGGAAACAGCGTCCTGCAGAGCCTCCCCGCGCCTTTCATCGCAGATCCATCCCGTGATGCCGATGTAGAAGCCCATATCGAGGAAGCGCTCAAGCGTTTTCTTGTCCCCCGTATAGCAGTGGACGATTGCACGGCGGCAGAGATCCTCATGGCCCTTGAAGCAGGCAATGAAATCATCCGCTGCATCCCTTTCGTGAAGGAAGAGCGGCTTTCCCGTTTCCTCAGCCACATCCAGAAGCTCTTTGAAGAAATGGATCTGGTTCTCCTTCTTCGAATACATGTGATCGTAATCAAGGCCCGTCTCTCCGACAGCCACGATTTTCGGATTCGTCATGACAAGCTCTCTGACGCGCTCAACATCTTCTTCCTTCGCCGTATCGGCGCTGTGCGGATGGATGCCCGCCGTGCCCCATACGTCATGATTTTTCACAAAATCTGCCACCAGCTCATTCTCACGCGCTTCCGAGCCGGTCAGGATGCAGCGCACCCCGGCCTCTTCCGCATTCCGTATGATCTTCTCCGGGTCCGGGAAGGAACGGGTGAACAGGTTCAAACCGATATCATAATATTTCGTTTCCATAATTCCTCCTTTTTTATTATTTTACCATGACATGAGGAAATCGTAAGAAACAGAGCCTTGCCGATTTGTATGGAAATAAAAAAGAACTGCGAGAAATGGTCATCCCATCTTTCACAGTCCTTTTATTATAAACTACTTATCATCTTTCTTTTCATCCGGCTTCATTCCCACATGCTTGTTTTTGCAGGGGTGCTTGTCCGAGCTCAGATTTTCAAGCTTCTGCTCGCGGTCATAGAGGGTTACATAGTACAGGTTGCCGTAGAATGCATTGTGGCGCAGGCGCCCGATGATTTCCACTTCCCTCACTCTGCCGTCCTTCGTGACGATGCGGTGGTTGACGAAGTGAATATTGTTCTTGTTCTTCTCAAGATGCGTCTGTCTCTTGATTTCCGAGCGGACATACTGGAGGTCTTCGGTATAGATGAGCTTCCAGACAGTGGTCCTGGTGTACTTCATGAAATCGTCCCAGTCCGTGCATCCGAAGAAATCGATGGCCATGTGGCTCGCAAAGAGAAGCTTGCCGCTCTTGTCTGCCTTGTAGACGATCATGGCACCAGGCATGCCGTTTGCCATATCGCTCAGGTTGAAGCCGAACTGGAAACGGTGGCGGAGTTCCGTCAGGGAAGAATCAAACTTCCTCCAGCCGGACTTGCCGTCGATCTTCGCGCCGTAGAGGGCGAAGTCTGCCTTGATGCAGAGGTTGCCGTAGTTGCTTCCCTGTTCAGGGTATGCAGCGCAGCCAAGCGACGAAGTGAAATGGATTTCCTTGTCGTTGAAACCGAAGATATGCGGTTCTTCCGTGAAGCGGCGCATATCATTGAAAACGCCTTCCTTATTATTGTAAGGACAGAAGATGACGAATTCATCGCCGCCGTTTCTGGTGATGATCGCATTGGCGCCGAAGATGCGCTTCATGTCGCGGACGAGGGTCTTCAGTGCAAGATCCCCTGCCGCATGACCGTAGACGTCGTTGATGATTTTGAAATTATCCACGTCGACGGCAATGACCATCGCCGATTTTCTCGGGTTCGTACGCAGGTACTTGTCGACGGCGATGTCGCCGCCCTTTCTGTTGAATACGCCTGTCAGCGCATCTGTCTCGCCGATGAAGCGGAGACGCTTATTTCTCTGCCAGAGCCATGCAATGATGAATGTGGTGATGAGGCCTGCCCATGTGGAAATGAAGAGCAGCCAGAAGTTCACCCATCCGCCTGTCGGATGCATGATGAGGCGCCATTCGTCCCCATCGACGGTGCCGGAGGACTGGATCGTGCTCCATGCATCGATCGCCCTGTGCGTCGAGTTCTGATTCGTGTCGATCAAAGTGTACTCGGACTCACCATAGCCTTTTCTCATCAGCGTATAGACTATGCCCATCTGGTCGAGGCGGTCGATATTCGCCTCGTGGACGAGTTTGTCCTGGTCGACTGCTACCACGATGTAGCCCCAGAAGGATTTATCGGCAGTCCTGTCCATGAAAACAGGACGGACGACTGCCATACCCGTCGTGCCGTCTGCCATAGGAACGCCGGATTCAATGACGACGACATCCTGCGCTCTTCCATAAGCTGCGCTTGGCAAACTGGTTCTCTCCGAAAAGGTTGAAACCGGAAAGCACACTGCCGCTTTGCGGATAGATTGGGCGCACCTGTCCGTCCGGCGCCGTCTGGATCTCTATTTCACGCAAAGACTGGCTCATCGAGTAGAAGTAGAGATTACGCATGTAATCCCCCGGGGGAAGTCCCCTGTTCTCCATCAAATGGTCCTCGATGGCCGCTGAAATATTGATATACCTGTCCATGGCGCGGTTCAGATGCAGGATTTCTGCATCCGCGATCTGCTGCATCCAGTTCTGTAGGGTTTTTTCCTCCTGGACATAGAGAGCCCAGTCGAAGACAATCGTGCAGAGCAAGCCGATAATAATGATCGGCAAGTAAAAGAAGAAACGAAACCTTTTGAATTTGTCCATTTCTCTATTCTCCGCTTGTCAATTTATCAAAAAGGAATACTCCGTATTGCTGAAATAATAAACAAAAAATATACTGATTTATTAGAAAATATTATATCAGTTTTTATCGAAAATTGCTATATGTTAGATTTTCTTCAATAAGCTCTACTATGCTTAAAATTTTATAGATTTCTATTAATATAGATTTGAGTTTATTGTTAGTTTATATTTGGAAATAGTATGAATTATTATTGATTTTCATAATTTTTGTAAAATCGTATTCACTTTTCTGAATTCGCGATATATAGATTTCTCGCGTTTTCCGGGACTTAATGAAAATTTTTAGCGCTTTAAAGCATTCCCTGAAAACTTCGGTTTCTTCAAGCTTTATCGCAGCTTTGAGAGTGGGACTGGAAATTTTTCACAAAAAATGATATGATTACTTAGTAATTGAATATGCGGGTGTAGTTCATCGGTAGAACGCCAGCTTCCCAAGCTGGACAGGAGGGTTCGACTCCCTTCATCCGCTCCATGAAAAGCCAAGGAGGGCCTGACGGGTCCTCTTTTTTCTGTTATATCTATCTTGCAATTGTTCAAAAATAAATTGTTAACTCTTTATTCTTTGAATCTGATGAGAAAATACGTTTACAATTCTTGTCAGCCCTGGAAAATATACTTTTTCTCAAAGAAATGAGCAAAAGCTGCTCCTTTTCTCCTTACAGAAATTTGACAAAATTTTTCTTGACACTTTTCGGTGATAGATGTACACTATTTTTATAGGAGAGCACTCCTTAGAGCATTTCCATAAGTACATAAGAGCGACAAGGGCGTCCGGCAGAGCAGTGCCGGACGCCCTTCTTCGTGGAGCAGAGCGGTCCGCTTCGTGCGGAAGCTCTGCCCCCCTTTTCTTATGTAAAGCTCTGTTTTGCTATAAGGAAAAGTTATCCATTTCTATCAAATCTATCTATTTCATTTACAGGAGGCTTGCAAAATGAGAAAGGAACATGATTTTCTGGGAGAGAAACTCGTACCTGATGAGGTATATTACGGCGTGCAGACGATGAGAGCCATGGAAAATTTCCAGATCACCGGCGCGCAGCTTGACCCGGATTTCATCCAGTCCATGGCTGTCGTCAAAAAAGCTTCCTGCCTGACCAATCTGAAGACAGGACGGATGGATCCCGTAATCGGGGACGCCATCATACGCGCAGCGGATGAAATCATCGAAGGAAAACTGCTCGACCAGTTTCCTTTGGATCCCATCCAGGGCGGCGCCGGCACATCCGTCAATATGAACATGAATGAAGTCCTCTGCAACCGCGCGCTCGAACTACTCGGCTATCCGAAGGGCCGCTATGACATCATTTCACCGAACAACCATGCAAACATGGCGCAGTCGACGAACGATGTCTTCCCGACCTCGATCAAGGTCTGCCTCGTCAGGAAGGCATACCGCCTGATGGATGCGCTTTCTTCCATGGCAAGAGGCTTCGATGAAAAGGGAGAAGCATTCAAGGACGTCATCAAGATGGGACGCACGCACCTCCAGGACGCTGTGCCGATCACCCTTGGCGAGGAAATGGATTCGTATGCCGTTGCCGTGCGCCGCGGGATCCGCCGCATTTCCCTTTCCCTTTCTTCTCTGGAAGCGCTC
>UMCH01059888.1_pt1 | contig 9928 bp, 7 predicted proteins | sample 1964201 | NCBI WGS metagenome assembly UMCH01 (sample SAMEA4835965, study PRJEB28245) | human gut metagenome | biome: gut microbiome; material: fecal sample | place: Denmark | collected 2008 | reverse complement strand
GATGGTGATGTTCTGCTCCCGGCCGGTGCCCAGATCCTTTGCAGACACCTTGACCACGCCATTCACATCAATGTCAAAGGTGACCTCGATCTGGGGCTTGGAGGAGAAGCCGGAGCGGATGCCGGTGAGCTTGAATTTGCCCAGGCTCTTGTTGTCGCGGGCAAAGTGGCGCTCGCCCTGCAGCACGTTGATCTCCACGCTGGTCTGCATGGGCCGTGCGGTGGTAAAGATCTGGCTCTTGCGGGTGGGGATCATGCTGTTGCGGGTGATGAGGGGGGTGGCCACGCCGCCCAGTGTCTCAATGGACAGCGTCAGCGGGGTGACATCCATCAGCACAAGGCCCTGCGCGGCCGCGCCGGTGGCACCGGCCAGCTTTCCGCCGCCCTGCAGCAGGCCGCCCTGCACGGCGGCACCCATGGCCACGCATTCATCGGGGTTCAGGGTGTGGCTGGGCTCACAGCCCAGCAGCTCCCGGACCTGCCGCTCCACAGCCGGCATCCGGGTGCTGCCGCCCACCAGCAGGACTTTGCCCAGCTGGCTGGCGGAAAGCCCGGCATCCCGCAGGGCGTTCTGCACCGGCTGAACGGTGCGGGCCAGCAAGTCACCGGTCATCATCTCAAACTGGGGGCGGCCCAGGCTCAGATCCAGATGGTGGGGGCCATCCTTGCCCACCGCGATAAACGGCAGGTTCAGCTGAGCGGAAAGCGCGCTGGAAAGCTCCTTCTTGGCCTTTTCCGCTTCCTCCTTCAGGCGGCCCATGGCGGCGGGGTCCTTGGTCAGATCGATGCGGTCAGATCTGCGGAACTCCGCCACAGCCCACTCGACGATGCGCTCGTCAAAGTCGTCGCCGCCCAGATGGGTGTCGCCGCCGGTGGCCAGCACCGTAAAGGTGCCGTCCTCGATCTCAATGATCGAAACATCAAAGGTGCCGCCGCCCAGATCATAGACCAGGATCTTCTGGGGAGCTTCGTTGTCCAGGCCATAGGCCACCGCGGCGGCGGTGGGCTCGTTGATGATGCGCAGAACATTCAGGCCCGCAATGCGGCCCGCGTCCTGAGTGGCCTTGCGCTGGCTGTCGTCAAAATAGGCAGGCACGGTGATGACGGCCTCGGTCACCGGCTCGCCCAGGTAGCTCTCGGCATCGCGGCGGATCTTGGTCAGGATCATGGCGCTGATCTCCTGCGGGGTCAGGTCTCTGCCATCGATATGCACCCGGTGATCAGAACCCATGTACCGCTTGATGCTGGACACCGTGCGGCCGGAGTTTGTGGCGATCTGGCGCTTTGCCGCGCCGCCCACCAGACGCTCGCCATCCTTGGTAAAGGCCACCACGCTGGGGGTGGTGCGCTCGCCCTCGGCGTTGGTGATGACCACAGGCTTGCCGCCCTCCACCACCGCCACGCAGGAGTTGGTGGTACCAAGGTCGATTCCGATCACTTTGCTCATAGTGCTTGTCCTCTTTTCTTCGGCGCAGAATATTTCCTTGAATATCTTACCGGTTTCCTATGACGATTTCTTAGAACAAATGTAAAGAAACTGTGTTTCAGGCATTTTTATCGTCGGCCAGCAGCTGATCGGTCAGCAGTTCAGCCTCCCGCAGCCAGTCGGCAGCATCCGTTTCGCCCTCGGCCTGCAGGATCCGAAAGCCCTGCACGGCTTCGGCCACCTGCAGCAGCGCCTTTTTGCGGGAGAGGTACTGGGTCTCGTACTGGGCAAGACGCAGGCAGACCTGCGGGGTGTAGGCGATGTCCGGCACCTCCCGGGCAGCGCTCTGGGCGCGGCGGTAGTATTGCAGGGTCTCCGCCATCTCCCCACCCGATGCGGCACAGTCATCCCCCAGGGCGATCATGGCCTGCACCTCCCCGGCCTGTGCGGCCTTTTTCCACATCCGCCGGGCCTGGGTCTTATTCTTCCGGGTACCCCGGCCATAATACAGGCAGTCCCCCAGGGCAGAAAGCGCCTCTGCGCTGCCCGCCTCGGCGGCGGCAGTGTAGCGGGCCGCCGCCTCCGGCCAATCCCCGGCCCGGGCGGCGGCGTGCCCGGCTTCCAGCTCCTGAGCGCCGGGGTTGTCGCTTCCCCGCTCCGATCTCAGCAGCCCGCTGAGCAGGGAGACATCCAGCGTGGCAGAGCTTGTCCACGGATCCAGCACCACACCATCGATACCGTCCGTTTCCAGCGCATACTCCATGGCGCTGCGCAGGCTGCGCTCCACCATGGGGCGGGTTGCGCTGGCCTTTTCCGCCTCGGCGTTCTTTACCGAAGTGAACAGCGGCAGATAGTGCCGCTCTTTCCGGGCGTGGAGCAGCCAGGGCGGCAGGCCCTCGGCCCGCTCCTCCGGGATGGGCAGATGCGCCCAGGGGGCGGCCCCGCTCTGGGGGTCCACCGCCGCATCCAGCGGAACCAACACCTTGGTCTGCAATTCCAGCGCATAGTTCAGGGCGTTCATCAGGCTCCAGAAATGTTCCTCGTTCTGCTCCCGGTACAGCCGCGCCACGGCCTCCTCCACAAACGGGCAGCCTGTGCCCACCGGCCCGTACTGCGGCGCAGTCCGCTTTTTTCCGCTGCCCACCGGCCGGAAGCGCCGACCGCCCATGTTGTATGCCATTTATCTCACCCTTCTTTTTCATCAATAGGATAAGTATAGCAGGAATCCGCAAATTTCACAATATTTTCCCGCAGGCAGGCCGCACGCAAAAACAGCAGGCGGCTGCACATGGCCGTCTGCTGTTCGGTTCACTCTTCTGCCGGTTTCTCCGCATCGTCCAGATAGTCCTCGATGCTGCCGATGCTGTACCGGTTCTCGTTGGCTTCCACGCTCCGTGCACTGGCATCGTAGCAGGCTTCCAGAATGGGCATCACTGGCTGCTGGCCCTCTGGGTCGGTCAGATGTCCGATGGCCCGGGCCTCATAGTAGTTGTCGATGATCTGGTTCACGATCCGTTTGCGGTCACGGAGCGGAGTCTGCAGGTTGGCCAGCAGCTCCTGCCGGATGCCGCAGCTGTTGCTGCCGTGGTCGCCGAACAGGATGTAATACTCCTGCTCGATCTCCAGCGGTGCAGCCTGATGCAGGTAATAATCCGCCAGTACCCGCCGCTTTTTCTCCGTGCTGAAGCCCTTGATATCCTCCATGCCGCGCGGAAAGAGTTCCGGATGCCGGATCCACATTTCATAGGGCCCCACCGGCAGGTGCAGAGTATCGAATACATCCAGATAATCCTCCAGCGCAATGCGGATCTCGCCCCGCTCCCATTTCTGAATGGTGCGCTTGTCCCGCCCCAGCATATCCGCAAGCTCCTGCTGGGATCTGCCCGCCACGTTCCGGGCAAAGGCAATGGCTTCCCCGATTCGGTTCCGGTAGTTGGTCATATTCTTTCCCTCCTGACACACACTTGTCCACCAGGCATTCCAACGTCTGGCGACATAAAATACTTTCCTCTGGATAAAAGGATAATGGTTTGTCCCGCCTTCTGTCAAGAGTTGCAAATTCAATCACTTCACGTCAAATTTTTGTTAAATGTGTCATTCAAGCCGGACAGCCGCCTTTTTTGCAGAGATTTCGCCGCTCTGTGGGGCAGCCGCTCCCTGTCTTAAACAACATTCGGGCCATTTTGTCCTTTTTCACCTGCCGGAGGCGGCCGGATGTGTCAGGTACATCACAGCATGCAACGCAAAATATTTTTTGAAAAAAATTCCTCTTCGGCAAGTTTTTCCCAGCGCATCCGTTTCCATACACGCAAAAACCGCCCATAGCTGTCAAAAACAGCCATGGGCGGGTGCTTTTTCTTTATGCCAGTTTATTCAGCCTTACGGCTACGTAGGGGTCCGGGAGCTTGAGCTCGTCAGCAAGGTCGGCTTCAGATTCGTACTTCTCCGCCGCCATGCCCACCACAACGCTGCACACGTCAAAGCGTCCGGCGGGCGAAAGGGCCGTGACCTTGGCTTCTCCATCGGCAATGGCGGTCACCACGCCATCCGCATCCACGGTAACGACACCGGGGTTGCTGCTGACCCATGTAATGGGCACGCTGCCGCCGCCTTCCACCGCAACGGTGGCCGTCAGGCGCTCCTGGGTGCCCACGATGCGGAGCAGCAGGTCACTCTTGTTCAGGGTCACCTTGCCGATATCCGAAGTCACCGTGACGCTGCATCGCAAAGCCTGGCCGTTGGAGACCATTGCCGTGATGGTGGTGGTGCCCGCCGCCTGAGCCGTGACAAGGCCCTTGTCGCTGACTGTGGCAACCTCAGGGTTGCTGCTCATCCACTGGTAGACATAGAGGAAGGAGTGGTCGCTGTTGGTCAGCTGGAGCTGGTGGGTGGGGTGCAGGTCATTGTACTGCAGCACAAGACTCAGGCTGGTGGTATCCAGCGTGGGCTTTTTTCTGGCTGCTTCTTCATTTTTGCGGGTCACGGTCACCTTGCAGGCGGCACGTTCGCCGTGGTCGGAGATAGCGGTGATGATGGCAGTGCCTGCATTGCGGCCCGTCACCTTGCCGTCGCCATCCACCGTGGCAACATTGGAGTTGCTGCTCATCCAGACGATGAAGTAATAATCGCTCTGTCCGCTGGTGTACAGGTAGCCCTTGGGGCGGGGGTCATCATCGGTGATCTCCAGCTCCATCTCGGTCAGCTCCAGTTCCAGCTTGGAACCGGTTCCGGTCAGGCCTGTCAGCACACCGGGCGCGGCCTGCGCGGGCAAAGGGGCAGCCAGCAGGGCCCCGCTCAGAGCCAGCAGGGCCAGAAGCCGCCCCGCGGTTTGGAATTTCCATTTCATTGGGTCGAACTTCCCTCCTTGTTTCATCCCATGGGATCAAAGGAATGCCGCACACATGGAAAAATTTCGCGTCCATGATTTTTCTCACTATTGATTTATTTTACACGTCCGGCCAATGTGGGTCAAGTTTTTCGCCCAAAGTGCTGTGCTTTCGCACCTGATTTCGTGGACTATACCAGTTTTTCCGGAAAATTTTGTGCAAAAAGAACGCCGCAGTCCCGGCGTGGGAGCTGCGGCGTTCCGGACAGGATCAATAATTATGCTTCTTCAACTCAAAGTAGCTCTGGGGATGTGCGCAGACGGGGCACTTGAGGGGTGCGGACTTGCCGATGTAGGTATAGCCGCAGTTCCGGCACTGCCAGACCTGCTGTTCCTCACGGGCAAAGACCTTGTTGTTCTTCAGGTTCTCAGCCAGCTCACGGTAGCGCTCCTCGTGCTCCTTCTCGATCTGTGCCACCATGGTGAACAGGGCGGCCAGCTGGGGGAAGCCCTCTTCCTTGGCTTCCTTGGCCATGCGGGGATACATCTCGGTCCACTCGTCGTGCTCACCGCCGGCGGCCATTTCCAGGCAGGTCATGGTGTCGGGGATGGAGCCGCCGTTCAGGGCCTTGAACCACATCTTGGCGTGCTCCTTCTCGTTGGCGGCAGTCTCCTCAAAGATGGCAGCCAGCTGCTCATAGCCTTCCTTCTTGGCCACACTGGCGAAGAAGGTGTACTTGTTGCGGGCCTGGCTCTCGCCTGCAAATGCTTCCCACAGGTTCTGTTCGGTCTTGGTACCCTTGAGTTCCATATTCATGCTCTCCTTTTATGATGCGTAATGTGCGTATCATCTCGCCGCCGGTGACCGCCGGGGCATTCCTTCTGAGAGTATTATACCAGAGTTTTCCAAATAAATCAAGAATAATTCCTATTTATTTGAGAATCATTTTCAGTTGTGCTGTTTCAGGGCGCAGACCGCAATGCTCAAAGCGCTCCAAGCTGCCTGATACATCAGGACAGCGGCCACCGACAGGGTGCCGATGCTGCCCGCGTAGGTCAGCAGAGCACCGATGACCACCGAGAACCAGACCGAGACCATCTGCACCGTGGTGGCGCTCGTCTCGGCGTTCTGGGCCTTTTCCGCCGCGCGCAGGCCGCCGATCAGGCTGGCAAAGCCCTTATCATGCAGCATACAGCAGCGGGCCGTCTCGTCCGGCTGGGCAGGGGTCAGCGCACTGCACTGCTCCTGATCCAGCAGGGTGATCATCCCCTCGGGCAGATGGTAAGCCTCGGTGATGTGGCGGGCCGTCAGGCTGGGGTCCTCACAGGTGACCAGCAGGCGGATATTCTCCCGCTGCAGCACCTCCAGACCGCGGGCGGCGTTGCGGCCGCCCACATAGTGGAGCACGAACATGGCGTGCAGGCTTCCGGAAACAGCCAGATACAGGATCTGCAGCGCGCCGTTTTGGGAGTGCTCATCCTCGTACTCCTGCTCGGGCAGGGGCACGCCCTCCCGCTCCATGTACAGCCGGTTGCCGATGAGCACCCGGTTGTTATCGCACCAGGCGGCAAAGCCAAGGCCGTGGTGGACCTCCAAGTCCTTCACAGGGTACAGGATCTCGGTGCGGTCCTCGATGATCTGGCGGAACAGACCCCGCAGGGTCTCGCAGCTGTGGTTGAGGATGCTGGCCGCATAGAGGATGGCACGGTCGATGCGGCCGCCCTTGAAGATGCGGATATCCTCCAGATTCACGCTGTCGGCGGTAAAGAGCTCGTCGGCATCCACCTGCACGGTGTCCACACCGCCCAGCTCCTCAATGGCAGCCCAGCCGGGCACCACAGCACCGGCGGCGGCTGCGGTCTTTTGCAGGCGCAGAGAAGCGATGCCCGCAACAAGGGTGGAGGACAGTGGTGCACCCATGCAGAGCATGGAGGTCAGGGCTGCGGCCATGCCGTTGGGCCCGCCGCCAAACAGCAGGAACACCAGCCCGCTGAGCACGGCAGCACCCAGCAGGATCAGGGCTGTCTTGCGGGCGCGGCGCTCACTGGCGCGCTCCCCGAAGCTCTGCTCCACCAGCGCCTCGTCCCACTGGACAGGGCGGCTGAGCAGCACCCAGGGGTCTTTCTGATCCAGGCTCCGGGCCAGCACCCGGATCAGATCCTTATCCCGGACGCGGAATGCGCCCTGCAGCCCCTCGGGGGATCGGGCAGCAAGGTCGTAGCCGTTTCTGACGGCAGTCAGCAGGACACGGCTGCCCAGCAGGGCCAGGAACAGGCCCAGTGCGGCCACGCCGGAAAGCAGCGTCCAGCTGGAGTTCTGATAGCTCTGGGCGTTGAGCAGGGCGACCGCAGCCTGCACCAGTGCACCGCAGGCGGCCAGCGCCGGCATGGTGTCTGCACTGGGGCGGCCCTTGAGGCCCTGCAGACCATCCCGCAGGACAGGCCAGCCCACAGCCAGCGCACCGGCCAGAAAGAGCAGGTTGGCGGCATAGAACGCCGCCGGGGCGATCACGGGGTCAAGGGAGGCCACAGGGGCCAGCAGCCCCTCGGCAACAAGGCCAAAGTGGAGCAGTACCACCGCAAGGATGCCCTCCAGCACACACCGCAGCGTCAGCTCCGCGCCCATCCGGCGGAGCTTCTCCCCCACCTGCTCGGGCGTTTCCGGCTCGGCTTCCTCTTCAGGCTTCTCCTCAGCCTCCGGCGCGGCAGGGGCCGCTTCCTCAGCAGGCTGGGCCGGGGCGGCAGGCTGGGCCGGGGCTTCGTCCTCTTCCAGCCCCATCAGCGGCAGGCTCATGCTGTCGTCCTTGCTGGGGGCCTCGGTGCGGGTAGGGGCCTGCGGCTCGTTCTCGTCCGCGCCCTTGCCAAAGAACTGGAAAGCCTTTTCCGGTTCCGGCTCAACCTCTGGCGCGGCTTCCGGGGCAGACTTCGCCTGCTTTACCGACTGATCCTCGGCAAACACCATGGGGATGGCCGGGCCCTCAGGCGCTGCGGGAGCTTCCGGCTCCACGGCCAGCACCTCTTCGGGGGCATCCTGCATTTCCTCCACCGGGGCGGACTTGGGGGTGCCATAGAGCATGGCCTTGAGTTCGGCCATCTCTGCATCCTCCTGCTGCTCCTGCGGGGTCAGGGGTTCCCGGCGGCGGGGCGGCTCCGGCTTTTTCTCGGGCTGGGGTGCGGGCCGGGGTTCCGGCTTCGGCGCTGCGGGGGCTTCCGGCGCGGTGGGCAGAGCCACAGGCTCTGCTTCCTCCAGCTCTCCGGGCTCCAATGCCAGCTCCAGGCCGGCCTCGGCTTCTTCCTCATGGCCCAGCACGATCTCACCCGTGGGCGGCAGCTCATTCTGCACGGCCGGGGCGGCGGCAGGCTCTTCTTGGGCCTTTTCGCGGTGAAAGAGTTTGCCCAGCAGGCTGCCGGTATTCTCCTTTTCCTCATCGCGGCGCTTCATCTCTTCGGGCACCTGTGCCACGCTGGTGCTGAAAAACGTGCGGAACTTCTCGTTCTGCGCATCGATCTCTTCCTGTGTCAGCTCTTTGCGCTTATCATCCTTTGGCATCCTAGTCCCTCCCTGTTCTGGTCACGGCGGTCTGGCCGCTGTTTCTTACTCTGCGGCGCGCTGGCTCTGGATCTCGTACAGGATGATGCCAGCCGCCACCGAAACATTGAAGCTGTCCACACCGGTACCCTGAGCAGCCATATCCAGCCGCACCACACCATCGCAGAGCTTTTTCACCAGCTGGGATACACCGCTGCCCTCGCTGCCCAGCACCAGTGCGATGGGGCCGGTCAGGTTGTTCTTGCGCAGGGGCACACCGTCCATATCGGCACAGTAGACGAACACCCCCTGATCCTTCAGGCGGCGGATGGTCTCACCGATGTTGGCCACGCGGGCCACAGGCAGGCGCTCGGCCGCACCGGCGCTGGACTTGATAACGGTGGGGGTCACGGACGCGCCACCCCGCTTGGGGATGACGATGCCGTGGGCTCCGCACAGCAGAGCAGAGCGCATCACCGCGCCCAGATTATGGGGGTCCTCGATGCCGTCACTCAGCACCAGGAAAGGGGGCTCCCCCTTCTCTCTGGCAACGTTCAGCAGGTCCTCCACGGTCACATATTCGATCTCGCTGGCAAAGGCGGCCACGCCCTGGTGGCTCTCGGTGCCGGTCATCAGGCGCAGCTTGTTGGGGTGCACCCGCTTGACCGTGGCCCCGGCCTCCTTGGCCATGGCGGTATAGTAAGCTGCCACAGCGGGGACCATGCCCTCCGCGATCAGCACGGTATCCACGCCGGAACCGCTCTTGAGCAGCTCGGTCACGGGGTTTTTGCCGTAGACCAGGCTCTCATTCCTGGGCTGCTCCTCCGTGCTGCTGCGGCGGGGGCGGCGCGGCATTTTCTGTTCGTCCATTGATGTGTTCTCCTTCCATTCTATGGCAAGGCGGGCCGTTTGAGCCGCGCCATGGTTTCGTTCTGTTTCAGTTTTACTATATTTTGACACTGATACATTCTAAAGTATAGCATACCCCGGCATTCTTCGCAATGTTTGCCGAAGGCAAAAGTTTTCCACATTCAGCAGGCTATACAATCGGTAATTCGGCTCAAATTTTTCCACATGTTGAAAACCCGGTGGAAAATGTTCAAAAATCAAGTTTGTACGCCCACTTTCCGGGTGGAATTCCACAGTTTCCACCGAGTTTTCAACCTCTCAGGTTCGACACGCAAACTTTCCGCCGTACTTTTTGTAAAATTCAAGTCGGAATTATGACAATTTTTTGAAGAGAGATCCAGTGGTTTTTGCCAGAATCTCCAACATCAAAATGCCCAATGTGAATTTGTGTTGAAAACGCCGCGGGAACCGCCTTGATTTTATCCTGTAATTGGGGTATACTACCCTTAGGTTCGTTAAAGGATGCGCAATCTTGTATCCAAAACGGCTTTTTCACCCCAAAATGATTTTGCGGAGGTAATGAATAATGTTGGTAAATGCAACCGAAATGCTGATCAAGGCACGCGATGGCCACTACGGTGTGCCCCAGTTCAACATCAACAATCTGGAGTGGACCAAGGCAGTCCTGACCGCCTGCGAGGAAATGAAGAGCCCCGTTATCCTGGGTGTCTCTGAGGGTGCAGGCAAATACATGACCGGCTTCAAGACCGTTGCCGCCATGGTCAGCTCCATGGTGGAGA
>UMCH01020369.1_pt1 | contig 10007 bp, 9 predicted proteins | sample 1964201 | NCBI WGS metagenome assembly UMCH01 (sample SAMEA4835965, study PRJEB28245) | human gut metagenome | biome: gut microbiome; material: fecal sample | place: Denmark | collected 2008 | reverse complement strand
CCCTTTTGTTTTAGGACTTGTTTTGCTCATCCCTAAAATTTAGCCCGGTAATCCCGGGCTATGTACGGCACCTGCTTTGAAAAAGTAGCCACAGCTAAAGCCGTGACTGCTTTCGGGTATCTTATGTTGGAATTTGGTATGTACGTACACAGTGAAAGACTGCAAACCACACTCTATATATAGAACAGTTGGTAAGTTCCCAAGTTGGGAACTTACCATTTCACTTCATTTTGTCAGGTTCTCAATTTGGGAACCTGCCACTTTCTCATGCAAAGAGAGACGCATATCATCTCCCCTCATAATATATGGGCATGGGAAAGGGCGATTTGTTCCAAGTTCAAGCAAAATATTGAAAAATATTATTCAGTACGTATGTGTATGGCGAAAAGCGCGAATCTTACTCTACATGTTTGTCCAGAAACTCGCCGTACTCCTTGCTGACGAAATCTTCAAACCGGTTTGCGATCTTCTCAATCCGCTTGGAGACGGCGCTGGGGACTTTGAACCCTACCTTTTCCGCAATCTCTTTCTGTGAATGCCCGGCGGCACGAAGCTCCAGGATTTTGCGGTCTGTTTCATCCAGCCATTTTTTGAAATCTTCCATCTTCATCTTGTCCAGCACGCGGGTTTCAAATTCCGCACTGGGGTCAGCAATCTCATAAAGGGCTTCTCCGCTGATGGAAGCGCCGTTTTCCTTAATTTCCTCCAGCGACAGCGTTGGGATGGTGCGGCTGTGTGTCCAGGAGCGCATGAAGTCCCGTTTCTGAATGTTTTTTCCTGTGTAATCCTCCGGCTGCCGGTTGTTCCAGATCTCGTCAATAACCGGCTGCCAGTCCTGCTCCTTCACAATGAGATCGGTCAGGTTACCGACAAGATTGCAGAATTGTTGATATGGGAGCCACGCAATGTCGTGTTCAATGGGGGCCAGAAAGAGATTTTGAAAGCTCCAGTCCATTGCATATTCAAATTTGTTTCGGAAATACGGAAGGATCAGGTATGACATCCGCCACAAAGGGAAGTCGCCGGAGTAATTCTGCCAGTCACCGGGGATGTCGTGATGGGTGCCGTCCTTGTGGGGGATCTGAAAGAACTGCCAGACCGCCCAGGCATAGCAGTCCCACACCAGCTCCAGGAAGCTGTCACTTTGTAGCATTGCCCGGTACTTTTCGCTGCTCAGTACCCGCCGGATGTTCCGCGGCATCTCCAGGTACGCCGGCCGCTTCTCCACCAGTTCCCGGGGCAGGGCATAGAACATCCGCAGCCACGCAAGATGGCTGTCCTGCGGGATACGAATTATTGTTTCTGGGAGTATCACAAGAAAGTCACTGCATTGCGGCATACGATCACCTCACGAAAGCCACTGCCATACCCCTCATGCCTCATTATACATGGGCATGTGAAGCAGCAAATTTTTACATGTTTCAGCTTTTTCAAATATTTTACCATACCGTGAAAGGCAAGTCTATACGGAGATGCAGAAACTATTTTTCAAACCAGTTTTGTGTCCTGTTTGCGATCTTTACGAGAAACAGCATCACCGGAACCTCTGTCAGAACTCCAACAGTTGTTGCCAACGCCGCCGGAGATGTAGTGCCAAACAAGGCAATTGCCACGGCAACAGCCAGCTCAAAAAAATTGGAGGCACCGATCATTCCGGCGGGTGCAGCAATTCTGTGCGGCAGCTTTAGGAAGTAAGCTGCGACATAAGCAATGGCAAAAATCAGCAAAGTCTGTAAGATCAACGGCACCGCAATCAGAACAATATGCAGCGGATTTTCCAGAATGACATTGCCCTGGAAGGAAAAAATCATCACCAGCGTCAGAAGCAGACCGATGGTGGTGATGCCGTCGAACTTCTTTACAAAAATGTTTTCAAAATAGCCTTTACCACGCTTCCTGATCACCAATGTACGGGTCAGCATACCGCCAGCCAAAGGAATTACCACGAACAGAACTACCGACAGAATCAGTGTATCCCAGGGAACAGACACATTGGAAACACCCAGCAAGAACTTCACAATCGGCACGAAGGCAAACAGAATAATCAGGTCATTGGTTGCTACCTGTACCACCGTGTAAGCAGGATCACCCTTGGTCAGTGTACTCCATACGAACACCATTGCCGTGCAGGGGGCTGCGCCAAGCAGGACGGCTCCGGCGAGATACTCTGTAGCAAGCTCCGGCATGATGAACGCTTTGAAAATCACAAAGAAGAACAGGCTGGCGATTCCGTACATGGTAAAAGGCTTGATAAGCCAGTTGGTGATCCAAGTAACGAACAGCCCCTTTGGGTTCTTGCCCACATTCCTGATGCTCTGGAAATCCACCTTCATCATCATGGGATAGATCATCAGCCAAATCAGAATCGCCATGGGAATGGATACTTTGGCGTATTCAAACTGATTCAGAAACTCCGGGATACCCGGTAGATACTTGCCAATCAGAATGCCCAGTGCCATGCAGATGATAACCCAGACCGTGAGGTATCGTTGGAAAAAGCTGATACCCGTATTTCTTTCTCGTTTCATAATCGTATCCCCCTTTACCAAATCGAATATCATCGATATATTGTGTTTTAAGGAAGCCGAAACAGGGATTGCCTGAATCGGCTTCTTTTGTCAACTTAACTTAGCTTTCAGTTCAAGTATCTTTGCTGAAGTATCCGTTTACCATTCCGGTTGCAAACAAAGGGGTAGCTTGAGCGCACCACACAATGCGGTTAAATTCTTCCCACGGATCTCCGAAGTCATTTCTATTAAAATCAATGATGTAGAGTCGCTTATCATTCCCTATCATCATATTGCCGATATGGTAATCTCCGTGCTGATAGGTTCGAGGGCGACCGCTGAGCAAATATCTGTGAGCGTTAATGTAATCAATGAAGGCTTGCCCATTTTCGTACTTGACAGGACATTCTTCATACATCTTGATTTTGTGGTCTGCTTTACGATTAAAATAGATTTCCCAATCTTCTATTTCTTTCGGAGCGGGGATTTTATGAATTTCTTTTAGTATTTTTCCCGCTTCAAAACCATAAGAATACTGTTCTTGGTTTGTTAAATTATGTATATTTTCTTCTGCATCAATGCCATCTATCCAAGTTTGAATAGAATAAACTCCTTCATCAAATGTGCCGAACTCTAAGGGGCGGCACATTGGTACACCGAGAGCTGCTACCTGACTCATAAGTTCATATTCGCTTTTCTTCCTGTCATACTGTTCAATCGGAGAAACACGAAGCAAAAATTTATTTCCTTGCTCGTCGGTAACACAGTATTTTCTATCTTCTGACCAACCTTTATCTATTAGTTGCTTTGTAATAAATTCATGTTGTGGCATAGCCTTTCATCCTTTCAAAGAATTATTTGCCTTACAAAAATTATTCTTGGTAAAATTATATTTCTTATTATACAGAAAATAAAATCATTATTTACTATTTTTTGCTCCTACCGTAATCCTTCAATATGATTGTTTTTCCTATAAATCCAAATTCCGGCTGACGACAAAACCAAAGGGAGACAACTTCCTTACGGAGCGTCTCCCTTCGGCTGCTTTTTTGCTATTCTTCAGACGAAAACTCAGAACAAACCGGGGATGTTCAGCCCGCCGGTGAGGGCGCCCATGGCGGACTCCATGGCCTCCTCCGCCTGGCGCAGAGCCTCGTTGACGGCGGAGATCACCAGGTCCTGCAGCATCTCCACGTCCGCCGGATCCACGGCATCGGGCTGGATGGCCAGGGCCGTCAGCTGCTTCTTGCCGGACACGGTGGCCTGCACCGCGCCGCCGCCCACGGAGGCGGTGAAACTGCTCTCCTCCACGTTCTTCTGGGCGCTTTCCATCTCCTGCTGCATCTTGGCCAGCTTCTGCTGCATCTGCTGCTGCTGGCGCATCATCCCGGCGCTGCCGCCGAACCCGTTGCGGGCGCTGTATCCCTTAGCCATGGTCGAAATCTCCTTTATAATACTGATTTGATATCGTGCGATCACTTGATTTTGAAATTTTCCAGCTGGCGGCCCTGGGCGGCCACCTCGTCCAGCTTGTCCGGGGCCTTTTCCGCCGGAGGCTCCTCCCAAGGGGGCGTCTGCTCCGGCTCCGGGACTTTCTCCGGGGGCTTCTCCGGCGCTTTTTCTGTCACTTTTTCCGGCTTGGGCCGGGGCTTGGCGGGCTTTTTCCCCGCCGTGGCTCCGCCTACCGTCAGCGCCACCCGGATGGTCCGCCCCTCGGCGGCGGAGGCCACCTCCTGCAGCACGTGCAGCACCGTATTGTTGTTCAGGGAGTCCCGGACGAACTCGTTCTGGCAGTACAGCGTCAGGCAGTCGCCGTCCACCGCTCCCTGGACCATGTTCAGAAACACCCGGTGGTTCACCGCCAGGCGGCCCTTGCAGTGCTCCTTCATGGCGTCCCACTTGCCGGTGTCGCCCACCACGGCGGCAGACTTCGCCGCCGGCGGCTTCCGGGCGGGTTTAGCGGCTGGACGAACCACAGGCGGTTCCTCATCTGGAATATCGTATACCCGCTCCCGTCCGCCGGGATCCTCCGGCAGGGGCGGCTCCTCCGGCATAGGGGGCCGGTCATCGCTTGGCACGTCCCGGCTTGTCCCGGCGTTGTCCCGGGACAAAGGGGCGGTTTTGGGGGACGTCCCGGCGGTTTGCGGGACAGTTTTTACCGGTATTCCGTTTGTAGCCTGATCTTCCAGACGGTCGATCCGCTGGCTCAAAGCCGTCAGGTCGCCGGACAGACTTTCGTCACACAGCCGCAGCAGACACAGCTCCGCATCCGTCCGGGGCTGGAAGCTGTCCCCCAGCCCGGCGCAGCAGGACTGCAGCGTCTCCGTCAGATACAGAAACCGCCGCATGGGCTGGCTGCCGGAAAGGGACTTCAGGGTCTTGGTATCGTATATGCCCGTCAGCAGGGCGGCGGCCCCGTCGGGGGCGGCCTTGAGAATGGTCATGTCCCGGGCCAGGTCCCCCAGCTCCCCCAGCATGGCGGCCACGTCCTTGCCGCCCCGGTACAGCCCGTCCAGCCGGGTCAGGGCCCCGGCGGCGTCCCGCCGCAGGATGCAGTCCATCAGCTCCACCGTCTGGACGCTGCCGGCCAGGCCCAGAATATCCAGCACCGCCCGGCTGTCCAGCTGGCCCTGGGCCACCCGGCACTGATCCAGCAGGCTCAGGGCGTCCCGCAGGGCGCCGTTGGCCATCCGGGCCAGAATCTCCGCCCCGTCGGGAGTCAGGTCGATCTGCTCGGCCCGGGCGATTTCTAGCAGGTGCTTTTCCATATCCCGGGGCAGAATGCGCTTGAAGGTGAAGCGCTGGCACCGGGAGAGAATGGTGGCCGGGACCTTGTGCAGCTCCGTGGTGGCCAGGATGAACATCAGGTGCTCCGGCGGCTCCTCAATGGTTTTCAGCAGGGCATTGAAGGCCTGGGTGGACAGCATGTGGACCTCGTCGATGATATAGACCCGCTTTTTCAGCACCGTGGGGGTGTATACCGACTCGCTGAGCAGCTCCCGGATGTCGTCCACCCGGCTGTTGCTGGCGGCGTCCAGCTCCGTCACGTCCAGCAGGGAACCGCTGTCGATGCCCCGGCAGGCCTCGCACCGGTTGCAGGGGGCCCCGTCCTCCGGGTGCAGGCAGTTGACGGCCTTGGCCAGAATCCGGGCACAGGTGGTTTTGCCGGTGCCCCGGGTGCCGGTGAACAGATAGGCGTGGGCCGTGCGGCCCTCGGCCACCTGCCGCTGGAGGGTGCCGGTGATGTGGTCCTGGCCCACCACCTGGGAAAAGGTTTTGGGCCGCCATTTCCGATACAGTGCCTGATACATGAACCAGCCCTCCCTTCGGCCGAAAAATCAGAACAGAATAAACTCCTCCGCTGCCAGCCACGGGGCCGGTGGACTCGCGGCACATGGATGATCCCTCTTAATGCTGCTCGGTTCCCCGCCTGACATGATTCGTGGGTATCCATTGCGCGAGACCGGCTCCGCAGCTGGCGGCGGAGGAGTCGTCATAAGGGTATCCTATCACATTTTTCCCCGGTTGGCAACAGGAAATTTGGGCCCCGGGAGAAAAGACCGCCCCGCCTGGGACAAGAATTGGCAAATTTGCAGACACAACCTGTATAATATGCACAAAAATGCAGAAAAATCTCATAAAAATTTGCATTACCTACATATCTGGGGGTATAATGGGAGGACATGAAGGAGGCAGGTAGCATGATCTCGACAAAAGGGCGGTATTCCATCCGGATCCTCCTGGACCTGGCGGAACATCGCAACGGCGGCTTCATCCCCATGAAGGAGGTGGCGGCACGGCAGGACATTTCGCTGAAATACATTGAAAAGCTGATGCCTGCCCTGAAGACCGCCGGTTTCATTGAGAGCGTCCACGGCATCGGGGGCGGATACCGCCTGACCCGGGAGCCGGAGGCGTACACCCTGTGGGACATCCTGCAGCGCTCCGAGGGGGACCTGGCCCCGGTGAGCTGCCTGAAGGACGGCACCGACGCCTGCGCCCGGGCCACCGGCTGCCGGACCCTGCCGGTGTGGGAGGGATATTACCGGATGACCCGGGAATATTTCTCCGGCATCACGCTGGCGGACCTGATGGCTCTGCCCCAGGGAGACGACTACGTCATATGACCCTGCGCCGCCCGGCCCGGGACTGCCCATCCCCGGCCGGGCGGCAGCCGCCTCTTGCCTTCCGCGGCGGAGTGTGGTATAATGAAGAAAATCCGGGCCGTCCGCGGAGCCTGTCTCCCGGCGGATGCCCCGCATATGCGCCCGTGGTGGAATTGGCAGACACGATGGATTTAGGTTCCATTCCGCAAGGGTAGGGGTTCAAGTCCCCTCGGGCGTACCACCAGGGACCTCCCGCCGGGGGTCCTTTTTCGCGGGCCGGGCACTGGCAGATTTTCCATATTTTACCGCCTGCATTCACAAAGATTTAATATTTTTTTTGTTGCCATTTTGTAACTTTTTGTTTATAATGTTTCCGTGAAGTAAAAAAAGGCCGAATGACGACGCCTGTCAAAGGGCGTCGTGTGTGCATACATCGAGGTATTATCCCATGATCAGAATGACAAATGTTGAAAAAACATACGAAAATGGCACCCATGCGTTAAATGGCATTTCTTTTGAGATTCAGGACGGAGAATTCGTGTTCCTGGTGGGCCCCTCCGGCAGCGGAAAGTCCACCATCATCAAGCTGCTGACCGGCGAGCTGGTGCCCTCCCGGGGCCGGGTGATGATCAACGGCTTCTCCATGAGCAACATCACCCGGCGTCAGATTCCTCTGATGCGCCGCACCGTGGGGGTGATCTTCCAGGATTTCCGCCTGATCGGCAACAAAACCGTGTACGACAATCTGAGCCTGGCCATGCGGGCGGTAGGGGCCTCCGCCAGGGAGATCAAAAGCCGCATCCCCTATGTGCTGGGCCTGGTGGGACTGGACGGCAAGGGCCGCCGGTTCCCTGATGAGCTGTCCGGCGGCGAGCAGCAGAGAGTGGCCATCGCCCGGGCCCTGGTGAACAATCCCAGCACCATCGTGGCCGACGAGCCCACCGGCAACCTGGACCCCGCCCGCTCTCTGGAGATCATGACCCTGCTGGAGCGCATCAACGCCCTGGGTACCACCGTGGTGGTGGTGACCCACGAAAAGAGCCTGGTGAATCATTTTGACAAGCGGGTCATTATGATCGACCACGGCGTGGTAGCCGCCACCGGCGTGGGCAGATACGAGGTGGCCGCCCATGCGTAATTTCCGTTATTTCTTCCGGGAGGGCGTGGGCAATATGCTGTCCCACGGGTTCATGTCCTTTGCCGCCATCGGCGTCACCGTGGCGTGCCTGCTGATTATGGGCACCTTCTCGCTGGTGGCCTACAACGCCAACATCAACCTGCAGGACCTGCAGAAGGAGAACGCCGTGGTGGCCTTCGTGGACGAGAGCCTCACGGATGAGGAGGCCCAGGGCCTCCAGTCCCAACTGTCGGGCATCTCCGGCGTGGCGGACTGCACCTTCGTCTCCCGGCAGGAGGCCCGGGACGAATATGTGGCCCAGTATAACGAGGACGACCTGTACAGCGACCTGGACCCCACCATCTTCCGCCACCGCTATGTGATGCACCTGACGGACCTGAAGCTCATGGACCAGGTGGTGCAGAGCCTGGAGAGCGTGGAGGGCATCGCCAAGGTCCGGGCGGACCAGGACATCTCCAACGGCTTCATCACCGTCCGCAACATCGCCAGCGTCATCAGCATCGCCCTGATCGCCATTCTGCTGATCATCTCCGTGTTCATCATTTCCAACACCATCAAGCTCACCACCTTCGACCGGCGGGACGAGATCGCCATCATGAAAATGGTGGGGGCTACCGATGGCTTCATCCGCTGGCCCTTCGTGTATGAGGGCCTGCTGCTGGGCCTCATTGGCGCGGCCGTGGGCTTCAGCCTGCAGTGGCTGCTGTATGCCGCCGTGACCCGGGGCATCGCCAATTCCGACACCATGCAGCTGCTGCGGGTGGTGGATTTCCGCCAGATCTGGGGGCCTGTGGCGGCTGTGTTCGCCGGGGTGGGCATCCTGGTGGGCGTGGGCGGCAGCCTCACCGCCATCCGAAAATTCCTGCGGGTATAACAAGAGAGGAGACCGTCATGAAACAGAAAATCAAACGCCTGACCGCCCTGGTGTGCGCCGTGGCCATGATGGCCGTCCTGTGCGTGACCCTGGCGCCGGTGAACACCGCCTATGGCGCCACCCTGAACGAGCAGCTGGCCGAGACCCGTGCCAAAAAGCAGGAGATTCAGCAGCAGCTGGACCAGATCAAGTCCGACAAGGCCAAGGCCCTGGAGCAGAAGGAGCTGCTGGACCAGCAGGCCGCCGTCATCGCCCAGCAGATTGACCTGCTGCAGCTGCAGATTAAGGACACCCAGGACCGCATCACCGAAAACGAGGCACAGGAGGAGCAGCAGTATCAGCTGTTCTGCCGCCAGGTGCGGCAGGAGGAGGAGCGGGGCACCGTGTCCTACTGGTCCGTGCTGTTCAAGGCCACCGGCTTTGCCGACCTCCTCAGCCGCATGGACTTCATCAACGAGATCGTGGAGCACGACCAGAGCGTCATCGACCAGCTGCGGGCCCTGCGGGAGCAGCTGGCTCAGGATAAGGCGGACCTGGAGCAGCAGCAGGCGGAGCTTACCGCCAGCAAGACAGAGCTGGACGCCCAGGTGGCCGAGGCTACCCGGGTGTTTGAGGAGTATGCCGCCAGCGAGGCAGGCCAGCAGGCACTGCTGAACCAGCAGGCCGCCCGGGAGAAGGAGCTTCAGGAGGAGATCCGCAAGTCCGAGGAAGCCAACCGCAACAACCAGACCGCCGTGGGCGGCTTCATCTGGCCCACCGCCTGCCGGCTGATCACCGGCGGCTACGGCGGCCGCGACGCACCGTGCCCCGGCGCCAGCACCTATCATCTGGGTGTGGACATCGGCGCCTCCTGGGGCTCCGACATTTACGCCACCAAGGCAGGCACCGTCATGCTGGCCAACGAAGGCTGGAACTATGGCCTGGGCTATTGCGTGAAGATTCAGCATGACGACGGCACCAGCACGGTGTACGGCCACATGAGCCGGGTCATCGCCGTGGCAGGCCAGCGGGTGGCCCAGGGTCAGGTCATCGGAAAGATAGGCTCCACCGGCGTTTCCACCGGCCCCCACCTGCACTATGAGATCCGCATCGGCGGCGTTAACGGTACCGCTATCAACCCCCTGCCCTACCTCCCCGGCTACATCCGTTACGGCTGGTAAAAAAAGCACATGATTTCCCCTCCCGTCTCATACAATAAGGCGGGAGGGGATTTTTTTATGCTGGGATATGTGCATCTGACCGCCGGACGCCCGGTGCTGGAGCGCCGCGCCGCCGCCGGTATGACCTACTGGGCCCTGGAGGGGGACCTGGACGGGGGCCTGTTTCCCGGGCGGCGTCTGCGGCGCTGGATCGGGCGGCTGGAGCGCTGCGGGGTGTCCCAC
>UMCH01076918.1_pt1 | contig 10008 bp, 9 predicted proteins | sample 1964201 | NCBI WGS metagenome assembly UMCH01 (sample SAMEA4835965, study PRJEB28245) | human gut metagenome | biome: gut microbiome; material: fecal sample | place: Denmark | collected 2008 | reverse complement strand
AGGGAAAGAGTATGTTGACAATGGAACACAGCAATGCTATAATCCGGTTGAAATCTTAACATACTAACATCTTAGCATTTTAAGATTTCAAGATTAAAAGGAGGAATGGAACAATGAGTGAACAGAAAAGGCGAAATTTAGTGGGCTGGCTGGTAGTGTTGGCTACCTCCGCTGCGTTTGGCGCAACCTTTGTGAGCCGGTTTATTTGGACCCCCATTATGCCGGCAGCTACTGAAGCTTGGGGACTTACGGCCACCCAGGCTGGTGCGTTTGTAACCGCATTCTTTGTGGGGTATATTATTACCCAGGTCCCCGGCGGTGCGCTGGCGGACAAACATGGATCCCGGATGGTGCTGACCGTCAGCTTGCTGATCTGCGGCGCAGCTACTTTGGTGCTTGGTTTTGTAGACTATCAGGCGGGACTTTTGTTCCGTGCCATCAGTGGTTTGGGCGCGGGAACCGTTTACGCCACAGGTCTGAAGGCGATTGCTACCTATTTTGATGATAAGCAGCGCAGCACCGCCATGGGCGTATTCTTTTCCAGTGCATTTCTCGGGCAGATGATCAACAATCTGATGGCACCCCGGGTGGAAAAGGCATTGGGGTGGCAGGTCAATTTCATTTTTGCCGGCATCATTGTTTTCCTGGCTGCCGCTGCTTGTTTCTTCCTCATTACCAAGGAAGAGCAGACCCAGGCTGCTGCCAAGAAGATCCGGCTGGTGGATGGCCTTCGAATCATCATGGGCTCCCGGGATCTGATCCTGCTGTGTGTGGGTTCGTTCTTCTACTACTGGGTTAACAATGCGGTAAGCGTGTGGGGCTTCTCCTTCCTGGTGACCGGACGGGGCCTGGATAAGGAGATGGCCGGTAATGTATTTGCCTTTATCAACTTTACCAATATCATTATGGCGCTTCTGTGGGGCGTTATCATCGACCGGTTCAAGATTTCCAGACGGAATATGTTGGTGCTCTCCCTGGGTGCACAAGCTGTTATGATTGCCCTTATGGGTATCCAGGCACTGCCCATCGTGGTATGTATTGTGTTTATCTGGGTCAAGGAATCTCTGAACAAGGCGGTGGGCGTTTCCATTGCTCCTTTGATTGTTCAGAAAGCTGGTGTAGAATATAGTGGTACCGCCAATGCCATGCAGAATCTGTTCAACCAGTTTGCTTCGGTTCTGTCGCCTATGGTGCTGGGTTATATCCTGGATGTTTCGGGCGGCAACTATGCGGTTACCTGGCCGGTTGTTTCGGTGTTTGGTCTGCTGTCCTGCTTCCTGTATTCCAGAGTGTCCAAGGATCAGCGCCGCCCGGTGGAAAATGCTGCGGCATAACAGGATTATTGTGAAAGGAGCAGCAAGATGCAGCTGACAGATTACGAGAAACGGATGCTGGACGGCGAAATGGGGCCTGCGGAACAGGTTGCCATGGAGCTTCTGGTTCAATATGGTGACGCTCTGGGGGCAGAGCGTCTGGTGGAAGTACAGAGCGTGACAGGCGGTATTGGAGGCTCACCGCAGATCCGCCTCTTTTCCAAGGGCAAAACCATGGATGAGGTATTCAACGAGTTCAAGCTCAATACCGGAGCCTCCTTCAAGGTCCCCAAGCTGAAGGCGTTTGCAGCGTCTCTGACCAACACCATGGACCCCAAGTGCTGGGAGATCCAGCGGGCTTCCCGGGATGCTTTTGAGTGGGGAGTCCGGTGTGAGGAATACAGCAAGACCATCGATATGCACTGTGCCTTTACCTGTGCGCCCTATCTGGTGGGGATTACGCCGATTTTCGGTGAGCACTGCGCATGCATGGAGTCCAGCGCCATCAGCTTCTGTAATTCCATCATCGGCGCCCGTACCAACACAGAGGGGCTGGAGAGCACCGGAGCTGCTGCCATTACCCGCAGAATCCCCTATTGGGGACTGCACATCAAGGAAAACCGCTATGCCCGATATCAAATCCAGGTGGAAACGGATATAACCACCAGCAAGGACTGGGGTATGCTGGGATATTTCCTGGGCCGGTCGGTGAAAGAGAAAGTAGCGGTCATCAACGGAATTCAACATCATCCCGATTTGATCAAAATGAAGCATACCTGTGCAGCGGCGGCTTCTTCGGGTGGTGTGGAGCTATTTCATATTGCCGGGATGACCCCCGAAGCCCATACCCTTGAGATGGCCCTTAACGGTCAGAAACCGCTGGAAACCTATGTGTACACCGACCGGGAAAAGAGAGAAATGTATGAGCTGCTGAACTCCGGGCGGTCGGAAGATGTGGATTTTGTGGTCATCGGGTGTCCTCACAGCAACCTGGAAGAAGTGTGGACTATCGTCAACTGTTTGGACGGGCAGAAGATCAAGGATACCTGTGATCTTTGGATTTTTGTACCCAGTGCCATCAAACATCTGGCGGACCGGCAGGGATATACCGAGATCATTGAACGAGCCGGCGGTCATGTGATGACTGATACTTGTCCCGCTATGGCCAGAGTCTTCCCCGAAGGGACCAGAACGGCTGCCACCAATTCCGCCAAACAAGCCCACTATTTCCCGTCTCTCACCGGAATCGGAACCTACTATGGTTCAACCGAAGAATGTATCCAGGCGGCAATTACGGGCAAGTGGGGAGGCAGACTGTAATGGGAAAGGAAATTCGGATCAAATGCCGGAAGATTTACGGCGGAAAGGCCACAGGAGAAGCGCTGGTTACCCGGGAAGCCGTTTCCGGGTGGGGCGGCACCGATCCGCTGGCCGGCAAGATCATTGAACGGACCCACGAGATCAGCGGGGCGGTTTTCAGCGGGAAAATTTTCATTACCCGGGGCGCCAAAGGTTCTTCGGGCTGGACCAACGCTTTTCATATCAGCCGGATGGCAGGTACGCTGCCCAAGGCCATTATCTTTCAGGAGATGAGCTCTAAAATCGCGTTAGGATGCGTGGTGATGAAGATTCCAGCGGTAACCGACCTGGAAGAAGACATCTATTCTGTGGCGGAGAATGGCGACATCGTAACGGTAGACGCCGATAACGGTGAAGTAATCATCGAAAAGCCGTAACCCCCAAAAGGCGCACGGCGGGAGGAGAAACAGCATGACAGCTTTTCCGAAAAGAATATGGGGAATTGTGCTGGCGGCGGCGCTTTTTTGCGCCGCCTGTGCCCGCCCTGTTCCGGAAGATCCCCAGGTTTACCGATTCCAATTAGGATCCACGTATAAGAACCCGGCATCGTCGGCACTGTACAACAGTTTGGGCGAAAGTATTGATGAATTTTGCCATAAGGTGGAGGAAGAAACCGACGGCAGGGTAATCATTACCCCTTTTTATGACAGCACTTTGGGCGGAGCGGCCGAATTGTTTGAGCAGCTGCGGATGGGTGAACTGGATTTTGCCGTTGTGCAGCCCTTTTCCAATGTGGACAAGCGTTTCGGTGCGCTGAGCCTGCCCTTTTTGTTCCAAGACCAGGATGAAGTGTACCAGCTGGTATGCCGGCCTGACGGCCCTATCCATCTGATGCTGGAAGACTGGATGGGAGATTACGGCGTCACCATTCTGGCTGTTGGGGGTGCTGATGTGTTCCGCGGATTTGTCAACAGCAAAAAGCCGGTTTACCTCCCTTCGGACCTGCACGATCTCACGGTGCGGATTTATAACGACGGCGTGGTTCAGACCTATTGGTCCAAGCTGGCTATTCCCATTCAGCTACCCTTCTCGGAAGTTTATACCGCTATGCAGACCAACATTGTGGATGGCCTGGAGTTTGCCCCCACAGGTGTAGTGGCCTATAAGCTGACCGAAGTAGCCGGGTATTATACAGATATCAACTGGCAATGGACCTTTGGCACTCCGATCATGGCCAATGAAGAGGCGTTTTCACAGCTCCCGGAGGATCTTCAGCAGATCGTCCGCCGCTGCGCCCTTGAAGTTATGGAGGAACAGTACCGCGTCAGCAGGGATCAAAACCAGCAGGCCATGGAAAAAATGGAGGAACTGGGCGTGCAGGTGGTGCGGCTCACAGAGGAGCAGAGGAATGTCTGGGAAGAAAACGCCCGCCAGACGGCTCCTGTTCTGCGCCGCCAGATTGGGGAGGAAACCTATGACCAGGTGACCCAAACGGTTATGGAGTGGCGTTCCCGGAGCGGGTCGGCGGAAACAAATGAATGAACCGCGCTCTGTGGAGGAGAGAAACAGTTTGTGGGAGAAATGGTGCTGGGATCGATTCTCTTCCCGCAAAAGAGGAAAAGGGGTGGCGTTTTGCTGAAAAAGCTGGACCGATTTGTTGCAAAATCCTTTTCAGTCCTGTCGGGTATGCTGTTGGCCGGGCTTGTACTGAGTGTTTTTCTGCAGGTTGTACTGCGGTATGTTCTGAAAGTATCGGTGGCAGGACTGGACGAAGTTCCCCGGTATGCCATGCTGTATATCGTTTTTCTCGGTGCGGTTTTGCTGACCCGGAGCGATGACCATGTCTGCATAGATGTGATGGATCTGTTCGTTCATAGCAATGCCTGGAAACGAAGAATATCTCTTCTGGTACATTTGTTTGAAATTGCCGCGCTGGCTGTATTCGGGTGGTTCTCCTTCTGGTATGTTTTGTTTTTTCACCACTTTGGAGATGTGTCAGCGGGACTGGGCCTTCCTTTGTGGTTGGTTACGGCTGTGCTGCCGGTTTACAGTGTCCTCAGCTGCTGTTATCTGCTGATGCATACGATCAAAATATGGAAAGGAGAGGAAATCTAAATGGCTTTGGGTGTCAGCTTTGGGGCAATTCTGTTGTTTATGCTGCTGCGCATGCCGGTTACCTACTCCTTTCTCGGTGGTTCGCTGATCTATATGGCATTGGCGGGGCTTTCGGGCGGCGCTGTGGCGTCGGCGGCGTTTTATTCGTTGGATTCCACCGTTCTGTTGAGTATTCCCTTGTTTCTGTTGGGAGGCAAACTGATGGAAATCAGTGGAATTGCTGAACGGCTTGTGGATCTTGCTGGCCGCATGACCCGCCGGATGAAAGGCGGAATGGGAGCCACGATTCCGATTGCCTGTATGTTTTTTGGTGCGCTCAGCGGTTCCGGTACGGCAGCGGTGGCTGCTCTGGGGTCCATCATGATTCCCAGGATGGAAAAAATGGGATGGAAGAAGAGCTATACTGCTGCGCTGATGGCGGCTGCCGGACCTCTCGGTTTCATGATTCCGCCCAATATGACAGCAATTCTTTATGGCGTGATGGCCAATACCTCCATTGCCGCTCTTTTTGTGTCTACCATCATCCCTGGTTTTATCTGGTGCTTTCTTTATCTGCTCATTAACCGAGTCCTCTATAAGCGCTATTATCAGCCTATGGAGAAACGGATGGATCTGCAAGAAGAAATGCTTCATAAAAAGAAAGCGAGAGAATCGATCCCCGCGCTGGGTATGGCAGTACTGATCATCGGCGGCATTTACGGCGGGTTCTTTACCGCCACCGAAGCAGGAGCGGTTTCCTGCGTTTATGCGGCTTTGGTGGGCATTCTCTATTACCGCACCATTCATCTGAAGGATTTGGGAGGCAGCCTGGTGGCGTCGGCCAAAGAGATCGCTTCTATTTTGATCATCTTTCCAGTCGTCAGCATCTATACCCGATTTTTGGTGCTGGAGGGTGTCCCTCAGTCGGTGGCCACTGCGATGCTGCGTCTGAGCGATAACCGCAATGTGATCATCTTTTTGATGGTGGTAATTTTTGTACTGGCAGGGATGTTCCTTTCTTCCGGGGTTATCACTCTGGTGCTGACTCCCTTAATGCTGCCTACGGCTCGCGCTATTGGAATGGATCCAATACAAATGGGCGTTATTCTGTTTGTAGCGGTGGGCTTGGGCAGCTTGACCCCACCTATGGCGATGAATCTTTTTGTAGCGCAGCGGGTGGCAAAGATTTCTTTCCGGGAAATGATCGGTCCTATCATGCCGTTTATTCTTTTTGGCGCTCTGCCAATTCTGCTGCTGGTAGCCTACGTGCCCCAGCTGTCACTGTGGCTGCCTCGTATTCTTATTGGCTGAAGGAGGAAATCAGGATGAAACGTCTTGTGGTAGCGGGGTGTGGCGCGACAGGACTTGCCCTTGTCCAGAATCTTCGCGCGTTGGGCGAAAACCCCATATTGTATGACCTGCCGATTAACAACCATCGTCTGCAGGAGATTTCCCGTCAGGGGGGATTTTTCTGCCAGGATGGGGGCGAACGGGTAAAAATCGACCACGTGCAGGTTGAACCGGATCCCCAGACAGCTTTTTCCCAGGCAGACGAAATTTTTGTGGCAATGGTGGCAAACCGGCACCAGGAATTCTTGGAGCGCTGCAGCCGCTTTATTCCCCCTAAAGCGGCGGTGTTGATTACACCAGGGCAGATGTCTTCGGTGACCTTTGCTCAGGAATTTCGTCGGCAGGACCTGCCGATTCCCCTTATAGGGGAGGTGGAGAGCAATCTCCATGTGGCTTATCTGTCCGATGAGCTGACCATCAGCCATGTGTTGAAGCCTGCCAGTCGCTTCTGTGCTGCTTTCCCGGCTGCTGATACACCGAAGCTGATTCAGATCTTTGGCCATTATTACTGTCTGAAACCAGCCGCAGATGTACTGGAATGTGCGCTTAACCTGCCCAATATTGATGTTCATCCGGCTGGAAGTCTGCTGAACATGGGAAGAATTTATCGCCATGGAAGCCACTTTTATCGGGACTGCATTGACCCGCCGATTGAAAACTGTGTTGTGGTGCAGTATAATGAAAAGAAACAATTAATGTCACGTATGGGATATACGGTCAGGACTTCGGTGGCAAATATCCCCCAGATTCGCCGGCCGGCTGACGAGGCAGGAGGTAATCCTTTCCATCAGATCGAAGGTCCCAACGATCTGACCCACCGCTATTATACAGAAGAGCTGTTTGCTGGCCTTCCGCTGGTGGTGTCATTGGGGAAGGTGATAGGTTCTCCGGTATCTATGGCACAGGCTTTGCTCACAATCGGTTCCGCTGCCTTGGGACAGGATTTTTATCGTCTGGGACGTACTCTGGAAAATTTGGGAATTCCAGCCCAGTCGCCGGAGGAGCTTCGGAATTTTTTGGCCGCAGGCAGATTGTAAATTACATATAAAGGAGTTCGAATATGCTCTTTGATCTGGAAAATTACGAAAAGCCCAAAACGCAGATTGATACGGTTTACAATCGCTTGAAACAGGATATCATTTATGGCGTGATCCCGGAAGGCAGCTTTTTTTCCAATGAAGAAATATCCAAGAAATATCAGGTAGGCCGAAGCCCTGTACGAGAGGCTATCCGCAAGCTGGAAACGGATGGGTTGGTGCTTATCCGGCCGCAGGTGGGTGTTCTGGTGGCGCCACTCACGGTAAAGGAATTTCAGGAGATTACCGAAATGCGGGTGGTACTGGAAAAACTTGCTGTGGAGCATTTGGTTCGTAACCGTGATAAGGCGGATTTTTCTCCCATTGATCGTTTGACCCTCTGGGAGCAAAACGAAACAGATCCCCAAAAGCTGGCGATGATCCGTCTACAGATCCATCTGGAAATCTATAATCTGTCGGGACAGACGATTCTTTACAAAGTCCTTTCGCAGTTGTATGATAAGTTTTCCAGATATGTTTTGTTCTACGCCAACAGTGTGGGGCAGAATACCGTCCACGCCCAAAGTGAACACAAGCATGATGAATTGGTCGAGCGGATCAAACATGGTACAAAGCAGGTTATCTGTGACTTGTTAAACAAGCATATTTACGAGTTTTACGATGAAATAATCGCGCTGCTGGAGAGCAGAAAGGATTAAGCATTGTGATTGACTAACCAATATATTGCTGTTAACGAGGCTTCTGAGAATACATATAGTAGTATTGTGCTGTGGCAGAGCAGTGATGGCACTATCTACGCAACTGCGCCAAATTCAAAACCAACAAGAATTGCAAGTTCTCTTTCGGAATACATTATCGGTAGATGATATTGAACCTGAGAACTACCTCTATTTTCTTGTAAGATTGTGTCTGACCCAGTTTTGACCCAGAATAGGATTGGAGCGGGCAGGGCTGGGCGGAAACAACGGAAGAGCCGCCGAGCGAACGGCGGTAAAAAGCACAAATCGGAGCCGAAATGACTCCGATTTTCCCTTGAGACTGCCTCATAACCCGGAGGTCGCAGGTTCGAGTCCTGTCTCCGCAACCAGGATAGCAAGCGAAAGCCCCTCGTGGACTGGCATTGTCAATCTGCGAGGGGCCCATAAAAACTGTATCACAAGGCGGGGTTATATTGACTAATGAGGTCTAAATCTTAGACCCTGTTGCAAAAATTGTTGCAACAGGTCAAAAATCAGAGGCGGCAATCGTTTGTGGTGCAACGGATAGAGGCCTGCTGTGGCAAATTCCTTGACGTGCAGGGGGTCACAGGTTCGAGTCCTGTATCGTCCACCATCGAAAGTTCCGCTTTCTGTTGAAAGCGGAACTTTTTTATAATTTTTTCGCAATTTTCATGCGTGTTATGTAACCTTATTTTATCCCTGACCACTCAACCAGCCACAGTCAGGAAAAATACGGGCCTCCGAGAGCAGTTCGCCCTGGGAGGCCCGTTTGTTCAACCTGCCAGTTCTGCCTGCTTCCGCCGCTTTTTCTCGGCGGCGATCTCCGCGATCAGCCGGGCCAACTTCTCCTTGCACGCCGCCTCTGTATGGACGGAGACGTTGGTGCCATTCGTTTCCCGTTCACTTTCGGGGAGTAGAGAGGCTGGGACGCTCCAGTTCCCAGAAAAACCGCTGGTGCAGGGCCTTCATGTAGTCGTTCATACGTGTCGCCTCCCTTGTTCAGCAACACAACATACCACAGAAACAGAGAATAGCCAGGGCTCCGGCGCACCGGGCCGCGGACTCCGCTTTCTTCCAGGAGACTAATAGCGGAACCCGTAATCGTCTTATTTCTCAGACACCTGCACTCGGCTCTCCGCTCCCCCACTCACCTCCAGAAATGCGCAGAGGGACTGCTTGCTTATCGTGTAATACTTGGGCGGGTCCAAGAACAGAAACAGAATCCGGATGGCAGTCTCCTCGCCGGTGTCGGCATCCATGGCCGCAGGAATCCCATCGATAGTTTTCCATCGCACCGCCGGTAGTACCCGGTATAGTCCCGCCCGCCCAGCATACCCTCCCCCCATTCCATGTTCTGCTTTCAGTATAGTGGGGTAAGGAGCATCTGCAAAGCATTCACATCTCATCATCTGATTTTATGGGTAAGTGTGAGCAGAGGGGCGACCGTTTGGCTGCCCCTCTGTTTCACGTTTACATTACTGCACTTCTGATGAATATTTATAGTGCCCCACAGAGCAACTTGCAGTCCTGAGAAAGAAAACTTATGGTGCCAGGAAACTGGCTCCCGTGTATAGCCAGTTGACGCATACAGACGTACGGGCACCGCCTCGGGAAGAAAAGATTCGGATCTCACACATGGACCAAAGACCGGTAGAGGGCTCTTGTTGCCGGATTCGTGTCCAGTGCATCTCCTGAGACTGGCTGTAGATCAGATCATCCACTACGAACACACCTGAGATTGTCAGGTTGTCATTGGTCTGGCTGTCAATAGAAGCTCCATCGTAAATACTTGCGCGGCGAATATCGGCCACAATAGACGTTCCTGTTACCGCAGGCTGGAGGGAAAAGCGGAGTGAAGTGGCCGAAGTGTTCTGCAAGGTCATGTTCAGCGCCTCCAGAGGAACCGTCAAGACACTTCCAGCAGAGGACAGATTTGCGTTGTAAACCTCCGGAACAGCTTTTAGATTGGGAGTCAGGAAATCTGTCTCCGCAGTTTTAAACCGAACCTTGTAGACAGTAGGTATATTTTGCTCCACTGTAATTTCAGGAGTCTGCCCAGGGATGCCCTGCGGTCCTTCGGGTCCAACTTCACCAGGTTCACCTTTCGGCCCCTCGGGGCCAACGGGAACCACAAAGTCCAGGGAGATCCCGGTGTCTGTCGGATTGGCGGTGACGGCTGCGGCAGTACCAGAGGAG
>UMCH01086690.1_pt1 | contig 10053 bp, 4 predicted proteins | sample 1964201 | NCBI WGS metagenome assembly UMCH01 (sample SAMEA4835965, study PRJEB28245) | human gut metagenome | biome: gut microbiome; material: fecal sample | place: Denmark | collected 2008 | reverse complement strand
GCTGACGACATAGCCGCCTCGAAGCAGTGTTTTCATGGAAGAAGCCTCCTTTGAAAAAATACCGTTCCAAATTAGCAAAAGCATAGCATACTTTTTACCTGATTTCCATAGAGTTTGGAAAAAATGTGAGAAGCGCCAAGATTTTTGCCGCAAATTCGGAACAATGCCGTATTGAGAAAGTAGCAGACATACGATACAATAAAATCATACCACATTCCGCTTTTATTTGTACAAAAAGCGAACTTTTGGCGCGCAGACCAACTGAGAGATGTGAAAAGGAGCTGCGTGTCACGAAGAGCGGACAGAGAAAAAGCGGAGTGAAAAAATTGAGGAGGAAAACACTATGCGCAAGTTCCTATCCGTCCTGCTCGCAATGGCGATGGTTCTCAGCCTGACTGTGACCAGCTTTGCGGCGGACACCGCCGCTGATGCGAAAGCCGAGATGGCGGGCAAGACTGTCATTCTGCATACGAATGACGTGCACGGTGCGGTCGAGGGCTATGCCTACATCGCACAGCTCAAGGCCGACTATGAGGCCAAGGGCGCCGAGGTCATCCTCGTCGACGCCGGCGACTTCAGCCAGGGCACGACCTATGTCAGCTCCACCAAGGGCGCTGATGCGGTCACGATGATGAATGCCGCGGGCTACGACGTCGTCACCCTCGGCAACCACGAGTTCGACTACGGCTATGCCCAGCTCAAGGAAAACATGAGCAAGGCCAAGTTCAAGGTCGTCTGCGCGGACGTCTTCAATGAGGACGGCACCCCCATCTTCGATGCGAGCTACACCTACACCACCAAGTCCGGTGTGAAGGTCGGCTTCTTCGGCATGGAGACCCCCGAGACCCAGACCAAGGCCAACCCCGCGCTCATCAAGGGCCTGACCTTTGCGACCGGTGACGCCTTCACCAAGGCGGCCGCCGATCAGGTCGCGGCGCTCAAGGATGCAGACGTTGTCATCTGCCTTGCGCACCTTGGTGTTGACGGTGAGTCCAAGCCCTACCGCTCCACCGATCTGTATGCTGCCGTCAAGGGCATCGACTTCATCGTCGACGGTCACTCCCACACCGTGATGACCAAGGGCGAGAAGGGCGAGCCCATCCAGTCCACCGGTACCGCATTTGCCAACATCGGCGTGATCGTCATCGATGACGCCAGCAAGAAGATCGAGAGCAACTCCCTCTTCGAGATCAAGGAAGACACCGCCAAGGACGCGACCGTTGCCGCCGCCGCGAAGACGATCGTTGACCGCGTCGACAAGGAATACGGCGTTGTGTTCGCCAAGAGCGAGGTCACGCTCAACGGCGCGAAGGCCCCCAACGGCAACCGCGACAGCGAGACCAACAACGGCGATCTCATCACCGATGCAATGCTCTGGAAGGTCATGCAGAACAAGGAAGGCCTGACCGTCGATGCTGACCACGTGGTCGCCATCACCAACGGCGGCGGCATCCGCGCTGCCATCAAGCCGGGTGATGTCACCAAGAAGGACATCAACACCGTTCTACCGTTTGGCAACACGGTCGCAGTCATCTATGTCACCGGCGCAGAGCTTCTTGAAGCGCTCGAGGCTTCCACCTACAGCCTGCCCGTCGGCGGCTTCCCGCAGGTTGCCGGCATCAACTTCACCCTCTCCACGGCTGTCGCTTATGATGCCAATGCTGAGACCTATCCTGCTTCCACCTACTATGGTCCCAAGAGCATCAACCGCGTGGTCATCAACAGCATCAACGGCAAGGAGTTCAAGGCGGACGATACCTATGCGGTCGTTACCAATAACTTTGTTGCCGGCGGCGGCGACACCTACTATGCCTTCGCTGCTGCTTCCGCACAGTTCGATACCGGTATCCCTCTGGACGAGGCTGTGATGGAGTACGTCACCACCGAGCTCAAGGGCGTGATCGGCAAGCAGTATGCCGCGCCTCAGGGCCGCATCCTGATGAATCCGTTTGCCGACGTCAAGGCTTCCTCCTGGTTCGGCAAGTATGTCATCGACCTTTACAATGACGGCATCATCAACGGCACCTCCGCCACCACCTATGCGCCCAACGACACCCTGACCTGGGCTGCCGCGCTCAAGCTCCTGCTTGTCAGCAACGGCGATCTCAAGGCTGCGGACGCCACCGGCGCCGACTGGAGCAAGAACGTCATCGCCAAGGCTGCGGAGCTGGGTCTTGTTGCCGCCAATCTCGACGGTGCGAAGGCCATCTCCCGTCTCGAGTTCTGCCAGGTCGCTGCCAAGCTCAACAAGCTTGCCGAGTCCAAGACCGAGAGCAAGTTCACTGACTGCACCGACGGTTACGTCATGGCGCTCGTCGATGCGAAGGTTATCAACGGCATGACCGAGACCACCTTCGAGCCCGATGCCTCTCTGACCCGCGCGCAGATCGCCAAGATCATCTATCAGCTGAACCTGATCGAGAAGTAAGGCGAAGCACAATACAACGAAAAGAGCGCTGCTTAAAGCAGCGCTCTTTTTTGCTTCCAACAGGGAAGAGGGAGCCGGGGCATCGCCCCGGCTCCCTCGTTTTTCGCTTTGCTTACAGGTAGAGGTAGCTGTACTTATCGCGCACGGTGAGGATCAACGCCTCGAGCTCGACGGGGAGATCGTTGTCGCAGGAGGCCAAGTCGTATTCCTTCACGCCGTCCTCGTAGCGCAGGCGGACCATATCGTCGTCCTCGAAGAGCACGCCGTAGTTTTCGCTCTCGTCCATATCCTCGCGCGTATCGAAGAGCGTGAACTTGTCGTGGCAGGGTTCGCTTGCGTAGGGGCAGAACTGCGTGCAGTTGCCGCACTCGTTGCACATCTTGTCGACATGGACGATCTCATGCGAGCCATCGGACATCTTGATGACCACGTTCGCGCGGTTCGGGCAGGAATCGACGCAGTTTTCACACACGGTGGAGCACTGTAAGCAGCGCTCGCCGTCGCAGACACACTTACTGGCCATCGAGAGGATACCCTTCTTGGCCTGCGCGTCGAACTCGGTCACATCGGCCTCGGCAGGGATGTCGTAAACGTGCGGGTAGCCGACGACGATCTCGGCAAAGCGTGCGGCATCGGCAATGCCCTCGACCACGGTGGCGGGGCCGCGGTGCGCGTCGCCCGCGCAGTACACGCCGGGGATGTTCGTCTCGAACGCGGGACCCTTGCGCTCCATCTCAATGCCGTTCGCGGCCATGAGATCGGCGTCGACCTGCTCGCCGACGGCGGAGATGACCATGTCGCAGGGAATGGTGAACTGCTCGCCGGATTTGACGGGGCTGCGGCGGCCGCTCTCGTCCGGCTCGCCGAGGATCATCTTATCGCACAGGAGTTTGCCGCGGCTCTGTTTGACGGGCGCGGCCAGCTCGACAAACTCCACGCCGTCCGCGATGGCGAGCTGTAACTCATGCTCGTCGGCGGGCATGAATTTCTTCGTGCGGCGGTAGAGGATGGTCGCATGCGCACCCATGCGCTTTGCAACGCGCGCGGCGTCCATGGCGGTGTTGCCCGCGCCGACAACGACGATGTTGCCGCTCAGGCAGGGCTTGACCTGCTTTTTCATGCGCTTCATCCACTCGATGACGCCCTGCACGTTGCCTTCAATGTCGAGTTTGCCGGGCTTCCACGCGCCGGTGGCCATCAGGATGTGCGTGTAGCCCATCTTCTTGAGCTGTTCGACGGACGGAGCAGGCTTGCCGAGCTTGACCTCGACGCCGTAGCGCTCCATGAGCGCGACGTCCTTGTCGATGGCCTCGTCGCTGATGCGGAAGGCGGGGATGACGTAGCGCGGCACGCCGCCGAGCTTGCGCTCGCGCTCAAAGATCGTGGTGGGAACACCCTCGCGGCCAAGGAAGTACGCCGCGGCGATACCGGTCGGGCCGCCGCCGACGATGGCAACCTTTTTATCCTCGACCGGCTCAGGCATACGGAGGGAGGCCATCAAGGTGTTGTAGCCCTTTTCCGCGGCAAGAAGCTTCGTCTCGCGGATGTGGACGGATTCCTCATAGAAGTTGCGCGAGCACTTGCCCTGGCAGCGGTGCGCGCAGATGGTGCCGGTGATAAACGGCAGGGCGTTCTTCTCGGTGATGAGGCGGAGCGCTGGGCCGTAGAGCCCCTTGCGGCAGAGCTCAAGGTATTCGGGAATGTCCTGCTCGATGGGGCAGCCGCCCTTGCAGGGTGCGGTAAAGCAGTCGAGCAGCGGCACCTGTTCATCTTTTTTGCGCGAGGGGAGCGGCTTGATTGCCTTGAGGTGGTGGAAGTCGTGCAGCGCGGAGGCGGCAAGGTCGGAGATCGCGGCGGGGTCGTTGCCGGAAAATGCGCGGTAGGGCATATCCTCGACCTTTTCGACCATCTGGTGCAGGCGGTTGTAGCCGCCGGGCTTCAAGATGGTGGTGGCGACGGTGATGGGCCAGATGCCGGCGGCAAAGAGCTTGTCACAGTTGAAGTAGTCCGCGCCGCCTGCGAACGAAATGCGCATCTTGCCGCCAAACTGGCGGGAGATGCGATTGCACATCTCAATCGTCAGTGGGAAGAGGCTGCGGCCGGACATGTACATTTCCTCGTTGGGAAGCTCGCCGCGCGTCGTGTCGACGGGGAAGGTGTTGGAGAGCTTGAGGCCGAATTCGAGGTCCTGCTTGTCCGCAAGCTTTTGCAGCCGCTCGAACATCGGCACGGCGTCCTCCCACTGGAGGTCCTCGTTGAAGTGGTGCTCATCGAAGACGATGTAGTCATAGCCCATAGAATCGAGGATGCTGCGCGCGGTCTTGTAGCCGAGAATGGTCGGGTTGCACTTGACGAAGGTGTGCAGATGCTTTTCCTTGAGAAGATAGCTTGCGATGCGCTCGATCTCCTGCGGCGGGCAGCCGTGGAGCGTGGAGAGCGTAACGGAGCGGGAAACATTGGGGGAGATCGAGGCGATGAAGTCCTTTTCCTCGGGGAAGAGCTCGGTCAGGACTTTTTTACATTCCTTGAACTGCGCGGTCTTGCCCGCGTCCATCATGTTGTTGATATAGGTGTTGACCTTGCGGCCCTTGATGCCGTCCAGGTCGTAGCCGACGGACATATTGAACACGAACCCGTCGGGATCGCCGAAGCCGTAGACCTTGCTCATGATCTTGAGCGCGCACCAGGCCTTGATGTACTCGTCCTGCGCCTGCTGCACGGTCAGCTCGGTCGACCACTCCTGGTTGTAGCCCTCGTCAGCGGCGAGGATACAGGGGCGGGGAACACAGGCGGCAAGCTCCGCGCCGTCCATTTTCTGCACGGTCTTGACCTCGAAAAAGCGCGCGCCGGCGGCATAGGCCGCGATGATATTCTGCGCAAGCTGGCTGTTGGGGCCGGCGGCGGGGCCAAACGGTGTTTCGATGCGCTCGCCGAAGATCGGCAGGCTCTTGCCGCTTGCGTGATAGTGCTTATGAACGCCGAACACATCGCCGCACTGCGCATATTCGCTCGTCACCCAGTTCATCAGAGAGTCGAACGGAATGGGATACATTTTTTCAGACATTGTTTTTTCCTCCCGCTTGCTTAATAGGTTCTGTGATTCAGCTCACCCCAGAGTTTCTTGGCGGCTTCAAGAATGTGCGCATTTTCGGCTTCTTCGTCGATGCCGACGAGCTCGCGGTCGAGCATGAGGGTCTTGCCGGCGGCGATGGTGGTTTGGCACTGGCGGCCCGTCATGCCGAAGATCATGTGGCCGTCGATATTCTCGTCGGAGAACGGGGTGAACGGCTTATAGTCCATGACGATGATGTCTGCTGCCGCGCCGGGCTTCAGCACGCCGAGCGTGTCGGGGAAGTATTTCTCGCCGATCTTTGCGTTGTTCTTGAAGAGCATATCCGTGACCTCGCACCAGCCGACGTTCGGCAGGCAGTTCTGGCTGCGCTGGGAGCAGAGGGCGACCTTGAGGGACTCGAGCATATCGTTCGTGTAGGCGTCTGTGCCCATGCCGAGAAGAATGCCGCGCTTGTGGAGTTGGAGGACGGGGCAGATGCCGATGGCGTTGCCCATGTTGGATTCCGGATTGTTCACGACCATCGTGCCGGTCTCCTTGATGATCTCCATTTCGGCGGTGTTGACGTGGATGCAGTGGCCGAGGATGGTCTTGGGGCCGAGAATGCCGTGATCCTGCAAGCGCTGGACGGGGCGGCGGCCATAGTTCTGGAGGGAGTCGTACACATCGTTCATGCCCTCGGACACGTGGATGTGATAGCCCGTGCGGCCGTTGTTGGCCGCGACCATGCGGTCGAAGGTCTTATCGGAGATCGTGAACAGCGCGTGGCCGCCGAACATTGCCGCGAGCATCGGGTCCTTATTCTTTTCGCATTCGGTGATAAAATCGGCGTTCTCCTGAATGGCCTGTAAGCACTTCTCCTCGCCGTCGCGGTCTGAGACCTCATAGCACAGGCAGGAGCGAAGGCCCAGGCGCTTGCTCTCCTCGGCAATCGTGTGGAGCGTGCCGGGGATCTCACCGTAGGAGGCGTGATGGTCGAAGATCGTCGTCACGCCCTGCTTGATGGAGTCCATGTAAAGCGCGGCGGCGGAGGCGCGCGTGCCGTCCATCATCAGGTGGCGGTCGATGGCCCACCATGTGCCGTCGAGCACTTCGTAGAAGTTCGTCGGATTGTTGCCGACGATGGAAAGGCCGCGGGCGAGGGCAGAGTAGATGTGCGTGTGCGCGTTGATGAACGCGGGCATGATGACGCCGCCCTTGGCGTCGATGATCTCGGCACCGGGATATTTTGCGCGCAGCGCCGCCTCTTCGCCGACTTCGACGATCTTCGTCCCCTCAAAGGCGACGGCGCCGTGCTCGTAATACCCCTGCGCGCTTTCGTCGCGGGTGATGAGACGACCGTTGGTGACAAGTTTCATAAGTTTGCTCCTCCTTTTTCTTTTGCCTTTTCCCCGCCGCGAAAGCGGCACCGCAAGGGGAAAGAAAAAGCGCTCCTCACACAGACCTTATCATCTCCCCGAAAGGGGAGACCGTACAGCCCGTGCGCGAAGCACTACGTTGCAGCTACCAAACGGTAATTTAGTTTGTAAAAATATTTTACAGGAATCGCGAACAAAATGCACGTTTTTTTCGTCTAAACTGACGTAGAAAATAAAAACGTAATTTTGTGCAATCCGTGGAAAGATAAAAAGATGCCCCGCAGCGGCCGTGTAAGCCCCGTCAAAACCTGCACCATTCTGGACAGGTGGGTCGCCTCTGTCCGGCTTTATTGCTTCCAACATCCAGCCGCAGACGGCAGCCGGGAGGCCTGCAAACCACCGGAGCGTACCGGCGTCCCTTATGACGAAATGTGGGTTTAAAAAGAACTTATCACGCACCCCGCAGGGCATGTTCAGTTTATCTCAGTTTTCGGAAAAAATCCGTCGCAATCGAAGTTTTACTCTTCGTCGGAAAGGATCTGCTCCATGAAGAGGTCGTAGACCTTGTCGATCTCCTCTTCGTCGTCGATGGTGACAAGGAACTCCTCGCCGTTTTCCATCTGGCTCTTGAGGATCACGAGACCGTATTCCTCTTCGTTTTCCTCATCCTCGCTGTCCTCTTCGACCACGGGGAAGAAGGCCATATACGTCGTGCCGTTATGCTCGAGTGCGTCGACGTATTCCAGCTCTATATCGTTGCCCTCGTCATCGGTCAGCGTGACGAAATTGGGGCCGAACTCATCGTTCATGGGGGAACACCTCCTGAAAGTTTGTGCTCGCATTATACCGCACCTTGCGGCAAAATGCAAGACAAGATACGTACCACTTGACAGCCGTGCTATACTATATTCTGTATCACTATTGAAAATCGGCTATGCGCTCGCGCGCATATTTCTATCGCAAAGGAGGAGGCGCTTTATGGAAGAAAACCGCGCAGAAAACCAGACGCCCCGAAGACAGCACACCCAGCACCCCACGCATCAGGCACACAAGAAGAAAAAGTCCGGCATGGCGAAAACGGTCATCGGCACCATCCTAGCCATTGGACTCACGACCTGCCTGATGTTTTTCGCCATCTTCATGGTCTACGTGCACACGTCGCTCGATCTGAATGTGGACATCTCGGCCTACACGCTCAAGCAGAGCTCGACAGTCTACTATCAGGATAAAACAAGCGGGGAGTGGGTGGAGCTCACGAAGCTCCACGGCGTAGAGAACCGTACGCTCGTCAGCATCGACGACATCCCCAAGCATGTGCAGGAGGCGCTGATCTCCATTGAGGACGAGCGCTTTGAAAGCCACCACGGCGTGGACTGGAAGAGCACGGCGAGAGCCATTCTCGGCAAGCTCACCGGTACCTCGACGCGCGGCGGCTCGACGATCACCCAGCAGGTCGTGAAGAACATGACCGGCGAGAATGAGGTGACTATCAAGCGCAAGGTGACAGAGATCTTCCGCGCGCTGCGCCTCGAGAAGAACTACTCGAAGGATGAGATCCTCGAGACGTACCTGAACCTCGTCTACTTCGGCAACGGCTGCAACGGCATCGAGGCCGCGGCGGAGGGCTACTTCGGCAAGACCGTTGGTGAGCTGAGCATCGCGGAGGCGGCGTCCATCGTCGGCATCACGCAGTTCCCCTATAAATATGATCCGTCGCGCGGCGACTGGTACCGCGAGCAGAACAAGGAGCGCCAGCTTACCGTTCTTTATAAGATGCACGAGCTTGGCAAGATCAGCGACGAAGAGTACGAGCAGGCAAAGGTCGAGCCGCTCGTCTTCTCCTGGGACCCGGGTTTTGTTCCTTCTGCGGGGGTTGCAAGCAGGGTGGATACCGCCTCGAGCACGGAGTATGACTCCTACTTTGTTGAGCGCATGTTCAACGACATCGTCGCCGATATGCACGAACAGCTCGGATATGATGAGTCGGTCGCAAAGGATCTGCTCTACACCGGCGGCTACTCCATCTACTGCACGGTCGACCCCGAGATCCAGTCCATCGTGGAGAGCGTTTACGCCGACCGCAATAACCTGAACTACACCTCGTCCAAGGGCGAGCTGCTCCAGTCCGGCGCGACGATCATCGACAACACGACGGGCGACATCGTCGCCGTTGCGGGCCGCGTGGGCGAGCGCGAGGGCCGGTTCCTGCTCGACTATTCGACCGTTGTGCGTCAGTGCGGTTCTGCCATCAAGCCCCTGAGCGTTTACGCGCCCGCGCTGGATGCCGGCGTCATCACGCCCGCGAGCGTCATCGACGACTATCCCGTTGAAATGCTCGGCGGCAGTATTTGGCCGGTGAACGCCTACTCGGGCTACCGCAGCATTATGACGCTGCAAGACGCCATCCGCAATTCGTCCAACCCCACGGCGGTGCGCACGGCCATCAAGCTGACGCTGCCCTCGTCGTATGCGTTTATGACCGAAAACTTAAGCTTCACGACGCTGACGAACGACGATATGACCGCGGCGGGTGCGCTCGCGCTCGGCGGCCTTTCCAAGGGCGTGACGACGCGCGAGATGGCCGCGGCCTACGCAACATTTGCCCGCGGCGGCGTTTACACCACGCCGAGAACGTATACCGAGGTGCTTGACCACAACGGCAACGTCATCCTTGAAAATAAGACCGAGTCCCACGTTGCGATGAAGGAGAGCACCGCCTATGCGATGAACGAGCTCCTGAAAAACGTCGTGCGCAACGGTACGGGTACGGGCGCGAACTTCTCCGGCATGACCATCGCCGGTAAGACCGGTTCGACCAACAGCAACAACGACCGTTACTTTGTCGGTTACACGCCGTATTACACGGCAGCGGTCTGGGTCGGCTACGACACGCCGACGCGCATCGTGGCGAGCGGCAACCCCGCGGCCACGCTGTGGAAGACGTTTATGAGCAAGGTCCACGCGGGCCTTCCGAACAAGGACTTTGAAGTCAGCAGCGCCGACATGGTCAGCGTGACCGTCTGCACGCAGACGGGACTTCTGGCCTCGGCCGGCTGTCCCTCGCAGACTGTCAAGGTCGCAAAGAACTATGCGCCCTCACTGAGCTGCGACGGACACATCAGCGTAACCGTCTGCGCCGATTCCGGCATGCTCGCCTCCGACTACTGCCCGAATGTTACGACGGCCTATGTGCTCGA
>UMCH01005819.1_pt1 | contig 10059 bp, 2 predicted proteins | sample 1964201 | NCBI WGS metagenome assembly UMCH01 (sample SAMEA4835965, study PRJEB28245) | human gut metagenome | biome: gut microbiome; material: fecal sample | place: Denmark | collected 2008 | reverse complement strand
GCCTGCTCTAAAACTCCCCAGCTCTCAGAGGTGTACTTATCGCCATTCAGGGCCTCCACCGCATCAATCAGGCTTCCCAAAGATGCCAGATCCGGATCCGGGGCCACCTGCACGATGGCATCAATCAGATTGCTGACCATCAGGTTTACAGCATCCTGAGTTGCCGTCGTATCCGTCAGCATCTCCTTTGCCTCTTCCAGTACATGCTTTAATACAGCCAGACTGCTTTCGTCATAATCCTGCTCTTTCGCCAGAATGTCTTCTGCCGCATCCACGGCCGCCTGCAAGTGCTGCTTCTGTACTCCATACTCCAGACCTCCAACGGCTGCAATCAGCTTTGTCAGCGCCTCATCAATCTCTGTCTTAGCCGCGTCTTCTTTTACCGCTTTCGCAGCCTGAAGAGCCTCCTGCAAGCTTGCCCAACTCTCTGCGGTATATTCCTCCTGATTCAGGCCTTCTGCAAAGAGAATCATCTTCTGCAATTCCTCAAACTGGAAGTTTTCTTCTTCTATAAATTCTGTATGAAGCTTCACCTGCTTCACAGTTGTTGCACCTTGCATATTTCGGATACCGATCTGACCTGATACGATGGAAGTATCTTTTGCCTCTAAGATCAATTTGTCTTTTCCGTCCAGATATACCTGAATCGTATCTCCAACACACTGGGCAGCAACCTGAATTTCGTCTCCTTCCATGAATACTCTGTCTGCCTGTGCCAGTACCGTATCCTGACCCTGCTGTGTCTTTACAATCTTCACACAGTCATTTTGTGCATCCACCACAACCTGATAGCCATCTAAGCCATCCCTTCCTGCCTGAGCACGCAGCAGTAATGCAGCCGCAGAGTCTTCTCCGGTCAGCTTCAGGGTTGTCTCGTAGCAAACATCCTTGATCTTTTCGCTGTCAATCAGCGCGTAAGCGCCTTCATCTTCTGAGGTATAGCCCTCATCGCTTAAGGTCCAGATGCCGTTTGCATCCCACTCATCGATACCGTTTGCAAACTCTGTGACATACCGAGGCTGACTTGCAATCTTTATATTATCTACAATCGCTGTCGCGCGGTATCCGCGGATAGCGGCTCCGCCCTCCAGGTAAGTAGAATCCGTCAGATCAATGCAGGGAGTCTCGTTGTCATCTGTATACACCTGAATACGTGAACCAAATACCGCTACACGTAATCTGTGGGTAGTACCCACCTTCAGCTCCGGTACGCTTACCTTTGCCAGCTCTTTCCAGTTCTGATTCGTCCGTCCTAGCTGTACATAACCGTCTCCGATGCCTGCGTAATATCCATCCGCACCATCCGCACCAATATTATAATTGGAAGAACGGAATACAAATCCCACGTTTCCATACTGTCCATTGGAGTTGGTCACTGTAATGTCCGCTTCATAGACGCCGTCCGCCATAGCCAGATCTTTCAGAATCATCTTATCGCCCTGGTCCGCAGACATATGCAGCGCCCCGTCTGTCACAGTTCCGCTCCAGTTGTTGCCCATTACCTGGTAGCGATCCTGGTAATTGGGATCGTCAAAGTTGTCTGTGATTAGAACATCCTTGGTCATATCCACAATCTCGCCTTCCGGGGCTTCATAAGATTCCGGTGAAACTGCCAGCTGGCTCATGGAAGCTTCTTCCGTTGCCACGCAGGTCATGCCCCCGGTAAACTGGCTGTAATCATAAATGTTGATCTTTGCCTCCGGGTCGCGATCCACATACACACGAATCTGGTCATCGAAAAGCGTCACTTTCACATGGTGCGCTCCCTCGGTCAGGCCGTCTACCTGTCCCAGTACCTCCCCGGTCTTTTCGTTGGTGAGGATCACCTTTTGTCCCGCGTCTTCCAGCATTACCCGATAGCCGCCCTCGTTATCTGTGCGAAGCACGAAACCTGCTTTGCTTTCAAGTACTGCCTCAGCGCTGTAGTTATCTGCTCCGGTCTCAATTACCTGTTCCTGGGTAACGATTTCCTGAGAAGCAATTTCATCCGGATTCAGAATGATAGTGGGGTTCACTGCGTAGCGGCCGTAAACGGAATTGTAGATGCGCAATCCATTGGGATTCTCGGCATCTTCTTTTACCTGATAGGTTACTGTGATGGTGTGATCTTCACCCATAGCCTCCTTGATAGCTGCTAACTTCTCAGCATCGATATTCAGGTTTACCAGATAGCCGAAGTCACCTGCACTTGTGGCTCCATTGTTTGGCTGATTCAGGGAAAGTGTTCCTCTCATATCTCTCGGATCATCCGGAAGATATACCGTATCAATCTCCACTCCGTTGATCAAAACCGTCATGTCCGTAGCCAGTTCTCTGCCAACAGCGGTCTGTCCCCACTGAGAACTGAAGGAAGACTTATTCTTATCCGTTCCCATCTGTCCCTTGTAGGAGGAAGCCTCAGCAAGCACTCTCATACCGTTTAAGTCTGCCAGATCAAAGTCTTCCGGAAGTGTATAGGTATAGCTCTGCTCTCCTGCTCCCTCGGTGGTCATCATCTTACCATCATTCACTGCCGCCCTCATCACCAGAGCACCGCCCTGGGTGTTCCAGGAAGCTTTCTGATTCTGGGCCGATTCATCTGCCACCACAATATTCATAAAGTTCTTCGCAATCTTTTCTCCCTCTGCACTCTCAATCCATACGGTCAGCGTTCCCACACATGACTGGGCAGGTGCGCGGAAGGAAATGGTTGCTTCTGCCTTCTCATAAGGAAGGATCTTCATTCCCAGAGTCCCGCTAAGACCTGTGCTGATACTGTTTCCATAGACATCTGTTCCATCGAAACGCCATTTCACTACAGAGTTCTCCGGTACGTCATTGGTCCAGCTCATAGCCATGATCTTGGTCTTGATTCTCTGGTTTGGTTTTACATTCTTGATGGGCTGATCCACGATTCCAATGTAAGTTTCCTGGGTCAGATCCTTAATCCCCATATCGCCGCCATAAGCAATCTCATCATACCCAAAAATTTTCCACTGTCTGTCATACGTTAAAATCCCGTTGCGCTCATACTCCACATCATAAGGCTCCGTATATACAAAGCCACTCTGTTTCTCATATCTGCGCTGAATATCCGTCATATACTTAAAGCAATAAGAAACATCATAATCTCCCGCATAGGCAGCCACACCGCCGTACTCGCTGTTTAACAGCGGATCTCCGTCCTGAGTTTCTCCAAACTTAAAGTTGTGGCTGGAACCTTCGTATGCTCCGTTTACAAACTCTTCCACTGTGCTCAGGGTGCTCGCATAAGTATTCGGATACATATGGTAAGTATTCAGATCCGTGGGCTGCACATGATCCTTATTACATGGACTCATGTCTTCCACAAGGATGTTCGGATTTGCTTCCTTTGTCTTATGGTAAAGGTGCTCGATCCACTCTGCCGTACTCATGCCATCGTTTGCTTTCCGATTCCGGGCCGCATCACTGGAATAAGCAGACTGTAAGCCCCAGGTCTCGTTAAACAGCATAAGCGCTACGATGGAAGGATGATTATAATCTCTGTCTATTGTTGCATCCAGACACTCTTCGTAGTACTGACGTCCCAGTGCGGAACCTCCCTCGGTAGCAGGTACCATGGCGGTTGCATGAGGCATATCCTGCCATACCATCATACCTAATTTATCGCACCAGTAATACTGAAGGGGATCTTCAATCTTTAAATGCTTACGGATCATGTTAAATCCGGCTTCCTTCATGGCCAGAATGTCATACCGAAGTGCGTCTTCTGAAGGAGCCGTATAGATACCTTCCTCCCAGAATCCCTGGTCCAGAAGTCCGGACAGATAAATAGGCTCGTTATTCAGATAAATGTATTTTACGCCCAGATCTTCATCGTAGTATTTCGTCTCAATCTTTCTTAATCCAAAGTAGGTAGAAAGCTGATCTACCACGTTGCCTTCTCCGTCTTTCAGAGTCAAAGTTCCCTGATACAAGTTGGGCTCTCTGTAGTCCCACAGTTTTTGGTTCTCAATCTGAATCGGATCCAGGGTTATCGTGTTTTCTCCTGCCTTCACGGCAAAAGTCTGGCTTCCCTTTACAGTAGAGCCGGTCTTCACATCCTGCTCTGTAGCAACATCATAAAGGGTACTCTCAAAGTCATACTCTAAGGTCAGTTCCTGATCCGCATCGGAAGTCACATCTACCGTGTAAGTTACCTGTGACTGGTCAATGTCAGATGCTGCTTTGGCCTGATCCAAATAGGTATTACTTCTAGCTTCCATACCCACGGTCTGCCAGATCCCGCTGGTATGAGTATATCCACAGGGAGCGTTTCTTCCCTGTTTTCCTACCAGTGCCGGATAACTGTCATCCCCATAATTTCCTTTGTCTTCCACCCATAAGGTAATCACATTCTCTTCTCCGGGTATCATGTAACCGGTCACGTCCATCTCAAAGGCACTATAACCTCCAATATGTTCTCCAACCTCTTCTCCATTAACCCAAAGCTTGCACTTCCAATCCACGGCGCCGAATTTCAGGAAGATCTTCTTTCCTTCCCAGGATTCGTCCACCGTCACGGTTCTCTGATACCATGCCTGTCCCTTATAATTTTCATCTTGGATTCCACTTAACGAAGATTCCCAACAGAAAGGCACATTGATATTTTGCTCAAAGCTCTGATCCTTGGCGTACCATCCTTCGTCGATGCCCACTTCAGATGGGTCAAAGGCAAAACTCCACCAGCCATTCAGATTTACATAGGAATCTCTCTCCCAATCCCTTCTCGGAGTCTCAGAGCGATCCGGCTCTGCCTCCATATCAGGCTTTACAATCAGGTTCTGCTCAGACAATACTCTTTGATTCCCTTGGATAGCTTTCAGCTTATAAGTTCCCACCGGAAGCGGTGTTAACGTTAAATTTGCTGAAGTTGCAGATACCGAGTTGATCTGCGCGTAGGTGGGTTCACTGAGGGAATCACCTGTAGCCTTCACCACCTCAAATGCCTCTGCGTCTGACAGATTTCTTCCGGTGATGGCAATCGTTCCGTCAAATGCCTCGCCTTCCATTAGGTTTCCTTGGGAAGTATCGATATTTGAGATGTACATGCCCTGATAATTTTCAGGCATAAAGTACGCGGATGCAGGGATCACTTTTCTCTCCATGCCCTGGTTATTGCTCCAGTAGAGAATCACGTGAGAGCCACCTTCGTAGTCAAAGTAGTCTGCTCGGAAGTTATATTTGCGTCCCGCCTCCAGGGTTACGCTCTTGCTGGTCTGCAATGCATCCCATAATCCTCCGTCCCAATAGTTAATCAACTGCTCTCCGTCAATCCACAGACGAAGTCCGTTATCAGAATAACCATAGAAGGTATAGTTTCCTGTCTTTGGAACTTCAATCTGACCAGTCCAGCGGATACCCGCAGCATCACTCTGGCCTGTGGTTGCAGCCAATTTCGTCTCCAGATCCGAAAAGTTAATATCATAGTCTACGCCCTCAGATTTCAGCGTATTTAAGGTAACATTGGTTCCGGAACCTGCTATCGTATAATACTGAGCGTAAAGCCCGCTCAGGTCTCCTGTCTGCACGTCCTTCTGTACAGAAACCGTCAGTTCCACCTCCAGATCCAGATTTCCCAGATTTACCACGTTTTCCGGCAGAATCACCGTACCGGTAATGGTAAGCTCCCTCTCTGTGGTATCCTGAGCGTCATACTCGCTGGTATCCCATACTACTTCCGCGCTGTACGGCTGGTTCGGGTCACTCTTGGAAGTAACTACACTATGGATTTCATCAGGCAAATTCCAGGTATCCGGCGTACTTCCCGCAACGACCTGAATTTTACTCACGTCCGGTTCACCCACACAGATCAGATTATCCACGTCGGAAGCTCCGGAAGGAATACTCTGAGGTGTTACTGTGGGGCCTTTCACTTCCAGAACCGTCTCCCCGTTTACTTCCGTAAACTGAATTCTGTCAATGCATAGTCTTCTGGGCTCTGTGGTCGTGGTATTGTTATGGCAATGGTATACCATAAACATTTCTTTTCCATCCGGTGAGGTGGTAATGCAGTGATGTCCCGCGCCCTTTACCAGGCTGTTGGACTGCATGATCGGATTGTTTTCATACTTTACAAAACCCTTCAGGGGATCCGTGCTGGTGGCATAGCCAGAGCCATAATTGGGACTTTCAAAGTGAGAACCCGAATAAGTCAGATAATAGACCCCATCCTTCTTCAGCATGAAGGGGCCTTCGTTAATCCTTCCCATATCCTGTTCCCAATCTCCGTCCGGCTCAAACAGACGGGTAACCGTAGACTCATCAATACTCATCATATCATCGTTGAGCTTAGCGCCATGAAGTACATTTCCATTGTCAAATCTTACAAAATACAAGTAATATTGTCCATCATCATCCTGAAATACGTGAGCGTCGATTTCATTTACGTCTTCATGCAGCGGCTTTTGCACCTCCTGGGTAAAGGGCCCTAACGGAGAATCGCTGGTAGCCACGCAGATATGCTCATTTGCGGTATAATACATATAGTATACACCGTCGCGCTCAATCAAATCTGGCGCCCAAAAACCGGTGTCTCCCCATACATCATTTTTATTTAAGGCCCATCCCTTGTCCGTCCAATTTACCAGGTCGGTTGAGGTATATACCTTGATGCCCTGGCTGGAATCTCCAGCGTTGGTCGGATATAGATAATAGGTGCCGTTGTCATACAGAATATCCGGATCTGCGCAATTTGGCAGAATAGGATTCTGATAGGTGGCGCCTTCTGCCTGCGGTTCCGCGTAAGCAGAAACCTTTACATTCCTATAAGTGGCATCTGACAGCCAGTTTCTAAGTCCAATCGTACCTGAGGCATGGTCGCTATCTGTCACGTCAATCTTTGCGTACTGCTCTCCATCGTAGTTCACATAAACCACAATGTGGTTTCCGGAAACTGCGACAGTTACATGATAAGTCACTCCATACTCAATTGAGGTCTTCTTTTTCGCAATCTCAGACCATTTGCCATCCGTCACTTTGCCCAGGGAAACCCAACGGTTATGTGCGTCAATACACACATAATATCCCTCATAGGCATCTCCTCCGTTTTCCGGATTGCTCACCCGAAAGATCAAACCTGCCTGGGCACTGGACGCGTCACTGCCCACCGGGCTTTGCTTTTCCACCGTTACATCGGCTTCATAGACAAAATCCGTAAATATGTGATCCTTCAGTACGGCCTTGTTCCCTCTGGAACCCTGAATTGTCCAGGAATTTTCCCCTTGTATCCATTCTGCCGGCTCTAGACCTGTGTAGGTCTGCCATTCCTCATAGCTGGAAAAATCACTGGAGTAGAGTTCCTCGCCAATCCCCTCCAAATCGGCAGATCTATTCTGCGCGCTTGGAGTACCCTCTTCTGCCTGCGTTATCAGCGGATATGCCCCCACCGTGGTGAGAATCATGGCAAATGCCATAAGAACGCTAAGCAGTCGATTCGCTCTTCTTTTCCACTTTGTTCTCATTTTCATATGTTCCTTTCTTTTCATTGTACTGTTACTTTTTACCAATTCCGCCGCAGTTTCTGCTTCTACCTCCTTTCCCTGCCGGCGTATGATATGGACACTACTTGTACAGTGTATCTAAATACTAGCATAGGAATTTTTAAACATCTTTGTAAAATTTTGGTGTTTTTTTATAAATTCTTAATGAAGTAGAAAAAGGAGCCGTTTATAACGACTCCCATTTGATCCTTCTACTTTTCTACAATTTCCAATACGTCCATCGGACAAGCTTTCACACAGATACCGCACGCGATACATTTGCTGCTCACAGGAGAACTTTCCGCTTTCACCATGACTCCAAAGGGACAGACTTCCACACACTTACCGCATCCTGTACACAGCTTTTTATTAATGATGTAAGTTCCCTTGGCATTCTGCTTAATTGCTCCGGCTTCGCAGACCTTTGCGCACTTTCCGCACTGAACGCAAACCATTGGTTTTACTTTTCCATTTTTTTCTACAATCTGAATACAGGATTTATCCGGGTCAAATTCTTTGTAAAAGCTGGTGGAACAGGCTCTGACACATTCCAGACAGGCCATACAGGTACTATCCTTTTTTACTGCTAATTTCTTCATATCTTTATCCTCCGGTATTTGATCATTTCTATCACATAGTGTAACATTTTTAGACCGCTTTCGCAAGCAGAACCGTCTCTACATTTAGCTGGGCAATATAAAAACCCAGAAATCTTACGATTCTGGGTTTTTATTGTTATCATCATCTATATCAGATTTTGAGTTTCAGATCATTACTCGATGATGGAAGCTACACGGCCTGAACCAACGGTTCTACCACCCTCACGGATAGCGAAGGTAAGACCCTGTTCCATAGCGATCGGGTGGATCAGCTCAATGGTCATCTCTACGTTATCGCCAGGCATGCACATCTCGGTTCCTTCCGGCAGATTGATCACACCGGTAACGTCCGTTGTACGGAAATAGAACTGAGGTCTGTAGTTGTTGAAGAACGGAGTATGACGTCCACCTTCATCTTTGGTCAGAACGTAAACCTGAGCGGTAAACTTAGTATGGCAGGTAACGGTACCCGGTTTAGCCAGAACCTGTCCTCTTTCGATTTCTGTTCTCTGAATACCACGAAGCAGAGCGCCGATATTATCACCAGCCTGAGCCTCATCCAGAAGCTTACGGAACATTTCGATACCGGTTACAACAGTCTTTCTGGTTTCTTCCTTAATACCAACAATTTCTACTTCCTCAGATACATGCAGAACACCACGCTCTACTCTACCTGTAGCAACAGTACCACGTCCGGTAATAGAGAATACGTCCTCTACCGGCATCAGGAACGGCTTATCTGTTGCACGCTGGGGATCCGGAACCCACTCGTCAACAGCATCCATCAGTTCCAGAATCTTGTCTCCCCACTCGCTGTTGGGATCTTCCAGAGCCTTCAGAGCGGAACCCTGGATGATCGGTGTATCATCGCCCGGGAACTCATACTCAGTCAGCAGTTCACGGATTTCCATGTCTACTAATTCAAGCAGTTCCTCGTCATCTACCATATCGCACTTGTTCATGAATACTACGATGTAAGGTACGCCTACCTGACGGGAAAGAAGGATATGCTCTTTAGTCTGAGCCATAACACCGTCTGTAGCAGCTACAACAAGGATAGCGCCGTCCATCTGAGCAGCACCAGTGATCATGTTTTTCACATAGTCAGCATGTCCTGGGCAGTCCACGTGTGCGTAATGTCTCTTCTTTGTCTCATACTCAACGTGAGCGGTAGAAATGGTAATACCACGCTCTCTCTCTTCCGGAGCCTTATCGATGTTTTCGAATGCTACTGCTTCACCAGTACCTAATCTATCATGCAGAGTCTTGGTAATAGCAGCTGTTAAGGTTGTCTTACCATGGTCAACGTGTCCGATGGTACCAATGTTACAATGCGGTTTTGTTCTTTCAAATTTAGCTTTAGCCATTTTGAATGTCCTCCTTATAAATCTGCGCCTTAAATGGGCCTTTTTTTTGGTTTAAAATTTATTGATAGGCTATCTCTGATTATATTTCAAATCAGAGATATTTTCAAGCCTATTTTTAGAAAAATACTACTATTTTCCGCTTATTTGGACTTTGCGCTCAGCACTTTTTCCTGTACGGACTTGGGTACCGGCTCATATCTCTCAAAGAACATGGAATAGTTGCCTCGACCCTGTGTTTTGGATCTTAAGTCCGTGGAATATCCGAACATTTCTGCCAGAGGAACGTAGCCGCGGACGATCTTTCCGCCGCCTAAGTCATCCATACCCTCGATACGTCCCCGACGGGAGTTGATATCTCCGATTACATCGCCCATATACTCTTCCGGCATGGTCACTTCCACCTTCATAATCGGCTCCAGAAGAATCGGATCTCCCTTCTTCATTGCGTCTTTAAATGCCATAGAACCTGCAATGTGGAATGCCATCTCACTGGAGTCTACTTCATGATAGGAACCGTCAAACACGTTGGCGTGTACACCCAGTACCGGAAATCCGCCCAGGATACCAGCCTTTGCGGCCTCCTCAATACCTTCGCCCACTGCCGGGATATAC
>UMCH01044006.1_pt1 | contig 10100 bp, 8 predicted proteins | sample 1964201 | NCBI WGS metagenome assembly UMCH01 (sample SAMEA4835965, study PRJEB28245) | human gut metagenome | biome: gut microbiome; material: fecal sample | place: Denmark | collected 2008 | reverse complement strand
AATCGAACCCGCATCCCCAGCTTGGAAGGCTGGTGCCCTAGCCATTGTGCTACACCTGCATGCGCCCTCCGCAAAAATCGTCAGCTCTGTTATAATAGCATCAGTGTCCTGTTTTGTCAACGTTTTTTCAGAATTTTTCTGCACTTTTTTATGTTATCTGAGTAGAGCGCACAAAAGCCTTGCACCGTCAGCACTTTCCGGCCGCGCGAACGCGCCGCACAGCCGCTCAGGATGCCACTGCACGGCAAAGACGGGGAGCGTCCTGTGGCCGACGGCCTCGACCGTGCCGTCCTCCGCGCAGGCGAAGACCTGAAGCCCCGTCCCCAGCCGCCAGACGGCCTGATGGTGTGCACTGTTGACCGTGCAGCGCGTGCCGTACAGCTCGCGCAGAAGGCCCGGCGCGGTATTGATGGCATGCAGCCGGTCAACGCCGTCAATTTGACTGTGGCCCTCGATGTGCTGACGCAGCGTGCCGCCAAAATAGACGTTGAGGACTTGCAGCCCGCGGCAGATGCCGATGACAGGCTTTCCCGCGCACAGGAAGTTGTCAATCAGCGTGAGCTCACGCGCGTCGCGTGCTTCGTCGAGATCTTCCGAGCCGTTCAGCGTTTGACCGTAAAAGCGCGGGTGCATGTCGCCCCCGCCGGGCAGCAGCAAAACGTCCGCGTTCTCCGGCGTTTCGGCGAGCGGCGTACCGACCAGCGCGAGCGCATTTTCGTAATTTTTCAGGCGTACCGATAAATAGACAGTCTTCATACGCACAGAATATGCCCCGAATGCGAAAAAAGACCTTGCAAGACGCAAAAAGTTATGGCATAATAGTTTGGCTGATAACAGCGAACTGAATATGCAGCGGTATCGAAGTGGTCATAACGGGGCTGACTCGAAATCAGTTTGAGGGAAACCTCACGAGGGTTCGAATCCCTCCCGCTGCGCCAAGGAAAAACCTCTTTTGTCTGTTACGGCAAAAGAGGTTTTTCGTAAAGGGAGGGACGGAAAATGCTGATTGACAGTTCGATCGCACAGGCATATATCGAGAGCAGCTGCGTTGACGCTTTTCGTGCTTCATGGCTCTTTGAACACACCTCGGTTTCGTCAGATCTTGGCAGGAATGCATTTACTCCGCCGCCTGAGGATCTTGCTCTCCGAGAGACTGTGCGCAAGCTCGAACGCCGTATCTGTGAAGCGGCTGCGCACTTTGTCCCCGTCAACCGCCCGATTTGGGACGCGCTTTTCCCCGATTGGGAGGCGGTACAGCCGACACTTGATTTGATCGTCGGTTATCCCGAGCCTTACGACGCTGTTGCGGCACACTCGCCCGACGGGCAGGCACATCTCATCTTTGACCTCATCCGTTGGTGCAATTATGCGGAGCTCGACCAGCTCGACAGCATCATTCGGAATCTGCTGACGCATGAGATTACGCATCTCTTGACTGGACACCGCTATCCGGCGGCAGATGCCGCATTGGAAAGTACAGACTATTTGACAAGATTGGATGCTTACACATTTCATGAGGGATTCGCCCATCTTCTCTCCTATCAGGCGACAGAAATCGACTGTGTGGACTGGCATACACCGCAGCTTACCGAGGTCGCAGCAGCAAGCCGTGCCAAACTGCGCCTCGCGCTTACGGAGACGGACCCAGACAGGCAAAAGCAGTTTCTTGAAGAGGCGGTCTGCGGATCGTACTATGAAAAGTTTGCCTGTATGTGCGGTATGCTGTATCTGGCAGACCGATGGGAAACGCAGGGAATCGACGGCCTGCAAAGCGCATTTGCGGACTATCACGGCTTTGCTCAAAGGGCCTTGAGCATTCGAATTTGATTGCAAAAGAGGAAGAGACGCGAATGCGTCTCTTCCTCTTTTACATCTTCTCCCGCTTCTGCCGCCAGAGGTTGATCGCCAGCATGACCGCGGCGTAGATCAGCGCGGCGGCGAGGATAATGAGCGAGAAGTCGCGCTGCATCTGGTAGCTCGTCGTCGTGAAACCCTTGACGAGTAGATGACCGGCAAGATAGCTCGCGGGAATCAGCGCGAGATAGCCGAGCGCTTTGCCCGTTTTCTTCCTGCGGCAGACGAAAAATGCAATACCCAGCGTAATAAGGAGTGCTAACGATAGCAAAACGTAATAGCCCAACGCCAGCCTCGGCAGCGAAATGATGCCGCCGTTCATGCTGCCGCAGAGCAGCACATCGTCCTGCCCGTTGTTCTGAGAATAGCAGACTGCCGCGCAGTTCGCGGCGTCGAGCGTGAAGAGCGTGCGCGCGGACTCCGCCTTGGCGAGCACGCCTTGCAGTGCGTCCGCCTCGCGCTGTGTGCGATCATTTGCGCTGTGTGTGTTCGGGGCGCCCCCGGTTTTGTCGAATGCGCCGCGCCATGTGTCGAGCGGCGTGCGCCATGCGGTGATGAAGTAGATGGTTTTGCCGCTGTTGGGGTCCTGCGTGCTCGTGACCTCTGCGCCGGAGACCGGCACGAGCAGGCTGACGGAGATGCTCTCCGCGCCGCTGAGATCAGAAAGCCCATCCGCTGCCGAGCCGTCGTCCACGAGCGCGCTGGGCGAGCGCGAGATCGCCCACTCTGTCTCGCTGTACGGCAAATACTGCGGCGCGGTGAGGTACGCGAATCCCGCCGTGGCCAGCGTCAGCGCGAGCGTGACGGCCAGCAGCACGGCGGTCAGCTTCTTGCGTCGAAGCTGCCGCTTCAAGTCGCGCAGCGGCTGCGCGCTGACGGGCGCGGGCTTTACGTCCGCCTTCAGCGCGTCAAGCTCGGCGCGGCAGGCCGCGCACTGCGCTAAATGCCCGTCCACAAATTCCTTCGTCTCCTCGCGCAGCATGTCTTCCTCATAGAGCGGCAGAAGGTCCTGCACGATGCTGCAAGTTTTGTCCATTTCAGTCGTCCTCCAATCCCTCGCGGATCATGCGCTTGGCGCGGTGATACGTCACGCATGCCCAGTTTTCCGTCTTGCCGAAGAGCGCGCCGATGTCGCGGAAGCTCTTCTCACCGTACACGCGCCACATAAAGACCTCCTTGTACGGCTCTCTGAGCGCGTGCAGCAATTCCTGGATGCGCGCGGCCTCGCTGTGATTTTCTAACTCCTCCTCGTGGCTCTCCCCGGCAATCTGGCAGTCTTCGAGCGGGGCGAGGCACTTTTCGCGCCGCAGCTGCGAATAATACAGATTCTTCGCGATCTGGCAGAGCCACACGCGCACGCTGCACTCGCCCCGAAAGCGGTCGAGGGCGTCCATCGCACGGAAAAACGTCTCACTCGTCAGCTCCTCGGCGACGCTCTCGCTTCCGGAAAGCGAGAGAAGATACCGGTACACATCGTCGAAGTACACGGCGTACACCTCCTCAAAATTCGTCAGCGCCCTCACCCCCTTTCTGTCTATAGGACGGCGGAAAACCGGTTTTCTTACAAAAAAATCCGTCCCGCGGGACGGATTTTTTCTTTCACGTTTTCACGACTCTTTTCTTGCCGCACTTCGGGCACGTGAGCTCGACCTTGCCGATGTTTTTCGGCACGCGGCAGTACGCGCCGCAGGAACAGCGGACGTATTTGTGCGCCTTGTCGGCGCGGCGTGCCTTCGCGCCGCGAATGGCGTTCGCCTTCGGCGTCCACCAAGTCAGAAACTTCGCGTTCTCGGCCTGACGGCGCGCGAGATTGCGCGAAAAAATGCGGATGAGCACGATGAACATCAGCATCATCGACACAAAGTACAGCGCCTGGGAAACGCCCTGCACGCGAATCAGCGAGCTCAGAATGCTCACGGCCAGCTCAAGGATCACGAGCGCCCAGTTCAGCGCATCTACGCCGTTGCGGCCATACATAAAGCGGTAAAGGGCATCGCGGAATTTGTTCACAAAAAACACTCCTAAAATCTTGATGCTGCCATTCTACACGCTTTTTCGACCCCCGTAAAGGCGTTTGAACAAAAGTTTACAGAATGGAAAAGAGTAAACGCAAACCGCCCGCCCCCGTCAGTCGCCTTACAGGGGGGCAAGGGGGGTACGCCCCCCAAAAAGCCTCGCAGAGTTTCGCCGCTCCGCGGCGAAATAAAATGAAATCGTAAATCCTGACGACATGTGCGTCAGGATTTACACTTCTCGCTCCGCAAACGTGCGCGCCTACGGCGCGTGCGCTGCCGCGGAGCGCAAAAAGCTAAAACGAAAGCCCCGCTGAGCGGGGCTTTCGTTTTAAGCATTAAAGTCCGTTGGTGTAACGATACAGGAACGTCACGGCCTCGGCGCGGTTGCAGGAAGCATACGGGGAGAACGTCGTGGCGCTGGTGCCGGTGGTGATACCCTTACCGACGGCCCAGAGGATGGCCTTGTAGTAGCTCGCCTCGCTCGTGGCGCCCACATCCTTGAACGGATTGGAGTAGTAGCCGCTGGGCTGGCCCGCGTAGCGGTACAGGAAGGTCACGATCTGGGCACGGGTGCAGACCTGATCGGGGGAGAACGCCGTGGTGCTGGTGCCGGAGGTGATGCCCTTCTGGCTGGCCCACAGGATGGCCTTGTAGTAGCTCGAGTGCGTGACGGCGTTGACATCACGGAACGGGTTGCGGGTGATGGTCGGCTCCGGGCTGCCGGCGGCGCGCCACAGGAACGTCACGATCTCGGCACGGGTGCAGGACTTGTACGGGGAGAAGGTGGTGCTGGACGTGCCGTTGGTGATGTTCTTGCCGACGGCCCACTTGACGGAGTTGTAGAAGTAGTCGGTGGTCTTGACATCGATGAAGTTCATCGTCTGGCCGATCTTGATGGCCACGGTGCCGGTGAGCTGGCGGGTGCCGGTGCCGGTCGTGCCGTAGCGGGCGTAGATGGTGAACGGGATGTAGACGGTCTCACCGGTCTTGGCGTAGCGGCTGGCAAGGAACGCGGCGTCGCTGAGCGCATTCTGGCTGGCGGTGGCGTTGTAGTAGAACTTGTCAGTCGTCTTGACGGAGCCGCCGTAGTTGTAGCCGTTGTAGTAGGTGTAGAGCGAGCCCTCGTTGACGGCGGAGACGGCGCTCTGGTCAAAGGTCACGTAGTCGATGGTGTAGTTGCTGGTGTAGCCCTTGGTGGAGCGCAGGTAGCTGAGGAAGTCGCTCTCGTCGAAGCGGACGCTGTCGCCCTGAGAGACGGTGTACTTGATGTCCTCGCGCACGAGGTTGACGACGACGCTGCCGGAGTAGCTCACGGTCGTGCCGCGGCTCGTGGAGGAGCTGGAATAGCGGGTCGCGTACAGGGTGAAGTTCAGCGTGATGGCCTTCGCGGAGGTCTTGGCGTTGGGGACGAACGTCACGCTATCGAGGTTGGTGACCTTGGTGCGGTTGTTGAACGCACCGGAGGAGCTGCTGGTGGACATGGCGGTGCCGCCATAGTACAGCGTGCCCTGCGCGGTGGTGGGCAGGGAGAAGGTCACAGAATCGAAGGTGACATAGGGATAGGACTTGGTCTTGCTGGCGTCGCCGCGGGCCTCAGCGACCTTGTTCATGAAGTCGTTGAAGTCGCTCTGCGCGAACTGGACGGTCTCACCGGCCACACCGTTGTAGTTGATGTTGTAGTTCTGCTGGTAGACGGTGAGCTGGCCGCAGGAGTAAGCGCCTCTGGAATCAACGGTCAGAAGCCACAGCGTGCACTTGCCGCCCACAAAGTTAGAGTCGGTCAGATAGTAGAGATTGCTGCTGCTGTAACGCGTACCTCTCGTGGACCATGTAGGCTCAGCGGTCTGGTTGACAGAACCAACAACATAGTAATAGGTGTAACCGCTGGGAACGCTGACCGCATAACGGTAGGTGTTGCCGTAGGCAACCGGCTCGGGATACTGATCTTCGTAAGCAACCTTAGCGGGAGAAACCGGAATATTGAAAGTGATGGTGTAATTGTTGTAGGTGTTTGTGCTACCAACACGGGTTCTCACGGTTGCGCTGTACTGGGCAGCGCCAAAAGATGCGCCAGCACGGAAATCAAGACGACCGTTCGTGCTGCCAATAGTGTTGGTAGTGGCGTAGCCGTAAGTATTGCTGGAAATCTGGGTCGCAGCGCCAACGGACTGAACTGTTTCATAATAAGAGCTGATGCCGGTGCGATTATTCAACGCAGTCTGAGCGGCAGAGATGAAATCGCTATTATAATAGGTAGCCGAACCGCCGCTCTGAACGGAAGAAAGGGTGGCTTCGAGAAGCGTGCCGTAGACATTGACTGTCTGAGTGTAAGTCTTGCCCTTGAAAACGGCCGAGACAGTAATGGACGTATTGCCGCTGCGGATGAGCTTCACCGTTGCGGTGTTTTTAGCCAAAGCCGAACTCGACTGAGTAGCAGTTGCAATGCTGGAATTGCTGGAAGTAAACGAGTACGTTACACCATCGGTGACAGGTTCGCCATTCTTAACTCTGAAAATAGCAGAAATACCTTCCGTGCCATTAAGTCTATCAATGGTGACAGAAGACGGCAAAACGGAAAGGGTGTACTCACCAGTAGCAACGGTGATATTCGCAGCTGTCGCGCTGGTTACGCTCTTTTCACCGACAGTCACGGTGCACTTTACTGCATAGGTGTCCGCAGTTGCATCGGAGGGAACGTTCCAATAGCCGTTAGCGTCGGGGGTGATTTTTGTGTTCGTGCCATAGAACCAGTCGTACTTAACGGAGAGGCCGGTAGTCGGGAAGTTGGGGGTAGCCGTCAGCTTGACCTTACCACCCGCAAGGACTTCGCTAATATCGGAAGTGACCTCAACGGCTGCATTAACAACATTGGTATTGAAAGTAACCGTAACAGCTTTGTCACCCTCGGTACGCTTACCAGTAACGGTAACTTTGCCAGCTACAGACGTGTCTACACCGTTCTCATTGATGGTAAAGCCAGTTCCAGCCGTTGCCTTCCACGTCTCACCATCGGCAAACTTGTAGCCAGTATACGTGTTGTCAATCACCTTGCAGGGACGGTCACCATAAGTGAGCGTGATGGCGTTGCCGAAAGCGGTGTTTGCATCACCCTCAGGGTCGGAAGAGTTAATGGTGACGGTCGCAGTCTTAGTCGCTTCTACGGTATTGTCGCCATCGGTTTTGCTCATCTTTACGGGGCAAGTGACTGTTGCAATACCAGACGTATTTGCCGTGATAGTGCAAGAGTTATTCGCGTAACTGATTGTTACAGCATTAGAAGAAGTGCTCCAAGTATATTCCTTACTCGCACCTGATGTCAGGTCGCCACCTTCGCTGTTTTTCAGGACGAGCTCGTCGGTATCTGCGGTAAGAGTAACACTTTTTTTTGCATCGTCGTCTTTTTTAAGTGAAATTGCAGACGTCACAGAATCAGCGCCGTTTTTAATGCTGATGTCGCCTGTGATTTGCCCCGGTGTGGTCGCCGCCCTCGCAGGCACGACGACGAGGCTCAGGACCAATGTCAGAGCCAATAGCAAGGAGAGAAATTTCTTCATGTGATCTTCATCCTTTCGTGTTTGTTGTTGTCGGCTCCGCGCGCACAGAGCCTTCCTCATACATGGCATTTTACCATGCCGCGGGGAATAAGGGAACAGGAAAATGGAAAATTCATAAATTCTTTATCTTCCCTCTTCGCCCAGTTTCCCTTTGCTTCCTTAATTAGACGCAAGAAACGTCTGTTTTGTTTCACAAAACCCGAAAATTTCCCAAAAAATTTTTACGCCGCGAAAAACCGCACATACACGAACACCCCCAGAGCGATCTGCGCGAGTAAGATCGCCGGAATGCCGAACTTGAAGTACCAGTGCCGCGTCTTGTGGTGAAAGACCCTCATTGCGAAAAGAGCACCCGCGCTGCCGAGCAGCAGCGCGAGTGCAAATAGAGTCTTTTCGGGCACGCGCCGCGCGCCCTGAATTTTGGCGCGGCGCTTGTCTGCGCCGTAGACGCAGAACGTCAGAATATTGATCGCGGCGAGATAGATGACAAAATATCTCACTTTTCGAGCTTGCTGAGCTCCACGGCCGCCGCCGCGCCGAGGCGCGCGTTGTTGAACACGAGCTGGATGTTGGAATCGAGGCTGTCGCCGCCGGTCAGGTCCTTGATCTTGGCGAGCAGATACGGCGTCGTGGCCTTGCCGTGGATGCCGTCCTTCTTCGCGTCCTCCACGGCCTCGGCAATGGCCTTGTCGATGACTTCCTTGTCCATGGAGTACTCTTCGGGAATCGGGTTCGTGACGAGAAGACCGCCGCGCAGACCCAGCTCGCGCTTGACGTGGAACGCCTTGGCCAGCTGCTCCGGCGTGTCGAGCTCGTAGTCGACGCCAAAGCCGGACTTGCGCGTGTAGAACGCAGGCAGCTCGCTCGTGCCGTAGCCGATGACGGTCACGCCGTGGGTCTCGAGATATTCGAGCGTCAGACCGAGGTCGAGGATGGACTTCGCGCCCGCGCACACGACCATGACGGAGGTGTTGGCCAGCTCTTCGAGGTCAGCGGAGATGTCGAACGTCTCCTGCGCGCCGCGGTGCACGCCGCCGATGCCGCCGGTGGCGAACACGCGGATGCCCGCCATGTCGGCGATCATCATCGTGGTGGTGACGGTGCACGCGCCGTCCTTGCCCTGCGCGACGAGCACGGGCAGGTCGCGGCGGGAAGCCTTCGGGATGCCCGCGCCGGTGCGGCCGAGGTAGTCGATCTCTTCCTTGGAAAGGCCCGCCTTCAAGCGGCCGCCGATGATGGCGATGGTCGCGGGCACGGCGCCCGCGTCGCGAATGATCTGCTCGACCTTGAGGGCGGTCTCCACGTTCTGGGGATAGGGCATGCCGTGGGAAATGATGGTGGATTCGAGCGCCACGACGGGCTTACCGGCGGCAAGGGCCTCGGCAACCTCGGGGGCGATATCCAGATACTTGTTCATAGTTAAAATCCTCCTGTAAAGTAATAGGTGAAAGTTTCACGTTTACCTTTTGAGGTAAGGTTGCATCATAACATACAACTTGTCAAAAGTCAATACAAAGCGGGGCTTGAATTTACACGGGAAGTGGCATATAATACCTCTATTATCCCGTGAAAACCCACAAAAGGAAGGAAAATTATTATGGAACGAGTGAGAATTGCCGCGCTCTTCGCCGACAAAGAGCAGTACGGCGGCGCAAGCGTCACCGTATGCGGCTGGGCGAAGACCATCCGCGATATGAAGACCTTCGGATTCATCGAGCTGAACGACGGCTCGTGCTTCCGCAATTTGCAGGTCGTGATGGATGCGAATTCTCTTTCTAATTATAAGGAGATCGCCGCGCAGAACGTGGGCGCCGCGCTCATCGTGCGCGGCACCGTCGTGCTGACGCCCGAGGCCAAGCAGCCGCTCGAAGTCAAGGCAGCAGAGATCGAGGTCGAGGGCGTGTCCTCCCCCGACTATCCCCTGCAGAAAAAGCGCCACAGCGTCGAATATCTGCGCACCATTCAGCATCTGCGCCCGCGCACGAACCTCTTCTCCGCGGCGTTCCGCGTGAGAAGCGCGGCGGCCTACGCCGTGCACGAGTTCTTCCAGAGCCGCGGCTTCGTCTATGTCAACACCCCCATCATCACCGGCTCTGACTGCGAGGGCGCGGGCGAGATGTTCCAGGTCACGACGCTGGATCTGGAGAACCCGCCGAGAACGCCCGACGGCAAGGTCGATTACAGCAAGGACTTTTTCGGCAAGAAGACGAGCCTGACCGTCTCCGGCCAGCTCAACGCCGAAAACTTCGCCATGGCGTTCGGCGACGTTTACACCTTCGGCCCCACGTTCCGCGCCGAGAATTCCAACACCGCGCGCCACGCCGCCGAGTTCTGGATGATCGAGCCGGAGATGGCGTTCTGCGACCTCGACGGCGACCTTGAGGTCATGGAGGCGATGGTCAAGCATATCATCCGCCGCGTGATGGAGCGCTGCCCGGACGATCTCGCGTTTTTCAACAGCTTTGTCGACAAGGGCCTTCTTGAGCGTCTCCAGCACGTCGAGAGTTCCGACTTTGGCCGCGTGACGTATACCGAGGCCGTCAAGCTCTTAAAGGAGAGCGGCCAGAAGTTCGACTACCCCGTCGAGTGGGGCATCGACCTGCAGACTGAGCACGAGCGTTACCTCACCGAGCAGATCTTCAAGCGCCCCGTGTTCGTCACGGACTATCCGCAGGAG
>UMCH01011107.1_pt1 | contig 10132 bp, 9 predicted proteins | sample 1964201 | NCBI WGS metagenome assembly UMCH01 (sample SAMEA4835965, study PRJEB28245) | human gut metagenome | biome: gut microbiome; material: fecal sample | place: Denmark | collected 2008 | reverse complement strand
CCCCGCCATATGGCGGGGAAGCACAACTTATTGAGGCGCGCACAGCGCCCACACGGCGTTGTGGTCCGACAGCTCCGCTCCCGTGAAGCGCTCCAGAGCGGAGCCGGGACGGGCATAGGTCAGGTCCTCTTTGGCGGTGGAGACCATGCGGCTTTCCTCCGCTTTGAGTCGGCGCAGCAGGATCCAGTCCAGCCGCAGCGGCAGGAAGTCCCCGTCCGGCAGGGGCTTGCGCCGAGTCAGCCGGGGCTCGCCGGGCACGATGGCATACCCCGCCGCCGCGCACATAGGCAGCAGCGGCTCAAAGTCAAAGACGCCCTCCAGGCACCGGCGGCGCAGGTCCGGACTTGCGGCAATGTCGCCGATATCCTCCTTGCTGCGGCCGTCGAAGGTGTTGGTGTTCAGATCGCCGCCCAGGATGACCGGCATGCCCGAAAGCTCCCGGTCCACCGCCTCCAAAATGGCGGCCATCTGGGCCTGACGGCCCGCGCCGTGGGTGCGGTTTTCCAGGTGGATGGACACCACGCCCACCGGCTTTCCGCCCACGTCCAGCTCCGCGAACACCGCCAGGCGCCCGCCGATGCGGCGCTGACGGTCAAAATACCAGTTGTACTGCTCGGGCAGGCGGATGACCCCCGCGCGCCGGATGGGCCAGCGGGAAAACACGGCGTTGCCGTGGAAGCCCTTTTCGTTGCGCTGGTCCACCAGCTCGATGAACTCCAGTCCCCAGGCGTAGTTGAGGCCGAAGGCCTGGGCCAGCTCCCGGGCAGTATTTTTGTTGCCGGAGCGGAAGCACCCGTCGTCCAGCTCATTGGCCAGGATCACGTCAAAGGGCTGGATGTCCGGGCAGTCCCGGAGGAATTCCCGGATCTCGTCCAGATGGACGCCCCGCTCCATGTTGAACATCAGTACGCCCAGCTTTTCCGGCACCGTCCGGGGCGGCGGCACCAGGTTGTCGGTCTCCGCCCGGGAAAACTGCGGGATCCTGGCCATGACCGCCTCCTGGCTCTGGGTATCCAGCAGCGCGCCCAGCGCATTCCGCTCAGCAAGGGAAAGTCCGTCCATGAAAGCTCTCCTTCTTTCCTAACATCATATTCTCCGGCAGGTGGACCGGATGACCAGCTCCGGCTCCAGGATGTCCTGCGTCACCTCGGCGCTGCCTTCGATCTTCTCCAGCAGCCGCCGGATGGCCAGCTCTCCCGCCTGGGCCTCCCGCTGGGACACGGTGGTCAGATGGATATGGGGCAGGTGCCCCAGGGCGATATCGTCAAACCCGATGATGGAAAAATCCTCCGGCGCGTGCAGCCCGCACGTCTCCGCCGCCTCCAGCACCTGCATGGCAAGGATATCGGAATAGGCGATGACGGCGTCGGGGCAGGGGGATTGGCGGAACAGCCGCCGCGCCTCCTGAAAGCACCAGGCGCTCAGGTTCTCCGTCCCGTCCGGCGCCGCCATGGCGCTGGGGATCAGGTGATTTGCCAGCATGGATCGCCGGTAGCCCTCCAGTCGCTGCTCCAGGGTCCGGGAGTCCTGCCGGCCGCCCAGAAACACGATCCTGCGATGGCCCAGCCGATAGAGATATTGGGCCGCCTGATAGGCGCCCTGCTCGTTGTCCACCTCCACATAGCTGCACCCGGGGCCGTGGTTGCTGCCTAAGTACACGCAGGGCAGCTGCCCCAGAAGGGCGGCATGCTGGGCCTGGGTGTGGGGCGAGTGGGCCGCCACCAGCAGACCGTCCACCCGCTGAGACAGCATCCGGTCGATGGCGTCCAGCTCATTGACCGGCTCATAGAGGGTGTTGCAGAGGATGGCCCGGTAGCCCCTGGCGGACGCGCCGGCCTCCGCCGCCGTGCACAGGGCGGAAAAATAGGGGTTGGAGATATCCGGCACGATGATGCCGATGGTGTGGGTCTTGTGGCCGGACAGCCCCCGGGCCGTGATGTCAGGCACATAGTGGAGAGCCTGGCAAGCCTCCCGCACCGCCTGACGGGTACGCTGGCTGATGGAAGCGCTGTCATTCAATACGCGGGATACGGTGGAGGAGCTGACCCCAGCCCGCTGGGCCACGTCCCGGATGGTGACGCGTCTCATGGCGCCTCCCTTCTGAAAGCGGTTTCACCGCAAATGCAACCGTTTTCTCTAGGCAACAGTATACCATTCCTCCAAAACGCTCGTCAAATATACAGATTTTTTTCTACAATTTGTCCAATTATCCTCTTGCCGATTTGTGATAGTTTTCCCAGAGAAAAAACATTGATATTTTTGTTAACCGGAATATAATCATAGAAAACCGCTGCTTTTTTCAACATTTATAAAAATATCGGTTTTTTCCAGAAGGAAACCGAATCAGATCTTCTTTTTCTCCTCGCTCTATCCCTTGCACGATTTATGCAACCGTTTTCTCTTTTTGGAAGGAGGGTCCATGAGCACCATCACCATCAAGGATATTGCCCGGATGGCAGAAGTATCCATCGCCACGGTCTCCCGCACGCTCAACGGCGGACGGGGCGTCAGTCCCGGTACCCGCGCCCGAATCCTGGAGCTTTGCTACCAGTACGGATACCGAACCAACCGGCTGGCCCGGGGCCTCAGTGCCAGCCGGGCGGGGCTCATCGGCTGCGTGATCTCCGATCTGGATAACCCGCTCTTTTCTGAGACGGCCCTGGTTTTGGAGCAGCTGGCCCGCCAGCAGAGCTACCACGTGCTGTTCTGCCACGGCCGGGTGGAGGACCGGGACATCGGGCAGGTCTTTGATTTTCTCATCGGCCACCGGGTGGACGGTATCCTCCTGGTCAGTTCCTCCAAACAGGCCCCCGCCCTGATCGGCAGCTACCGCAGCCGGGTCCCCATCGTGCTGCAGGGGGCCTTTGAGGACACGGCAGCCACGCCCGCCATCCAGGCGGTCTGCGTGGACAACTACCTAGGCGGACGCATGGCCGCGGAATACCTTCACAGCCTGGGGCACCGGCGGATCGCGTTTTTGGGCGCCCGGCAGAACAACTGCTCCCATCAGCTGCGTCTGAAAGGCTTTACAGACACCGCCCGCCAGCTGGGCATGGCGGTGCGGACGCTGCCCAACACCCACACCAACTCCTCCACTGTGGCGGTGGGATACGCCCTTGCCAAAAAGTTTTTCATCGAGGACTTTCAGGAGACCGCCATGTTTGCCGTGTGCGACACCGTGGCCCTGGGTGTCATGGCCGCCGCCAAGGAGTTTTGTGTCTCCATCCCCCAAGATCTCTCCCTTCTGGGCTTTGACAATATCCAGTATTCCGACCTGCCCAACATCCATCTGGCCACGCTGGATCACCAGATCGGCCAGGTCATGACCGCCGCCCTGGACCGTCTGCTCTCGCAGATCGGCGGTGACCCTCCCGCCCGGCATCAGTCGCTGATGATCCCCCCGGTGCTCTGCCGGCGCGCTTCCTGCCAGGCGCGGACCTGAGGCGGCAAAAGCCGGAGTCCCATCGGAGCATGAAAAAACGGAGACGCCCAAAGGCGTCTCCGTTTTTCGATTGCTTTTCGCCATCTCCGCCGCGGCATCTCAGAGGATCCCTCTGGAAAACTCCAAAATGGCCTTGTAGTCCACCGCCAGATTCAGGTTCTGTCCGTCGTCGAAGCCGGCCGTGATGATGCCGATGAGATTGCCATACAGGTCCAGCAGTGCCCCGCCGCTGCTTCCGTGGGAGGTAGGAGCCGTGAACTGGATCATGGACCGCTCCCCCACCGTCCGGAACCCGGAGATGATCCCGTCAGAGACGGTGTTGAACAGGCCCAGCGGGCTGCCGATGGCAACCACCTTCTGTCCCCGGACCAGCGGCTCCGTCCCCTGCCAGACCGGGATGGGGGCCCGGTGCTTACCCATACGCAGGATGGCCAGGTCAAAGTCCTGGTTGTATTTGATGAGCTCATTGGTATAGCAGACCTCCGGGTCCTCTTCCAGCAGGACGCCGTAATAGCTCCCCCCGGCCGCCACGTGGAAATTGGTGAGGATGTAGCCGGACTCCTGAATGATGACGCCGGAGCCGGTCTTGAGGCACTGGCCCTGGTCGTCGAACACCTGCAGCATGACCACCGACGAGGCCAGCTTTGCAAGCTCCACGTAATTGAGCGGCCCGCCTTCCCCGGACGGCGGCGGCGCCGTCCGCTCCGGAGGCCGGGGGCTTTCCTGCGGCTTTTGCGCGGGATCCTTTGCCCGGACCGGGGCCGCAGACGCCCGCACAGGCGGGGGCAGCGCTTCCTCCGCTCCGGTCACCAAGGTGGAAAGCGCCAGCAGCTGCGGATCCTCCACCAGCACATCCTGGGTCTGCCCCAGATACAAAACGTCACAGCCCATCTGATAAAGGAGATCCAAAAACAGATATTCCGGCAGCTTCACCGTTCCGGCGCAGGCAAATTTGGGAAAGCAGGCGATCTTCGTTGTCTCCACAAAGAGCCGGGGAAAATACCGGTCGATCCAGAAGAACATCCTGACGATGAAGTTGCGGAGGATGGACTCCTCCGTCCGCCCTCTGCTCTGGCGGAACAGCTGCACGATCTGGCGGAAATTCTCTTGGAAAGCCTCCTCCAGAATGCTGTTTTCAAAGTGAAAGGGCAGCGTGTAGTCGCCCCCGTGATACAGCGCGACATACCGCTCCAGTTGGGATTGGTCCATCTGTCTTTCCAGCGCGGGCACATATACATACCCGCTGCGCGCCGCGTGCGGATCCTCCTGCCACAGGCGCAGGCGGTCCAGCACGGCGCCGTATTGTGCCCTGCTCAAATAGCGGAGAAAGCAGGTCTCCTTGCGGAAGTTCGAGTATCTTCCGCCCGGTGAAAAAAAGTCCTCCACCGCATGTTCGGAAGCCGGGCGGAGCACCACCTGAAAATACTGCCGGTAGTCTGCCATGCGTACTGCTCCTTCAAAAATAAAATCCATTCTCGCCCGCGCCGCCCCAACGCCGCAGCATCCGCTGCCGGACGTTTGGAACCGTTCCGGCAGCACGCAGGCTTTTCCAAATGAGAATACCGGATTTTATTATAGCATCTCCCCTGTGTTTTTCAACTCAGACCACCCACGGCAGGCGCCTCATTTCCCGCGCAATGCACGAAGGGCCAAGGGGAGATCCCTTGACCCTTCGTGCATGCATTCACTTTGTGCTGCCGGAGCGGTCACAGGGCAAACCGCCCCGTCTTCGTTTTTCCGGGCAGGTCAGTGTCAGCAAGGAGCAGAATATCAGGCCGATCCCCACCGCGGTACCCGCCCCCAGAACCTCTCTATACAAGACGCAGCCCAGCAGCGTAGCCACCGCCGGCTCCGCCATAGCCAGTACGGCGGCCTTTCCCGCGTCCGTGCCGGCTAGGCCTTTCGTATACAGCAAAAACGGAAACACGCAGCAAATCACACCTACGCCAAGCGCACCGATGCCAGTCGTCAGCATATTCGGTGGGGGCGATATGCTCCAGATCCGGGAAAGCGGGACGGCACAAGCCGCCGCAAACAAAAATGTGTATTCGCTGATCGTTTCGGCGCAATACCCCTTGCGCAGGGCGATTTTCCCGAAAATACTGTACAGCGCATAGCTGAATCCGGCTCCCACAGCCGGCAGCAGCCCGGCGCGCTGTATGACATGGGCGACACCTGAAAACCCGCTGACCAGCACGCTGCCCGTCAGGGCCAGCGCCAGCGCAGAAATTTTTCTGGTGGTCAGCGGTTCCTTGAAAAGCACTGCGGAAAGCAGCAGTACAAACGCAGGCGCTGTATACAAAAGCGCCGCCGCGACCGCTCTTCCGGTCATTTCCATGGCCACAAAATAGCACCAATTGAATGTCACCAATCCGGCGATCCCGGTCCCGGCGAAGCACCACCAGTCCCGCAGGCGGATACGGAGCATCTGCGGGGCCCTGGCCAGTAGGTAAACCGTCAAAACAGCGGCAGCTGAGGTAACCCGGATGGTCACAATCTGGATATGGGAAAATCCCTCATGGCGCAGCAGATTATGGAAAACCGCGATGCAGCCCCATAAAACCGCCGCGATCACCACATAGAGTTCACACTTCTTTTTCATGGAAGGAAGCCCTCTGTTTGCCCGTCATCTCTTCAACGCCAACTCCCGTTGTGCAATCAGGCTGTTACCGCAGCGTTGCCACGAAGCTGATCTCCACATCCAGTCCGCCCCAAATGCCCGCAGTGACGCACTGCCGGGCAGGCGGGTTCTCGCTGTCAAAGTACTTCATGTAAACCTGGTTCATCTCATCAAAATACTTCATATCAGAGATGAACACATTGGATTTGATAATGTGGTCAAAGGTCAGATGCATGTCTTCCAGCAGTCCCCGCAGATTCTGGAAAATGAGCTCCGTTTGCTCCCGAACGGATGTATTGTACAGGACCGTCCCGTCAGGCCGCTGGGAGATCAGCCCCGAAATATAGGCGATTCCGAGAGCTTCATCCTTGCTGACCTGCGCAATCTTTCCCGCAGGGACCGGTGCTTTTGATGATGTGAACATTTCTTTCATGTTGATCCTCCCCAATTTGTCTTTCGGTTTCTCTTTCAGAGGGGCTTGTATTTTTTGTTCAATTCTTCACTTAGTCTTCTGCCCGTGGCCGTTGTGCACAGTCCGCCCCGGCAGGTGCATCGCAGCGCCTCCGGCAGCTGTTTTCCCACCTCTCCCATGGCAAGGATGGTCTCATCCAGAGGAATGACCGGATCGAACCCGCACAGGACCATGTTGGCACTCAGGGCCGCATTGAAGACCGCATTGACATTTCTGCCAATGCAGGGGATCTCCGTTCTTCCGCCCACAGGGTCGCATATCAGGCCTAACATATTTTGCAGTGCGAGGCTGGCTGCCGCGAAAGCCTGGCGCACACTCCCCCCCATCAGCTGAACCAATCCGGCTGCCGCCATGGCGCTGGCAGAGCCGTTTTCCGCCTGGCAGGCGCCTACCTCTCCTCCAAACGTGGCCTGATTGGCAATAAAAGCGCCCACCAGCCCTGCTGCCAAGAGTGCTTTTTGAATCTCCACAGAGGGTTTTTTCATCCCATCCCCCAGGGTCACGAGGGTCCCAGGGATGACTCCGCTGGAGCCGGCCGTGGGCGCGGCCACCACGATATTGCGGGCGCAGCTGTTTTCCATGACCGCCACCGCGGCCATCATGGCCCGGTGCAGCATGCCGGTATCTAGGATCGCGGTCTCCTTTGCCCGCTCTTCCATTTCCGCTCCCCGGCAGGAGGACATCCACTCCACTGGCCGGGATCCCTGGTGGAACGTTTTTGTCGACTCCCGCATGATACGCTCCACATGGGCAGCCAGCTTCCACACGTCTTTCTCGCCGACCTCCCCGATGCCGCATTCGTACGCAATGGCCAGTTCCCACAGGGAGCGTCCCGTTTCCTCCGCCGCCTGCAGTGCATCCTGGGCACAGCGCAGCTCTCCCGCCGGTTTTTCCTTCAGCGGCACCGGCAATATGGCATCCGCAAACCGGACACAGACGACACCGTGTTCTTTCAGCAGGCCCTCGACCGTCCGGCGCGCGGCGCCCGTAGGGCGGGCCACCGTAAGCAAAATCCTGCCCTGCCGCTCCTGGGCCTCCCACGCCGCGCCAGTATCCGCCAGTTGTTTTTCCACCCGCTCGGCGGCGTCTTTTCCCTCGCACACCACAAAGGCCTGATCATAGGTCCCGTCTATGGAAACGGAAAACCCGTCCATTTCCAAAATGCGAAACATTCCTCCGCCGATGGAATAGGTCATGACAGAGAGTGCCACTCTGCCGTCGGCGCCGAATACATCAATCCGTGCCTGATTTGGATGACTGAATCCCAGGTCCGCCTTTTTGAAGCGGATGTCGGCGCCGCTGTTCCGGGCCAGGCACAGTGCGTCCTTGAGAGACGGATCTTCCGGAGAAAGTCCCAGCAGTCCCCCGGTGAAGCCGAAGTCGGAGCCCTGGCCAATATAGGTGCTCGGGTACGACCCCTGTTCTTCAAATACCACATCCGCGCGCAAAACGGGTTTGCCGTAAAGGCCCCGCGTCACCAGTCCGATGCGGGCGCATCCCGCAGAATGGGAGCTGGACGGGCCGTTCATAACCGGGCCCAGCACATCGTTGAAAATGCTGCTGCATATGTAACTCATACACTCACCCCTATTAAAGTATCAGGCAGAGAGCATGCGCCCGCTGCCTGATACATCTCTTCTCTTCTGCGGCAAGCAGCCGAGTTTACTTTTTTGTTACCAGGACCTCACCGGTGGATCCGTCCATTTCCACCCAGTCCCCCGTCTGAATCAAGGAAAAAATGTCCTGGTCCTTGGGGAAATCCGCGACCGCCGGGACCTCCAGGACCGCCGTGGCCACGCCGCAGCGGGAATCGATGTTGGAAAACAGCCAGCCCGCCGGAGAAAAGCCCGCGACTGCCGCAGAATGGAAATGCCCGGACCAGCCGGTGGATCCCTTTCCATAAGGGATGACCAGGATCTTGCCCTTGATGCATTTTCCCTTTTCGGGATGTCCTTCCTCGATGATGCAGCCGGTCTCATCGCTGACGCCCGCCCACCCCTGAATGCTGTTGGGGCAAACGATCGCTTCACCAGCAGCTTTTCCGGGATACGCCGGGCGGCCTTTTAATCTGATCTGTTCCACAGTCATCCCTCCCAACGGCCTTTGATAGCGGCTTCCACACATTTTTGGGTGGAACCATAAAATACTTTGCAGTTTTTCTTGTTCAGGTCTGTATGCACATAGTGCGCCTGCTTGGCACCGTCTGTCAAAAAACCAGTTTTCACAAAGTCATATGCAGTGCGGCCACATACCATCGGGCATGCGCTGTTGAGCAGATGCGCCCCCGCCTCCTGGATGGTTTGGGCATATCCGTTCACTTCCGCCAGATGCTGCATGGTCATATCCGTCCAGACTTGGAGCGAAACGCCCTGCGCGACCTTTTTTCCCTTCAGCATCCTGGCCACGTCCCGGATCTCTTCCAGCGTATAGTGCGGGCAACCCAGAACGACCATCTGAACATCGGCGGACCCCTGATCGCACACCGACGCCAGGGACTTGTCAAATTCCTCCTGGGTGATCACTAGGCGTCTTTGGGGCTCATGCCCGCCCAGCGCAGCCTCCAGGGTGGGTGCCTCCGCCGTGCAGCCCACGATGTGGCAGATCTCACATCCGCTGGTGGTGGCCAGGGCACTGAAGAACTTTTTCAGCCGGTTGATCTCCGGGCGGTGGAAATTTCCTGTCAAAACCGGGCGGGCATTTCCGTCGGTCAGCAGCCGGCCCAGCGTCAGGCCGATGATATCCCAGTCCAGGGGAGTCTCACTTTGGCACTGCACGTCTACCACATGGGTGGCGTAGCGGTTTTCCAAGATGTGGTTGCCCCACAGCGGCGTGCGTCCGCAGATGGCGGCCCACGCAGACGCCTCCAGTCCGTCCGCGTTGGCGCAGGCGCCGTATACGGAGTTGCCGAACAGGATATTGCTGGACTCCGTGGACACGAAGTGCTCTCCCCGCAGCGGGATCCACCCGCTCAGGTACGGCGTGCAGCTTCCCGCGATACTCACGCCGGCGTCTCTGGTCAGGTCCAAGAACTTCCGGTTCTTTTCAAAGACCTCTTTGGAAATATTGATGGGCTCATAGCAGAAATGATCGCACGGCCCCACGCAGGTCTGGGAGAAGCATTCATCGCTGAACTGGTCCAGATGGTAGGTCTCCTTGCTGCAAAGCACCATCTCAGAGAAGATCTCATCGTAATCCTCCGAGACCACCGCGTCCAGATAGGGATGATATCCAAAGTAGACGGTGGCTTTTGTGACCTTGCACAGCTCTTCCGCGCCCAGCGCGTTGGCATAGTCCACGATCTTGCGGATCGCGCGCTGTTTGAACGGCCCCATTTCGCCGTCAAACATCTTCTGCTCATATTCAGTCAGCTTTACCATAGTGGTCCCCCTATCCTCTTCTTCATTACACATATCCCAGCAGCGTGGGCAGCAGCATGCCGAAGGCAGGCACATACGTTGTGACAAGCAGCGTAGGCAGCCAGGCAAACACGATCAGTGCCAGATCCGGACCCAGCATTTTCTTTACTTCCGCGCCGGAGATGCGGCCCGCCAGATACAGCAGGGGAGCCGTGGGCGGCGTAACGTTGCCCATGCCGATA
>UMCH01095275.1_pt1 | contig 10138 bp, 11 predicted proteins | sample 1964201 | NCBI WGS metagenome assembly UMCH01 (sample SAMEA4835965, study PRJEB28245) | human gut metagenome | biome: gut microbiome; material: fecal sample | place: Denmark | collected 2008 | reverse complement strand
CCATAGGGGGGATTGGTAATAATAAAACCATATTTTTTAGGGTGGCTTAAATCCTTTACATCCCTTTGCTGAAAATGAATCAGCTTCTCCACTCCGGCGCATCTGGCGTTTTCCCGGGCAGCCTTGATAATCTGTCCATCTATATCATATCCCTGAATATCTGTCTCTATATCCAGATTCACTCTTTCGCTTGCCTCGTCATGTGCATAATACCAATTCTTTCTGGGTACCAGATGGCGCCAGTCTTCAGCTAAAAAGCTGCGATTCATACCCGGGGCTATATTAGCTGCTATTAAAGCTGCCTCAATAGGAAAGGTTCCGCTGCCGCAAAAAGGGTCTACTAAAATCCTATCTTTATTCCAGGGTGTAAGCATTAAAAGGGCTGCTGCCAGCGTTTCCGTAATCGGTGCTTTGCTGCTCAGCAGACGGTATCCCCTTTTATGCAGGGATAAGCCGCTGGTGTCAATTCCTATGGTAGCTTCATCCTTCATAAAGGCTACTCGCACAGGAAAGCTGGCTCCGTTTTCTTCGAACCACTCTACATGATAGACCTGTTTCAGTCTCTCTACCATGGCCTTTTTCATAATAGACTGAATGTCTGAAGGGCTGAAGAGCTTACTTTTCACGGAGTTTGCCTTTGCCACCCAGAATTTCCCGTCAACGGGAATATATTTTTCCCAGGGCAGAGCTTTTGTCTTCTCAAACAATTCATCAAAGGTCTCTGCCTTTATTTTTCCTATCTTCAGAAGAATTCTCTCTGTGGTTCTGAGGAAAATATTGGCTCTGGCAATAGCCTGAGCATCACCCCAGAAAGTTACCTTGCCGTCCTCTACCTGACTGATTTCATAGCCCAGATCCTGAATCTCTCTTTTTAACACTGCTTCCAGGCCAAAGTGGCAGGGTGCAATCAATTCAAATTTTTCCATTAAAGCTGTAACTCCTTCACGATTTCTCCTTCAAAGCCCTGGATACGGAAAATTCCATTCTCCAAAGTTGCATAGGTAGGAATATTTCCTTCCTTTGGAATAGATACAGAGCCCGGATTCAGAATGGTGTAATTTTCCTTTTTCTCAGCCCGCAGTACATGAGTATGCCCGTGAATAAAGATATCTCCGTTTTTCATCGGCGGCAGATTGCCCTCATGGTATACATGGCCATGGCTGCAATATATAGTTCTCTCCTGATCTAAAATCACACAGTAATCTGCCATGATTGGAAACTGCAGAACCATCTGGTCCACCTCTGCATCACAATTCCCACGCACAACATAAAGCTGTTCTTTATATTCATTCAACATGGAAATCACCTGCTTGGGGGCATACTCTCTGGGAAGGTCATTCCTGGGTCCGTGATACAGCAAATCTCCCAGCAGAATCAGACGGTCTGCCTTTTCCTTTTCATAAGCTTCCAGCATCTTTTTGCAGTAATATGCTGAGCCGTGAATATCTGATGCAAACATATATTTCATAATCGTATTTCTCCTTTGTCCTTCAGCAATATGTCAATACTTATCTCTCATTCTACTATGCTCTCCGGGAAAATACAAGCCGGAACCTTGATAACAGCGGATTCCTCCCACCACAGATTTAACCTGAAATCCCATTTTCATCAGCTCTCTTGCTGCAAATAAACTGGCACTTCCTCTGTCACAATATAGAATCAGCAGTTTTTTCCTGGAAATCTTCCGGCATTCTTCTAATTCCTCATAGGGAATATTCACTGCCGTACGCAGATGGCTTTCCTGATAGGCTTCTTCATCCCGTAAATCTATAATCAAGGCATCCTGTCTTCCGATGTAGGAGTCCAGCTCGTCTGCCGAAATAGTGTCAATGGTCAGCATTTGGTTTTCTCCTTTTTCTTTTAGTATATGCAGAGAAAGTCCTGTGGACGGAAAAACCCCCGGCCAAAGCCGGGGGTCTGTGCAAGGGGAGTGTCTTTTTATTCGTAATCAAACAGAGATTTAGAGCTGTTCTTGTTGCTTGTGGAATTTGAAGCATTTTTGTTTTTTGCATTGGTGCTGTTATTGTTGTTTGCATTCATGCTGTTGTTGCTGTTCTTAGAATTTTTGTTCTGGGTATTCATGGAGTTGTTTCCGCAATTCTCCACAAAAGTATTACGGCTATTCATACCGTTAGATGCTCCTGATTTGTTTTTGTTGCTCTCATTGCTATAATTCTTAGCCATTGTCTTTCCCTCCTGGTTGAAGATTTTTGATTACATTTTTATTATCCCTGCAATCCTCAAAAATATTCCCCGGGAAGATGTTAAAAAACTATTTTGGTTTTTTTAATAAATTCATAATAAAAAAATAATATTATTGCTTTTTTTTTCCTTTTATATTATAATATGGGTTGTAAAAAGAATTTACCCTTCAAAAAATTTTTTTTACATTATAACCCCTTATTTAATTATTTATACTCCCCTCGAAATGCTCTGCAGCTCCCCTGCAGAGCATTTCTCTTTGTGTTTATGGGTTTCTCCCTTGGCTTGACCTTATCATAGGATTATGATAGGCTGAAAAAAATCAGTAAAGGAGCATATTAAGATGAAGACCTATAGATATACCCAACTTTCTGAAATTTCTACTTTACTTCTGCCTCTGTATGAGGATAAAAAAATCCCTTCTGAGCTTTCCTGGTTGGAACCGTGGCTGCAGAATCTGGAGCTGAAAGCCGGAGAGATGTACCATATCCTGTCTGGAAACCAGACTGGAACCATTCTCCTTGTAGGGCTGGGAAAGCCAGAAGAAATTTCCTATCCTAAATTAGGAAAATACATTGGCAAAGCTGTCCGTTCCTTGAAACAGGAAGTTTGCCTCTGCTGTGATACTGTGGCAGGGCAAAATCTGGAATTTAAAAAAGCTGTCTATGAAATGGCCTTTGCCTGGGCCCTCAGAAAGTATGAATTTACCAAAATAGGGGAGACTGCAAAAGAACCGCAGCAGGCTTCTTTTCTGTCTTCCCGGGAAGTAGATTCAATCTGCTGCGATGCATTTCTTACGGCTTCCTGTGTAAATCACGCCCGGGATTTAGGAAATACACCCAGTAATTATATGACTCCTGAGGCCTTAGCTGATGTCGCCCAATCTCTTGCTTCTGAGCTGAATCTGGAATGTGAAATCCTCACCAATGAAGAATTGGAAGCTCTGGGCGCAGGAGCTATCTTAGGCGTAAACAGAGGCTCCTCTCACGGAGCCAGATTAGTTACCCTCCGATACCAGGGTGCCGGACAGGAGCCCTTTACCGCTCTTGTGGGGAAGGGGCTTACCTATGATTCCGGCGGCTACAATCTGAAAAACTCCGGGGGATTATCCGGCATGAAGTTTGATATGTGCGGTGCCGCAAACGTTCTCTGTGCTCTGGAGCTGATTGCCAGAAGGAAATCCAAGGTAAACATAATGGCTGTTCTGGGTGCTACGGAAAACAAAATCGGCCCGGATGCCTACACCTGCAATGATGTACTGGTATCTCTCAGCGGAAAAACCATAGAAATTACCAACACAGACGCCGAAGGACGTCTGGTGCTCTGCGATGCAATCACCTACGCTCAGCGCCAGGGCGCTACCAGAATCATTGACCTGGCTACGCTTACCGGAGCCTGTGTAACGGCTCTTGGGAAAAATTATACGGGGGCTTTTACCAATGCCCCGGCTTTTTTCTCCGATTTTCAGAAAGCTTCTGATACTGCACAGGAAAAAATCTGGCAGCTCCCCTTAGACGAAGATTTCAGAGAACAAGTGGCAAAAAGTGATGTGGCCCAAATGACAAACTCTGTTGCAGGTGCAGGAGGAGGCAGCTCTCTGGCTGCTGCTTTCCTGTCAGAATTCCTGGAAAAGGACACACAATGGATTCATCTGGATATTGCCGGAAGCGGCAGCTTCTCCAAAAACAGGCCTCATATGGCCAAAGGTGCTACCGGTGTAATGGTTCGTACCCTGGGAGAGTTCTTCCGATAAGATATTGACGTGTAAAGAAAAGATACCCTCTCCGGGCAAGGGTACACATGATTAAAAAGGTTAAATCTTGTGTCCTTGTTCAGAGAGGGTATATACCTTGCTATTTATGCTTGCCGCAGCAATGCTTATACTTCTTGCCGCTTCCACAGGGGCAGGGGTCATTGGGATAAATCTTCTTTCCTGTAGGAAAAGATACCAGATTTCCCTCTTCCGGGGCTTGAGCCTGGCTCCAGGCTTGATTAGCCATTACATTTCCGGCTTTTAACAGTTTCTGGTTTTCTGCTCTCTCTATCTCATCAGGGGTAAATCCTAAATCCTGCCAGGTTCTTATATGCCTCCGTATATGCCGGATTTCCTTTTCCAGCCCTTTTCTCAGGTAATTTTTTCCTTTCTTGCCTGATAAGATTATATCTACAATTTCCCCGTTGCTATAATTGTCCCGAATCATTTCTACCAATAAATAGAATTCCATTAGGGCCTGCCCGTAATCGTCCCCCATCTTATCCACCAGAAAGTCTATCAAGGAGCGGGTATTTTCGTCAAGCTCCTGACATTCCATTCTGCCATAAGACAAAAACTCTTCTTTTGATTCAGGAATATACATCTGGTGCTTATCTTGATAGGCCATCATGGACTTATGGGCCTCCAACTGCCCCAGGCGCACATCCATCAGGCAGCCATCCTTTACCATCATTTCCTCATTGGAGTTTGCTGCCTGGGCGAATTCCTCCTCTTTCACGGAAGATTTTTCATATTTTTTATAAATCTTTACCAGATTTTTTAAAGCAATAAGTCCATACAGATATATTGCTGACCTGCAGTAATCCATAAGCTCCCATTTTCTTTTCATGGCCTGCTTCATATTTTTGCCATAAAGCTTTTTAAACTTTTTCTCTACATCTTTCGGTACAATCACCAGTCCATCTTCCGTATATCCACAGTAAAAAGAAAAGAGTCTGGAAATGGAAACCATATTTTCATCCAGATAGATTTCCTCATCCATAGCCTCCTGAAAAATACCCAGTTCCTCCTTCTCAGTGTCCATCAAAACCTGTGTCATATGAGCATCATCTAAAAGCTGATTTACCAGCCTTTCAATCATCTCCCCTTTTTTCAGTCTTCCATATCCTGTGAATCCGTTATCCCGGGCAATGGTGGCCAGATTATCCTTTGTATATTGCTCAAAAATATTTTTTAAAAAAGTTTCTTCCTTAGGCAGAGATATTATCTTGGTTTCTTCAAAAAAGGAGGATTCTCCTTCTTCTTCCCAATACATATCTTCGTCCTCTTCCTGGAATTCCGGGAAAACCATCTGTTTTTCCAAGTACAGATTGGCAGCTTCCATATCAAAAGCTTCTGCCTGGTCTATAACTTCATAAAAACCCCAAATTCCTCCGCAGTCCTCTATCATGTTAGGCCCTTTGTATTTCAGGACCTTAGGAAAGCGGCTGTCATAGTCTACAACCTTTTCCACTAAAATTTCATGCTTCCAATCGTCGCCAAAATCATAAACATATTCTATCTTTGCTTTTTCCCGAAACCACTCATCAATAGCCTTTCCTTCTGCGTCCTCCTCTACAAAATCTGAATCCGGAGAAAAATACCGGTTCTCTTTTGGAATCCTAAATCCGTACAGATGACTATGCGTCCATCCAAACAGATACTGGATAATTTCATCCAGATTTCCAAAGCTGAGCTTTTCCGGCACAATAACTCTTCTCCAAATAGGGGGTGAGCTTCCCTTTATGGTTATTTTAAGCTGGTATCCTCTCATATGTTAAATTCTCCTTTGCGGCTTCCTTCCTATTATCAGAAAGTATTCTATTTGTATTATAACTTTGCCGGAGACCATATGCAAGAATCAAAAAAAAAGAGGAGCTCCCCAATGTGCCTTTGCCTGCCCTTTTCCTTATTCTTTATCCACCCAGTACACAATAGCTGCTTCTAAAAAGGCAGCGCAGCCTGCCACCTTCCTGTCGTAATATATCCGGAATCGCTCATCACTGATGTAGGTATTGGCAATGGCCTTATGGGCTTCTGCCCGGTACACCTTCCAGGTTCTGGACAGCCATTCCTTGTGCAGTCTTACAATTCTACGACCCCATTCTCCCTGTGGGTCCCTGCCTTGTGTAACTGCTTCTTCCAGCATAGTACGGATTTCCTCGCCCAGATTCTGGAATCTTTCATATTCTTCCTCGGTCATATTTAGTATTTTTTTATTAACTGCTTCCATGGCCTCATCTCCATACTTATCCCGCACTTCTTTTCCATACCGTCTTTCATTTTCCTCAGCCATCTGCTGCTTAAACACTTCAAACTTCTCCCCTGTACTCATTTCACATTCTCCTTTCATTGCAGAAATCGTTCTTTTTACAGTTCTGATTAGGGCCTGAATTCTCTTCTCCTGTTTTTCCAGCTCATGGAGATGGTCCTCCATAGCCTCCATTACCTGGAAATTTCTGTCATAAAGAATTTTTCGAATTTCTTCTAAACCAAAACCTCGCTCCCGGTAAAACAGGATTTGCTGCAGCAGCTCCATTTCCTTTTCACCATAAAAACGATACCCGGCCAGGTTTGTTGCGCAGGGCTTTAACAGCCCGATTTCATGGTAATACCGCAGAGTTCGTGTACTGACTCCTGCTATTTTTGCTGCTTCTGTAATGCTATACGCTTCCATATTCCACCTCCCGCTGTTGTCATATACATCCCCGTTTTGCCCTTCGTATAATGAGGGTAAGCTGAAAAAGCATACATACCTTTCCTATCATTGGAATTGCCGATTAGGTACTTTCAGCCCATGAGAAAAAATGGCCCAGGGACCTGGGTTTTCTTTCACTTCCCGTCCCTGAGCCTAACTATATCCCTTTACGCAGCGGCAAGGTCAAGAGATTTTCTTTCTTTTCTATCCAGCCTGCTCTCCCCTTACCTAAAAAAAGCCCCCGTTCCATCAATCATGCCGTTCCTGACTGTCAAAGGTCTCACAAAATCTGGCAGCAAAAGCCGGTTCCTCTCCTTTTACATATAAATGAGACAAATCTCCATAGGAACGCATACGGAAAAGGGCGATGCCCTCTCTCCTCTCCTCTGTAATAAGGGTTGTGACAGAGGTAGGGGCTCCGCAGAAATTGTGCCAAAGTACCATAGGAGAAACCTGGAAAAGATGGCTCAAAAGCACACATCCCAGGCCAAAATGACAGAAGAACACCAAGGTATCCTTATTGGCTTTTTCCACCCGGTACAAGCGCCCATCTCTCACATAACCATGTTCCGCTAAGAGCCGGTCAAAATTCTGAATCACCCAGTCATACTCCTTTTTCACCCCTGCCTCCCGGAATGCTTCACAGTCAAACCACTGGTCGTAGCGATAGAATTTTTCCTCCTTTGTCCAGTCCTGCGGCAGCCAATCCCAGGAAATCATCCTCCGGTCTGCCACATCCGGTCTGTGAATCCTGGGTGCAAACTCCCTCAGCCACTCACAAGTAACCGCCTCTCGTTTCAATTTTTCCAGGGTAAAGGAAGCCGTATCTTTCGCTCGTCCCAGCGGTGATACATAAAACTCCTTTACATCCAGGTTTACTAACATTTCGGAAAGATATTCCGCTTCTTTCCAGCCTTTTTCTGTAAGGGAATCTATGGTATAATCCGGGTCTCCGTGTCTGATAATCAATAATTTCATTTTGAACTCCTTTTAAATCTATTATCCATTTTGTTTCTATCCAGATTAGTATACCATCTTCCCTTGAACTTGAATAGTAATCTTCATCTGCCGAAAGCTTTTTCTAGTTCACAAATTCTTTTCACCTTTTCGGCTGAACCCCCTCCTGCAAATTCCCTATTCAGCCATATTTCTACAATGCACTTTGCAAGCTCAGGTCCTATCACTCTTTCTCCCATACACAAAATCTGAGCATCGTTGCTTTTCCTGGACCGTTCTGCTGAATATACATCATGGCAGACAGCAGCTCTTATCCCCTCTACTTTATTAGCGCAAATCGCCATACCGATACCTGTTCCGCATAAAAGAATCCCTCTGTCAAAGTTCGTATCTTTCACTTCCATGGCAGCCTGGTGGGCAATATCAGGATATAAGACCTTTTTTCCAGAAAAAGTGCCAATATCTTTTAATTCTATATCCGGATGATATTCTTTTATGTATTCTATAACCGTCTGTTTTAAATTGCAGGCAGCTTCATCGCATCCCACTACTATTCGCATACTACTCCTCCATAATTTGTAAAATCCCTTCTGCCATAGCCTGAAGTAAAACATTACAGGAAACCGCACCTGCATCTAAAACACCGCAGCTTCTTTTCCCAAGCCTGCTGGAACGTCCGTATCTGGCCTGTAAATCCCTGGTAGATTCTTTTCCTTGTTCTGCTTTCTCCTGCATGCTTTTCAATCCTTCCTCCAGGGTCTTTTCTTGCCGTACAGCCTCTTTCAGCGCCTGCACAGCCGGATATAAAGTATCTATCAGTGTTTTGTCTCCCGGCTCTGCCTCTATAATATCCTTAAGCCCTGTGTACCCTTGCTGGCAAATCTCTGCGAATTCACCCAATCCTATCACGCCTTTATCTTCAGCCGCCTCCCCCATTTCCATAAATACAGTTCCGTATATAGGTCCCATAGAGCCGCCTATTTCTTCTAACAAAATACCGCCAAGACTAAGCAGACATTGAGAAAAGCTCATGGTCTGGTTCCCGTACCTTTTCTCATACAGAGTAAAGCCTTTATTCATATTCATTCCATGGTCCCCGTCACCAATCAATCCGTCAATCTCTCCCAGCAGGTCTTTATTCTCCTGGATAGCTTTCACCATGCCCAGAACTATCGTATATCCCTTTTCATTTCTAAAATACTGCATTTTATCTCCTATCTCTGCTTTAACCCCATACTGTAAGCCGGCATATCAATTAAAGTTTTTAACTCCTCGTCAACCTTTAACATAGTCAGAGATGCTCCCATCATATCTAAAGAAGTAAAGTAATTTCCCACATAGCTCCTGTAAATATGTATACCGGCTTTCTGTAATATTTTTTCCACTTCGCCAAATAAAACATAAAGCTCCATTACCGGAGTAGCACCAAGACCGGATACAAGAACAACTGTTTCTTCCCCATCCTGATACGGATAATCCCGCAATATAATATCTGTCATTCGCTTAGCCATATCTGCTGCCCTCTCTAAAGGCACAGTTTCTATTCCCGGCTCTCCATGATGCCCGATTCCTACCTCCATAGTTCCTTCCTGGATTTGGAAATTAGGATGTCCTACTGCCGGCAGAGTACAGGGTGTCAATCCGATTCCCACGCTCCTGGTCCGCTCCATAGTCTTTTCTGCTACCTGAATAACCTGGTCAAGGTTACCCCCTAAAGAAGCTTTCGCACCTGCCGTTTTCCACATAAGGATTTCTCCTGCCACGCCTCTCCGTTTTTCCCTTTGGGTATTGGGTGCAGAAGCCGCATCGTCATTGGCCGCTATGGTTTTTACTTCAATGCCTTCCTTTTTTGCCATTTTAACCGCCATCTTTACGTTCATATTATCCCCGGAATAATTTCCGTATAGGCATGCCACTCCTTTTCCCCTGTCTGCTGCTCGAAAGGCGTCTAAAAATGCTGCCGCTGTAGGTGAAGAGCAAATTTCTCCCACTGCTGCTGCATCACAAAGATTTTCTCCCACATAGCCAATAAACGCCGGCTTATGTCCGGAACCACCTCCTGTAACAATCCCTACTTTATCAGGAAGGCAGAATTTTGATTTTATTACTCTGGGATTTTGGGTTTCCTCTACAATATCAGAATGTGTCTTTATAAATCCTTTCAGCATTTCATCTACAATATCATCCGGATGATTTAAAATTCTCTGCATGTTTCTCCTCCTATGGTTGCAGCACCACTTTTAAGGCTCCCTTTTCTCCTGTTGCCGCCAAACGAAATCCTTCTTCCCAATTATCCAACGGCAGCATAACATTAGCTACGCCTTCTGTAGGTAATTTTCCGTTTTCAATCCATCGTATGACTGTATCATAACAAAAAGGACTTAAATGAGAACCGTACAGATTCAGTTCTTTTCTGTCGCTGATAATACTCCAATCTACTTTGACCAGCTCTCCAAAAACACTGAACTCCACAAAGGTTCCCATTTTCCGAATGGCCTCCAGCCCTTGCTGTACACTGGAGGGATGTC
>UMCH01055775.1_pt1 | contig 10139 bp, 10 predicted proteins | sample 1964201 | NCBI WGS metagenome assembly UMCH01 (sample SAMEA4835965, study PRJEB28245) | human gut metagenome | biome: gut microbiome; material: fecal sample | place: Denmark | collected 2008 | reverse complement strand
GGCGGGGCGGTCTGGGAGGACGGGGCGGTCTGGGCCGCCTGGGCCGTCCCCAGAAAATGGGATAGTACAGCACGGTAGGCCGTCCCATCCCGGGACGCAGATACCGGCGGCGGTAACGGCTGTACCGCATGCCGTCCAGGATGATCCAAAGCACCAGCAGCATCCCCAGCATCACCATTGCCCGGGCCGCCACCACATTGGGCGCAGGCGCACGATACCCGGTGCTGCGGGTATAGTAGCCGTCTCCGGTGGAGTAGGTCTGCGAAACAGCGGGGATGTAGTTTTCCCGGATGGAGACGCCATAGAAATCGCCAAACCATTCGAAATAGGCGTCCGCTGTCTTGCGCACGGCGGCGTCATAGTCCCCGGCGGCAAAATCCTCCTCCATGTAGGCATAGAGCAGGCTGGTCAGCTCCTGGCCATAGTCGTACAGGCCGTCTCCGCCGGAGACGCCGTAGTCGCCCAAAAGGCCGCTCTGGGATACGTCGTCCAGCGCCAGCACCAGCACCAGGCCATTGTTGCGCTCCCGGGAGCCCACCCCGTACTGGTTGCCCAGGTCCGTGGCGTAGTCCACGATATCCACCCCGCCGGTGGTGGACACGGTCTGCACCATCAGCTGGGCGCCGGTCTGGGCAAAGAGAGAGGCGTTCATGGCGTCGATGTGGGCCATGGTCTCGTCCGAGAGCACCCCCGCGTAGTCGTATACATACGTATAGGTGCCCACGATGGCGGTGGACGGTGCCTGACTCTCGTCCGGCTTGCGGACCTGGCCCAGCAAAATGCCCGCCGCGATGGCCAGCACCATGATAAGTGCCGCCACCGGGCGCTTTTGCAAAGCTTTCATCATGTTCCCTTTCCCGCGCCGCCGCTCAGGTACGCAGCTCCAGGAGCTTTTGCTTCAGCTCCCCTTCGATGCGGCCCAGCTCGGCCTCGGCGGCCTTGCGCTTGGCGGCGCCCTCTTTTTGAATGTTCAGCACCTCGTCCAGCGTGGAGATGAGCTGCTCATTGGTGTGCTGGAGAGTCTCGATGTCCACCACGCTCCGCTCGGCCTCCCGGGCGGTGGCGATGGTGCCCATCTTGAGCATGTCGGCGTTCTTCTTCAAAAGCTCGTTGGTCATCTCCGTGACGGCAGCCTGGGCCGCGGTGGCCTGACGGCCGTGCTCCAGCCCCAGGGCCAGCACCATCTGGCTTTTCCACAGGGGGATGGTGTTCACCAGAGAGGACTGGATCTTCTCCACCATGAGCGTGTCGTTATTCTGGAGCAGCCGGGTCTGGGGCCCCATCTGGATGGAGATCATCCTTGTCAGCTCCAGGTCGTGGAGCTTCTTTTCAAACCGGTCGCACAGCTGTACCAGGTCATTGTAGGCCTGGGCGTCCTCCTGGGCGCCGGAGGCCTCCGCCTTTGCCTTCAGGGCGGGCAGCTCCGTGGTGCGGACCGCCTCCAGCCGCTTTTTGCCGGCCAGGATATACATGGTCAGTTCCTTGTAGTACTTCAGGTTCAGCTCATACATCTGGTCCAGCATGGCCACGTCCTTCAAAAGCGTCACCTGATGCTGCTCCAGCTCCCGGACGATCTTGTCCACATTGGACTCCACCTTGGCGTACTGGGCCTTCATGGCCTCCAGCTTGTTTCCGGTCTTTTTAAAGAGGCCGAAGAGGCCCTTCTTCTCCTCTTCCTCCCCGAAGCCCTTGAGCTCCACCACCAGATCGGAAAGGGACTTGCCCACCTCGCCCAGGTCCTTGGTACGCACGGAGTTGAGGGCGTTTTCGGAAAAGCCCGCCACGTTTTTCTGGGCAGCAGCGCCGTACTGAAGGATCATCTGGGAATCCGTCAGGTCGATTTTCTTGGAAAACTCCTCCACCGCCTGCTTCTCTGCGTCGGAGAGGAGGTTTTCATCCATCTGCACCGGGGTCACCTCCGGCTTTTCCGGCTCCTGGGGCACCGCCTGCGCCGTCGGGTCCAGCGTCAGCTCCGGCACAGCCTCCTGGGCTGCGCTGGGGGTCAGGGTCAGCTCCGGGATCGTGTTCTTTTCATCAGCCATATTTTCTTCCTCCGTTCCGGGTCCCCTCCGGGGACCGTCCGATTATTTCAATGGTTTAAAGCTCCAGCCGGGGCGCACCATCCTCGGGCTCGTCCGCCTTAAGGGGCTGGTCCGTCAGTCCCTCCCGGGCCATCATGGTCTCCAGCACGGTGATGTCCGTGGAGATATCCAGCGCCTCGGCGCCGTACAGGCTGTCCAGCTGCTTTTCAAAGGCGGAGACGATGGTGCGCATCATGCCCTCCACCCGTGCCAGGGTCGTGTCGATGTTCTTCCCGGACACGCCTGTACCGCTCATGCGGTCATAGGCGTTGAGGAGCTTGAGGGTGGTGGGCAGATAGTAGTCCATGAACTTGCGGATCTGGGGGAGCTTGTCCGGGCTGCGCCCCACCTCCTGAAAGATCTTGGCAGAAACCTGCTCCAGCCGCACGATATCGGCGGAGATCCCGGGATCGGCAATGTTCTCGTCCAGCCGCTTCATCTCCACGATGGCCAGGCGGCCGTCCCGCAGCATCTTCTCCAGCTCCGGATTGCCGGTATGTGTCTCTTCAGCCTGCGTCTCCTTGGTCTGCGTCTCCTTGGTCTGTTCCGTCTGCCCGGCCTGCTCTGTCTGTCCGATGGCACCGGTGCGGCAGAGCATGCTCACCAGGAAAAATACCACCACGGACACTACCGCCGCCGCAGCTATATGGGCAGGATGATACAGCGGCAGCAGCGCGCCCCAGCAGATCCATAGCACGCCTACTGCATAAAAAGGCGCCGTGCTCTTGCGTTTTTGCACTTCCACGGACAAGCCTCCTTCCAAAATTTCAATGCTATCGCGCCATATTTTCGCTTGCCCCGCAAGGGGCGGGAAAAACGGCTCAGATCAAAATGACAATTGCCGCCTTGCGGCTATTATACCCTGCTGCCCGGGCAGGGTCAAGGCGGAGGGCTGTGAAATGATTGTGAATGAAAGAACCCCCTCCCATGGCGGGAGGGGGCACATCAAGGCAGCGGGATGCCGTACAGCCCTGTGGTGGGATCCTGCCACAGGGGCAGGTGGGGCGGACGGAAGGTGAAGTAGATAAACAAAAACGCCAGGGTCCACAAAACCAGCAGCCCGGCCACCTGCCTCCACAGTCCGCCGGGACGATGCCGCTCCAGCAGAAGGAAGTCCACCACGTACACGGCCGCCGCGGCGACCAAAAACACGGCGATATCCGCCCACAGCCAGTGGCGGCCGAACACGCCGGTGTAGGTATAAAAGAGCGTGGGGATCAGTGCAAGGCCTGCCAGGGTGCCCGCGGCCCGGGCGGAGAGCACGTTGGGATAGTTGCGTCCCAGGAAACATACCTGGATCACGGAAAAGAAAAACACCGGGAAAAACAGCAGCTTCATATGTTCCCAGGTGGACTCGTTCACCGCGGAAAACGCCGCCCAAAGCACCCTGCCGCCGCTCCAGCCATAGGTAAAGTGCAGCAGGGCGCCCACCGCCGCCGTGAAGAGGAACCCCGCCGTCTCCCAGAGAAGTAATCGCTTTCGCATCACGGCGCCTCCATACAAAAAGACTGCGGCCCGCCAGCCGCAGTCTCATTGTACGCCGCAGAGAGGAAAATTATACCCGCCGGAACTTACACGAACACCGCCTGCACCAGCACCATGTAAAGGGCCGTTCCGCCGGCGATGGATAAGAGCACATTGCCCCGCCAGCGGTGGAGCAACGCCACTGCCGCCACAGACAAAAGCTCCGCCGCCCCGTGCGGGGGCGCGGCAAACTGGATATTGCGCAGGCAATATACCACCAGAAGGCCCATGACCGCCGGGGGCAGCACCCGCCCCAGGTACAGCACCACCGCCGGTGGGCGGCGGTTTTCCGGGAACAGCCAGAAGGGCAGCCAGCGGGTCAGCTGGGTGCCGGCCGCCAGGGCCAGGATCATGATAAAAGTCTCCGTTCCGCTCAGGCGCATAGCCGCTTCCTCCCTCCCAGTAAGATCGCCGTCATGATGACCATGGCGGGGATGACCAGATTGTCCGGCCCGAACACCGCTGCGGACACCACCGCCGCGCCGATGCCCACAGCACCGGGAAGGCGGTTTTCCCGCTTTTTCCACTGCTCCAGAAACAGCACCACAAAAAGTGCCGTCAGGGCAAAGTCCAGTCCCGTGGTGTCAAAGGGGATGTGACTGCCCGCCAGGGCGCCCAGGGCAGTGGCCCCCACCCAGTAGCCGTAGTTCAAAAGGGAGATCCAGAAGTAAAAGTCCTTCCGCTCCACCCCCTCCGGCACGCCCAGGGTGGACACCAGGGAAAACGTCTCGTCGCACAGCGAAAAGATCAAAAAGGGCCGGACCCGGCCCAAGCCGCGATACTTGTCCAGCAGGCTCAGCCCGTAAAAAAGATGGCGGGCGTTGACCATGAGGGAGAGCAAAAATGCCTGCAGGGGGTCAAAGGCGGTGGTCAGCAGCGTCACGGCCACATATTGGATGCTGCCGCCCAGCACCAGCGCGCTCATGGCCGTGGCCCACACCACGCCGTAGTCCTTGGTCTGCATCAAAATCCCGTAGGCAAAGCCCAGCACCAAAAAGCCCGTCATAACGGGCACCGTGGCGGGAAAGGCGGCCCGCAGCGCCGCCCATTGGGCGCTCTTGTTGTTCATGGCGCCTCCTTATGTACAGGCGGCCCGGGGACAGGCATCCCGGAAAAATGCCAGAAACTCCTCCCAGGAAGCCGCTGCTCCATCCTTGAAAAAGCCCGCCTTGTCCAGCCGCACCACGGTGCCGCCGTCAAAGATGACTGCCAGCCATCCGCCCAGGTCCCGGACCTCCTTCACCTGGTCATAGGTCTTTTCCGCCTGGGCCGCCGCGTCGTGGACGGTGATCTTCTCCGCCCCGAACTCCACCGTGCGGTGCCAGGCCTCCACGCCCCACTGGGCCAGCATCCGCTGGTACTGCCGGGCGGCCATGAGGGGCAGGTAGAAAAAGACCCGGAACGCGGTCAGCACCAGCAGCAGGAAAAACAAAGCCCCGTAGCCCCATCTGCCGTCCAGGATAGAGCGCACCAGCATCACGGCGCAGCCCGCCGCCACCAGCACCGGCAAAAGCGGGATGCGGCGCCGGCCCCCCAGCAGCACCGGCCGCCGGGCCCAGTCCGCATACAGTCTCCGGGTGATCTCATAGCGATTTTCAAACATAGGTACCTCCTCTTCCCCCGCCGGGGAATTGAAAAAAGGGGGCGGGATCATCCCCGCCCCCTGTGCTGTTTTTCTCCCGGGTCACATCTTCTCCGGCGCGTCCACGCCGATGAGCTTCAGGCCGTTTTTCAGCACCACGCGGGTGTCGTCCGCCAGCTTGAGCCGGGCGGCCATGACGCCGGGCTCCTCGCCCTTGATGCGGCAGGCGGTGTAGAAGCGATGGAAGCAGCCGGCCAGCTCCTGGAGATAGCGGTTGATGTGGCTGGGGTCGTAGTCCCGGGCCGAGAGCTTGATCTCCTCGCAGAACTGGGCGATCTGCTTGATCAGGGCTTTTTCCGTCTCGCCGGTCAGCAAAGACATGTCCACGTCCGCCTGGGCAGGCACCTGCACGCCCTCCTCGCCCAACGTCCGCAGCAGCGAGCAGATCCGGGCGTGGGCATACTCCACGTAGTAGATGGGGTTCTCGCTGTCCTCCCGGACGGCCAGGCCCAGATCGAAGTCCATTTGGGTGTCGGGCTTGGCGTTGAAGAACCAGCGGGCAGCGTCCACGGGGATCTCGTCCAGCAGGTCGCTCAGGGAGATGGCCTTGCCGGTACGCTTGGACATGCGCACCACCTCGCCGTCCCGCAGCAGCTTCACCAGCTGCATGAGCACGATATCCAGCTTCTCGGAGCCGTTGAGACCCAGGGCGTCCAGTGCACCCTTCAGGCGGGCCACATGGCCGTGGTGGTCGGCGCCCCAGACGTTGATGACCTTGTCGAAGCCGCGGACGGCGAACTTGTTGCGGTGATAGGCGATGTCGGCGGCGAAGTAGGTGTAGAACCCGTTGGCACGGCGCAGCACGTCGTCCTTCAGGTCCAGCTTTTCGATGTCCGCTTCCTTCTTGCCGGCCTTGCGGAAGTGGTCCCGCAGGATGTCGGCGGTCTTGAGCCACACGGCGCCGTCCTTTTCGTAGGTCCAGCCCCGCTCCGCCAGCAGCGCCACGGTCTCGGCCACATAGCCGCTTTCGTGGAGGGTGGACTCATAGAACCAGTTGTCGTAGTGGATCTTGTAGCGCTCCAGATCGGACTTCATCTTGGGCAGGTTCACGGAAAGGCCGAACTGGGCCAGCTTTTCCTGGCGCTCCGCCTCGGGCACGTTCAAAAGCTCGTCGCCGTGCTGGTCATAGTAGGCCTGGGCCAGGTCCCGGATGTCGCCGCCCTGATAGCCGTCCTCCGGGAAAGCTACCGCGTCCTCACCCAGGATGATCTGGAGGTAGCGGGCCTCGATGGAGTGGGCGAACTTGTCGATCTGATGGCCGGCGTCGTTGACGTAGAACTCGCGGGTCACGTCGGCGCCGCAGGCGGTGAGCACGGCGGCCAGGGTGTCGCCCAGCACGCCGCCGCGGGCGTTGCCCATGTGCATGGGGCCGGTGGGGTTGGCGGAGACGAACTCCACCATGATCTTCTGGCCCTTGTGGGTATCGGTGGTGCCGTAGGCGTCGCCCTCGGACTCCACCGCGCCCATGACGCCGGCATACCAGCTGTCATGGAGGCGGAAGTTCAAAAAGCCGGGGCCGGCGATCTCCGCGGAGGTGAAGTAGGTGCCCTCCAGATTCATATGATCCAGCAGAGCCTGGGCGATGTTGCGGGGGGACTGGCGCAGTGCCTTGGAGGCCGCCAGGGCAAAGGTGGTGGTAAAGTCGCCGTTGGCCGTGTCCTTGGGGATCTCCACCGGCGCGGTCTTGACCTCCGCCCGGGGCAGCGTGCCGTCGGCCACCGCCGCTTCGTAGGCGGACATGGCCAGCGCCGCCGCCTGGTCTTTCGCGTTTTGGATCATGTTGATCATATCTCTATCCTCTTTCGTTGGTTTATTGGTTATTTCCGTTTGACCCGGATCTTGAAGCAGTTGCGCCCCGTGACCGTATGGCGTTCCCACGGGGCAGGCCCCGCGGGAGCCCTTGCATAAAACATCCTCGGCAGGCAGAGCCTGCCTGCGGCAAGCGTTTGGCCTGTACCAAACGGCTTGGACGCGCTGCGCGCGTTGCGGACGGCAGTGCCTACTTCCGTTTGACCCGGATCTTGAAGCAGTTGCGTCCCGTGACCGTATGCTCTACGGCGATGGAGTACTTGATTTCCATGATGCCGCCCCGCTCCGTCAGGTTGTGGCGCAGGCAGCTGGTCTGGATATCCACAGTCAGTTCCCCGTAGGGAGTCTCATAAAGGGAGGTGTGCTGCCGCCCCTCCTCAAAGATCATCTGGGAGTTTACCGACCCCGACCGGGTCAGCGTCACCCGGCCGCCCTCCACGGCGAACGTGGTGGTGGTCCCCTCCATGCCGGTGAGGGCCGTCTCATCATAGGAAAGGCGCAGGCCCTGCTCCGTCAGCTCCAGGGTTCCCTCGGTCATCAGCTCCGTTTGATCCGGGTCGATGCCGTCAAAATACTGCTCGCCCCGGATGCGCAGCAGCACCGGCAGCTTTTCCTGCTCAGTATTCTTCAATGTCAATCCTCCGTGCCCCGTGATGAAGATCCTCCTGCAAAAAGAGGGACGCCAGATTCTCAAAATCCTCCGCCCGGTCGCTGACGAAAAACTCGGACTGGCCCTGTTGGGTTTCGTCCGCCCGCAGGCCGCGGGATTTGAGCATGCGCTTGAGCTCGAAGGCGCCCTCTTCCCCAGCGGACACCAGCTCCACCTCCGGCCCCATGATCCCGGCGATCACATCCGTCAAAAGCGGGTAGTGGGTACAGCCCAGGATCAGCGTGTCGATGCCGCTTTGACGCAGAGGCTCCAGATACTCCCGGGCCACCGTCTCGATGACCACGTCTCCCGGGCGTACCCGTCCGTTTTCCACCAGCGGCACCAGCAGCGGGCAGGCCTTTTCGATCACCCGGATCTCCGGGTCCAGATCGTGCAGCGTCCGGCCGTAGGCCCCGGAGCGGACGGAGGCGGGCGTGGCGATCATGCCCACGTGCTTGTTTTTCGTCACCGCCGCGGCCCGGCGGCAGGCGGGCTCCACCACGCCCACGATGGGCAGGTCGTTCTCCTGTTGCAGCGTGGGCAGTGCCGTGGTGGTCACGGTGCCGCAGGCCACCAAAATGGCCTTGAGGTCAAAGGACCGGAGAAACCGCACGTCCTGCCGGGCATATTTGAGCAAAGTCTCCCGGGACCGGCCGCCGTAGGGCACCCGGGCGGTGTCGCCGAAGTAGATGAGGTGTTCCTCCGGCAGGATCTGCCAGAGGGCGCGTACTGCCGTCAGCCCTCCCAGGCCGGAATCGAACACGCCGATGGGTCGCATATCCATACGCTCTTTAAACTCCTTCTGTCCCTCCGGGCCGCCAGGAACCCGGCTTACATCCAAGTTATATATTATACTATGGGCTGCTGTTGGCCGCAAGACAGATTTTAGTCTTTTTGCCCTGTTTTTTGTATGGAATTTTACCTGCGGCTTTGCTATAATCATACCATATGGAATCTATGGACCATGCGGGAGGTGTTTGTCCAATGAAGATCGAGCTGACGGAGCAGCAGTTCCGCTATCTGCTGGACTTGGTATACATAGGAAACTGGGTGATCAATTCCACCCGGGAGGACGATCGGATCCAGGAGTATGACCAGGTGGAGAGCCTGGTGTTTTCCCACTGTCTCCAGCACAAGATGAGCAAGCTGGTGGAGCTTTACCGGGGCGAGCTGATCCCCTCCAGAGCCTTTGCCGACGGCGGCATCCACGAGGCCATCGAAAACTACGAGGACGTGGTGTTCTACGAGATCCTGGCCGAGGAGCTGGCCCTGCGGGATATGGATGGAGAGCCTCTCACCCGGGAAAATTACAGTGAACTGATGGATCGGATCGACGCGTATTTGTCGGAATTCGACCAGCACGGGACAGACCACATCAGCGTGGATCTGGATGAGTGACGCCGGCGGGGATCCCCCGCACCCGGCGCACCGGGAGTACAAAGGGACGGAAAAGGAGAACGGTTATGAGCGAGACTTCCAAGGTGTATTTTGCGGACTTCCGCTGCCCCAGCTGGCGGGAAAACCTGCCCCAGAAGCTGGCCCGGCTGATGATGACCGCCGGCTTCGGCGACATCGACATGGAGGATAAGTATGTGGCCATCAAGATGCATTTCGGCGAGCCGGGCAACCTTGCCTATCTGCGGCCCAACTGGGCCCGGGCGGTGGCCGATCTGGTGAAGAGCCAGGGCGGCAAGCCCTTCCTCACCGACTGCAACACGCTCTATGTGGGCGGCCGGAAAAATGCCCTGGACCACATTGAATCCGCCTATGTCAACGGCTTCACTCCCTATTCCACCGGCTGCCACATCCTCATTGCCGACGGCCTCAAGGGCACGGACGAGGTGGAGGTGCCTGTGGAGGGCGGCGAGTACGTCAAGTCCGCCAAGATCGGCCGGGCGGTGATGGACGCGGACGTGTTCATCTCCCTGACCCACTTCAAGGGCCATGAGCAGGCAGGCATGGGCGGGTGCCTGAAAAACATCGGCATGGGCTGCGGCTCCCGGGCCGGCAAGATGGAGCAGCACAACTCCGGCAAGCCCTTCGTCAAGGAGAAAAAGTGCGTGGGCTGCGGCGCCTGCAAGCGCATCTGCGCCCATGACGCCCCCCAGATCACAAACGGCAAGGCCGCCATCGACACGGATAAGTGCGTGGGCTGCGGCCGGTGCCTGGCTGTGTGCCCCAAGGACGCCATCCAGTGCCTCTATGACGAGGCGCCCGCCATTTTGAACAAGAAGATCGCCGAGTACACCAAGGCCGTGGTGGACGGCCGCCCCTGCTTCCACGTGTCGCTGGTGGTGGACGTGTCCCCCAACTGCGACTGCCACGCCGAAAACGACGTGCCCATCGTGTCCGACGTGGGCATGTTCGCCTCCTTTGATCCCGTGGCATTGGACCAGGCCTGCGCCGACGCGGTGATGGCCCAGCCCGCCGCCCC
>UMCH01031291.1_pt1 | contig 10189 bp, 10 predicted proteins | sample 1964201 | NCBI WGS metagenome assembly UMCH01 (sample SAMEA4835965, study PRJEB28245) | human gut metagenome | biome: gut microbiome; material: fecal sample | place: Denmark | collected 2008 | reverse complement strand
GTGCTCTTCCAGCGTGGAGGAGAAGTGGTGCTTGCCGTCCTTGCCCAGCGCGTAATAGTAATAGTTGGTATCCGCGGGCTCCAGGGCGGCCTCGATGGAAGCAAGACCCGGATTGGCGATGGGCGTGGGCGGCAGGCCCGCGTACTTATAGAGGTTGTAGGGAGAATCCACCTGCTTGTCCTCGTTGGTGATGGGGCCGGTGTGATCGGGCAGGGCGTACAGCAGCGACGCGTCGATCTGCAGCATGCCGTAGGTGCCGCCCTTGTCGCCGGGGCCTTCCAGACGGTTGTAGATGACGGAGGCGATGTTGGCCTGGTCGGTGCCATCGGTCTCCTTTTCAATCAAAGAGGCAATGGTGATGATGTCCTGCAGGTCATAGCCCCGGGCCTCCGCCTGGGCCAGCAGATCCTCATCCAGTTTGCTGTTGAAGTTTTTGATGAGCCGGTTCAGGGCGCTGGAGGCCTTCTCATTGAGATAGAAGTCGTAGGTATCCGGGAAGAGGTAGCCCTCCAGACGGCTGATGTCCTCGGAGTTGTTGTCGATATAATCATAATCGAACGTGGCGGTCTTGGCAGCTTCCAGCAGGTTCTCCTCGGTGTTCACGCCGTTTTCCGCCAGCAGCTTGATGATCTGGGATACCGTGTAGCCCTCGGGGATCGTGACACGGACCGTGTCGGAATTCAGGTTGCCGGAGGAGTTGTGCATGCCCACGATCAGTGCCCGGTAGTCCATTTCCGTGTTGAGCTCATAGGTTCCGGTGCCGATCTTGTCCTTGGCGTCGGCCACGGTGGCGAAGAGCCGGAAGAACCACTTGTACTCGATGAGCCCCGCGTCATGGAGCTTATCGGCGATGGTGCCGATGGTATCGTCCGCGGTGACCTCGATGGTGGCGGTGATGTCCTCTTTGTTGAAGGCGCACAGGTCGTTGATCAACAGCCAGCCCACGCCCGCCAGAATGGCGGAGGTGACCAGCACGAACAAAATATACGTCAGGACATTGAAATGACGCTTTTTTCTTCTGCGCCGATGGGCGGGCGGCTGGGAATCCTGCGTCCGGCGCCCGGAGCTTCCGCTTTGAGAGCGGCGTGCCGGAGAACTGCTCTGGGAACGGCGTACCTGCTCGGAATCCCAACTGGCGGTATCTCCGTTTTTGTAATCAGCCATAGAATCCTCCTATCTCCCCGCCTGGTCTGTTTTTGTGGGCGGGGCTGTTGGCTTTTTTGGGATCTCATCAAAAATTTCGGCCGGTCAGGCCCTCTTGAATCGATCCGCTGCATACAATGGCACAAAGCGAGGTGACAATCATGTGCTTTCACAATGGCAACAACGACTGCTCCTGCCTGTGGATCATCCTCATTGTGATCTTGGTGTGCTGCTGCTGCGGCAACAGCGCCTGGGGCGGGTATAGCAACAGCGGTTGCGGCTGCGGCTGCGGCGGCAATGACGGCTGCGGCAGCTGCTGCTGAGGAAAGAAGGGGCGTGTCCGGCACGTCCCTTTTTTCTCCGGAATCGTGGGACAATCTCAAAGGTGGGCCCGCACGATCTGCCAGACCTCCTGGTGGATGTCCTCCACCGTTCTGGCTTCGCCGTCCCTGGCGCAGCAGATGACGGGCCATCCGCACCGCCGGACGACCGCACGGGCATTTTCCCGGCAGCGGCGAAGATAGGCCTCGTCCTGCTCATGAATGTCCGCACTGGTGCCGGTCTGGGCCTCCCGGCGGCGCATCATGCGCTCCGTGATCTCCGTGGGCATATCCAGATACACCACCAGATCCGGCTCCGGCAGGCCTAAACGGCCATACTCCAGATCAAAGAGCCAGTCCACAAAGGCATCCCGCTCTTCATCCGGCAGCTTGGAGGCCTGGTGGACGGCATTGGAGGTGGTGTAGCGGTTGGCCACGACCACGCCCCCCTGCTCATAAAATCCGCCCCAGTCCTCTTTATAGGAGGCGAAGCGGTCCACGGCAAACAGCGTGGAGGCGGCGTAGGCGTTCACATCGCCGGGGTGACTGCCCAGAGCTCCCTGCAAATAGAGGGCTGCCGGCTGGGCAAAGGGGTTTCCATACCGGGGAAAATCGATCTCCCGGTAAGCGATCCCCTCCTGGGCCAGATGGCGGCAGAGCATTTGGGCCTGGGTTGCCTTGCCGGAGCCGTCCGTCCCCTCGAATACGATCAGCTTACCTTTCATTTTTTCCGCTTCTCCTGCCCAACATGCACCAAAAACAGAGGGAGCTTCATCATCCGGCCAATCCGGCTGGGTTCCCGGCACAGCCGGTAAAACCACTCCAGGCCATGGTCGGACCAGAATTTCGGTGCCCGATCCACCACGCCGGCAAACACGTCCAGGCTGCCGCCAAGGCCGCACAGCAGGTGTGCGCCGGTAGCCGGGCCGAACTTCTTCATCCAAAGTTCCTGCTTGGGGGCGCCCAGGCACACGAACACCACGTCCGCACCGGTTTTGCGGATCTCCTCCGCCACGGCGGCATCATCCTTGAAATAGCCGTCATGGGTACCCGCGATCACAAGTCCGGGATAGGTGGCCTGGAGCCGACTGGCCGCCTGCTCCGCAACACCGGGCTTGGCGCCCAGCAGGTAAAGCTTCTTCCCGCTTGCAGCCATACCCGCCATGAGGCCTGCGGCAAATTCAATGCCCGGCACACGGCCTTTGAGCGGCGTGCCCAGCATGGCGGCACCCTTGACGACGCCGATGCCGTCCGCCAGCACCAGATCCGCCTCGTTGACGGCTATTTTGGCGGCCAGATTTTCCCGGCACAGCTCCACGATCTCGGGGTTCGGCGTGACCACATAATGGGTGCCCTGAGACTCCGTCAGGCGCAGTCCCTCTGCCACGGCCTCCGCCATGGTCAGGTTGTCAAAGCCGACTCCGAGCACATCGATACGCATAAAATCACCTCATCACAGAGTCATACAGTTTACAAGTATAACATAGTGCGCGATTTTTGTCCAATTAAAAAAAGGAAGGTGCCTAGCACCTCCCTTTTTCTCTTTTTAGGCCGATTTTCCGCTGGCTGGTGTACCTTTTTTCACGGGCATGGGGATCTGGGCCAGCAGCACAGCGATGAGCACCAGCACGCAGCCGAAGTATTCCCGCATGCTCATCTGGTCTTTGAGGATGATGGCGCCCGCCAGCGTGGCGAAAACGGACTCCAGGCTCAAAAGCAGGGACACTACCGTGGGGTCGGAATCCTTCTGAGCCAAAATCTGCAGCGTATAGGCTACGCCGCTGGAGAAAACGCCCACATACAAAAGCGGGAAGATACATGCCCGCAGTCCCGCAAGAGAGGGCGTTTCAAAGGCCAGCATACCGATGGAGGACAAGATGGCCGACACCAGAAACTGCACGCAGGAAAGCTCCACTCCGTCCACCTTCTGGGTAAAGTGGTCGATGACCAGAATATGGGCGGTGAAGCAGAACGCGCACAGCAGGATGTAGAAATCTCCCCGGGCGATGGAAAAGCCCTCCGTCACACACAGGCAGTAAAGCCCCGCCACGGCCAGTGCCACGCTGATCCAGATGGTTTTGGGCGGATGCTTTTTCAAAAAGATGCCTGCGATGGGCACCAGAACGATGTAGAGGGCGGTGATGAAGCCGGCTTTGCCGGAGGTGGTGGTCTCCAGGCCCTTTTGCTGGAGGTTGGTGGCCACCGTGAGCGCTGTGCCGCAGCAAAGACCGCCCAGGATCAGATCCCGGCGGGCATGGGGGCGGGGCTGGGCCTCCCCCGCAAAATCCCGGCGGCGGCGCAGGCGCAGCACCACGCACAGGCAAAAAAGGAAAACAAAGGCGATGGCCGCACGGGCGGCGTTGAAGGTAAAGGGCTGCACGTAATCTGCGCCCACGCTCTGGGCCACGAACGCCGTGCCCCAGATCAGCGCGGCCAGAACAGGAAATACATTTTGACGAATCCGGTTGACTTTCATATGGCTTGCTCCGCTCCTGGTTCCATGGTATACTTTTTTGCACAACATTTTGGTATTGTAACACCGGGGTGAAAAAATGGCAATACTTTCGCAGGGATTCTATTTGGGTGACACCGTGGACGTTGCCCGGCGGCTTTTGGGCAAATACCTGGTGCGCCGCCTGGATGGGGAAATGCTGGTGTGCCGCCTGACGGAGACGGAGGCCTACGTGGGCCGGTGCGACAAGGCCTGTCATGCCTATGGCTACCGCCGCACGGCCCGTACGGATGCCCTGTTCCAGCCGCCGGGGCGGGCATATGTCTATTTGATCTACGGCATGTACGACTGCCTCAATATCGTCACAGAGCCGGAGGGTGAGCCCTCCGCTGTGCTGCTGCGGGGCGCCCAGGCAGTGGCCGGTGGAGAGACCATGGCGCGCCTTCGCTACGGGGACAAGCTCCTGACGGCGGCCCGGCAAAAAAATATGCTCAACGGCCCGGGAAAGCTGTGCCGGGCGCTGGGCATCACCCGTGCGGAGAACCGTATGGATCTGACGGACGGAGCAGGTGCGCTGTTTGTGTGCGACTCTCCGGCGGATCTGGGGCTCCCCTGCCCCGCTTTGCCCCGGGAGCGGATCTGCGTCGGCCCGCGTATCGGCGTGGACTACGCCCAGGAGGCGAAGGACTTCCCCTGGCGGTTCTGGCTGGAAAAGGAGGAATGAACATGGACAGCATGCTGTTTTTTGACCTGGACGGGACGCTCATCGACTCCAACGGCGTCTGGAAAGAGGTGGACCGGGCGTTTCTGGCCCGCCGGGGTCTTCCCTATACCCACGCCTACTATGAAGGTGTGGCCCACACCATCTTCCCCCTGGCGGCCCAGTTCACCAAGGACTACTGCGGCCTTTCCGAAAGCTGCGAGGAGATCATGGCGGAGTGGCTGGACCTGGCCAAGGACACGTACTCCCATGTGCCCCTCAAGCCCGGCGTGCGGGCCTATCTGAAGCAGTGCCGGGCGGAGGGCCGCCGGATGGCGGTGGTGACCAGTGCCCTGCCGGTCCACTGCCGGGCGTCGCTGGAGCGGCTGGACATCGCCAAGTATTTTGAGCGGGTCACCTTTGCCCAGGAGCTGGGGCTGGAGAAAAAGGCACCGGAGATCTGGCTGGAAGCGGCCCGGCTGGCGGACGTAGCGCCGGAGCGCTGCACCATCTTTGACGACAGCATCGCCGCCTGCCGGGGCGCCCGGGCCGCCCATATGCGGGTGGTGGGCGTGTACGATGCATTTTTTGCCCACGACGAGGACCAGATGCGCCAGTTCTGCGATGTGTATATCCAAAGCTTTGAGGAGCTTCTCTTGACACCGGAGCAAAAGGAGCGGCGCAGATGATCGATCAGGCTTGGCTGGATCGTGCCCAGGAGGACGGGGGCTGCATTTCCCGTTTGGAACTGCTTCACGCCCGGCTTACCGGCCAGGACTGGTCGGAGCTGGAGGTGCGCAAAAGCAGCTTCCAGGGCTGCACGTTCACGGACTGCGACTTTACCGGTACTGCCTTTTATGAGTGCCTTTTTTCCGGCTGCTGCTTTTCAGCATGCCGCCTGCCGGGCACGTTTTTCCAGGACTGCCGGATAGCAGGCAGCAAGCTGGACGGCGCGGACCTCAGGCGAGTGCGCCTGCGCCGCTGTGCTCTGGAGGATACGCTGGCCCGCTACGCCAACTGGAACGCCGCCGTGCTGGACCAATGCACCCTGAAAAACTGTGACCTGACGGAGTCGGCTCTCTCAGAGTGCCGGCTTTCCAAGTTGAACTTTGATTCGGTCAATCTCACCGGGGCGGAGCTGTTCAAAACCAGCTTCCGGGGCCTGGACCTGAGCCGCTGCACGCTGGACGGTGTGGCGCTTTCCGCCTCCTGCGCCGAGCTCAAGGGCGCCGCTATCTCGGCCCCGCAGGCGGCTGTGGTGGCCCGGGTGCTGGGCATCCGGGTGGTACCCTGAGAGAAAGGAGCATGACTTTGGAGCCCTATTATTACCGGCAGATGGACAAGGCTGCCCAAGCTGCCTATCACGCCATGAAAACGGGCATTACTGCCCTGCGGCCGTCGTTTTCCGTGCCAAAACTGGACGGGCCTGTCCTCAGCGACATCTTTTTCAAGCTGCGGCTGGACTGCCCGGAGATCTTTTATGTGACCGGTTTTTCCTACCGCTATGCCCATGGGGCGGAGAACGTGGAGCTGGTGCCGGAGTACCTCTTTGACAAAAAGAAGGTCCAGGAGCATCAGAAGGCACTCACTGCCCGGGTGGAGAAGCTGGTGCGCCCGGCCCGTGCCCTTGTCCCACTGGAAAAGGAGCAGTACATCCACGATTTTCTCTGCACCAATGTGCGCTACGACAAGCTGAAAAAGCCCTACTCCCACGAGATCATCGGCCCGCTGGGCCAGGGTGTGGGGGTGTGCGAGGGCATCGCCAAGTCTGTGAAAATTCTCTGCGATGCCCTGGGACTTCCCTGCGTCATCGCGATTTCCCGGGAAAATCCCGACCAGGGCGTCAAGTACCGCCACGCCTGGAACATCCTCACGCTGCCGGGCGGACGGCGCCACCTGGACGCCACCTTCGACCTCTCCCTTTCCGGGGACGGCATCGTCCGCTATGACTATTTCAATCTGACGGATGAGCAGCTGTTTCGGGACCACCAGCCCCTCGTCTACCCCGCCCCGGCGTGCGCTGGCGAGGACCTGCGCTATTACCGGGAAGCAAAGCTCTCCCTGACCCGGATGGAGGATGTGCAGAAGAGATGCCAGATGCCCCTGCGCAAGGGTCTCCCCTTCGTGTTCCACTGGCGGGGCGGGTATCTCACCCGCCAGGTGCTGCTGGACCTGACGGCTATGCTGGAGCAGGAGGCCGTCCGGAAGGGCAAGCACGCGGCAGTTTCTTTCAACTGGCCCCAGGCGGTCATTCAGGTGCGGTTCGTGGAGACACTGCCCCAGGCGGAGCCCCGGCAGGAGGAAGCCAACGAGGGCGAGCAGTATCCTGGCGAATAAAAAACAAAAGCTCCCGGAACCATCGTTGGTTCCGGGAGTCTTTTTATGGGTTACAGCTTTTTCATATGGACGCCGGCGGATTTGAGCATGAGCTTCTTGGTGCCCACCTGGTCAAAGGCCACCTCCACCAGAGCGTCTCCGCCCATGGGCCGCAGGGACAGCACCATGCCCTTGCCGAAGGCGGTGTGCTCCACCATGTCACCCTTTTGCAGCTGCAAAAGACCTGCAGGAGCGGCACCGCTCTTTCCCGCGGAGGCCAGGGGCCGGCGCTGGGGCTGGGGCGCGGCCCGGTAAGCGTGGACGGAGCCGTTTTCCCGGGCACCGCCGGAGGTATAGATCCCCGTAGAGGGCCGGGCGGGACGGGCGGGGGCATAGCCGCCGTCGTCCCAGCGGTCGCCGCCGAAGGTGGCATCGGACTCCATGGCGCGGGGCACCGGACGGCTGAGCCAGTCCCGGTTTTCCTCCGGGATCTCCTCCAAAAACCGGGAGGGTCGGTTGGAGCTGGTGCGGCCGTAGAGCATACGCTGTCTCGCGTTGGTCATGGTGAGCTTTTCCTTGGCTCGGGTCATGGCCACGTAGCAAAGCCGCCGCTCCTCCTCCAGCTCCTCCTGGTCATACTGGGCGGAGGAGCCGGGGAAGATCCCCTCCTCCATGCCCACCACATAGACCGTGGGGAACTCCAGGCCCTTGGCGGAGTGGACGGTCATCATGGTGACGCAGTCGTCTCCGGCTTCCACGCTGTCCAGATCCGTATAGAGGGCGATCTCGTTCAAAAAGCCGGAGAGAGTGGCGTCCTCCGGGTCCTGCTCCAAAAAGCCCAGAATGTTGGACTTGAGCTCCTGGACGTTTTCGATGCGGCCCCGGCTCTCCAGGTCGTTTTTCTCTTCCAGCGCCCGGACATAACCCGTGCGCTCCAGCACCTCGTCGTAAAACTCCGGCAATGCCAGCTCGCCGCCGGCCCGGCGCAGTCCGTCGATGAGGTCGGCAAACTTCATGAGCTTGGACGCGGCGCTCTTGAGCTCCGGAAACAGGTCGGCGTTTCGGAGGATCTCATAAAGGGACGCACCCTGGGCCTGGGCCAGCATGGCCACCTTGTCCACCGTGGCGGCGCCGATGCTGCGGGCGGGCACGTTGATGATCCGCCGCAGACGCAGGTCGTCCATGGGGTTATTGAGCACGCACAGATAGGCCAGCATGTCCTTGACCTCCGCCCGGTCAAAGAACTTCATGCCGCCCACTACCTTATAGGGAATGCCGTTGCGCTTCATGGCATATTCCAGGGCGTTGGACTGGGCGTTCATCCGGTAGAGTACCGCCGTGTCCCGGAAGCGGCGGCCCCGGTTGACGCCCATGAGGATGTCCCCGGCCACAAAGTTGGCCTCGTCTCCCTCGTTGAAGTTGGTTTTGACGGTGACCTTCTCGCCGCTGCCGTTGTCCGTCCAAAGGGTCTTGCCCTTGCGGCCCTCGTTATTGCGGATGACGGCGTTGGCTGCGTCCAGAATGTTCTGGGTGGAGCGGTAGTTCTGCTCCAGCCGGATGGTGCGGGCGGCGGGATAGTGCTTTTCGAAGTTCAGGATGTTTTCGATGTTGGCGCCCCGGAAGCGGTAGATGGACTGGTCGTCATCGCCCACCACGCAAAGGTTCTCCCGGCCTCCGGCCAGAAGTCCGGTCAGCAGGTACTGGAGGTGGTTGGTGTCCTGGTACTCGTCCACCAGCACATAGCGGAATTTATTTTGATAGTAGGCCAGCACCTCCGGCTCCTGGCGCAGCAGCGTCACCGTATGGAAGATGATGTCGTCAAAGTCCAGGGCGTTGGCGGTGCGGAGCTTTTTCTCATAGGCCTCGTAAATTTTGGCGATGCGGCTCATCTTCCAGTCGTTTTCGCTGCTGTGGGCTTTGGAGAACTCCTCGGGGCCCTGATAGGCGTCCTTGGCGGCGGAGATGACGGAGAGGACGCTGCGGGGGTTGAAGGCCTTCTCGTCCAGGTTCAGCTCTTTGAGAATATCCTTGATGACCCGCTTGGCGTCGTCCGTATCGTAGATGGTAAAGTCCTTGGCAAAGCCGATGCGGTCGATGTCCCGCCGCAGGATGCGCACGCAGGCGGAGTGGAACGTGGAGGCCCACACATCGTTGGCCGGAGGGCCCAGACGGGCGGCCAGACGGTCCTTCAGCTCCCCTGCCGCCTTATTGGTAAAGGTGATGGCGATGATCTCCCAGGGACGGGGCACATCCACGGCGCAAAGGCGCACGGCCCGCCGCCGCTCCTCCTCGTCCGGCTGGTCCGGGTAGGACTCCAGGAACGCAAGGTCCTCCTCCGTGGCCCAGGGGGGCACTTCGTCACAATCGCTGCCCCGGCCATAGGTCAAAAGGTTATATACCCGCTGGATCAGCACGGTGGTCTTGCCGCTTCCGGCACCGGCCAGCAGCAAAAGGGGCCCTTCGGTGGTCATGGCCGCCTGGCGCTGCATGGGGTTGAGCCGGGCAAAGTCCCGGGCGATGACGGCCCGCCGGGCCGTGATGTAGCGCTGCTCAAAATCAGTCATAGGTTCACCAGATTTCTAAAGTCTCGAGGTCCATTTTACGGCAAAACCGCCGCCGGGTCAACCGGGAAAGAGACCGTTTCCGTTTTGTAACGAATTTGTGGTTGACAAGTGTCTACCATTTTGGTACAGTCAAAGCAGATAAAGGTAGACATTCGTATACCAAACAGGAGGTGAACGAGATGCAGGTCAATTTGTCCGACAGTGAGTGGAAGCTGATGAACCGGCTTTGGGACGAGTCCCCCCGCACCATCATGGAGCTGACCGCCGCGCTGCACACGGAGACCGGGTGGAGCAAGAACACCGTCATCACCATGCTCTCCCGGCTGGAGGCCAAGGGCGCCGTCCGCTACGAGGAGGGTGGCCGGGCCAAGCGGTACTTCCCTGCTGTTGCCCGGGAGGACGCGGCCCTGGCGGAGACGGAGAGCTTCCTCTCCAAGGTCTACGGCGGGAGCCTTGGACTGATGGTCAGCAGCCTGGTGGACAGCCGCTCACTGACGGAGGCGGACATTGCGGAGCTGACAGCCATTTTGGAGCGCGCGGGAGGTGAGCAGGCATGAAAGAGATTTTGATCACATCCTCGGTTTTGATCCTGGTTCTGCTGGCGCTGCGGTGGGCGTTCCGCAGCCGCATTACCCGCCGGGTCCAGTACGCCCTGTGGACGCTGGTGCTGGTGCGGCTGCTGGTGCCCTTTTCC
>UMCH01053839.1_pt1 | contig 10211 bp, 8 predicted proteins | sample 1964201 | NCBI WGS metagenome assembly UMCH01 (sample SAMEA4835965, study PRJEB28245) | human gut metagenome | biome: gut microbiome; material: fecal sample | place: Denmark | collected 2008 | reverse complement strand
GCCTTCACCGCGCTGGCGTTCATCGCAGCGTATTCCATCTGTTTTGGTTCCGGGTTATATCCCAGCCAGCGTGCGTTCGGATATCCGAAACGGCCGCCGTAAGCAGGCGCTTCCGGAGATACTGCCGTTAAAGTTTCTCTTACCTGCTGCGCATTCTGATGATCGGTGAACAAAACCGCTTGAAATCCCATAGCAATCGCTTTTTGAGCCACAAAGAAACGATTCTGATAATCCACTTTAATCATGGAGCCGCATCCATGAAGCTCACAGGCTCTCACGAAGTTCTCCAGCTCCGGCAGGGTGTATGGCGCATACTCCGCCAGGAATTCAAAATAGTCAAAATTCCCTGTGGCTGCCGCCGCTTCTACAGTAGTCCCCCAGGTACTCCAAATTCTGGTATTCACCGTTGGTTTTCCTTCCTTCAATAACCTGCGGATTTTATTTTCCATTGTCACCATCTCTTATCCTCCTGATTCTTCCTTTCTATTCTCTGAAACCTTCTATTCTCAAATTTTAAGACCCGCGTCCGCGTGCCGCCGACGAAAAGCTCCCGCGTCACTGACGTTCCGTCTTATGTTCTCTCAAAAAGCTACCGTCCACCTTCAACTCTTCTCCAATAGCCATCAAATCCTCTGTCAGAGTCTCCGGAAGCACCACGCCTTCCTTCAAATTGATAAGTTTACTTGTATACTCAATCTCTCCTGGATACTTCGCATCACCGGCGCCTTCCTTCATAGGAATCTGGTGCAGGCGGTCAATGTAATTCTCTGCCGTCTCCTGGAATTCTGCCAGGTCGCGGAATGCAGAGATGTTGATACAGCCGAAGCACTGGCTGGAAAGCTCTGGTACATCCGGCAAGTCCTGATTGTTGATATCCGGCGAGAGCACTCCACCGGAGAGCAAAGTCGCGAACAATTCCACAATCAAAGCAATGCCAAAGCCCTTATGCCCTGCCATAGGCGTCATCATATAACAGTCTTCTACTTTCGTCGTATCATTTCCATTTTTGTCCAGCATCCAACCACTGGGAATCGGCTTTCCTCTCTTTGCCAGGTCTTTGCACTTTCCGAGGGCTACGCCGCTGGTCGCCATGTCCACGCAGAACTCCGGATACTTTTCCCCCGCCTTGAAGGCCACCGCGAAGGGATTGTTGCCCATGAACGGCTCTTTGCAGCCTGGAGGGCCCATGGTCAAATCTGTCGTGGAACACGCGAATCCGATCATATCATTTCCTGCCAGTTTCAGAGCCCAGTGTGCTCCCATACCGAAATGGTTGCTGTTTCGAACCACCACCATACTCATCAAAGCCGTTTTCGCCTTTTCGCGGGCGATGGCCACCGCCTTCTCTCCCGCTAAAGCTCCCAGGCCGCCCTGCGCGTCAATCACCGCAGTGTTGGCAGTCTCTTTTACCACCGGATAAGCGCTGGTCTTAGACGCTCCGCCCTTTTGAATCTTCTCCAGATAAGGAACTGTACGAAGCACTCCATGGCTGCGCACATTTCTCAGATCTGCATGTACCAGAAGCTCTGAGACCGCCTGGGCATCTGTCTGCGCCAGCCCCGCCGCCAAAAACAGCTTCGTCGTATATTCTTTTAGTTTACCGGAATCTACCACATAGTTCTGCATTTCACCCGTCTCCTTCTTTTTACTTATTCATTCTTGTTGCTGCTATTGTATCCCTGTTTCTCTTTTTCAGCCATACTTAATCTTGCATAAAACCTTTCCTATTTTGTCCTGTGACTCCCGATCGTTTGACATCCGGCAGTGTTTCCCATACAATATTCCTAATCATACATTTCACGAAAAAGGAGGCCCTCCCATGAGCAGCTCATTATTTTTATCCCAGCGTTCCCTCTATGAGGATGATTACAGCTGTATTCTGAGGAATCCTCAGAATGAATTTAACTATGGACTTCATTACCATGATTTCTACGAATGCGTCCTCTATCTAGGAAACGCAGGCATCTTCCGCATTGAAGATCAGGAGTACCTGATTAAGCGGGGAGATATCGTTCTGATTGATATGTTCAAACCCCATACTCTCACCTACAACAAAAACTACTTCTACGAGAGGTTCAGCCTGTCCATCAACTTAAGCTTACTGATCTCCTTCAGCACCTCTCGTTCCAACCTGCTGGACGTATTTCACAACTGCAGCGACCGTCTCCCGGTCTACCACCTGAGTCAGGAGCAGCTGCAAAAATACCTGACTCTTCTGGACAAGTATCGAAAGATCAAGCTGGAAAATGGAAAGGACATCTTAGAAAAAGCGCTGATTCATCAGCTTCTGGCCTATATCTACAGCGACTGCTACCGCGGCCGCCACATTGATGAAAAAGAAGCCCAGCACGCCCAGACCATCGCCGCCCTCCTGAAATATATCAATACCCATTTAAATGAGGAAATTACCCTGGAGCAGCTGGCCGCCGAAGTAAATTACAGCGAATACTATGTAAGCCGTCTTTTCCGGAAAATCTCCGGCAAAACTCTGACGAACTACATACAGGAAAAGCGAATTGAGGAAGCCTCCTGTCTGATTCGCGGCGGACTTCCCATCAACCAGGCGGCTGAACAGGTTGGCTTTAACAACTATAGCTATTTTTATAAGACCTTCAAGAAAATCATCGGCTGTAATCCTGCCGACTACCAGGCGCGTTATTGATTCACCACATTCACTGGTTTTCCCGCCAAAAACGCCCGGATGTTCTCTGCGGTAATGTCCATAATCCTTTGCCGAGACGCCTGGGCCGCCCAGGAGATGTGCGGCGTGATAAAACAGTTCTTTGCTGTGAGCAGAGGATTATCCCCCTTGATCGGTTCTGTGGACACCACATCCAGACCGGCCGCGTATACCTTTCCACTGTTTAAGGCATCCGCCAGGTCCTGCTCGTTTACCAGCTGCCCGCGGCTGTTATTGATGAGAATCACGCCGTCCTTCATCTTTTCAATATTCTCTCTGTTGATCATCCCTTCCGTATCCGGAAACAGCGGACAGTGCAAAAAGATCACGTCTGACTGGGCAAGCAGCGTGTCCAAATCCACATATTCTGCCAGCGCTTTCCCAGCGTCGCTTGGATGTGCGTCAAAAGCCAGAACCTTCATATCCATAGCGTTCAGAATTTTAGCCGTTGCCTGGCCGATTCTCCCCAGACCGATGATTCCGGCCGTCTTGCCGTAGAGCTCGATCATCGGATAATCCCAGTAGCACCAATCTGGATTCTTCTCCCATTTTCCTTCTCTTACTGTCTGGGCGTGATGTCCGTAATGGGAACAGATCTCCAACAGCAGACCTACCGCGTACTGTCCTACAATCTGCGTACCGTAGGTGGGAACATTCACCACGGAAATTCCCTTCTCCTTTGCATAGGCACAGTCCACCACGTTATATCCTGTAGCCAGGACCGCAATGAGCTTCAGTCCTGGGCACTGATCTATGGTCGCCCTAGTGATGGGTGTCTTGTTGACTACCGCGATTTCGGCATCCTCAAGCCTCTGGGCTATCAGCGGAGAATCCTCATAGGAGGTCCTGTCATAGACCGTCACCTCCCCGAGCTTTTCCAGTTCCTCCCAGCTTAAATCTCCCGGGTTCTCTGTATATCCGTCCAATACCACAATTTTCATGGCCTTCTTCCTTTCTCTGCTCTTCATCCTTTAAAAAGTCACCATCTTTACCTTCAGATATTTGCACAGAAGGGCCATCAGCTCTCTGTGATCTCCTTCTTTCACCAGCAGGTGATGGTCCATTCCCGCTCTCATCAGGCTGTCCACTGCTTCACTTGCCTTTTTGTCAAGCTGCAGTTTCACCAGCAGCTTTTCTCCGCCGTCTATCCATTCCTGCTCCTCTGCCTTTATCACCCGGCCTTTTTCCACCAGCATCTGGTATCCGTCGTGTCCATTTCCCTGGATGCTCGATACGGTCACCTGGTCCATCTCCCGCAGCGGCAGTCCCACAAAGCAGCCTTTTTCTCCGCTGGGGGAAATCTGTACCTTGCTCACATCTTCCGCCAGAGAATGTGCTGTGCTCCCCTCGTGGGCCAAAGCCAGAATCCGATTCTCATCATCCATACTTCCCACTTCACCGAGAGCAGTCGCTCCGCCTTTCGCAGCCAGATTCAGCATATACATCACCATGGTGTGGCCGACGTCTCCTTCAGTATCCACGATAATCCCCTCATCCGCCAGCCAGCTGGAAGGAAGATTCATCTGCCCGCTGTAGAAGGGATAACACTCTGCCGCCAGAGCATCCAGAGAATATCTCTTCACCGTCTCCTTGACCGCCATATACACTTTAGTCATATGAAGCATGGTCTCTTCGTCTGCCAAAACCCTGCCCGTGCGTTTTTTCAGGCAGCCGTATACCTTCTTTGCCTCTTTATCAGAAATGCCCTCCGCCAGTTCCATGATTTCCTCCATCTCGATGTGTACCAGCGTAGGCCCGAATTTCTGAGAAAATTCCCACTCCTCATTGGTGGTATCCTGCGGCCCGGCCACTCTCCAGGTCTGTCTCGGTCCCACCAGGGCCAGCTTCATACTTTTTACCGCCTTTATAATCCGGCCCGCCTCCGCGATTTTTGCCGCCTTGTCCGCCGCCTTCGCGTCGTCAGTAAGCCCGTATACATACTCATAAGGAATTCCATGGGTGGTAAGCGCGCTGCCAAAATGCTGAATACAGCCGATGGAGAAGGTCTCCGTGTAGGGCACCGCCCAGAATACCACCGGAACCGGAAGCTCATGTACCAACACATACAGCAGGGAGTCCGTCACCCAGGTGCTCAGAATAATCGTGAGGGAATCGATCTCTTGTTTTCTTAACTCCTTGCACACATCTATGGCGTCCGCCGCGTCCCAGACCACCTTGGCCCCCTCAGCTACTGTGATCTCTCTCTGTTCCAGGGAAGCCTTCGCCAGAGCTGCCAGCTCCTGCGCGCGCTGTCCGCCGCTTTCATACTGGCTGGCCACCACCACCAGACCTGTCTTTGCGTTTGTCATAGTCTTTTTCCCTCCTATCTCATGCCTGCTCTCTCAAAAAATCTGTAACTGCTTCCAGATTTTCTCTGAATGTTCCGTCTTTTACGAAATTCTTGGTAAACAAAGCGGAACCCATGGTGAAGTATGCGGGATTCATTTGTTTTACCAGTTTCATCCGTTCCTTTGAGCCGATGCTGCCCGCCAGTACCGTGGGGATGCAGCTTGCCTTGACGAAGGCGGCAGAGAGAACGTTTGCGTCCCCTTCCACATAACGGTAACCCAACAAGTCCACGCCTACCGCACCTGCTTTCTTAAATTTCTCCGCCTGTTCTAGCATATAATCGCAGGAGCCTTCCAAAATCGAAGGACTCTGGGATACCTTTCCCACAAAGGGGAAATACTTCAGATCTGTGGTCTTCACGTAGTCCATCACCGAGTCGTAGTAGATGGTTCCCAGCAAGCAGTCAAAGCCGCATTCCACAGCCAGCTTCGCACCTCTTAGACACTCTTCCTCTGAATACGTCACCACTTCCAGATAGGTAGTCTTTCCTGCCTCCTTCATCATGGCGCAGAGCTCTTTCATCTTTCCCGGCTCTAATCCCACGTCTTTGAAGCCCCAGTTTTGAACCGGCAAGTCTTTGTTGGCTTCAAAAATCTCTTTTGCGTCTTCCACCGTCACGTCATTGTGTGTCAGCATTACGATTAACTTCTCTAACATCTCTTCATTCCTCCATATAAAAGATCAACTTAGCTTTTCGTTTATCTGAGGCTATTATAAATTTTCACCTCTTCAAAAACCATTCCGACTGTTGTCATTTATATTTCTTATTTTGCTCAGGAGAATGACGCAGACTTTCTTCCCCTATCCGCTGCGATTCCTCAGCCAGCTCACAGCTCTGCTATTCGCTGCCGTCTGTCGGCAGTATCTCCAAAAAGTATAAGCTGCGGATTGCTCCGCGCATCGCACTCCCGCAATTCTGACAGGCATTCGCACTCCGGCACATACGCCTGCGTGCTTATATAGAACAAAGTGGGCAAGCCCACTTCAACTCCCCCACCCCTCAATCTTTGAGGGGCGCAGTCCCACTTTGCGCGCCGCCGCAACACCGCCTTGCGGTGTACTACCTTATTACGGCGTGTGCATCCCTAGCAGAGCGTTTATGTAATAGGAAAGGGCTTTCACGCATTAGCGTGACAAGGTCTTTCCTATTACATAAAAAAGAGCTTCTGCGTAATGCAGAAGCTCTCCTGATTTTTTATTTTGTTCACTACATTTCTTATTTTGCCTTTTAGACGCATCGGCCTCCTGTCTTTTTCAACTTTACGAACCCGCATATATTGATGCAAGAGTCTATTTCTTTCGTCATCGCCTCTCGCCTCCGGTCTCGATGAACCCTTCTCCAAATACCTGGTTCGTCTCAGTCAGCATAACAAACGCGTCCTCGTCTACCTCATGTACGGCTTTTTTTACCGTGTATGCCTGCGAACTGGAGCAGGCGCACATAATTACATCCCGTTCTTTCTGGGTATAAGTTCCCATGGCTCGGATTGCTGTAGAACCTCGTCCAGTGATCTCTCCGATTTTCTCCGCCACATCAAGGCCATGATTGGTGATAATAATCGCCAAAGTACCTGACCCCATGCCGTACATAATTTTATCAATCACAACAGAAGTCACAAAGGTTGCTGCCAATCCGTACAGCACAGAATCTACATTTCCGAACACTGGCCATCCAAGGAGAATGACCACCAAATCTATCGTCATCGTCACAAAACCGATGGACAGATGCGGACGCAGAACCTTAATGGACATCGTAAGAAAATCTGTCCCGCCTGAGGAAGACCCTCTCATATAAAACATCGCAAGTCCTGCTCCCAGAAAAACACCAGAATACAAAGCCGCCAAGAATGGTGAACCTGTATAAGCTGGTGTGTATGGGAAGATGACATCCAAACAAATCGTACAGATAATCATCGTGCGGGCCGTCTTGAACATGAACTTTCTTCCCACAATCTTATAGCTGATTAGCACAAACGGAATATTCAAAATCAAAGTCATTATACCGATGGGAATCCCCCACAGATAGTTTATAATAAGAGCGAGGCCGGACAAACCTCCCGGTGCAAAGTTCGCCATTTTGGCGAAGGTGTAGATACCTATTGAATATAGGACACTCCCACCAATATCACACAGCAAATCCATCACAACATTTTTTACAGCATTTTTGTCTCTCATTTTGCCAACCTCACTCCCTTTTCTTCACTACATACTTGCAGCCACCCTTCTATTTTTGACTCGTTTGACACGGTTACCTGAACCAGAGATGCGAAACAGCAATATGGTCACAATCAAAAGTACAACTTGAATTCCCAGTGCTAAATACAGATTTTCAGTAAAGCCAATCACAAGAAATCCCAAGGCTGCGATCATACCTGAATACAGTGCATAAGGCATCTGTGAAACCACATGGTCCACATGGTTACATTGAGCTCCTGCACTAGAGAGTATCGTCGTATCGGAAATTGGCGAACAATGGTCGCCAAATACTGAACCGGACAATACGGCCCCCAGGCAACAGAATACCATCTGATCCTGCATTCCCAGTGCTTGCGTCATCTGTACGCTGATCGGCAGCATAATTCCGAACACACCCCAGGAAAATCCTGTTGCCAAGGCCATGACACTAGAAAGCACAAACAGCAGAAATGGCAGCATTACAGCCGGAACTGCATATTTTACAATCAACCCTGACAGGAAAGTTCCCGTCTCCATAGCAGAAATCATATCAATCAATACCCATGCAAACAACAGAGCCATAGTTGCCCCAGCCACTGCTCGCACGCCTTCTTTTGCCACCTTCAGAGGATGGTGTCCATGCAGTCTGTAGTAACGGACTCCACAGTAAGCCAACGCCGTCAGACAGCCGATAAACAGAGCCAAATACGTGGATGCATTTTCCAGAATCTGAAAGATGTTAAAGCTTTCTGCTTTCACAAAGCCGGTCACATACATCATCGCCATACTCACAAAAGCCAAAAGTAAGATAGGAACCACCAGGTCAGAGGCTTTCTCCTCTCCTTCTTTTTGTACCATTCCCTCATCCTTGCGGCTCTGAGCAGCTTTGCGGTAAATAGACGCCACATCATTCATTTTCCCTACATTAATATTAAACCCTGCGCTGAAAATAACAACCCCTAAAGCAAAAATTGCATAGAAATTATATGGGATTGTGCTGATAAATTGATTCAGCGGAGCAGCCGTTGGCGGCAATAATACTGCATAAAGAGCGATGATGTATGCTCCCCAACTCGATAGTGGACAGATAGAGCATACCGGAGCACTGGTAGAGTCGATCAGATAAGCCAGTTTTTCCCTGGATACCTTATATTTATCTGTCAGGCTTCTGGACACTTCACCTACTGTCAGTGCATTAAAATAATCATCTATAAAAATAAGTATGCCCAAAACAACGGCTACCATCTGCGCCATAGCAGCATTTTTCACATGTTTTTGAGCCCATCTGGCAAAGCCTACTGTTCCACCGTTTTTTTCAATAAATGCCGTAATAATTCCCAGGCCCAAAATAAACAATATCAACAGAATATTATCTGTATTCACCGTCTTTCCGTCATAAAAGATTCCCACTGCAGTAGACACAATATCCTTGGCTGTGTCTGTCGGCTGAAGCTGATTCAGCAGCAATGCGCTGGCTACAATACCAGAGGAAATTGACAATAGAATTTTCTTCGTCGCAATTACCATAAGAATGACAATCAGAGGAGGTATCAAGGTATATACACTTCCGACCATATTTATTTACCACCTTTCTCCGCTATCGGCAGCTCTCTTCCAAAATCATTTCTCCGTTACGTATCACACATCCGCTCTCCAGCACCTCATCTGTCTCGCCGGTCACCAGAGGACGGATAAACCTTTTCACCTGGCTGCTGATAAACTTAGAAGCCTCTCGATAATAAATACTGGGCGTGTGGTCCACACAGTAATGAATGACACCTTCCTCCACAAAAGTCGGTTGTGCATAATCTGTAGGTCTAGAAGTCTCCACTGCCCCGTGCTCATCACAGCTGACATCGACCAACAAAGCCTGCTGTTTCGCCTGTCTTAGTTCCTTTCTGCTGATGATGTGATCTGTTCTCTTAGGGTCCCAGAGCACTGCATTTACAATAATATCGTATTGTCCGATATCTTTCCTGAGCTTTTCCTCATTTTTCCTTCCATACACAGTCACATAAGCACCTCCACGGACCAAAGCTCTGATCGCTCCCTGCGCAGTGTTCCCTCTTCCTATCACCGCTGCCTTTTTTCCTTCCGGTAAAATTCCGCAGCACTGACATCCATGATTCACAGCGGCTTCTCCCGCCAATTCATTATTACGGTAAAACACTTGCATACCGTCTTCCATCATCTCTTCCCAAGCATAGACCTCAAAATGTTTTTTCAACAAGAGATTTTTTACATTCTCACACACATGGGGATGCACCCACCCAAAAATTGTTCTCCCTTCTTGGAGATCCTCTAAATATTCGGCATCACCTGCCTTGGGATCACAGATGATATCACACTTATTTAAAATCTCCTCACGTGATAAAATCTTCGCACCTCTCGAGAGATATTCCTCATCAGAAACTCCCATTCTACTCGCATATCCCTTCTCAAAGACAATTTGTGAAGCAATATCCGACAGTTTATCCAGGTCTTCCGGAAGAAGCGCAATCCTTCGTTCATTTTCTTTATGGCTATTCACAAACCCTATCGTTCTCATGTCAGCAACCTCGCTTTTTAATGATTTGCAATAGTTATATCACTTCAAGCGGAGATTACAACCACTTTAATGCTTATTTAATTTCATAAACTTTTTTTTAATTCTTCCCTCATATATGTCAAATCTACCCTGCAATTTTTAGGACTTCTGACCCCAAAACAGCAAAAATCTTATCCTTATTTGGTTGTTTTTCCTCCTTTAACTCACTGCATTCTGTACAGAATCTCCACGAAATTTCTGTTTGCGGACACAAAATACACATACTACAAATAAAACTGCCGCAACTGCGGTAATGCCTGCAAAGGCAAAATCAATCCCTGCGGCGTTAGCTGCCACACCCTTCTGACTGCTAGTCAGCTCTGTGACTTTGCTCATAACAGCCACAAAGACCGCCGAGCCAAAAGCACCGCTTATCGTGCGCAGCGATGTCAAAAGCGCGGTTCCATGAGCTGTATTTTC
>UMCH01001217.1_pt1 | contig 10227 bp, 10 predicted proteins | sample 1964201 | NCBI WGS metagenome assembly UMCH01 (sample SAMEA4835965, study PRJEB28245) | human gut metagenome | biome: gut microbiome; material: fecal sample | place: Denmark | collected 2008 | reverse complement strand
TCTTCCCAAGCCCAAAAGCCGGAATGAATAACACCGTCGTAAAAAACAACAGCTATACGGTTCCGGCAAAGGGTGCGTGGCGTTTTGATGAGCAGAAGGGAACTGAAACGTTGGTCTGCATTCTTTCACCCTCCCGTGTGGCAGAACTCGATAAGGCAGTGGCACTCGGAGGTGAGGGGAAGAAAAATGAAGCTTCAGAAATTATTTCTTCCGTCGTCAATCGTCACGAAAGCAAGCGAACCACGCGAGATCTTGTATTTGAGGAAGAAGATGATCAGGATGTGAATACAAAAACACAAACATCAAGCGATAACGAACCGTTTGTAGCTACTTATGAGTTAATCCATAATTGATTTAAATGAAGATATGGCAGTATAATCGAATACCATATCTTCATCAATAACCACAAGAGTATATATTTTATACACATATAGAAATCGTTTCAAAACGAGTTCTATCTATACATATACATATTAATCATTGTTACTTAAATATATATCACCATAATGAAAATATAATTGAAAAAGAATACTATGCAAAACTAAAATTTATTTTATAGCAAAGGAGTTTTATTATGAAGAAATTAACTTTTATTGGTAGTGTTGTGTTGTCTGTAATTTGTCTAATTTTCACCTATTCATATGCTGAGACATACCACAAAGCTTCTAATCAATATGAAATGTGCTTTCAAGATAACTCTTTGTCAACATACGAAAAAAATAATTGTTACGATGCTGAATATCGAAGAATTCTTACATGTATTCTAAATGATGTTAATCAATTTAAGGAAATATCAAGTATCCCTCAAGATACACGAGAAAATCTAGTAGATCACATAGACAAATGGTTCAACTATGAGCAATCTCGTGTTCAGATCGAACTTCTTACTGCTCAAAATATAGGTGGCATGTACTACGTTATAGGAGTTCTTAACGAACAAATTCAAAGAGCACTTCATATGCAAGATTGGGTCATGAATATGATTGAAGCTATTGGTGATAAATATGTCGAATCTTCGGACGATGCTGAATAAAATTCTATACATACAAGAAGAGAGGAATAATTCCTCTCTTCTTGTATGAGTTTATAAGTTATTTTTTATTTAATTCATGCCATTAATAAACACCATTCAACTTTAAAAATTGACAAATAAAAACGCTATATATTTATTAAAAATAAAATATTTTTTAAAATCTATTACTATAATAATTTTGAAATTAAAAATATAGATACAAAAAGTGACAGCGATGTATAAAAGATAATTTTACATTTATATAGCGATGCATACGATAAAGTCACATTTTTGATATACAAAGATCACATTGAATGTTTTTCAGATGGTAAAATTGATGAAAAACAAACTGCTTATAGAAAAATAAAATATGCATTCAAAAATTTTATAAATCATCTGAAAACAATAAACTCATATATTAATCAAAGCTATAAAGAGAGGTTCTTTAGACGGAGAAGCTCTCTATCCAACGCGCCGTAAAGAGCATCACTTTCTTCTGAATCCTTCATAGTAGTAGGACTGTTCAATTCCCTTGAATATGACTTCGCGGTCATCAATTCTTTCAGTCAGGCTCGGTTGAATAAGCATACGCAGTTCAAGATCGTTTACAGGACTGCGTTCCATAGCCTGCAAGTAACGCTCTTTATCAATTTGATGCCAATTAACAACCTTTTGAAGATTTTTTTTCAAAATCATATCAAGCCATATACGCGTAGCACGCCCATTCCCTTCCATGAAGGGGTGGGCGATGTTCATTTCTACGTATTTTGCAATGATTTCTTCAAATGTGCTTTCTGGCATCTTTTCGATAGCGGTAAGGGCTTCCTTCAGATACAGAGAATTGGCGAAACGAAAGTTGCCCTTTGAGATGTTCGCTTCACGAATGTGCCAGCAAAGTCATACAACCCGTCAAACAAGTACTTGTGAATTTGTTGAAGGCCCTTGGTTGTCCCGGCTTCCATAGCAGCAATGTCGCCAGATTCAAACAAGCGATAGGCATTGTTGAGGCTTATTCCGTCAATATTCATTGATTTGATTCTCATTCTGGTAAAATAATTCAGTTATTTTTCTGCACAATTTTTCCACTCGTATTGTCCATTCTGTACTGTGTGATGGTTCCATCTATAATGTGTTTGCAGACTTCAACAGCAGTGTTCATATCCACAGCAAACCATTCCTCCGGTTTGTAGGCTTTCCCTTTTGAGCTGATGAGGGTCATGCCGAGTCTTTGCTTATGGAGAAACGCGTGGATGAGGTTCTCGAACTTTTGTGGATTGAGGTTGAAGCATTGGATACTTGCCAGAATGTTTACCGGAGCTTCAAGATAGGTGGGGTCTTTGCTGGCATTCTTGATTCGTTCGTGTACGTCTTGTGTCGAATAGCCGATTTTGACGAGTTTTCCTGCTGCCTTGAGCTGTGCCAATGCGGGAGCTTTCGTCTCTGAGGAGAGAATATAGACGTAGCCGGTCGGCTTGTCCTTGTGTGAAATGCTTATGGAGCCGTTCGCGAACAGGTTCGGATCAAAATTGACACGCCGTCCGTGCTTGTCCTTGTAGAGTGCCCGTGTCAGCGAGCGTTTCAGGAGGTCGATTTCCGTCCCGTTTTCAAAGATAACACGTAATCGTGGGTTTTCCCGTTTGGATTCGCCCGTATCTTCCTTGATGATGCTGTCCACCAGACAAAGCAGACCATTGAGGATGAAGACCTGACCGACTTTTGCATCAGATTCCTGTACCATCCGTTCCTTCATCACCATTTTGGTGGGCAATACCTTGTGGATGTCCTGAAAGAATTTTTCGTAACGGAAAAAGTCGTCACATGGCTTGCGTGAGGCGATTTCGTCGGGCAATTCCTTGTCCTTCTTCTGGGATACATGCTTTACGGCATAGATGGACGTGTCAATGTCATCCAGCAGATCAAGATCGTCATCGTCAAAAATGTCTGCCAAGGATTTGACGTTGCTTTCGGTATCGGCTTCTTCTTTTTCAGGTTCCGGGATTTTTGCTGCAACGGAAGACTTGAGTAACCCGACAGAGTCAAGGTGCATGACCTTGGCTCTGAGTTCAGGGCGTGTCTGGTATCCCATGAGCTGCCAGAAGAGCGTTTTTTCATCAGGGTTGCTCTGGTCTGGCTTGCGGTGGTTTCTCTTATAAAAATCAACGAGATTCAGAAAGACCGTGACTGCCGAATCCTCTTTCTGTGCCGTTTTCGGTTTGATGGCTATACCGTCAAGAAGTCCCAGTTCGTCCTCGTCATGGAGGATGTCATCAACACTCTTGCCCCATCTGGTATTTTCGGATCGTAATTCCATGCGGATACCATTTACTGGACTTGCGACTGCATCTGCTGGGCTTTCTTGTTCCTGACATAGGCCAGCACCTCAGCCAAACGCCTTTCATAGGCATCATTGGCGTTCAGGGACGGAGCAACGCCGTATTCCCGCTTGAAGGCCTTCACATCCTCCCACAACAAGACGGCCTCTTCATCTGTCACAGTGCTTCTGGCTGTGGCGACCTGATCTTGAATGGTCTTGAGCATGGCGGCATTGACCGACTTGGAGAGGATTTCATACGCACCCTGAAATGGGTTGATGCTGTCAATCAGGTCAATGTTCAAGTTATCAATGTCGATGAGTTTGTTTCCAATATTCAAAAATTCCTTTGCCCCATTCGGAATACCGCTCCCATCATCGTCATTTTTTTGTTTTTCTGACGTGCCGCCCACGACTTCAAATTTGGGATCAAGTTTGCTGATCAGCCCGCCGTTGGCATGGATGGCAAGCTGCGTCTTGGCAACGTCATTGACGGTCGAGACTTCGCTCATGTCGAGGTCGGGGAAGAGCTGCATGATGATTTTCGGCATCTCGACATCGGTCACGAGTTTGGGGTCGGTCGTCTTGGTGATGGCGGCGTTGATGACTTCCGGGGTATTCAGGAGGGTCGTGACCACCTGATCGATGCCGCCGGAGGAGAGGATTTTTTGGACACGCTCAGATACGGGATGTTCCGTATCGTCCAGGATGATGTCGCCGGGCTGAAGCGTTTCACCGGGCCGCATGAGGGAACGCGGCCTGAAGGTGATGTTGGGAGCCAGCACCTCACGCATGAGCAGCGACAACGTGATGGCCTTGAGCATGTTGTTGACGGAATTCTTGACGTCTTCGTCTTCCGCATCGGGCTGGGCGATGAGATTGGTAAACTGGGCGTGCGTCTTTCCTTCGCAGTCACGGGTTGCCCTGCCGATGATCTGCACAATTTCCGTCAGGGAAGAACGGTAGCCGATGGTCAGCACATGTTCGCACCAAGGCCAGTCAAAGCCTTCCTTGGCCATGCCGAGCGCAATAATGATGTCCATCTGGTCGCGTTCCCTGATTTCGCGCAGGTACTTGAGAACATTCACACGCATGGAGTCATCGGTTACGAGGTCGGCAACACGCAGGGTTTTCCCCTTGCGTGTTTTCACCGTCATGATGCCTGTCCGGGAATCCTTCGCCACCACGCTACCGATGGCATCCAGAATGGTATCCACCTCATGGAGCTTTTGTCCTGTGGATTCCATGGAGTTGACGTTGGGGATGTGGAGGATGGTTTTCTTGTCGAGATCAAGCACTTCCTTCAGGGCGTCGAAATAGCGTCCCTGATAAAAGTGATAGCCGATTCCGAGTGACTTGAGATACTTGTAGCCGTTGAGCTGTTCGTAATAGGTATAGGTGACTTGTGTGAATCTGGCTTCGGTTTCCGGTGAGAGGATGGGAACCTGATCCCCACGGAAGTATGAGCCGGTCATGGCGATGATGTGGGCGGTGGAGCCTTCCATGAGGGCGTCTACCATAGCGCCAAGCTTGTTGCCGTCTTCAGCCGAGGTGTGGTGAAATTCGTCTATGGCGACAAGGACATCATTGAATGCGGCACAGTTCCCGATGCGTTCATAGGCAAAGCGCAGGGTGGCGTGGGTGCAGAGAAGGTAGCGAGATTCCGTATTGTTGAGAAAGGCGGCAACCTGCTCGACCTTGCCTTCATTGCCCGCCGTACACAGGTCACAATCAACATGCCAGTCGGCAAAAAAGCCTGAGCTGGTGAGGTTGGTATCCCTGAACGAGCCGCCGATGGACATTTCGGGAACCGCCACAATGACCTTTTTCAGGCCCTGTCTGATGACCTTGTCCAGCGCAAGGAACATGAGCGCACGGGATTTCCCGGAAGCTGGCGGCGCTTTCAGCAGCAGATATTGGGCAGTTCTGGCGGCATAGGCCCGCGCCTGCATTTCGCGCATCCCCATGTCATCTTGCCGTGTGCTTTTCCCGGATTGCTCATAGCGGACAGTCAGAAGATCAGGCATGGGGCTTCTCCTTGGCATTCTTGGCGGCGACTAGTTTCTCATACAGCTTGAACAGAAGTTGTAACCGTTCTTCGTCGCTTTCAAAAGGGGTATTCCGATACAGGCTGTCCACTGCCACGTCGAGGTTGTGGTGGGCCTCTGCCAGCGGTTCCGGCATCTTGTCCGGGTCATACATTTCCGCCAGAGTCTTGTCGGGGTACATATTCCGTATGTTCAGCACCATGTCCGCCAATTCGGAAACCGCTTTCTTCTGTTCTTCCGATGCGTCAGGCCAAGGGAAGGTATTGTAGACGATGGAAGCGGAATAGCGATAGTCACTTTTTATTCGCCCGCATACGGTTCGTACCCACGCCATGTGCATTGATGAGGATAGTATACCTAACTCGTAGAGTGAACTGTCAATAACTATTAAGCAACTATCTCCAACTAGTGTACTCTTGTCTGAGAAGACTATTGGAATATACGCTCTATTTTCTGAAGAATGTCTTGGTATTATAATGTAATTTGATGTAGGAATATTTTCCACTTGAAAACGAGTAGGTTTTTCACTAAGTCGTTTAGTTGATACTCTGTTACTGTTTAATCTAAATGTACGAACTGATTCTACACGCTTCTTAGATTCAGGCATACTGGAAATTTCATTTTCACTACAATTTCCCAGCCAAAGACAATATTTTTTATATCCATTAATAAGTTCTTTAGAACCTATCCATTGATGAAAATATTTTTTTGACTGGGGTTCTTTTTCTATAAAAATATTCTTTTCTTCTTCTGTAAATAAATAGTTTCCATTATCTATCGGTTGATTTCTAATTCCTATATTAGGAATGTTGCACAATGTACTGCTCATGCTTTCAATAAAAACAGATTCACCATTAAAAAGATATGAATTTATATTGTCTACAGATTTTTTTCTGTATCTGTAATAATATATTTTTCTTTTTTATTTATTATATTGCTAAAACCGACTATAACACAAAAAAACAGCAGCAACTCCTTTTGCTTCATTATTCCATTTGAATGTTGTATAAGCAAAATCAATTTTAATATTTCTTTCAAAAATATCTTTCCAAAGAAGAGCTACTTGTGTTCCCTGGCAAATGGAATTTGTTGAAACAAAAGCAGTTTGCATATGTGCATAGTCATGGAGAAGGTATGAGGCTTTTTGGAACCATGCCGTTACAAAATCAAGATCACCTGCTTTGTTGCCATCTTTGAACACAGCTAAAAGATCAGCCTTTTGTTCTTGCGTCATTATCCTTGCGCCACTGAACGGCGGATTTCCCATGATGTAATGGAGCTTATCCGGCACAACCACGTCTTTCCAATCGATTGTCAACGCATTGGCACAGACAATGGTCGCCGAGTGCTGCAAGGGAATGGACGAAATAACCTGCCCAAAGGTTTTCCCTACCTTCAGATTCATGACGTGTTCCATCAGCCACATGGACACACGGGCAATTTCTACAGGGAACTCCTCCAGCTCGATGCCGTAAAACTGATTGATGCTGACCTTGATGAACGGGCGGATGTCCAGCGCAAGAAAGCGGGTATCGCCTTTCGTTTCAGCCTTGAGAGCCAACAGCACCTGCAACTCCAGCTCCCGCAACTCCCGATAGGAAACAATAAGGAAATTCCCGCAGCCACAGGCAGGATCGAGAAATCCCAACGAAGCAATCTTGGCATGGAAATCTTCCAGAGCTTTCTTTTTACCCTTTTTCAGGCCGAGAATCTTTTGAAATTCCTCATGAAGTTCATCAAGGAAGAGCGGACGCACCACCTTCAGGATGTTCTTTTCACTGGTGTAGTGCGCCCCAAGGGAACGCCGCTTTTCCGGGTCCATGATGGATTGGAACATCGAACCAAAGATGACCGGAGAAATGTCGCTCCATGTCAGAAAACCACAGTCGAGAAGAAGCCTGCGCGCCTTGGCATCGAAGGTCGGAATAACCGTTTTCTCTTTGAAAAGCCCCCCATTCACATACGGGAAGGACTGAAACGTGGCGGAAAACGCAGTACGTTCCGGTGCATCACTCGGCAGATCAAGAACCGTAAACAGCTTCTCAAAAAATTCAGCAACATCGGAACCGTTTTCCTGCGTAACTGACTTGAGGGCCTTCACCATCTGATTCTGCTCAGGAAAGATTCCCGTATCTTCTGCAAAAAAACAGAACAACAGACGGGTCAAGAAGACATTCAGGGTATGCTTTTCATCATGATTTTCATACTGATTGATGATCTGGATATGGTCATACAACCGCCCCATCTTCTCACAGGCCTTGGTATCCGCAGGGTGCTCGGAATAGGCAATGGCCTTCTCGTACAATCCCGTCAGAGGCAGAAAGAATTCATAGTTCGTTTTGAAATCGCTGTAGTCGAACGTTGTCTGGTCTTTGACTGTCCTGTCATAGGCAATGACCGTCATGTAATCCGTTACAAGGATAAACCGTATCTTTTGCTGCTCAATCATAGAAAGGGCAAATATATCCTCAAAAGCCTGTTCAAGAGAGGAACCATCTGTAACAGGGTGAAAATAAATCTGCCTGGAGAGTGCAATATCGCCATCTATTTTGGCTACATTACGCTGTGGATCTCCCATCTGAAGGAGCCTGATCGTCGCTTTTGGAGTTCCGTAGGCTGAAAGAAAGGAGAAAATAAAGTCATCGTTCGGCGCTGTAACTATTTTTTCCAATGCCTTGATGATCTTAGCCTGGTTGAGCGTAGCCATCGTTCCTCCTAATACAAATTACTTATTATATTTATTGTATTTTGTTGAGTATTACCTGTTCTATAGGCGAATCAATGTTATAGCAATATGCTAGATAAAGCAATAAATACAAAAGATAAGCCATATTGCAGTACTAAGACTGCAATATGGCTTATTAAAAGTATCCCATAGTGACTATTCGCTAAGTATGAGAACCAGCTTATTTTTCTTCAATATCTGCAACTTTTTTTGAACCTTTTCTAGCTTTCTGTGCCTTTATAACATTATTACGCACTTTTTCAACATGATTATTTGACATCAATTTTTGTTCAGGAGCATATCCGCACAATTTTTTATATTCTTCAACACTAATACCATGCGTAGCAAGATGTCTCAAAGTAAGAGAGGAACGTTCCTTCCCACACAGACAACATTTAATTGTATCATCCGTAATGGCTTCATCAGGCTTGATGACAAGATCACGCTTGGAAAATTTCTTTTTGGGAACAGATTCAACATCAGGTTCTATCTGTTTTACTTCTCTAGTATTTTGGGGAATAGATGGAGGAGTGATATCAACATAACCTCTCAGGCTCTGCCTACGTTCGATTTCAAGGTTGATATTCTTAGCCTTCTCGTATTGCTCCATAACAAATTCAATAGGTTGATCACTATATTTATTAAAAATAGCACTAAATAGATCTTTATCTTCAAGAGCCATAATAAACATTCTATATATTTCAATTTTATATACAGGGTTGATTTGTATTTTGCAAGCTATTTTTATTTACTTTTTCTATATTCAGATATCAAAATAATAATTTCTTGATATAAATCTAATAATTCTAATCCACCCAGTTCAGCACATTCTACGAGAAATTCACGTACAGAATGTGGAACTTCAGGTGGCATTTTATCGTTAATGATAGCTACAAGTGCATCTCCAAAAAATATAAGAAAATCATTTGCTGAAACAATTTTATATGGAAGATCTCCTTCACAGTATTTCATATTTTATTCCTTTTATTTAATTACTTTTCATTACATACAATATTTAAACAGTAAATTGTAACAGATAACTTTTCAAATTAATCACATTATAGATATTTTTTGTTTATTTTCAAATCTTGTACCAATATCAGCTGAATCAAAATTGAAAATAGTTTTAGGACTGTATACTCTTCAAATATTTTTAGAAAATCATTATCTTGAAATTATATATTGCAAATTTTTTTCTAATCGTGAAATGATGTATCCAGTTTGATTCATATTTTAGTATTTGTAGTATTTATTTTAATTGTGTAACAAATCATTTTTCAATAAAAATTAATAAGTGTATGAATTTATTTTTCTAGTTAATTCATTTTCATTTTTTTTCAAATATTTTGTGTTGTTTCGTCAGTTATAATATTTTCGATCCATTTAAGTTGTTTTCACTTATTCTGTTTAAACGGTGAAATCAGGCTACTTCCAAATACACAAGAATATTTATCACGAATATCTTTTGAACATATTTTGGCAAGATAACTTGAAGCTCTAAATCCATTGTTTAGTTGTTTCTCAAAGTCATTTTTATTAACATCTATCATAATGCCATTCTCATGTTTTATTCCATTGCTTCTATCACAATAATCAATAAGTTTTTTATCTTGATATACTATAGTTTTAAACCAATAATATTCAGCTTTATTAAAAATAGTGTATGGACTCTGTATGGCGTTACCATTACAGAAAACAACAATATGGTAATGAGGATGGCAACTTGTTTTCTGCTCTCTTACCCAAAGATATTTCGTATCAACATAATGACCAGAACAATATCTTCTGTTAAGTGATTTAATAAATTCGTTAATAAAAGAATAAATATCTCTGTTCATGTATTCAAAATCTTGTAAGTCTGGATATTGTAAATCAAAACGAGTTTGAATAACTTTACAATGATTGTCTAGCATGTAAAACAATATCGAACGTAACCTTTCCAATATATCTACTCTTTTCTCTTCACCATGTTTGCGATAAGGAAGAATATTTAGACCTTTGTAAGTATCGTCTGTTTTTACTTTACAGTACATACAAAAACTCCTTTATTAAATTCATAACATAAGTATAATGTTGTAAAACATTATATTTCATAATAATATAATTTATTATTAACCTAATTTTATTTCTA
>UMCH01066171.1_pt1 | contig 10228 bp, 7 predicted proteins | sample 1964201 | NCBI WGS metagenome assembly UMCH01 (sample SAMEA4835965, study PRJEB28245) | human gut metagenome | biome: gut microbiome; material: fecal sample | place: Denmark | collected 2008 | reverse complement strand
ATGGGCCCCAAGATTCCCATCGACTCTGCCACGCTGATGAACAAAGGCCTTGAGCGCATCGAGGCGATGCACCTCTTTGGCGTACCCATGGAACAAATCACCGTGCTTATACAGCGCGAATCCAAGATCCACTCGATGGTGGAATACGAGGATGGTTCGGTTATCGCCCAACTCGGCGCGTCCGACATGCGAATTCCCATTCAGTATGCCTTTTCGTACCCCAACCGCTGGGATGCGCCATGCAGTCGAGTCGACTTCCGCGAGATCGCCTCCCTCTCCTTCGGCGCACCGGATGTGGAGACCTTCCGATGCCTCGCCCTCGCCGAGCACGCCGGCATCGAAGGGGGTACGTATCCTTGCGTGCTCAACGCTGCAAACGAAGTTGCCGTGCATGCGTTCCTTAACGACGAATGCTCGTTCACCGACATCGCCTGCCTTGTCGAGCGCGCGCTCGACGCGCATGTGCGCGAAGAGGCCGAGTCGATTGAGCAGCTTCGCGATGTGGATGCATGGGCGCGCTCCTTTACTGCCCATGCGCTCAAAGCGCTTGCCCGCTCATAGGAAAGCGAGGACATGGATACACTCGTTCAGGTGGTAACCACCGCGTTCTGGGGCCTTTTGCTGCTCTCTGCACTCGTGTTTCTTCACGAGGGCGGGCATTTTCTTGCCGCCCGAGCATGCGGAGTCCGCGTCACGGAATACTTCCTGGGTCTGCCGTGCCGTTTTAATTTGAGCTACACCTCGAAGCGCATAGGCACGAAGTTCGGCATCACGCCGATCCTGCTCGGAGGCTACGCGATGATCTGCGGCATGGACCCTACATCCAGCCCTATGGCTCCTGCCGTGCTTACGTTTGTGCATCGTCGTGGTACTGCGACGCTTAGCGACATCGCCCAGGAACTCAATTGCTCCGAAGACGAGGCGCTCGAGGCATGCATGCAGCTCATGGAATGGGGCTCTATCGCGCCTGCACGCAACGCCGTATCAGAAGACTCGAATCTCGATGACTCGTATCCCTCGGCCTTCGCCGCGGTTTCGCGCGACGCAACCGGCGCGACGATATTTGATGGACGGCGCTTCGACCGCGCTCACGCCACGCGCGAGGGAGAGCCTTGGCAGCCCCCGATGGACGAGAACGCCTTCTTTGAGTTCGAAAAATCACGCACGTACATAGGGAAAGGATTCTGGCCGCGAGCCTTCATGCTCGTCGCCGGCATCCTCGTGAACCTTATCACCGGGCTTCTGCTGCTCATGAGCATCTATTCGCTCGTGGGCGTCGAGGTCACCGTCAATGAGAATATCGTCGGATCCGTTGAGGCTGGCTCCGCCGCAGAGGCTGCCGGCCTTATGCCCGGCGACGAAATCATATCTATCGACGGCGTCGAGACGCAGACCTGGACCGATGTCTACAACGCAATTCAGAGCGCTACGGGTGCCGGCTCCTTTGAGATAACCTTCATTCAAGATGAAGCCCAGCATTCTGCTACGGTCGAGCTCGAAGAGGGGGAGATGCTTGGCATCGGCGTCCCCACCCAGGTCGTACGGCTCAATCCGGTTGATTCCGCGCGCCTCTCGATTAGCTACGTGGTGGAAACTGCACGCTCCATCCTCGACCTCTTTAACCCGCAGCACACGATGGAGATGCTTGAAAACACAACCTCGATCGTTGGTATATCCGTCATGTCGGCCCAAGCCGCAGCGCAAGGCCCCACGACATTCCTCATGCTCGCCGCCCTGATATCGTTCTCACTCGGCTTGATGAATCTCTTGCCCATTCCACCGCTCGATGGCGGCAAGCTCATCATCGAGATCATCCAGGCGGTCACGAGGCGTGAGGTTCCTTTGAACGTGCAGTCCGCGATCTCTTATGTGGGCGTCGCTTTGTTCCTCGCGCTCTTCGTCTTCGTCCTTCGCAACGACATCATTCGGTTCATTCTGTAGCAGGGAGGCTTCGAGTATGCCTACGTCGCTTCCGCGTGAGCTTACGCGCCCGGTCATGGTCGGATCGGTGCAGATCGGTGGGGGAGCGCCTGTGGTCGTCCAGTCGATGACCTGTACGCCCACCTCAGATACCGAGGCCACGCTCAACCAGATTTGTGCACTCGCCGACGGGGGCTGCGACGTCGTTCGCGTCACGCTTCCCAACCGTGCCGCCATCGACAGCTTCAAAGCGATATGCGATGCCTCTCCGGTTCCCATCATCGCCGACATCCATTTCGACTATCGACTCGCCATCGCTGCGATTGACGCGGGCGCGGCGAAGCTGAGAATCAATCCTGGCAATATCGGTTCCTGGGAAAAGGTTGATGCTGTCATCGATGCCGCAGGTGCTGCCGGGGCAGCCATTCGCATCGGCGTGAACGCCGGATCACTAGAAGAGGACCTTGCATCTCGCGACGACCTCACGCAGCCCGAGAAACTCGTTGCCTCGTCGCTCCGCTTTGTCGAGCATTTCGAGGCGCGCGGCTTCAAAGATATCGTGCTCTCCGCCAAGGCCCATAGCGTGCCGACGACGATCAAGACCTATCGGGCGCTTTCGCGTGAGCTTCCCCATATTCCGCTTCACATTGGAGTCACTGAGGCGGGAACCGTTCAGCAGGGCACCATAAAGAGCGCCGTGGGGCTCGGCGTGCTTCTTGCTGAAGGCATCGGCGACACCCTTCGCGTCTCGCTGACAGCCAACCCAACCGAGGAGCCGCCGGTAGCCTGGGGCATTCTGCAGTGCCTCGGCATTCGTCGACGCGGGCCTGAGCTCGTTTCCTGCCCAACCTGCGGCAGAACCCAGGTTGACCTCATCCCCATTGCCCAAGAGGTTGAGAAGCGCCTCCGCACGTGCGAGAAGCCCATTTCGGTTGCCGTGATGGGCTGCGTGGTGAACGGTCCCGGTGAGGCATCCGATGCGGATGTCGGCGTAGCATGTGGAAAGGGGAGCGCCCTGCTCTTCAAGCATGGAAAACCGGTGCGCAAGATTCCCGAGAGCCAGATTGTTGACGCGCTCATGGAGGAAATCGAGAAGCTGTAAGGAACGTTGCTACCCGGGCGGCCTCGGGATGTTTCTTCTTCGCTGGTCCTCGGATTTCAGCTTTCGCTGAAATCCTGCGGAAGCGCTCAGAAGAAATATCCCGAGGCCGCCCCGCTTTCTCTACTCACCTCTCCCCCTCACCCCCTCTATAGAAATATGTAATCTACCTATATGAAGCACGTAGCGGCTATGCGCTTTCTACCTACGCGAGAGCAGCGCGCATTGAGGGCTATGAGATTGAGTTGTTGCCTATCTCCGTCTTAGGGCGGGATTATCTCTGAGCGATTCCGCAGCAATTCAGCTCTGCTGAATTGTGAGGACCAGTGAAGAGATGATCCCGCCCTAAGACGGACCCATGTAGCAGTAACAACTCCGTGGTATCATCAACCGGTCAACAACTTGCTCGTAGAAGGAGATGGCATGTCACGCACCCGTGTCGCCAAGATGTCAAAGCTCTATGCCCCCACGCTCAAGGAGGATCCGGCCGAGGCCGAGCTTGCAAGCCATAAGCTCATGCTCCGCGCGGGCATGATTCGCAAGGTCGCTTCGGGTCTCTATAGCTATCTGCCGCTCGCGTGGCGCTCGATCCACAAGATCGAGGATATCTGCCGTGACGAGATGGACGCCATCGGTGCCCAGGAGATGCTTGTCCCCATCCTTACCCCAGCGGAGCTCTGGGAGGAATCCGGCCGCATCGGAGCATACGGCCCCGAGCTCATGCGTCTCGAAGACCGCCACGATCGCACGTTCTGCCTTGGTCCCACCCATGAAGAGACGTTTACCGATTTGGTGCGCAACGAGCTCAAGAGCTATAAGCAGCTTCCCGTGACCCTTTATCAGATTCAGGACAAGTTCCGCGACGAGCTGCGTCCGCGCTTCGGCCTCATGCGCGGGCGCGAGTTCATCATGAAAGATGCCTACAGCTTCTCCGCCACGCAGGAATCGCTTCAGGAGGTCTATGAGGATATGAAGGGAGCCTACGCCCGTTACTGCGAGCGCTGCGGGCTCAAGGCGCTGCCCGTAGCGGCAGATTCCGGAGAGATCGGCGGAGACTCCTCCATCGAGTACATGGCGCTTGCCGATGCCGGCGAGGCCTCGCTCGTCTGGTGTGACTGTGGCTTCGCGGCCGACGACGAGGCGGCTACGACGACGGTCGCGGTGAGCGAGGGCCCTGGCGAGGGCGTGCTTCAAAAGGTCGAGACCCCGGGGCTTGGAACCATTGAAGCGGTCTCGAAGTTCTTCGGATTCCCGGAAAACGGAACGCGCAAGTCCCTCGCACTCATCGACGGCGAGGGCAAGCCCGTCGTCGCGATCGTGCCGGGCGATCACGAGCTCAACGAGATCAAGGCCGGCAAGCTCTTCGGCGATTACCACCTCATGACCGACGAAGAGCTCGATGAGTTCGGCCTGCACAAGGGCTTCATCGGGCCGGTGAATCTCCCGGATGGCATCCGTTTGGTCTGCGATGCATCGCTTAAGGCCTCTAAGAGCTGGACGTGCGGCGCAAACGAGGTTGATTACCACTACACGGGTGCCTGCCCAGATCGCGATTTCACGGTGGACGCATGGGAGGACCTCGTAACGGTAAAACCCGGAGACCCTTGTCCTCACTGCGGCGAACCCCTGAAGGGTGGCCGAGGCATCGAATGCGGTCAGGTATTCCAGATCGGAACGGAGAAGTACGCAGCGAAAATGGGTGCAACGTTTGCCGACGAGAATGGACGCGAGCAGCCGTTTTACATGGGGTGCTATGGCATCGGCATCTCGCGCACCCTTGCCGCGATCGTCGAGCAGCATCACGACGAGCATGGTATCGTTTGGCCGGTTTCTGTCGCACCGTACGAAGTTTCGGTCATCGCGCTCGACAAGAAGGGCGAGGCGTTCGAAGAAGCTGCCCGCATTGCAGAAGAGCTGGCTTCTGAAGGCATCGATGTCGTGTTCGACGACCGTAACGAGCGCCCTGGCGTTAAGTTTGCCGACAACGATCTCATGGGCTTCCCGTACCAGGTCATCGTTGGCAAGCGCGGGCTTGCCAACGGCACCGTTGAGGTAAAGGACCGCGCTACCGGGGATCGCGAGGATATCGCCCGCCAGAGTCTCATGAGCACCATCGCGCAGCGCGTGCGGGCTGCGCGAGCGTAAGCTGGAGGCTTCGGGGCCGGCGCGCAGGAACGTGACATGGCGCTGCGTCAACGATTTCGCCATCCGAAAAGCCAGCGTTCAAGATGGAATATGGAATTACGGATAGGGGAGTGCGACAATTTCTCAAAAAAGTTCTTGCGCCAACGCCTAAAGTTCCGTAAACTATCATCCGTTGCTTGGGGGCGTAGCTCAGCTGGGAGAGCGCTTGACTGGCAGTCAAGAGGTCAGGGGTTCGATCCCCCTCGTCTCCACCATTGCATTCTTAGACCTCGCTTTTGCGGGGTCTTTTTTTGTTTCTGATGACTGCACGCTGAAACCTGCTCGGATACATAGCCTAGGAACGCGCTGCGCGCTTGGCGCTAGGTGAACAAGATAGCGAGGCTGTCGCTGCATGTCGAGAACAGCATCACGCTTGCACAGGACACCATGCAAGGGCATGCGATTAAGTCCGCTAACCGTGCCCAGGAAAACTTGCATGCCGAATTACGCAATTAGGGCCCGAAACAGCTCCCTTATTGCGTAATTCGGCATGAAAGTTCACTGGGCCATAGGAATACGGTCGATTGAGAGACTTAAGGGAGCAAAGCTGAAACAGCTGAAACGCAAAAGGCCCGGAGGAGGTTCCTCCAGGCCAGATATGCATGGTGGGCCCAGCAGGATTCGAACCTGCAACCCAGGGATTATGAGTCCCCTGCGCTAACCGTTGCGCCATGAGCCCTTGATAGCAAAACGGCCCCCGAATTCGAAGGCCGTGCGAAGTACTGTGGTGGAGACGAGGGGGATCGAACCCCTGACCTCTTGACTGCCAGTCAAGCGCTCTCCCAGCTGAGCTACGCCCCCAAGCAACGGGGAATACTATAGGGAAATACGAATCGGTTTGCAAGTCTTCTCTCAAAATAGTCATCACGTTCTCCAGATGTGCGTGAAATGAACGTCGAACGAGTTTTTTCGAAAAAAGAGGGTTGGCGAGCTTGGGCAGCCATGCTATAGTAGCTATCGCTGAAAAGCACATGGGCGTTTGGCTCAGGGGTAGAGCACTTCCTTCACACGGAAGGGGTCACAAGTTCAAATCTTGTAACGCCCACCATGACATGAGCGGGGCCGGGGAGCAATCCTCGGCCCTTTTGTTCATACAGGTCATGCGTGTTACCATCCTCCCTGCTGGGTACTATTGTCGGCAGGCTTCTGCTCAGCAGGATTCTATGGGCAGCTTAAGTGTACGGGGCGTTAACGATCCCCCAAGGTAGGATGACATGATTTTATCGGTAGATAAGATTGAGAAGAGCTTCGGCGCGCGCACCCTGTTCAGCGGTGCGTCATTTCAGGTCAACCCTGGCAATCGCTTCGCCTTGGTTGGCCCCAACGGAGCGGGCAAAACCACCCTGTTGAAAATCATCATGGGGCTCGATACGCCTGATGCGGGGACGATCACCTTCGCCAAAGAGGTGAACGTCGGCTATTTGGAACAGGAGACCAAGCTCGCATCCGACGTACCCGTCATCGACGAGGTGATGAACGCCGCGCACGAGATTCGCGAACTCGGCGAGCGTGCTGAGGAACTCCAGCTCGCCATCGCCGAGGCGGGGGAGAAGGGCGGGGTACCCGAACAGCTCCTCAATGAATACGGGCGCGTTCAAGACCGCTTCGAGGGCCTTGGCGGCTATGAGCTCGAGAGCAACGCACGCCAAATCCTTGCCGGCCTTGGCTTCCCGGTCGAGGATTTCAACAAGCCCTGCCGCGAATTCTCTGGCGGATGGCAGATGCGCATCGCGCTTGCAAAGCTCTTTCTTCGTCACCCGGACCTCTTGCTTCTCGACGAGCCCACAAACCATCTCGACTTGGAAAGCGTTCAATGGCTCCGGTCATTCATTGCCGCTTACGAGGGCGCTGTGCTCATCGTCTCTCACGACCGCGCGTTCATGGATGCCTGCGTGGACCACGTGGCCGCACTTGAAAACCGACGCATCACCGTCTACACCGGCAACTACTCGTCCTATCTCAAGCAACGCGAGGATAACCTCGAGCAGATGAGGGCGAAGCGCGCCGCACAGGAACGCGAGATCGCCCACATGCAGGTCTTTGTAGATAAGTTTCGCTACAAGCCCACGAAGGCCGCACAGGCTCAGGAACGCATGAGGCGCATCGAGCAGATCAAGAGCGAGCTCGTCATCCTTCCCGAAGGGCATAAGCACGTCGATTTCAAGTTCCCCGATCCGCCGCGTTCGGGCGATATGGTCGTGAAGCTGGAAGACGTCTCAAAGTCGTATGGCGACCACACCATTTATTCCAATATCGATCTCACCTTGTACCGCGGCGATCATGTGGCGCTCGTGGGTCCGAACGGCGCCGGCAAGTCGACGCTGCTCAAAATGCTCACGGGCATCGAGGCTCCCACATCGGGCACGCGCGATCTTGGCGTGAACGTTGGCGTAGCTTACTATGCGCAGCATCAGCTCGAGGGTCTCAACGAATCGAATACCGTGCTTCAGGAAATAGATTCTGTTGCCCCTGGCTGGACGGTCCCCCAAGAGCGCAGCCTCTTGGGCGCGTTCCTGTTTTCTGGCGACGATGTGGAGAAGCGCGTCGGCGTGCTCTCGGGCGGAGAGCGGGCGCGCCTTGCCCTCGCAAAGATGCTGGTAGCGCCCGAGGCACTGCTCTGCCTTGATGAGCCTACCAACCATCTTGATATCGACTCGGTTGATATGCTCGAGAACGCGCTCAAACGCTTCCCGGGCACCATCGTGCTCATCAGCCATGACGAGCACCTCGTGCGCTCCGTCGCGAACCGCGTCATCGACATCCGCGATGGGAAGATGACGGTCATCGACGGCGATTATGATTACTACCTCTTCAAGCGCGACGATCTTGCAGCTCGTGAAGCCCGTGCCGCTGAGGAGGAAAAGGCTGCACCAGACAATTCGCGTGCAGCAGCCGATGCGCCCCGTGCTGCCCGAACCCACAAGACGATGGATGGCACCGTTGCTCGAGAGGGGAAGAAAACCCGCGAGCAGCGCCGCGCGGAAGCTGAGGCGAGGGCAGCCCTCAACAAACGGCTCAAGAAGACGCGCGACCGCCTGAATACGGTCGATCGCGATCTTGAGAAGAAGCGCGCCCGGTACCAAGAGCTTATGGAGCTCATGGCTTCCGAGGAGCTCTATGCCGATCAAGAGCGTTTCAACGCAGCGCTTGCTGAGTACAACGAGCTCAAAAAGGCCATTCCCGCCCTTGAAGACGAATGGCTCGAGCTTTCGACCACCATCGAAGAGGAGACCGCCCGTGGATGCGCGTAAAGCACTCGCCGTTGCCTTGAATATCCTTGCCTACATCTTGCGATTCTGCGCCATCGTCCTGTGCGTGCTCGTGATTATCCTGTGCTTCTCGGGCATGGTGTCGCGCCTCGGTCTCGTGAACTTCATCATCGACCTTTCGCGCGCGCTGCCCCAGGTCATTGCCGGATGGGGCGTCATAGCCTCGCCCTTCGGCGGTATCTTCCGGCTCGATTTCACGATCGTCGCGGCCGTCTGCTTCCTTCTCGATTTCATCTGCGTGCGCATCTCGCGCTCACTTCGCTAGGAGCCCTGTATGGATACCATCGTCTCGCTGCTCATCTCGGCATGTGCGGTCATCGTGGGCATCGTCGTCCATGAGAGCGCTCACGCCCTGGCCGCCTATGCCCTCGGCGATGCCACGGCCAGGTCGCGCGGGCGCGTCTCGCTCAACCCACTCAACCACATCGACCCGTTCGGCACCGTACTTTTGCCTCTGCTCATGATTCTGGCCGGTGGGCCGGTTTTCGCGTACGCCAAACCCGTTCCCGTGTACCTGGGCAACCTCAAGCACCCGAAACGCGATGAGCTCATCGTCTCGCTTGCCGGCCCGTTTTCGAACATCCTGCTGGCTGGAGTCTTCGCTCTTCTCCTCGGCTTCGTGTGGCCCGCACTTGCACGCAGCGGTGCCGCAGCAAGCGTCGTCTATCTTGTTGCGAACGCCATCATGACCTGCATGCTCGTAAACCTCTCGCTCGCGTTCTTCAACCTCATCCCGCTGCCGCCCTTGGACGGCTCTTCGATCCTCGTTCTCTTCCTCAAAGGGGAGGCGCTCCAAACCTACTATCGCATCCAGCAGTACGCTATGCCCATCCTCATCATCGTTCTGTACCTCCTGCCCACCGTTCTCCATATCGATATCATTGGCGCCTATTTCGATCTCACCGTGTATCCCCTTTGGAGGTGGATGCTCGGCCTCGCGCTTGGATGAATCTACGGTAAACTGTATAGGTTGGACGTTTCGATTCGACCAGGGGAAGAGGTGGGCTGATGTCCTACCGCGTCTCGACGCAGGCGTACACGGGACCGTTCGACCTTCTGCTCCAGCTCGTATCGAGGCAAAAGGTCGACATCGGCGCCATTTCCATCTCGGAAGTCGCAGAGCAGTACCTTGCCGAGGTTGAGCGCATCGAGGCGCTTGACCTCGACGTTGCGAGCGATTTCCTGCTCGTTGCAGCAACCCTGCTTGATATCAAGGCCGCGGCCCTCGTACCCACCGAGACGCCCGCACCTTCTGGCGATGCCGACGACCTTGATGATGAATACGCCGGCCTTGACGCTGATTCTCTCCGAGAGGTGCTCATTCAGCGACTCATCGCCTATAAGCAGTTCAAGGGAGCGGCTGCCGCCCTGGGAGCCCGCATGGAGGCCGAAAGCCGCATGCACCCGCGCGTAGCCGGCCCCGACCCGGAGTTTCTCAACCTCATGCCCGACTACCTCGCAGGCATCACGCTCCGCGGGCTCGCGGTGATCTGCGCCGACCTCGATGGCCGGCGCGAAACGTTTCTGCTTGAAGCCGAGCATGTCGCGCCGAAACGCGTGCCCCTGGAACTTACCGTGGCGTCGGTCGATCGCTTCACCATGGCAAACGAGCATACGACCTTTCGAGAGCTCCTCGAAGCGAATCCCTCAACCGAGCAGCTCGTTGTAACGTTTCTCGCCATTCTCGAGCTCGCGAAGCGCGGCTCCGTCACGCTTGAGCAAGATGACCTGTTCGGCGAGATCAAGATCGACCGCG
>UMCH01058111.1_pt1 | contig 10241 bp, 10 predicted proteins | sample 1964201 | NCBI WGS metagenome assembly UMCH01 (sample SAMEA4835965, study PRJEB28245) | human gut metagenome | biome: gut microbiome; material: fecal sample | place: Denmark | collected 2008 | reverse complement strand
GATTTGCCGCCTGCGGGCGGCAAACTCTGCGAGGCTTCTATAGCCTGTCAGTCTTTCTTGGGGTGATAGGTGGGCACCATGTCCGCCACGCAGCGGCGGATGTCCGGGCTGTTGTGCCGGCAGGCCTGCTCCAGGGCCTCCATCTGGCGGCAGAAGGCCTCATCGTCCATCTCGATGGGCCGCCCCACATGGATGAGCTTGTTGGCGGTATCCTGCAGGCCCTCCTCGTCCATCAGCAGCTCCTCATACAGCTTCTCCCCCGGCCGCAGGCCGGTGTAGATAATGGGGATGTCCACATCCGGCTCGAAGCCGGACAAGCGGATCAGCTGCCGGGCCATGTCGTCGATCTTCACCGGCTGGCCCATATCCAGCACGAAAATCTCCCCGCCCTTGGCATAGTATCCCGCCTGCAGCACCAGGGACACCGCCTCGGGGATGGTCATGAAGAACCGGGTGATCTCCGGATGGGTCACGGTCACCGGCCCGCCGCAGGCGATCTGCCGCTCAAACAGCGGCACCACGCTGCCATTGCTTCCCAGGACGTTGCCGAAGCGCACCGCCACGAACTCCGTGCCGCTGCGCCGGTCCATCATCTGCACCACCATCTCACACAGGCGCTTGGAGGCCCCCATGATGTTGGTGGGGTTCACGGCCTTATCCGTGGAGATCAGCACGAAGCGCTTCACCCCGTGGGCCGCGGCGGACTGGGCCATGTTGTATGTACCGAATACGTTGTTCTTGATGGCCTCGTTGGGGCTGTCCTCCATCAGGGGCACATGCTTGTGGGCCGCCGCGTGGAAGATCAGGTCCGGCTGATAGGTGTCCAGCAGATCGTCCACCCGCCCCCGGTCCCGGACGGAACCGATGCACACGTCCAGCGTCAGCTCCGGGTGCTCCCGGCGCAGTTCCATCTGGATGTCGTAGGCGTTGTTTTCGTAGATGTCGAAGATCACCAGCCGCCGGGGCTTGTGCCGGGCGATCTGGCGGCACAGCTCGCTGCCGATGGACCCGCCGCCGCCGGTGATCAGCACCGTTTTGTCGTTGATATAGCCGCAGATCTCCCCCAGGTTCACCCGGATGGGGTCCCGGCCCAGCAGGTCCTGCAGCTCCACCCGGCGGAGCTTGCTGATGGTGACCTCGCCGTTGACCAGCTGATAGATGCCCGGCACCACCTGGATCTGGCACCCGGTTTTGCTGCATATGTTCAGAATTTCCTGCCGCCCGGCCCCCTGCAGGGACGGGATGGCGAAGATGATCTTGCGGATGTCGTACCGTTTCACGGCCTGGGGAATGTCCCGGCGGCCGCCCACAATGCGCACGCCCTCCAGAATCCGGCCGCGCTTGGCAGGGTTGTCGTCGATGAGGCAGGCCACCCGGCTGTTCAGGTGACTGCTGACGGCGTATTCCCGGATCAGCTGCCGCCCGGCCTGGCCCGCGCCGATGATCATCACGTTTTCGGTGCCCTTCTGGCTGCCGGGCACCCGGTTGCGCAGATACCGCACGCCCCGATAGAAAAACCGGATACCGGCGGTGATAAAGAAGCTGCACAGCAGGCCCCACACATAGTACGACCGGGGCATCACAATGTGGAACAGCTTCACGCACCCGAAGCTCAGCTCGCCCAGGATGACATAGGCCAGGATGATCCGCATCAGCGCGTCCACGCTGACAAACTGCCAGATGCTGTTATAGAGGTTGCATAACCAGAACACCGCCAGGCAGATCAGCACCCACCACCAGATGGTGCTCAGATATCCCTGCAGAAACTCCGGCGGAATATCCATGAAGTGGAAGTCGAACCGGGCCCACAGGGCCAGCAGATACGCCCCCAGGATCCCCAGAATATCCGCCAGCATGATGATGAACACCCGCGACAGCCATTTGCGGTCCATTTTTCCGATGTACAAGCCCACGCCGGTGCCCCCCTTCAAAGGCGGAATCCGTTCTTCTCCGCCCTTACTTTCTTACGTGCTAATATAGCATAAAAACCCGAAAAAATCAAGTCGAAAAAACGCTGTTTCGATAACGATAATCTTTGGTAACGTTTTCGGTATTTCGTTCGGCTTATGGCTGGTAGTTCTCGATTTTATGTCATGACAGATGACTTGTTGCCGTAAAATTGCCAAAAAATAGAGGCGGACAGCGTCGTCCGCCCCGATGAAACCAGTGTGAACGCGGCCCGCTGAGGGCAACGGGCCCCACTTGGCTCTCCCTCTGGGAGAGCTGTCACCGAAGGTGACTGAGAGGGCCTGTAGGGGCTTCCGATTTTCCCTCTCAGTCGGCTGCGCCGACAGCTCCCCCAAAGGGGGAGCCAGGGGTCAACGGGGGAACGGCGTTTCCGCCGTTCCCCGCCTGAATCTTATCCTCCCTGCAGCAGACTCCCAACCTCCAGCACCACCACGGCCACGGCCTCCCGGGCCCAATAGCCCGGACCCAGGGGCCACCAGCTGGCGCAGCCCAGGGACTCCGCCTCCAGGCCGCAGCGCCTGGCCCATACCGAGGCCCGCAGCTGGTGAAAATTATCCGATGCGATGGCCACCCGGGGGTTAAGCCCCTGCTGCCGGATGATCTCCGCCGTGAAGCGCAGATTCTCCTCCGTGGACCGGGACCGGTCCTCCAGCAGGATGCGGTCCGGGTCAATGCCCCGGGCCGCCAGGGTGTTGCGGATGCAGGCCGCCTCGGAGATGGGCTCGTTGTCGTTCTGCCCGCCGGAGGCCACGCACCGGCTTTCCGGATGGGCGGTCAGATAGTCATACGCCGCGTCGATGCGGTCCCGGAGCATCACCGTGGGCTCGCCGTTGGCGGACACCTGGCACCCCAGCACCACCACGGTGCAGTCCTCCTGCCCGGGCCGGTTCCCGGCCTGGACGGCCATCATCACCAGCACCGCCGCCAGCAGGGCCAGTCCCGCCCCCAGCAAGGCCCCGCCGGTGCACCGCAGCCACCGGGGAAGCCGCCGGAACCACCGGGGCCGCAGGAGCATAGCCGCCGCCAGGGCCAGCAGCGCCGCCGGATACACCATGCCGATGTGCAGGATACCCATGACCAGCGGGGCCATGAAATACGCCGCCAGAGCCAGGCACACAGCCGCCCCGGCGTAACGGACCGCCTTCATGTCAGTTCTCCGCGATGTGGTTGGCGATGCGCTGCATGATCAGGTCCAGGGCCACCAGGTTGTGGCCCCCCTCCAGCACCACGATGTCGGCATACTTCCGGGTGGGCTCCACGAACTGCTCGTGCATGGGCTTCACCGTGGTCAGATACTGGGTCACCACCGACTGCATGGAGCGCCCCCGCTCCTCCACGTCCCGCAGGGCCCGGCGGAGAATGCGCACGTCGGCGTCGGTCTCCACGAAGATCTTGATATCCAGCAGGTCCCGCAGCTCTTTATTCTGGAAGATCAGGATGCCCTCCACGATGATCACCTTGGCGGGCCTGATCTCCACGGTCTGGTCGGTGCGGTTGTGCAGCGCGTAGTCATACACGGGGCAGTAGATGGTCTGGCCCGCCTTCAGCTTTTTCAGGTCCTGGATCATCAGGTCCGTGTCGAAGGCGTCCGGGTGGTCGTAATTCTGCTTGCAGCGCTCCTCGAAGGAGCAGTCCTGCCGCTTATAGTAGTTGTCGTGGTGCACCACGGCGATATCGTCGCCGAACCGGGACACCAGGTGCTCCGTGAGGGTGGTTTTGCCGCTGCCGGTGCCCCCGGCGATGCCGATGAAGATGGTGTTCATATCTCTGCCTCCCGCATAAGCGTATATTCTGCATACATTATAAAAAACTTCCCGTCATATTGCAAGGGAACTTGTAAAAAAAGCATGAACTTCCAGGGATTTCAGTTGACGCGGCCCGGAAAAATGAGTATGATAATAGGGTATAATTTTCGCCCACTTTCGGCGTTTTCCAACGGAGGATATAGATCATGAAGCTCATCAAGTGCCCCAAATGCGGAGAAATGTACTCCGACAGCTATAGAACCTGCCCCTTCTGCCAGGAGGACGAGGCCCTGAAGGGCCGGGCCGCCGCGCCCCGCCGCAAGGTCACCCGCCGCCGCCGTGCTCCCAGCATTCTGGGCCCGGCCATGGTGCTGGTGGTGGTGCTGGCCGCGGTGCTGGTGGGCGTGTTGCTGTTCGGCGGCAAGGGCAATGCCGAAAAGCCCGATGATCCCGCCGTGGTGGAGCCGGATCCCGCCCCCGCAACGCCCCTGACCCTGGACCAGACCACCCTGAACCTGAACCAGGCGGAAACCGCCGCCCTCACCGTCACCGGCGCGGAGGACGTCCTCTGGACCAGCAGCGACACCAACGTGGCCACCGTGGACGACACCGGCCTGGTCACCGCCGGAATCCCCGGCACCGCCACCATCACCGTCACCACCGCCGACGGCTCCCAGTCCGCCGCCTGCACCGTCAACGTGGCCACTCCCCTGCCGGAGCCGCCTAAGGAGAAGCTGGGCCTGCGCTCTATCTATCAGGACAAGGGCGAGACCATCAACGAGTTCTCCGCCAAGGTCGGCTCCACCGTCCAGATGCGCGTGGACGGCACGGAGCAGACCGTCACCTGGACCATTGAGGACGCCAAGATCGCCACCGTGGACGCCAACGGCCTGGTCACAGCCGTTGCCAAGGGCAAGACCATCCTGAAGGCCACCGTAGGCGACCAGAGCGTCAGCTGCTTTGTCATCGTCAACTGAATCACCGTCTCTCCCCCCGCCCCGCAGAAGTAGTCTGCGGGGCGTTTTTCTGCATTTTACCGGGATTTTACAAAACACGCCTTTCCGGCTTTACATCCGGCCCGTATCCTATGAACTGTACCGAGGATATCCAAAATCCGTTGAATCGAAAGGAGATTCTGAAAAAATGAAAAGGTTTCTTTCCATGGCCCTGTGCATCGTCATGGCACTGGGCATCCTGGCCGGCTGCGGCCAGAAGGGCAATGACACCCCTAAGAACGACGATAACAGCACCGCTCTCTCCGGCACCGTGTCCACCAACGGCTCCACCTCCATGGACAAGGTCATCGGCGCGCTGAAGGAGCAGTTCACCGCCGACAACCCCAACGTCACCGTCACCTATGACCCCACCGGCTCCGGCGCCGGCATCGAGGCCGTGAAGAACGGCTCCGCCGATATCGGCCTGGCCTCCCGGGCCCTGAAGGACCAGGAGAAGTCCGCCGGTCTCCAGGAGACCACCGTGGCCCTGGACGGCATCGCCATCATCGTCAACGCCGGCAGCAAGGTTGCTGACCTGACCGTTCAGCAGATCGCCGACATCTTCACCGGCAAGATCACCGACTGGAGCGAGGTGGGCGGCGATCCCGGCGCCATCTCCTGCATCGGCCGTGAGTCCGGCAGCGGCACCCGCGACGGTTTCGAGTCCATCACCGACACCAAGGATGCCTGCAAGCTGGACCAGGAGCTGACCTCCACCGGCGGCGTCATTGAGGCCGTTGCCGGCAACCCCAACGCCATCGGCTACGCCTCCCTGTCCGCCGTGGAAGGCAAGTCCACTGTCAAGGCCCTGACCGTGAACGGTGTGGCCTGCACCGAAGCCGCCGTCCTGGATGGTAGCTACCAGATCCAGCGTCCCTTTGTGCTGGTGACCAAGGAAGGCGTTACTCTCTCCGCCGCCGCTCAGGCTTTCTTCGACTTCGCCACCTCCTCCTCCGCTTCCGACCTCATCAAGAACGCCGGCGCGGTGCCCGTGGCCAAGTAACCATCCCCGGGAAGCCTCCCCTGACCCGTTATCCCGGGCCAGGGGCCTTTCCCGTTCCGGACCAGAAAGGAACCGACTATGCATTCAAAGAATACAGGGGCCCATAAGGCCCTGGAAAATGTGATCCACCTGATCTTCCTGCTGTGCGGCATCGTAGCCGTGGGCTTCGTGCTGGTCATCAGCGTGTATCTGATCCTCTCGGGCCTGCCCGCCATCCGCCAGATCGGCCTGTTCAAATTTCTGTTCGGCAAGGTGTGGGACCCCGCCAACACCACCACCGGGGCCCAGTACGGCATTCTCCCCTTCATCCTCACCTCCATATACGGCACCGCCGGGGCCATGGTCATCGGCGTGCCCATCGGCCTGATGACGGCCATCTTCCTGGCAAAGCTTGCCCCGCCCAGGGCCGCCGCCGTGATCCGCACCGCCGTGCAGCTGCTGGCAGGCATCCCGTCGGTGGTATACGGCCTGGTGGGCATGATCGTGCTGGTGCCCCTGATCCGCACCACCTTCTCCTTAGGCTCCGGGGCCTGTCTGCTGGCGGCCATCCTGGTGCTGTCCATCATGGTGCTGCCCTCCATCATCAACGTGTCGGAGACGGCCCTGCGGGCGGTGCCCCGGGAGTATGAGGAGGCCAGCCTGGCCCTGGGGGCCACCGCCACGGAGACCTATTTCCGGGTCAGCCTCCACGCCGCCCGCAGCGGCGTGGCCACCGCCGTGGTGCTGGGCGTGGGCCGGGCCATCGGCGAGGCTATGGCCATCATCATGGTGGCCGGAAACGTGGCCAATATGCCGGGACTGTTCCGGTCCGTCCGGTTCCTGACCACCGGCATCATCTCCGGCATGTCCTACGCCCCGGTGGGCAGTCTGTATCAGCAGGCCCTGTTCTCCATCGGCCTGGTGCTATTTCTGTTCATTATGCTCATCAACGTATTTCTCAACGTATTCATCAAAAAGAGGAAGGAGGACTGACCCATGGAGCAAAAGCTGTCGCCCCGCCGCCGTCTGTATGACCGGGGTATGCGGGGTCTGGTGTGGCTGTGCGCGGGACTGACCTGCGCCCTGCTGCTGTTTCTCATCGGCTATATCTTCTATCGCGGGGTGCCGGGCATCACCTGGCCCCTGCTGACCAGCCAGACCAGCTATATCAAGGACACCGTGGGCGTCCTGCCCAACATTCTCAACACCCTGTATATCATCGTGGTGGCCATGGTCATCGTCCTGCCCCTGGGCGTGGGGGCCGCCATCTATCTGACGGAGTACGCCGCCAACCGCCGCCTGGTGGCCGTCATCGAGTTTGCCGCCGAGACCCTGACGGGCATCCCCTCCATCATCTTCGGCCTGGTGGGTATGCTGCTGTTTGTGCAGCGGCTGGGCCTGAAGGCGGGCATCCTGGCCGGCGGCCTGACGCTGGTGGTGATGATCCTGCCCACCATCGTCCGCACCACCCAGGAGAGCCTGAAAACCGTGCCCCAGGCCTATCGGGAGGGGGCCCTGGGCCTGGGGGCCGGGAAATGGCACATGATCCGCACCGTGGTGCTGCCCGGGGCCGTGGACGGCATCGTCACCGGCTGCATCCTGGCGGTGGGCCGCATTGTGGGCGAAAGCGCCGCCCTGCTGTATACGGCGGGCTTCGGCCTGGAGCTGGTGGGCTTTATCAAGTCCCTGCACACCTCCGCCGCCTCCCTGACCGTGGCCCTGTATGTCTACGCCACCGAGGGCGGCGAGACGGCCCTGGCCTTCTCCATCGCCGCCATTCTGATGGTGCTGACCCTGCTGATCAACCTGTCCGCCTCCCTGGTGGGGCGGAAGCTGCGAAAGAAATGAGGCAATTTATGGAACCGATTCTTGAGGCCAAGAGCCTGAATCTGTGGTACGGGCCCAACCACGCCCTCCACGATGTGTCCGTCGCCATCCCGGAGCGCCAGATCACCGCCTTTATCGGCCCCTCCGGCTGCGGCAAATCCACGTTCCTGCGGACTCTGAACCGCATGAACGACCTGATCCCCTCCGTGAAGATCCAGGGCGAGGTGGACTTCCACGGGAAGAACATCTATGACGCCAGGGTGGACCCCACCCTGCTGCGTAAGCGCATCGGCATGGTGTTCCAGAAGGCCAACCCCTTCCCCATGAACATTTATGACAACGTGGCCTACGGGCCCCGGACCCACGGCATCCGCAGCCACGCCAAGCTGGACGACATCGTGGAGCGCTCCCTGCGCTCCGCCGCCATCTGGGACGAGGTGAAGGACCGGCTGAAAAAAAGCGCCATGGGCCTCTCCGGCGGCCAGCAGCAGCGCCTGTGCATCGCCCGGGCCCTGGCCGTGGAGCCGGAGGTGCTGCTGATGGACGAGGCCACCAGCGCCCTGGACCCCATCTCCACCTCCAAAATCGAGGACCTGGCCCTGGAGCTGAAGGAGCACTACACCGTGGTCATGGTCACCCACAATATGCAGCAGGCGGCCCGCATCTCCGACAACACGGCCTTTTTCCTGCTGGGCGAGCTGGTGGAGTTCGGCAGAACGGAGCAGCTGTTCTCCGCCCCCGCCGACAAGCGCACCGAGGACTACATCACCGGGAGGTTCGGATAATGAGAAGACAGTTTGACCAGCAGCTGGCGCTACTGAACCGGGAGCTGATTGAAATGGGCGCCCTGTGCGAGGAGGTCATCGCCCTGGCCTCCAAGGCCCTGACGGAGGGAGACCCCGCCCTGGCCGCCCAGGTGGGCCCCCTGGACACGGAGATCGACCAGAAGGAGCGCACCATCGAGTCCCTGTGCCTGAAGCTGCTTTTGCAGCAGCAGCCGGTGGCCCGGGATCTGCGCCAGATCTCCGCCGCCCTGAAAATGATCACCGACATGGAGCGCATCGGCGACCAGGCCCAGGACATCGCCGAGATCGTCACCTTCCTGAAGGGCCGCACCGCCGAGCATGACGACATTCTCTGCCAGATGGCCCGGGCCACCATCTCTATGGTGACAGAAAGTGTTGACGCATACGTAAAACATGATACAATAAAGGCAGAGGCCGTTCTGGCCGCCGACGACACCGTGGACGCCTATTTCCGCCAGGTGAAGCAGGCCCTGATCTCCCGCATCGCCGCCGACCCCGCGGACGGGGAGTATGCCCTGGACCTGCTGATGATCGCCAAGTATTTCGAGCGCATCGGCGACCACGCCACCAACATCGCCGAGTGGGTGATTTTTTCCATCACCGGCCAGCACAAGGAGGGATAACCCATGATCTGGTGCGTAGAGGACGACGCCAGTATCCTTGATATTGAGGTATACACCCTTCAGTCCACCGGGTTCCAGGCCCAGGGCTTCGCCGACGGCGGGGCCTTCTGGTCCGCGCTGGAGTCGGCCTGGGAGCTGCCGGAGCTGGTGGTGCTGGATGTGATGCTGCCCGGTGTGGACGGTGTGGAGCTGCTGCGCCGTATGCGGGCCGCCCCTGCCACCCGTTCCATCCCCGTTGTCATGGCCACCGCCAAGGGCGCGGAATATGACAAGATCCAGGCCCTGGACCTGGGCGCGGACTACTATCTCACCAAGCCCTTCGGGGTCATGGAGCTGGTGTCATGCGTCAAGGCCGTGCTGCGCCGGTGCGCCCGGCCCAGCCACGTGCTGCACCTGTCCGGCCTGACCCTGGACCAGGACGCCCACACCGTCTCCTGCGACGGGCAGCGGGTGCCCCTGACCTATAAGGAATACGAGCTGCTGCGGCTGCTTTTGTCCCACCCCGGCATGGCCTTTACCCGGGACCAGCTGATGGCCCAGGTATGGGGCACCGATTACTGCGGCGAGACCCGCACCGTGGATATGCACATCCGCACGCTGCGCCAGAAGCTGGGCCCCTACGGCAGTCTCATCCAGACCGTCCGCAACGTGGGCTACCGGCTGGAGGAACAAGAATGACCAAGAAAATTTTCCGCTCGTTTATGGTGTCCGCTGCCGCCGTGCTTTTAGCGGCGGTGGCCATCGTCATGACCTGCCTGTACAGCTATTTTGCCTCCGTGCAGGAAAACCAATTGCAGGATCAGCTGCAGCTGGCAGCCGCCGCCGTGGAGACGGAGGGTACGGATTACCTGAATAAGCTGAATAAGCTGAAGGCGGACCGCTACCGCCTGACCTGGATCGCCGCCGACGGGGCGGTGCTGTGCGACACCAAGCGGGACGCCGAAAGCCTGGAAAACCACGGCGACCGCACCGAGGTGCGGGAGGCCCTGCGCACCGGCTCCGGCCACTCCACCCGCTATTCCAGCACCCTGCTGGAAAAAACCAGCTACTATGCCCGCCGGATGCCGGACGGCACGGTGCTGCGCATTTCCATCAGCCGGGCCACCGTGGGGATGCTGCTGCTGGGGATGCTGCCGGCCATTCTGCTGACGGCGGCGGTGGCCCTGATCCTGTCGGGCCTGCTGGCGGGCCGCCTGTCCCGCCGCATCACCGCGCCCCTGAACGCCCTGGACCTGGAGCACCCCCTGGAAAACGACACCTATGAGGAGCTGTCCCCCCTGCTGTGCCGCATCAAC
>UMCH01046118.1_pt1 | contig 10289 bp, 10 predicted proteins | sample 1964201 | NCBI WGS metagenome assembly UMCH01 (sample SAMEA4835965, study PRJEB28245) | human gut metagenome | biome: gut microbiome; material: fecal sample | place: Denmark | collected 2008 | reverse complement strand
GGTCCTGTTTTTCTTGGTTCGAGTCCGAGTAGCCCAACAAAAAAGGTGTTCTGAGTAATCGGGACACCTTTTTTGTTTCTTCTTTTTATTTTCTCTTTCAAATAGAAATATTCTTTCTTGCCTTCTTATAATCAGTTGTTTATGGTTTGTTTGATGCTGTTGTTAACTTCTTAATGGATGTTAACTTTTGTCGTTTCAAAAACAAAATATTCGATATCATGGTTATTAAGTCATCGAGATTGATAAAATAATTAGGTATTAAAGTTTTTGAATGAAAAAAATGAAAAAGGTAAGTTTTTTAGTAGCAGCGTTAGCTGTATCTGCTCTTTCTGTGAATGCACAAAAAGCGTATGAAGGAACTCGTTTCTTGGATAATTGGTATGTGGGTGTGAAAGGTGGAGTGACTACTCCTACAGCTCATTCTGCATTTTGGCCTAATATGCGTGCGGAAACTGGCATTGAATTAGGAAAACAGATTACTCCGGTGTTAGGTGTTTCTTTCGAAGGATTGACAGGTATCAATACATCTTTTAGTAAAACAGCTTTTGACGACTTGAATTTAGGTGTATTGGGTAAGATTAACTTAAATAATCTCTTTGGAGGATATAAAGGTGAACCCAGATTGTTTGAAGTGGAAGGTATCGCTGGATTTGGTTGGGGACATGATTTTGTGAACTCAAGTATGGGCGCTGACCGTTCTTATATGGTAAGCCGTTTTGGTGCCAGCTTCAACTTTAACCTTGGTGAGAAAAAAGCATGGGCTGTAAATGTACGTCCGGCTATTGTTTACAGAATGGATGGCGATCGTGCACAACAACTGAATGTAAACAAGTCGAAGATTGAAATTTTGGCTGGAGTAACTTATCGTTTCGCAAGCAGCAACGGAAAGCATTATATGACTATTCAGAAGCCATACAACCAGGCTGAGGTGAACTCTCTGAATGAGGCGATTAATGCCTTGCGTGCAGAAAATGCCCGTAAAGATGAAGCTTTAGGAGCAAAGGATGCAGAAAATGCACGTTTGGAAAAAGAACTGACAGATTTGCGTAATGCACCTAAGCAGGTAGAAACTATTATTCAGAATACACATTCTAAGTCATTGGAATCAGTTGTTACGTTCCGTCAGGGAAAGACCACAATCAGTACTGATCAGATACCTAATGTAGAGCGTATTGCAACTTATATGAAGAATAATCCGAAGAGTACGGTATCTATCAAGGGATACGCTTCTCCGGAAGGTAGTGCCGAAGTAAATGCACGTGTAGCTAAGCAGCGTGCGGAAGCTGTAAAGAATATGTTGATAAGTAAGTATAAAATTAGTGCTTCACGTATCACAGCTGAAGGTCAGGGTGTAGGAGCTATGTTCTCAGAACCGGACTGGAACCGTGTAAGTATTGCTACTTTGAGTGAATCAGAATAATTCTTTTTTTATTGAAATAATGTAGTCTGAAGGCTGTTGCAGGTAAATACTGTAGCAGCCTTTTTTATGTCTCTTTGTTTTCATGTATGTTTTTACATTTCTTGTACAGATAAAGACTGGGAAAAGTAACTGAAAATCCTTATCTTTGCGAGGAATTTGTAAACTCATGGGAGAACGTACACGATACAATGATTTTGCCCGGTTTTTGGCCCTTCATTTTCCTTTTAAGGTGCAAAAAATCTCATTGAATGTGGGATTTACTTGCCCGAACAGAGATGGCGTAAAAGGATATGGAGGATGTACCTATTGCAATAACCAGACCTTTAATCCGGCATATTGTCGGACAGACAAGTCTGTTACGCAGCAGTTGGAGGAAGGAAAAGAGTTTTTTGCCAGAAAATATCCGGAAATGAAGTTTTTGGCATATTTTCAAGCCTATACGAATACCTATGCAGAGCTGGACAAGCTGCGTCGGATGTATGAAGAGGCATTGCGGGTAGAAGGAGTTGTCGGACTTGTTATCGGTACGCGTCCCGATTGCATGCCCGAAGAATTGCTGGATTATCTGGAAGAGTTGAATAAGCGAACCTTTCTTTTAGTGGAATATGGTATTGAAAGTACGGATAATCATACTTTGCAGCGAATAAACCGGGGACATACTTTTGAATGTACGGTAGATGCCGTAAAACGTACAGCAGAAAGAGGGATACGTGTGGGAGGTCATGTGATTTTAGGACTTCCGGGAGAAAATCATGAAGCTATCATCCGTCAGGCACGACAGGTGTCTGAACTTCCTTTGACAACGCTGAAAATGCATCAGTTGCAGCTGGTGCGTGGTACACGGATGGCACATGAATATGAGTTGTGTCCTGAAGATTTTCATTTGTACGAGGTAGATGAATACATTGATCTTGTGATAGATTATCTCGAGCGTGTACGTCCGGATCTTGTGCTGGAACGTTTCGTTTCGCAGTCTCCCAAGGAATTGCTGATAGCTCCAGACTGGGGCATTAAAAATTACGAATTTGCCGTTCGTATGCAGCGTCGCCTTCAGGAAAGAGATACCTGGCAGGGAAAATTCTATGAAGAAGTAAAAAAGGAAACAATATAATATCAAATTTTTAAATTAGTTAGGATTCAATGGAAATTAAAGGTAAAGTTCATTATGTCGGTGTGAACGACCGTACAAAAGCTTTGTTTGAAAATTTGTGGCCACTTCCTTATGGCGTGTCTTATAACTCTTACCTGATTGCCGATGACGATATGGCCGCATTGGTCGATACGGTAGATGTGGCTTTCTTTGAAGTATATATTAAAAAGATACGCAGTGTTATCGGAGACCGTAAAATCAATTATTTGATTATAAATCACATGGAGCCTGACCATTCTGGTTCAATTGCTCTGATTAAGAAATACTATCCTGAAATCGTATTGGTAGGTAACAAGAAGACTTTCGAAATGGTAGAAGGATATTATGGAGTAACAGGTGAACGTTATGTGGTAGGTGATGGAGATTTCCTGAAACTGGGACATCATAGCCTTCGCTTCTATCTGGTGCCCATGGTACACTGGCCGGAAACAATGGTAACTTTTGATGAAACAGAAGGTATCCTGTTCTCTGGAGATGCTTTCGGCTGTTTCGGAGCATTGAACGGAGGATGCATCGACCGTAACATCAATACTGATATTTATTGGAATGAAATGCGCCGCTACTATGCTAATATCGTAGGTAAGTTCGGTAATCCGGTACAGAAAGCTTTACAGAAATGTGGAGGACTGCCTATCAAGACAATCTGTCCGACTCATGGACCGGTATGGGAAGAATGTATTCCGCAAGTGGTAGATATGTATGACAAACTGAGCCGCTATGAAGGTGAAGAAGGTGTAGTGATTGTGTATGGAACCATGTATGGTAATACAGAAGAACTGGCTGAGGCTATTGCAGAAGAACTGAGTGCACAGGGCATTAAGAATATCATTCTGCACAATGTTTCTCATACGCATCATTCTTATATCCTGGCCGACATCTTTAAGTATAAAGCTTTGATAGCAGGCTGTACTACTTATAACATGCATTTGTATCCTGAAATGGAATCTCTGTTGAGCAAGGTAGCCGCTCGTGAAATGAAGAACCGTCTGTTCGGTTACTTCGGTTCGTTCACTTGGGCCAGCGCAGCAGTGAAGAAATTGGGTGAGTTTACTGAAAAACTGAAATTTGAAGTAGTAGGTAACCCGGTAGAAATGAAGCAGAGCATGAAGGCCGACAATTATGCACAGGCTAAGGAATTGGCTAAGGCAATGGCCGACCGTTTGAAAGCAGACCGTAAATAAGTCATCTTTTTGATAGATATAAAAAACTTCCACTAAAGGATTTTCCCTTGGTGGAAGTTTTTTTATGGAGTGATATCTGCTTATCAGTCTTTTGCCTGGTGTACGGTCAGTTGCGGGAACGGGAATCCGATACCTTCTTTGTTGAATGTGTCGTATACGATTTTATTCATGTCAAAATACACATCCCAGTAGTTTTCGGTCTTGGTCCACACACGTACCTTAATATCTACACTGCTGGCAGACAAAGCTCCCAGTCCGATAAATGGAGCTGGAGTCGTGAGGATTCGTTCATCGGCCGCAATGATTCGCTCCAGTACAGCTTTTACTTTTTCATAATCTTCTCCGTATTCCACTCCGAATACCCATTCAGCGCGGCGCATGTCTTGTTTGCTGTAATTGGTGATGGCATTGCTGCTCAGAGCACCGTTAGGTACGTAAATAATTCGATTGTCTACCGTAGCCAGAATGGTGTGGAAAATCTGGATTTCTTTTACGGTTCCGCTGGCACCTTGTCCGTCGATGTAGTCTCCTACCTTGAAGGGCTTGAATACTAAGATGATTAATCCTCCGGCGAAGTTAGACAGGTTTCCGGACAATGCCATACCGATTGCCACACCGGCAGAAGCTAAGATTGCGGCAAAGCTGGTGGTTTCCACTCCTAATTTACTGATGATGGCAAATGCTAAAATCAGGTTCAGAAGTATGTTGAGCAGACTTTTCAAGAACGTCTGTACACTGATTTCCAGTTTCCGTTTTTCTAAGATTTTGCTGACCAGTCGGCTGATTTGCTTGATGATGAACCGTCCTATAATGTAGATGATGATGGCGGCCAGAATGTCTTTTCCTACTTCGATTCCCCAGTTGAGCAGCCTGTCCAGAATCTGTTCTACGTTAATTCTTGAAGCAGCGTTGCTTGCTTGTGCTGTAGCTTGTAATAATGTAAGTAACATGATGTAATGTGGGTTAATTTTTTATGGTTAATTATTCATTTAATATCCCCTTGCCTTGTCGGACAATTTCAGGTACATCATCACAACAATTTATGACGGTAGAAGGTTCAATTCCTCCCGTACCTCCGTCAATAATAAGATCCACTTTTTCCCCGAATTTTTCGTCAATCAGTTCCGGTTCGGTGATGTATTCAATATCTTCTCCTTCCTCTAATGGCAGAGTGGTAGTCAGAATCGGGGCATCGAGCATGCGGCAGATTTCACGGATGATGGTATTGTCGGGCACACGGATACCCACTTCCTTCCGGTTGCGGAAAATCTTGGGCAGGCGGCTGTCTGCATTCAGAATAAAAGTGAAAGGGCCGGGCAGGTTGTGCTTCATCAGTTTGAAGGTGGCATTGCTCACCCGGGCATATTCGCTGATGTTACTCAGGTCGTAGCAGATAATGGACAGGTTATTCTTGCGAGGGTCGATATTTTTCAACTTGCAGATGCGTTCGATAGGCCGTTCTTTCAGTGCATGACAGCCCAGTGCATACACCGTGTCGGTAGGATAGATAATAATCCCCCCGTCGTTCAGTATGTCTACCACGCGCTGCAGATCTTCCGGCCGGTTGTTTTTAGAATATAATTTCAGTAACATTGTGTGATTTGCGAAGATAAGACCTCGCATAGCCGCAAAAATAAGAAATTTATTTCTTTTTCTTTCGTAGTTCTTCTGCAATTCGATAGTGAATGGCAGCTTCTATTTCCTTTCCGTTCTTTTCGAGTGCTTCTGCAAAATATTCATGAGCACCGGCATGCTGCGGCTTCAGGCTGGTAGCCTTGTCCAAATCGGAGAGCGCTTCTTCCGTTTTTCCGGTCAGCAGACGAAGTTTTCCTCGGTTGTATACTGCCTTGAAGTCCTGTGGCCGTAGTTGTACGGCACGATTCAGGCATTCTTCAGCTTCTTCCATTCGGTTTTCATCGAAGAATGTCACTCCTTTTCGTACCCAGGCATCCACATACTCCGGATACAGCTCCAGAGCCTTGTCATAGTTGGCCTGTGCCGCCCTCGGGTCGTGTGCCTTAGTGATGCATTCGTTTCCCATCAGGTAATATTCCCGGGCGTATTTCTGTAAATTCTGGCGTTGTTGTTGCATTAGCTCCTTCAGCAATCGGTTTTCTTCCTTTAACCGGTTGATGATGCCTAATTTCCTGCGGATAAAACGCTGTATCAACGGTTTTTCAATGTCATAGCGGCTGTGAATGGCCTTAAAGAAAGCTTCTAAGAATTCGGCGAAATTGCCTTTGTCGAAAGCTTTTACAGAGGCTACGTATTGAATGTCTGCCTGTGCCTGTTTCATGGCCCTTTCAAATGTCTGGTTGTCATTGAAGCGCTGCGCAAAGCTGACAATTTCCGGTCGGACAAACACATCTGCGTGCGAAATCCGCCGCTTCAACTGGATGCCGTCCAATGAGGTGCAGCGGCTCAGGGCTACATAAGCCTGTCCTCCTGCAAAAACTCCTCCCGTAAAGTCGATAACTACCCGGTTGAAAGTCAGCCCCTGACTCTTGTGTACGGTGATGGCCCAGGCCAGCCGGATGGGGTATTGTGTAAATGTGCCTAATTCCTCTTCTTCTATTTTCTTTTCCGTCTCGTTATATCGGTAGCGGATGTTGCTCCAGCTTTCCTTGTGTACATCGAACTCACTCCCGTCTTCCGTTATTACATAGATGGTACCGTCTTCCGAAAGACCTGAAACCGTACCGATGGTACCGTTCACCCAGCGTTTTTCCTGGTCGTTCTTGATGAAAATCACCTGTGCTCCCGGTTTGATGACCAGTTCCATCAGGGTAGGAAGGCTGCTTTCCGGAAATTCCCCATGTATTTCTCCTTTTAATGTGACCGGTTCGCCTGGCAGTTCGTTGAGTTTCTTTTCGTTGATATAATCTACATTGTCCCTCCGGGTGGCCAGCGTGATGTACAAATCATTCTCTTCCGGGCAAGGAGGTGTCGGAGTATAACGGGTGTTCAATAGTTGTAAATCCGCATTTCCGGCAGTATTGGTCCGGATATGGTCGAGCACGCTGACGAATACCTGGTCTGTTTGCCGATATACTTTGGTGAGTTCGATGGATACTAGTTCCATCTCCTGGAACACTTTAGCTGAGAAGAAATACGGATTCGGATAAAAACGGTTCAGAATCTCCCGTTCGTCACTTTTTACTACCGGCTCCAGTTGGAATACGTCGCCCACTAACAGCAGCTGTTTTCCACCGAACGGTTCACGTAAGTTATGAGAGTACGTGCGAAGCACCTTGTCGATAAAGTCGATGATGTCGGCCCGCACCATGGAAATTTCATCGATGATGATGAGCTCGATGTTCTGAATGAGTTTCCGGTGGTCGGAAGAATACTTCAGAAAATCTTTCAGTTTCCGCCCCTGAAACTTCGGATCATCGGGCAGGAGCGGATGAAACGGAAGCTTGAAAAAACTGTGCAGGGTACTGCCACCCGCATTGATAGCCGCAATACCCGTAGGAGCCAGTACCACATATTTCTTTTTGGTATGCTGGCAGACGTATTTCAGAAATGTAGACTTACCCGTTCCCGCTTTTCCGGTCAGAAAGACCGATTGGCGGGTGTATTGGATGAGTTTCAGTGCATTCTGAAATTCGGGATTGTCGGTATCTATCAGGCTAGGAGTCATCTGTCATTGTGTTTAGAGATTCATGCAAAGATACGGACAAATGGGAAATAAAAAACAAGCTGTGTCATATTATAGAAGTAGGATTATCAATTATATTCTATTTTAAATATATAGCTTTATTTCAGATGAGTATAGAATAAGACAGAGCCTAACAACCGATAAACTGTAAGTTTGACACAGTTGTATTTGGGATATTCAGTAAATATCCCCCAAATATGTAATGGCATATGAAGATGATAGAACATTATCATTCCATATGCCATTTATAATGTAACTTTTTTGTATTTTCTCTCTTTATTCTAACGATTAAGACATAATTTTTCTGAAGAAGTTTGATAGACAGTTTCGGAGTGAAATATGAGAGTTCCACCGAAAATCTGCTGCACGCCATATCGACACTGACAGAAGATTCATACGCAATCAGGAAGATAAGGATACTTACGGAAAAAAGAGAAAGGAGCAGAAGCCAAGCCAGGCAGCTTCGCAATGAGAAATGCGTAGAGCTGTACAAAGCGGGCGTTCCGACAGATGAGATAAAAAAGCAGGTTGGTTTCAGAAGCAAAAGCTCAGTATTCAGGATTCTCAGAGCCAGTGGGGTGAAGACAGACAGGAGAAGGGATAGTGAGGAATGAAAGAGTATAAAGAAAAAAACTTAAAGGTCTGAAACAAACAAATAATTGTATTTTTATCATGCCATCATAAAAAAAGCTTGAAGAAAAACGAATAAAATTATTTGAGGAGTAATGAAAAGTAAAACATATCAGAAATCGATATGTATGAAGTATTTTGAACCAACAGAAAAGGCAGATTAATAAAAGAAAGAAGTATGAAAGAGATAACCCTATTAAAATCAAGATATAAAAGGAACGGATATCTGATATTCAGAAAGAGCGACAACCTGAGAAAAATATGCAAGGCTATACCAGAAGACCTGTGTGGAGTGTATATCTACACCATAAAGGAAAATGGCAAGAAGCGCATAATATACATCGGCTGTTCAGGTAAGATAGAAAACGGTATGCCCGTATGCAGACAAAAAGGCGGACTAAGAAGAAGGATATGCGGCAAACAGGGAAACGTGTCAAGAGACACCTTCTATAAGAAAGTAATGGAAAAGAAAGGAGTTTCAGAAATAAAGATTTACTGGTTCGATACAGAAACGGACAATCCGGAGTTTATAGAATATGATTTAATTCTGAACTATATTATCAGAGAGAAGGAATTTCCGGAGTTCAACAACAAATTGGAACGAAAAGAAAACAAAGCTATCAAAGATTTTGATTCTTTGACAAAATCAAAATAACACCCAAAGAAAAAGCATATAAAGGTGACAAACCTATCACCCCTATATGCTCAAAGAGTATCTATAAATGAAATTGATGTTGTTCTTACATACGGCTCTTCTGGCTATCGCCGGCTCCTGTTCCTTTATACTTGCTCTTGGCAGTATTGAATTTATAGCGGACTGTTACCGCAAAATTTTATCTGCATCTGATAATTTTTGAATAGATATTATTGCATCAATCCACCCTCAATAAAAAAAACGACTTCATTCAATCGTTGTTTGTTGTTTTCTTCGTCTTTAAAAACAGCTGGTATGTTTAACACTTTATCCTGGATCAGATTATCCATTAAATACCACATAACTTCATGATACAAAATCACCATTGCTGTATTTTCATCATTTATATCATATTGAGTTGCGATATTGCCACAGTTGTCTTTAAGTTCTGACGAAATGGAATTAACAAGTTTATCAATAATTTGATGAAAACTATCTTGCTGTTTTTTTATGATAGGAAACAGAATGTCTCCGCTTTGGTTTGTCAAGCCGTATGGAATGAGTTTAGAGATAAGTTGCGGATTGTTTATTTTACCATATTGGGATATTTCATCAGCACTATCATCCATCGTTTTACTGCTTGGCGAAACCTCACTGTTGAGATAGGTTAATATCAAATTCATATCACCGAAACCATTTGTACCGAATTTAAGGTCTTTGCGTGGCTCATATAAAACCCAATAACAACCGCTCCAACCAGCATGGTTGTTTATATCATCAAATAAAACAAGCTTTGTCCACATCCTACCGTCCAAAAGATATGAAAAGACCAATGAAAGTGCATTGTTTTCAAATCCCATTTCCTTGATTGTATGTACAAGAGAGACAAAATCATTCTTAGTTTTTGAATACATAGATGCCGCAATTTCCTTACTGACATTTCTTAAAGATGTAGTCTGTTCTTTATCGAGAATAGGAATTGTGCATTTCCATTTTCCTTTTGTTTTATTAATCAGCCCTCCTACTTCCAACAATAATAATTGGCTATCAGAACATTTTATCCCCATACCAAGAAGTTCACTTTGGGTATGTGGAGTACGTAAATTATACATTATTTCCCAATTATTATCAGTAAGAACATAATCTTCAGGTTGATGTCCACTAACAGCAACGAATTGGGTAGCTTCCCACTCTTTATAAGGGCGAACATCAGTTTGAGCTTTAATAGTCGAAAAAGCACATGATATAAATAAGGAAATAAAAATAGAAAATATTAATTTATTAGTCATAAGAATATTAATTTATTATTTAAGTTGTTCTCGTCAATCAATTTTCCGCTTACGGTCTGTGCGGATAAACTGACAGGTAGTATGATTCCTGTCAGCACAAACAAAAATACTTTAATAAATTTCATTGTATATTACTCTTATTGTTTACGATTATCTATTCCGACCACAAAGTTAGTATATACAAATTAAAAGTGTATAAAAAGTATATCTACATTTTAATCAGAATAAAAATCCATGTATTATATTAATATACAATGGTTTATCATACGTTTTACACCAAACCCCAAATCTACATTTTCATTTTTCAGAACTCTGCCACCCATC
>UMCH01077423.1_pt1 | contig 10312 bp, 10 predicted proteins | sample 1964201 | NCBI WGS metagenome assembly UMCH01 (sample SAMEA4835965, study PRJEB28245) | human gut metagenome | biome: gut microbiome; material: fecal sample | place: Denmark | collected 2008 | reverse complement strand
GAACAGCTGGCGGACCGCCCCGCCGTCACCCATGAGGACCGGCTGACCCTGGCGGCGCTGCTGGAGGACCTGAACCCGGAGGAGCAGCAGATCGTCACGCTCCACGCCCTGACCGGCCTCAAGCACCGGGAGATCGCAGCGCTTTTGGAGCTGCCCCTGGCCACGGTGTTATCCAAATACGCCCGGGCACTGAAAAAATTACAGCACGCATGGAAGGAGGCGACCTGACAATGGAGGAACAGCAGATGGAACAGCGGATCCGCACCGCTATGGAACACGCGGCACCGGACTGCCTGGATCAGGTCCTGGCCTCCTGTGCCGGAACGGAGCGAAAGGCCGTCGTTCCCTTCCCCGCCAAGCGGCCCAAACGGCGCTGGGCCTCCCTGGCCGTGGCCGCAGCGCTGGCAGTCATGTGCTGCGGAGCCGGCGTGCTGCGCTGGATGGGACTCAACACGGTGGACTCCATCGTGACGCTGGACGTGAACCCCAGCCTGGCCATGGAGGTCAGCGCCCGGGAAAAGGTCTTGGATGTGACCGCCCTCAACGACGACGCGGTGACCATTCTGGACGGTATGGACCTGCGGGGCACGGACCTGGACGTGGCGGTCAACGCCATCATCGGCTCCATGCTGCGCACCGGATACCTCAGCGACGTGCAAAACGCCATTCTGGTGTCCGTGGAAAACCAGGACGCCGCCCGTTCGGCCCAGCTCCAGCAGGAGATCACCGACGCCATCTCCGCCGTATTTTCCGACGACGCCCTGGAGCCGGCCGTGCTGTCCCAGAGCGTGACCGGTGACGAGGCCCTGGCCGCCCTGGCGAAGCAGTACGGCATCTCCCTGGGAAAGGCCGCCCTCATCCAGGAGGTCACCGCCCAGGACCCCACCTTGAAGCTTTCCGACCTGGCGCCGCTGTCTGTCAATGAGATCGCGCTCATTGCCCAGTCCCGCCAGCTCCAGTCCCAGTCCGTGACCCAGACCGGTGCCGCCAGCGACAAGTCCTGCATCGGGCAGGACGCGGCTTTGTCCATTGCTTTGACCCACGCTGGCCTCACCTCCGACCAGATCTACGAGCTGGAGGTGGAGCTGGACAGTGAGGACGGCACCATGGTCTACGAAATCGAATTTGAAGCCGCCGGCGAGGAGTACGAATACGACATCAACGCCCACTCGGGCCAGGTGGTCAAGTACAAGGTGCCCCGCCCCAAGGCCCAGTCTTCCGGTCAGGGCAGCGCTCAGAGCACCGCTTCCTCCGCGCAGGGCAGCGGGCAAAGCGCCTCTTCCGGTTCTCAAAGCAGCGGCACCGGGCAAACCACCTCCTCCGGCTCTCAAAGCAGCAATGCCGGGCAGGGCGGCAGCGACATTGGTCGGGATGCGGCCCTCTCCGCCGCGCTCCGCCACGCCGGCGTCTCCTCCTCCCAGATCATCAGGCAGGAGGTCTCCCGGGACCGGGACGACGGCATTTTGATCTATGAGATCGAATTTGAGACCGCCCAGTGCAAATATGAATATGAGATCCTGGCCGCCGACGGTACCGTCCTCAAGTCCGAGCAGGACTGGGAGGACGACGATCATGATGATGACGATGATGACGATGACGACCATGACGACCACGACGACGATGACGACTGAACCAAAAAAGGAAGGACGGGCAACGGCCCGTCCTTCCTTTTTTCATGATTCCGTCTCTTCTCCGGCGGGAAGCTGGTTTTCCTCCCTGGCCTGGGCCAGATAGTCCGTCTCCTCCGTCTTTTTACTGGGCACGAAGCTCTGGGCCGGGGTACGCTTTTCCCCCTTGCTGCGGGCATAGAAAAAGCCCGTTACGGAGAATACCACCGCACCGATGAAGTTCACGAACAGATCCTTCATAGTGTCGATGATGCCGATGTCCAGATAGCCGCCCAGTCCCAGACTCTCCCCGTTGATGACCACGTCCTGGATATCCGGGATAGTCACCACCTTGTTGGTGCGGGTGGTGTCCAGCGCCACGGTATGGATGGCGTGGATGATGGTGTCCTTCTGCATATCCGTTCCCAAGAAGTAGTCCATGCCAAACTCAAAGAACTCCCACAAAACGCCGATGGTCATGGAAAAGCAGAAGGCCACCAGCGCCAGGAAAAGCGGCGAGAGGTCGAAGGTCAGCCGCTCATCGTCGTTGAGCAGCAGCACCATGGAAAAGCCCACCGCCGCCGCCAAAAAGCCGTTGAGCGTATGGAGCATGGTGTCCCAATTGTTGATCTTTACATAGAAGGCGTTCACCTCGCCCAGGATCTCCGCGGCGAAAATGAAGCACAGCACCGTGATCTCCAGCGCCGGCGGCAGCTCGATGCGCAGCTTGACCTGGATCCAACTGGGCACATACAAAAGCAGGATGGTCAAAATGCAGAAGAACATACTCTCATAGTTGCGCATGACCGCCTGGCGCACCAGCACCACCAGCACCAGAAAACGCAGGGTGTAAAACACGAAAAACGAACTCTTGTGCTCCCGCAGCTCCTTGTTCATGGCCTGGCGGAAGCTGCGCTTTTCCCGCTGCTTTTTCAGCTTCTTCTCCCGTCTCGTCAGTTTCTTCAAGTTCTCCCTTCCTCCTTTGGATCAAACTGTTCAAAAATCACCAGTGCCCCCTCTGCCTCCGCCATCCGCAGATCCCGGGCAGAGCGGATGGTCCAGTAGGCCGAACGGACCCCCATCCGCCGGCACAGCCGCAGCGCCAGGCCCTTGCGGTCTTCCAGCCGGCAGGCCACAAAGTCCGGACGGACGGCGGCATTGCACAAAAGATTCGTCAGCACCAGACGCAAAAAGGGGTTCAGCCCCTCCGGGTGCTTCCAGAAATTCTGCGTAAGCTGTCCCCGCAGCAGCTCCGGCCGGTTTTTCCGCAGCCACAGCAGCACCCGCGGGTCAAAGCTCTCCAGGCAGTAGTCTATGCGGAATTTGTCCAGACACGTCACGGTCGCCTTCGTCAGCGCCGCGTAGTTTCCGCCGGCTGTTTTCAGCTCCACGATCAGCGGCGCGCGGTTTTCAAAGATCTCCAGCACCTGCTCCAAAAAGGGGATGCGCTCCTCTGTGCCGCACAGCCGGTAGCATGCCAGCTCTCCGGCTGTCAGCTCCTCCACCACGCCGTTTTTCCCGCATACCCGCAAAAGCTCTCCGTCATGCACCACCGCCAGGCGGCCGTCCGCCGTCAGGTGCACATCCAGCTCCGCGCCGTACCCCGCCTCCGCCGCCCGGCGAAAGGCGGCCAGGGAATTTTCCGGCGCGTCAGGCAGGGTATGCAGGCCCCGGTGGGCATAGCGCACGCCGGTCAGCCGCTCCCAGCCGGGGCCATGGTTCCGGCCATGCAGCAAAAACCACACCAGCACGCCCAGCGGCACCAGCACGCCGATCACCCGGGGCAGCAGGAATCCGCCCAAAAAGGGCAGCGCCACCACCCCCGCCACCGATATCCCGGCCAGCACCAGCGCCAAGACGGCGCTCAGCAGCAGGCGCGTCATGACCGCGCCTCCCGGATGCGCCGCAAAAGCTCCGCCATGTCCCGGCAGATCAGCGTAGGCGGCGTGGCACTGACGGCGGCATCCTGCGCCGTGGCCTCGCCGGTGAGCACCAGCACCGTGTCCACCCCGGCGTTGCGGCCGCAGGCAATGTCCGTATACAGCCGGTCGCCCACCATGAGCGTCTCCTCCACCGTGCAGCCTGTCTGCTCCAGGGCAAGGCGGATCATGGTGGGATCGGGCTTGCCGATATACACCGGCTCACGGCCCACGGCGCTGATGATCAGCCGGCAGATGGCGCCGCAGTCCGGCATGAAGCTGTAGAGGGTGGGGCAGGCCAGGTCCGGGTTGGTGGCCAGAAAATCCGCGCCCCGGAACAAAAGGCGGCAGGCGTCCTCCACCTTTTGATAGCGAAGCTCCGTGTCAAAGCCCACCAGCACTGCCGCAACGTCTTCGTCCGGCGTTTGCCGCACGTCGATGCCCGCCTGGCGCAGCTGGCCGCAGAAGGATTCCGTGCCCACCACATAATAGGCCTCGCCGGCCTTTCGCCGGGTGCGCAGATAGTAGATGGCAGCCTCCACGGCGGTGAGAAATTCCTCCCGCCGGGCCGGAACGCCCAGGCGGTGCATTTTCTCCAGCCCCGCCTCCACGCCCCGGGAGGAGTTGTTGGTCAGATACCGCACATAAGCGCCGCTCTCCGCCGCCCAGCGGAAAAACGCTGCCGCGCCCGGCAGCAGCGTCTCCTCCAGGTATACCGTACCATCCAGATCCAGCAAAAACAGCCGTTTTTTCCCCAGTTCCATGGTGCGCCCTCCGTCTTGCATCAGTATCACTCACCATATCATAAAACCGCCCCGCTTGCAAGCGGGGCGGTTTTCCACACATATCGAAATCGGCAGCCGGCAAGGCAGTCAGCACGCGCCTCCCTTGCGGCTCAGGCGGATGCACTCCAGCGTGTAGGTCACCTGCATCACGCCCAGGATCACCAGTACCAGCACCATGGGCAAAAGCCCCGTGTCAAAGACCCGGTCCAGGAAAAACAGCGCCAGCCACAGCCCGAAGCACACATAGGTAGCTGCCACGAACGCCTTGTGGGCCGCCTGGCCCATCTGGCGCTGCTCCGCCTCGTCGCAGCTGGCCATCCACTTTTTCTGGAAGTGCACATCATACACGCTGCCCCGCTTTTCCGGGTTGATGCGCCGCTCCAGATCCACGATCTTTTGCTGCAGCACCACCAAAACAGCGCAGGAGACCACCAGCTCCGCCACGCTGATCAGTCCCTCCATCCCCTCGGTATAGACCGCGCCCACAGACACGCAGGCAAAGTCCACCAGCACCGCCAGGGCCGACAGCAGCAGCGCCCAGCTGAGCAGTTCCTCCGCCCGGGAGATCTCGTCCTCGTCCTCGCCGTCCCAGCCGCGCCAGCGCCGTCTGGCAGAGGCATACAGCCACCAGCCGCCGCCCAGCAGCACCACGCTGCAAACGGGGATGCCCCACACGGCCAGCGCCCGCAGCACCCCGTCCATGGCTGCCGCGGCCCGCTCTCCCGTGCCCAGGTCCGCTGCCACGGAGCCCGCAAAGCCCACGAGGCCGCCGAATATGCCGCTCACCAGGATCAAAAGTAAAAAGCCCGGCAGCGCCTTTTTGTTTTCCTGCTTCACCCGGTCACGCATTCTCTTCATCCTCCTCATACGAAAAAAGTTCCTCTACGCTTACCCCGCAGATCTTGGCCAGCTTCAGCGCCAGTGTCACCGACGGGGAGTAGTCCCCCCGCTCGATCTGGCTGATGGTCTGGCGGGACACCCCCGCCAGGGCCCCCATCTGCTGCTGGTTGACCCCGAGCCTTGCCCGGTGCTCTTTCAGCCTGTTGTAAAGCGGCATGGCCCTGCGCCTCCTATCTGACAACTATATCCGTCAAATTGACAACTTTCCTTGTCATCATTAGCATAGCATTGACAACTATCCTTGTCAATACATCTTGCAAATTTTCTTCGTTGACACCTCTGCGCCGCCCAGCTATACTTTCCCCATAGAAATTTATCCGCGCAGGAGGAACGCCTATGAAAAAGCCTGTCATTGCCGTCACGCCCCTTTGGGATGACCGTCTGGAGAGCATCTGGATGCTGCCCGGCTATCTGGACGGTCTGCGCGCAGCAGGTGCCCTGCCGCTGACGGTGCCGCTGGAGGCGGACGAGGACGACGCCCGGCAGATCTTCAGCCTGTGCGACGGGCTGCTGCTCACCGGCGGCCACGATGTGGACCCGGCCCTGTACGGCCAGGCTCCGGAGCCCTTCTGTGCCCCGCCCTGCCCCCGGCGGGATGCGCTGGAGCGTGCGCTATTTGACCTGTTCCGCCAGGGCGGCAAGCCCATTCTGGGCATCTGCCGGGGCGTGCAGCTCATCAATGCGCTTCTGGGCGGCACCCTCTACCAGGACCTGCCCGCCCAAAACCCCGGTGCCCTGCCCCACGTGATGCAGCCCCCCTATGACCGCTCCGTCCACACCGTGGCGCTGACGGAGGGCGGCATGCTCTCGGCCATCACCGGCCGGCGTACTCTGGGCGTCAACAGCTACCACCACCAGGGCATCCGGCGTCTTGCACCCTCGCTGACGGCGGAGGCCCACGCCCCGGACGGTCTGGTGGAGGCCGTCTCCTGCCCTACCCATCCTTTCTTGCTGGCTGTCCAGTGGCACCCGGAGTTCAGCTTCCGGACGGACGAGGCCAGCCGGGCCATTTTCCGCGCCTTCACAGAACACTGCATGCAATAAAAAGCACCCCGCCGGACCTTTTGCCCGGCGGGGTGTTCTTTTTTACTTCTAAGTCCCCGGCGCTCCCGGATCGTCCCGCCACTTGTGGACGGGCACGTGTCGCTGGCCCAGCCGGGTCTTTACGTAGTCCCGGAACAGGGCGTAGAGCACGGAGCAAAGGGGAATGAACAGCAGCATGCCCACAATGCCCATGAGCTTGCCGCCCAGCGTCACCGCCGCCAGCACCCAGATGGAGGGCAGACCCACGGAGGAGCCTACCACATGGGGATAGATCAGATTCCCCTCCACCTGCTGGAGCACCAAAAACAGCACCACGAACCCCAGCGCCTTCCAGGGATCGGCAATGGCGATCAGCAGCGCACCCACGGCGCAGCCGATGAAGGCGCCCACAATGGGGATCAGCGCCGTCAGGGCGATGAGCACGCCCACCAGCAATGCGTAGGGCATGCGGAAAATGGTCATGGACACCACGAACAGCGTGCCCAGGATGCATGCCTCCAGACACTGGCCCGAAAGGAAGCTGGAGAAGGTCCGGGAGGACAGGCGCAGGATCTCCAGCGTCCGGTCCGCCCGCCGCTCGGGCAGCAGCGCGTAGAGCACCTGGCGGCCCTGGCGGCCCAGCTTTTCCTTTTGCAGCAGGATGTAAAAGGAGAAGATCAGGGCAATGACAAAGGTGCTCACGCCACTGACCACACCGCCGATGACCATGCTGCCGGAGGAGACGATGCCTCCGCCCCAGGTTTGCAGCAGCTCCGCCGCCTTTTGGGTGATGTTCTTCCAGTCCTCCATGTTCCAGTCCGCCAGCAGGGATTCCAGCGCCGGCAGATACTGCTCCAGACGGGACACCTGCTCCCACAGCCGCTCCGCCGCCGCAGGCACCTGGGCCGCCAGGGAGCGCACCGCCTCGGCAATGCCGGGGCCGATGACGCTGGAGGCCAGCACCAGCACCCCGATGACCGCCAGAAGCGTGATGAGCAGGGCCAGAGGACGCCGCCCCTTCTTGACCCGCCTTCCGGGACGCACGGGGAATAAGCGCCGCTCAATGGCCCGCATGGGCACATTGAGGACGAACGCCATGGCGCCGCCCAGCAAAAACGGCGCCAGGATCCCAAGCAGCCAGCCCACAGCCATGGCCACGGCCGGCAGATTTTGCAGGAGACTGTAAAACGCGATGCCGCCGCAGACCACCAGCAGCAATCCCCGCAGATTCTCTTTTTTCCACTCCATGTTTTATCCTTGTTCGATCCTTTCCGCCTGGCCACGTACCGGAACTTACGCCCGATACCGCCGGGCCGCCTCCAGATATCCCTGCGCGGAGACGCGGTTGCTCTCGATCTCCTCCTCCGTCAGCGGACGCACCACCTTGGCGGGGCTGCCCAGGATCATCACACCGTCGGGGGCGTCCATCTTGCCGGTGACCAGCGCGCCGGCACCCACGATGCAGTTGCTGCCGATGCGGGCGCCGTTCAAAATGACGGCCCCCATGCCCACCAGGGTGTTGTCCCCCACGGTGCAGCCGTGGACGATGGCGCCGTGGCCGATGGTGCAGCCCCGGCCCACGGTGGTCTCCTCATGGAGCACGGCGCAGTCCTGGATGTTGGTCTCGTCGCCCACCACGATGGCGCCATCATCGCCCCGCAGCACAGCGTTATACCAGATGTTGACCTCACGCCCCAGCGTCACATCGCCGGACACCCGGACGCCCTCCCCCAGCAGCACGCTTTCATCATACTGTTTTTTCTCGTAGGCCATGGGATCGTTCCTCTCTTTCTATTCTCAGATATCCGGCGCAAAGTTGCCGTCCACAAAAATGGGGACCTGGCGGCCATCCTGGGTGGTGCCCACGATGGAAAGATCCGGTGTGCCCACCATAAAGTCCACATGGGTGATGGAGTCGTTGAGGCCCCGGGCCTTCAGCTCCTCCTTGGTCATGTCCCGGCCGCCCTCGATGCAGGGGTATGCCTCGCCGAAAGCCAGATGGCAGGCGGCGTTCTCATCGAAGAGGGTGTTGTAATACAGGATCTTCTGGTTGGAGATGGGGCTGTCGTAGGGCACCAGGGCCACCTCGCCGAAGTACCGGGCGCCCTCGTCCAGGGAGATGGCCGCCAGCAGGGAGTCCTCCCCCTTTTCTGCGTGGGCCTCCACGATCTTACCCTCTTTGACCACAAAATGGAACTTGTCGATGATGTTGCCGTCGTTCACCAGAGGCATGGCGGAATACACCACACCGTCGATGCCGGTTTTCAGCGGAGCAGTGTAGATCTCCTCCGTGGGGATGTTGGCGATGAAGGTCTGTCCCTTGGGCGTCACGTCGTTGCCGGCCTCCCAGACGTGTCCCTGGGGCAGGCGGATAGTCAGGTCCGTGCCCAGAGAGTTGGTGTAGTGCAGCGACGCCAGGCGCAGGCTGTTGAGCTTTTCCACACGGCGGTGGAGGGTGTCCAGGTGAGACTGCCACTTTTCCACGCACTTGCCGTCCCCGCTGATGCGCACGGCGGCGAAGATGGCGTCCCACAGCCGGTCCACCGCGTCCGGCGCATCGGGGAACACGCGCCCTGCCCAGCTGGGGATGGGGATGGAGGCGATGCACCAGGGGAAGCCGCTGGCCATCTGCAGCCGGTCAAAGTCCTTGAGGGCCTTGCCGGAGGCCTGCTGGGACTTGACGATCCGCTGGGGGTCCACCCCCTTGAGGTTCTCCGGGTCCGTGGCGGAGATGGCCAGGTACGCCGCGCCGGCCTTGGCATAGTCGTTGAAAAACCGCTCCCGCCAGACGGGCACCGTCTCAAACACATCCTCCGCCGCCTGCAGGTACTTCATGCGGCTCATGGCGTCGTCGTGCCAGTTCATGACCACCTCCCGGCAGCCGATTTCATAGGCCTCCGCGGCACACAGCCGGGCAAAGTAAGCGCACTCCACCGGGCAGGAGATGATGAGATCCTGTCCCTTCTGTACATTCAGGCCCACCCGCACCAAAAGCCGGGCGTATTCTTGGAGCTTTTCTTCCATCAAAGCAATTCATCCTTTCCAGGTCTTTTCCTTAATATGTGCTATTCTAGTGCATCTTACCAGCAAAGTAAAGGGGATTTGCGTTTTGGCCGGCAGGGCGGTATAATAACGTCCCATCAACGCAACAGAAAGGAAGGCTCCCATGAAACGCACCCGCAAACGTTCCAACCCGCTCCTGCCCCTGCTGGCATTGTGTGCCGCTCTGGGCATCGGGGTATTCCGCGTCTATCTTGCCCCTGCCGCCGACTCCCCCGCCGTCTCGCTGGAGGATGTGCCCGCCTACAGCGGCACGCCCTATGTGGAGCTGGACGGCAACGTCCCCGCCTTCACGGACGAGGATCTGACCACCACCGCCTTTGAGTCTTACAGTCCCCTGGACGCCCTGGGCCGCTGCGGCACGGCGTATGCCTGCGTGGGCCTGGAGACCATGCCCACGGAGGACCGGGGCTCCATCGGCCAGGTGAAGCCCTCCGGCTGGCAGACCGTCAAGTACGACTGTGTGGACGGCAAGTACCTCTACAACCGCTGCCACCTGATCGGCTATCAGCTCACCGGGGAAAACGCCAACGAGGAAAACCTCATCACCGGCACCCGCTATCTGAACGTGGACGGCATGCTGCCCTTTGAGGACACGGTGGCCGACTACGTCCAGGAGACCGGCAATCACGTGCTCTACCGGGTGACGCCCATCTTCCAGGGCGACGAGCTGGTGGCCCGGGGCGTGCAGATGGAGGCCCTTTCCGTGGAGGACGAGGGCCAGGGCGTCAGCTTCAACGTGTATGTCTATAACGTCCAGCCGGGGGTGGTCATCGACTACGCCACCGGCGAGAGCCAGCTGGGCGATCCCACCGCCGCCGAGGATCCGTCCGCCGCCCCCTCTTCCGATGAAGACGCACAGCCCGCCGAAGAGGACACTCCGGCAGAGAGCGGCGACACCGTGTCCTTTACCTACACCCTCAACACCAAGACCAAAAAATTCCACGATCCCGGCTGCTCCGGCGCCGCCTCCATCAGTCCGGACAACCGCGAATCCTTCACCGGTGACCGGCAGACG
>UMCH01018996.1_pt1 | contig 10326 bp, 7 predicted proteins | sample 1964201 | NCBI WGS metagenome assembly UMCH01 (sample SAMEA4835965, study PRJEB28245) | human gut metagenome | biome: gut microbiome; material: fecal sample | place: Denmark | collected 2008 | reverse complement strand
TAAGGATGTTTTGTTAAAAATTATGTACGTTCGCCCTGACGCGACTCTTAAGAACAGCTGGTTTCATCCCTAATTTACAGGGATAATCCTATTTACTCCCCCCGCCATTAGCCGACTTTAGAGATTTTCATTTTCAATTGGCAAAAAAGGCCGCCGAAGCGACCTTTCTTAAGCATCAATGGAAATTACTTAGAAGATTTTTTCTTAGCCGGAGCGGCTTCTGCGATCTTAGCGTTTCTCATCAGATCAGCCATGTACTGCTGGGCCTGACGTTGAGCAGCCAGATTCTGAATCTGAGGTTTTAGAGCGTCAAAAGAGGGCAGAGGTACTTCTCGCTTGTCCTGAAGCTGGATAACGTGATAACCGAGTGCGCTGTGGAAAGGAACGGGAAGCAGAGAGCCTTTGTTCAGAGCCATGGCAGTTTCAGCAAATCCGGGGATTGCAATTCTGCGGATGTTGGTGAACGGGATTTCTCCGCCCTGAGCGGCTGTGCCCTGATCCAAAGATTTCTCTTTTGCGATCGCGGCAAAGTCACCGCCTGCATTTAAAGACTTAATGATGTCTTTGGCTTCCTGCTCGGTTTTAACCAGGATGTGACGAACTTTGATTTCATTCGGATCGTATTGCTTTTTGACTTCTTCGTAAGTCTTCTTGAGGTCGGCGTCTGTCAGCGGGTGAGCAGCTGCATTCTTACGAACCAGTTCAGCAGAGTAAATCTCGGTCTTGCGTTCTGCAATCAGTGCCTTAACGGCAGGGTCCTGAGCGATATTGGCTTTCTTAGCAGCTTCTTCGATGAGTTTTTCCTGAGCGAGGATGCTGCGGGCAGCCTCGAGCTGCTGTTTCTGGTCTTTGACTCCACGGTCGGCAAGAACTTTCATAAGTTCTTTCTGTTCAGCCACAGAAACTGTCTGACCGTTAACAGTGAAGGCGGTCTGGGCGAAGACGGGAGCGGTAAGGGCTGCCAGAGCTGTTGCGAGAAGGAGTTTTTTCATAATTAAATTTAATTCATCCAAAAAATGCGAGGAAGGCCGCTTATTTAACTTCTTTAAGACGCTTTCTTCGCCTGAGTTAACCGCCACATTCTACTCAATTTTGGAGGAGCGGGTAATTCAAAATCGTACTCGGGAAACTTCTAATAACTTCTTGAATTTTTTGAATTAGACGAAAGAAAAATCACCTACAAGAGGGATGGAGGATTAAGCAGGCTAATAATGCGGTGAATCGTCATCAATTGATGAAGAAAAGTCCGAAAAGAAAAGCGAGGAACGGCCGCGTCCTACTTTTGGAGTCACATGAATGAGATTTCTTTCCTTTAAATAACTTATTGGCCACGCAGATGAATGAAGACTCAATCTAAATTAATTCTTCGCGCTTCAAGCTAAAACTATATTGAAAAGAAGAATATTTCTCATTTCTATACAAAAAGTCTTACAAATTAGACAAAGTTTTATTGGTTTCCGGGAGCTGATTGAACGTTGTCTTAAGACAAGCGGATTATCCTTAGCAAACAATTTGTTAGAACAGACAATTATTTTCTATGAAAATTGCGAAGAAACTTGCTGTAGCGGCCTGTGTCGCTTCAGCCTTTACGATGGTGAATACACAAGCAGAAGAAACAAAAGCACCGGTCAGCGTTTCGCAAGCCGGTACTGCACTTCCGGCCGGTGTGACCCAAGGGCCGAGTATTGAAGGCGTAACGGAATACCGTCTTGCCAACGGATTACGCGTGGTTCTTTTCCCGGATGCCTCTAAAGATACGGCGACCGTTAACATGACTTACTTGGTCGGCTCTCGTCAGGAAAACTACGGCGAAACCGGTATGGCTCATTTGCTCGAGCATCTGATTTTTAAAGGAAGCAAAAACTTCCCGAATCCGACCAAAGAATTTACGAACCGCGGTTTCCGCATGAACGGTTCCACTTGGCTGGATCGCACAAATTACTATGTGTCTTTTACCGCTACTGAAGACAACCTCAAGTTCGCTTTAGCTTGGAGTGCAGATGCTATGCGCAACTCCTTTATCGCTAAAAAAGACTTAGACAGCGAAATGAGCGTTGTGCGCAACGAATACGAGATGGGCGAGAATCGTCCTTCCAGCGTGTTGATGAAGCGTATGCAGTCCATGATGTACGACTGGCACAACTACGGCAAGAGCACCATCGGCAACAGAAGCGATATCGAACATGTTCGTATCGAAAACCTTCAGGCTTTTTATCACCGGTATTACCGCCCGGACAACGCTGTTTTAACCGTTAGCGGTAAGTTCGACGTGCAGAAGACGCTGGAATGGATCGTTAAGGATTTCTCTTTAATTCAGAATCCGAAAGAAGCGCTTCCTGCTGAATGGACAGTGGAACCGACTGCGGACGGTGAGCGCGTTTTTGAGATCCGCCGCAAGGGTGAAACTCAGATGGTGGCTGTCGGCTATCGCATTCCGAGCGCTCTGCATCCTGATGCTTTAGGTGTAGAAGTTGCGACTGAAGTACTGGCTGACTCTCCTAACGGTCGTTTGTATGACGCCTTAGTTAAAACCGGTTTGGCTGCCAATGTCTTCGGCTATGCCGTCGGTGCTAAGGAACCGGGCTTTGTGATTTTCGGAGCCTCGGTTAAGAAGGGCGAATCACTAGAAAAAGTTAAAGATAAGCTCATCGAGACGATTGAAGGTTCTCTGAAGCAGAAGCCTGTGACTTCTAAAGAGCTGACTAGAACCAAGGCTCAGATGGAAACGATGTACGAACGCGCCTTTGCCGATCCGGAAGGATTCGGTGTCGGTTTGTCCGAGTACATTGCACTTGGTGACTGGAGACTTTTCTTCTACGGACGCGATAAGACCAAAGACGTCACTGCTCAGCAGGCTGATAGTGCGGCTGATAAGTATTTCGTGCGAGACAACCGCGTCGTCGGACTTTTCATTCCTGATGACAATCCTCAGCGCGCAGAGATCACAAAGGCCCCGAGCGCAGAAGAACTGCTGGCGAACTACAAGCCGCAGGGAGCCGCTCAGAAGATTGAAGCTTTTGACTCTTCTTTCGATAACCTCGACAAGAGAACACAGCGTATCGATATCGGTGATCTGAATATTGCTCTGCTGCCGAAACAGACACGCGGTGAAACCGTGACTGTCTGCATGAAGTTCAAGTCCGGTGACGAGAAGAATCTTTTCGGTAAGTCCAGTCTTCAACCTGTTGCCGCAGCGATGCTGACCCGCGGAACAAAGACGATGACGCGTTCTGAGATTGAAGATCGTATGACCGAACTGAAGATGGCCGGTTCCATTACGAACTTCACGACGACGAGAAAGAATCTTCCAGCCGCTCTTGAGTTGGTGTTCGATGTTATGCACAACTCGATCATGCCTCAGGATGAATTTGATCAGTTCAAGAAGCAGATGCAGGTCATGATTGAAAGCATGCGTGATAAGCCGGATGCGCTGGCACAGAATGCGATTACGCAGCATTTCAATACTTATCCGAAAGGCGACCCTCGTCATGAATACTCTTTAGATGAGTCGCTGGAACAGTTAAATAGATTGACAGTTGATCAGGTCAGAGCTTTCTATAAAGAATTCGGCGGCACGTCCAGAGGTGAGATTTCTATCGTCGGTGACTTTGATCCGAAGGCCGTTGAAAAGATCATTCGCGATGACTACGCCAAGTACGTTTCTAAAGCTCATTACGCTCCGATCGTAACGGAATACCGTCCTGTTCAGGCCACTCGCGTCGTGATTGATACGCCTGACAAGGAAAACGCAACTATCGTTGCTCGCTCCGTGTTCCCGATCAACGACACAGCTCCGGATGCTCCGGCACTTACCGTTGCCAACTGGATTCTGGGCGGCGGCACAGGACTTTCTAATCGCTTGATTGAAAGACTGCGTCAGAAAGAAGGCCTCTCTTACGGTGCCGGTTCTCACGTCCGTATTCCTGCGAAGGGCGATAACGGTAGCTTTGTTTTCCGTGCGATTGTGGCTCCTCAGAACATGCTTCAGGCAGAAGCCAGTGCCCGCGACGTGATTGCTAAAGCGATTAAAGACGGCTTTACAGATCAAGAGGTAGAGGAAGCCAAGAAAGGTCTGCTGCAGGCAATGCAGGTCGCTCGTTCTCAGGACGATGTGGTTGCCCGCTCCTGGAACGACAAGATGGAAAATCAACGTACATGGGTATTCAGTAAGAAACAGGCGGAAGCCATTTCCAAGCTGACGACGGCTGATGTCAATGCTGCACTGCGTAAATACATCAAACCTGATGAAATTACTTTTGTGTTGGCCGGAGACCAGAAGAAAGCGGCACAGAAAAAACAAGACTAATTTCAGAGGTCGTCAGGGAAATTTGACTGCCGTTTATTGAGATTTTGAGAGCTGAGCCTAAAAACTCGGCTCTTTTCTTCTTTTCCTCAAGCATTGAGAATTTAACTTTTAAGTAACTTATTGATTTTGGATGGTTGAGGTACTGCCTTTCTCTTTGATGGAAAATGAAACCGTCTTCTGAGAAGATTAGAAGACGGTTTACAGTGGTTTGAGGTGCCGACCTAAAAGGTCGGCTTAAAAATCGTGTTACTTCGCCAATGTCTTGACGTAGTCGGCGATCTGACGGCCGATAACGGAAGCAGATGTCAGCTGAGCGCCGCCGACGTAGTTGTCATAGAACAAACCGCCTGCTGCGTTGCCGACTGCGAAGAGACCCGGAACCGGACGTCCTTCCGTGTCAAGAACCTGACCGTTCGTATTGATGAGCGGACCGCCGAAGGTAGCTGTCATACCGCCCTGGAACGGAACGGCATAGAAGGGAGCCCTAAGGATCGGACGCGGATTCTTGTGAGTGTTGGGAGGTGTCAGTTCGCCGAGCTTGCCGGCTTTCAGAGCGGCATTGTATTCGTCGACAACTTTCTTCAGCTCAACAGGATTCAGTCCGGCTTCCTTAGCTAAACCTTCGATCGTATCGGCCTTATAGACAGGCGCCTTATGAGAAGAATAAGAGAACCAGTCATTCTTCAGCATCGGAAGATTGTGCGTATCTTCGTCAACAATCATGTAGCCCCAGTTGTCACGAGTCAATGCGGCTGTGTCACGAGACATCTGGACATAGGTCTTGCCTTCATCGGTGTAGCGCTTTGTTTCCTTAGAAACGGCAATACCGGTGTTAACGATGTTTAGCGGGTTAGCGCCTGTAGGTCCGTGGATCGGTCCGCAGTGGTATTGGTCAACGTTAACAACTTTCGGGAAATATGGGCCGGTTAAAAGAATGCTTTCGCCGGTAACAGAGTGGGAACCGCGAACCGGCATGTTGGCGGCAGGAACGCCTGCCATCATTGTCAGCATCATCTTGTTGGCGGAGAAACCGCCGGTAGCCATGACGACGCCGTATTTGCCGAAGTATTCTTCGAACCCCTCTTTGCTCTTAACTTTAACTCCGATAACTTTACCGTTTTGAGGGTTGTCGAGCAGTTCGACCGCTTTGGCGTTGTAGACGATAGGAACATTAAGTTCTTTGGCTTTAGCCAGTAAATAGAGCATCAGCTGTGTACCGCCGGGCTTCTTTTCTCCGATGGTGAGGTGAGCACGCTGGAGCATCGGCCAAACAAGCTTCATGCCGACGGCATATTTAACGCCGACGTAGTCATGCAGCCAGTTCAGTGTCTCGTCTGCTTTTTCAGCAACAAGGCGTGTGAGTTTGGGATCCCCTCGGCCTTGAGAAACCTTCATCATGTCTTCGTAGAATTTATCTACGGTGTCGCCGGTTTCAAGCTTCTTTTCCTGCTGCATCTTGGTGTTGACGCCAAGCATGAAGCCTGCAGAGTAAATGGTGTTACCCGAAGCAGAACTCATCTTTTCGAGAATAACCGGTTTCAAGCCGTCCTGAGCTGCGCGGATGGCGGTGACGATACCACCGATACCTAAACCGCAGATGACTAGGTCATATTCCTTCTTCGGAAGGGCAGCCTGTTTTTCTGCAGCAGAAGCGCTCATAGCAGTAGCACCCATTGTGCCGGCTAAGGAGGCGAGGATGCTGCCTTTGAGGATAGAACGACGAGATGTTTGCATAAAATTATTTCTCCTTGGAAATGAAGCGAAGATTCGTTTCAGTGCCAAGGTTAAATATCCGATAAACAGAAAGCGTCGGCTAATTGTCTCTTGACAATTTCTAAATTTCGGAAGCCTTGTTGCAGAGAGAAGGGAGGTTTGGGAGAAAAAGCGATTTCTTTTCAGTTTTCTTTAATCCATCTTGCTGCGTTTTTGCCGGCGATGCGTCCAAATGTAAACGCATCAGTAAGGCCGTTTCCGCCAAGTCTGTTTTCACCGTGAACACTGCCGGTAATTTGTCCTGCGGCATACAGGCCGGGGATAGGAATTCCGAATTTATTTAGACATTCTGCCTGCTCGTTGATAGAGATTCCACCTAAGGTGTAATGAATCCACGGATACATGCGAACCGCCCAAAAAGGCGCAACGCTCGGACGATGTCTCGGATCGACTTGTTCAAAAGAAGCCTTGACCTTCTCGAAAGGAACGTTAATGTCTTTGCATAACGTTTCTAACGTATCGTTCTTCCAAACCTGACCGGCGAAGTAAGCTCGATAGAGATTTTTCTGCTGGCTTTTGTCCAGCCTTTTAACGCTCCTGATATCAACGATTGTCCAACAGCGTTTTGCACCTTGCTTGATCAAAGCTTCGGAGATGGTTTTGCGTGTTGCGGCTTCATCGACAAAGCGTTCACCATCCTCATTAATAAAGACAGTTCCGGGTGCCATTGCATACAGTCTGGCCGAGTATTTACTGAGAATGGAGCCCTCAGGGATACATTCAACTGCATCCATGTTTTCTACCTGAACGCCGGCTTCAATTGCCCTCTGGAGAACTTCTCCTGTTCCGCGTGAATCGGAATACTTGAAATTTAGATTCGGAACGTATCGACGAATAAGCTCAGGATTGTTTGCAAAACCTCCGGCACATAGGATTAAAGCTCGTGAGGTAATCACTGAACTTACTCCCTTTGAAGAGATGGTGACGCGAAATCCCTTTTGATTTGGGAGGACTTCAAAAGATTCCAGTCGAGTGGAAGTTCGAATGGAGACTCCGTTTTTAAGACAAGCTGCTGCTAAATTCTGAACATAGGAAGAACCGAGCGCAGTGACAGGCTTATGACTACGGCGATAACCGGAGCCGTAAATTTGATAAATTTCATCTCCAAAAGTGACGCCGTTTTTTCTCAGCCAATTTAAAGTGTTAGCAGCTTCCTTTGCCAACTTCGTCTGGACTTTTGGATTGCCTCGGCCGTTAGCGGACTGTGTAATTTGCTGCAGATAAAATTCTTCGCTGTCTTTGATGCCTTTACGATTTTGGAACTCCGTGTTGGGGGCGTTGAAAAATCCGCCTGAGTAAAGTGTATCTCCGCCTATAAAAGATTCTTTTTCGATTAAGACAACGGAATCCGAATAGGCTGAAGCCTCTAACGCCGCCGCCAATCCGGCACCGCCTGCGCCGACGACCAGAATTCCGCAGTGAAAATTCTGAGCAATGACTCTCGGGACTACTCCCAGCAAAGGAAGGGCAAGGATTTCACGTCTTCTGATCATGCTTCTTCCATCTCGTGCAAGAAATCATTAAGTTCTACTGGATTCTCTATATCGAGCTTGCCGTAGACCCTGGCTCTGTGGGTTTGAACGGTACGTTCCGAAATTCCTAAGAGTTTGGCGATTTGAGGATTGCTTAAGCCTTTAGCCAGCTGATAAGAGATGTTCTTTTCAGCTGTGGTCAAGGTGTCAAAGAGTCTCTTGAGGTTTAGGGCATGAGCTTTTTGACGGCGCTCCATGCGGTTCTTTTCAACTGCCTTAGTGACGAGAGACTGGAGTTTTTCCGGTTCAGGCGGTTTAACCAAAAAATTAAAAGCGCCGGCTTCAACGCAGCTCATCGCCATTTCGATATCACCATGGGCTGATAAAAAGATAATCGGAAGATCAGAGCCGCGTCGATTTAATTCCTGCTGAAGTTCTATACCCGTCATTCCGCCCATGCGAACGTCAAGAATGATACAGCCGGGGGCCTCTGCATCATCATCCCTTAAAAAGTCTTCGGCGCTTGAGAAAGATCGAGTTCTAAATCCTGCCAACTGAAGAAAAAACGATTGGGATTCACAAACTGAGGCGTCATCATCAACGATTCGAACGACAGGACTGAGCATTTGATTAGACATTTCTTATTCTTCCTTTTTCTTTACGAACAAGTCCACAGCGATTCCGTTTGGTTCGATCCGTCGGAACGTCAGATGACCGCCGTTATTTTCGATAATACTTAGTACGATGGAAAGGCCGACACCGAGGCCGTCTTTTTTACTTGTTGAAGTCGGCCGTCCCAATGCGGAAAAAATTTCTTCCGAAATCTTGGGACCATTATCCGTTATCGTTATTTTCCACATGTGCTTTTGAGCAGTCACAGAAACAGAGGTTTGAGGATTCAGGCTGTTTTTTGCAGCTTTTAGTGCATTTTTTAGAACATTCAGAACAGCAAGTTCGATTTCAAAAGAGTCGCCGACGGCAATTGCTTCTTGCGGTAAGTTTGCCGTGGTTTGGACGCCTTCTATTTCCTCTTTGTTAATACTGTTGATCGCGTGTCGAATGACTTCCACTAAATTAAAAACTTCCGATCGATTGGCCTTGTGTTTAGCATATGAACGAACGTGTTCCACAATGTCACTCGTTCTTTTAGCCTGGCTGTTCATCTGTTTTAAGGCGTATTCCACTCTGTCGTCTTTTACCCCAAGCTGCTGCAGAAGCAGGGAAAGCGCGCTGGCGTAGTAAATCAGGTTTGTGATCGGTTGTTTGACTTCGTGGGCAAAAATCGAGCTCATTTGGGAGATCACGCGGCTTTTTTCGAGAAGGTCTAGTTTTTGGCGGTTTTCCCGAGCCTTTCGTTCTGTCGCTCGCTGGACGGCTAAAGCAAACTTTAACTCTTCCGTACGGCGATTTACGAGCCAATTGACTCGAACTACATGGACCAATATCGCGCAAAGAAGCAATGCAGCTAAGAGAAGTTCTTTCTGATGAGAAAGGATGAAGTCCTTAACAGTTGTTTCTCGCAAATGCTCATAAGGGCCGAGTTTTAGCGATTTCATTAGATCGTAGACCTTCAAGAAGCCACTGGCCGGAACCCATTCGAAGTCAAATTCACCCTTCGGCATCGAAAGCAGAGAAAGGGATACCGCTTTTACCTCATCGATGGGAGCTGTATCAAGAGCATAAAAAACCGTATCAGGGTAGCGTTCCGTGGAACGAATACATGCTTCCGTATTATTCTTAGCCTCTAAAACTCTAAACTCACCGGGCTGGATTTGTCCGGTTGTAAGAAGCTTTTCGTATTGACAGGTTCCCAGAATTCCTACATCGGCAGCTCCGACCTTAACATATGTCGCCACGTCTGGATATTGATAATGAGAGAAGAGCGTTTTAGAGAAAAAAGTATCCGGGTCAAAGCCTCTTGTCGCGATCTCTCCCATTCCAACAAGCATGCCGTCAAAGTCATGAGGCTCGGTAGCTGAAAGCACTCGGCCCTTCAAATCAGTAATTTTTTGAAGATCTTTACGATCATTTCGAACAATAAATACCGAGGAGACAGCTTCTTTGGGGCTATAGGCATGATTGCGGCTGACTGTTGCGATCTGCTGGGCACCTAGTTTAGAAATCAGCGTGACAAAGTTGCCGGCAGAAGAGACGAGGAAGTCGGGGGTTCCTTAACAACGTTGGCAAGGAGATTGTTTTGCTGCAGCTCTACCACAGTGATTTTGTAGTCTTTTAGTGTTTTTTGAATGTGCTCAATCGTCGGGACGAAAGTCTCGAGATAAAAATCTTGGTCGAATGTATCGATTAAGCCGATACGAATCTCACGTTCTGCCGCAGAAATGAAGAACGGGAGGAAGAGTAAGCATAGAAAGACCCATTTGCGCATAAGGAGAAGTTTGGCACAAATGGAATAAATCCTCCTGAGGACTTTTACCAACATAAAAGGAATCAGATTAATTTATACAAAAATGTGACAAAAAGTGTTTTATTCGTACACTAATAAAAATAGACATTTTTGGATTTTGTTTTAACGATAAGAAGAGGATTGAAAGAAAAGACAATCTTTAAAATAAAATATCCCCCAGTTTAATTTTTCTTTTGAGTTGTGAATTAATTTGATCTTTAGTTATAAATAAAAAATAAATTTATAAGGGGGTTAAGTATTTAATACATTGTTTAGACAAGATTAAATTCGGCTTATAAAAGCAAGATCCAAAAAAATACAAAAATCTTTTCGGAAGCTCTGTAAAATGCTTGATTCTTCCCAATGGCCTT
>UMCH01106219.1_pt1 | contig 10358 bp, 7 predicted proteins | sample 1964201 | NCBI WGS metagenome assembly UMCH01 (sample SAMEA4835965, study PRJEB28245) | human gut metagenome | biome: gut microbiome; material: fecal sample | place: Denmark | collected 2008 | reverse complement strand
TGGAGACGAGCACCAGCTGAAAAAGGCAAAATGAAGGCGCCCGGCATCAGCCGGGCGCCTTCACTGCTTTATGAGATTCACTCTGCCAGTATGCGGCGCATGAGTGCCGAGGCCTGATCCAGCGCATCGTCCAGAGGGATGGTATAGTCCTCCTGCTCGATGCTCAAAGCTCCGTCGTACCCCAGGGAACGGAGGGTATCCACAAAGAAGCGCCACCAATCCTCACTGTGGCCGCTGCCGGGCGTCACATAGTTCCAGGCACGGCCTGCAATGTCCAGCACGTCCTTGGTCTCCAGCATGGTGTTCACCGCGCCGGCTTTTTCCAGGCGGGCGTCCTTGATATGCACGTGGTAGATGTCGCCCTCCAGCGCCCGGGCGGTGGCCAGGGGGTCCGCCCCCATCCAGAAAAGGTGGCTGGGGTCCAGGTTCACGCCCACGATGGGGCCCACGGCCTGACGCAGACGATAGAAGCTCTCCGGATTATAGACCAGCTGCCAGCCGTGAAACTCCAGGGCGATGCGGCGGATGCCGCACTCCTCGGCCTGCCGGGCCATGACCTGCCACCGGGCGATGGCCTCGTCCCACTGATAGCGGAGGATGTCCACCGTTTCCCGGGGCCAGCAGGTGACGATCCAGGTGGGACTGTGGTCCTCCGGGCAGCCGCCGGGCAGGCCGCTCATCATCACCACCGTCTCTACGCCCAGCTGCTGGGCCAGGCGGAAGGTCTTTTCCGTCACGGCCCGGTTCTCCTGCCCCTTCTGGCCGGGGAAGAGGGGGTTGCCGGAGCAGTTGAGCGCGGAGATGGTCAGGCCGCTGTCCGCCAGGGTGCCGGTCAGGGTCCGGCGGGCGTCGGGGCTTGCGATCAGGGTGTCCAGATCCACATGGGGGGCGCTGGACCAGTTGCCGCAGCCCAGCTCCACCTGCTCCAGTCCCAGGGCGCGGCATTTGGCCGCCGCCTGCTTAAGCGGCAGATGAGCAAGGCTGTCCGTCATCAATCCCAGTTTCATGGAAAAGACCCTCCTTATCGTTGATGGCTCCAGCATAGCACAAAATGGTTGCGCATGTCCACCAAATGGGAATTTTTTCTTGACGCGGGCGGCGCCGGGGGAGTATGGTGAAGCCACAGAACAAAAGGAGGAGATTTCTATGGGCTGCTTTTACTGTGACGAACACAACGAGGGCCGCGAGGCCATCATGTTCCCGGTAGGGGAGATGAAAGCCGGTATGCTCTACCTTTTCAAGGACCAGGCGCACCGGGGGCGGTGTGTGCTGGCGCTGAAAAACCACCGGCGGGAGCTGTGCGAGTGCGAGCCGGGAGAGCTGGCGGACTTTGCCGAGGATCTGGCCCGGGCCAGCGGAGCCGTAAAGGAGCTGTGGGGCTGCACCAAGCTGAACCTGGCCTCTTTTGGAGATGCCAATCCCCATCTGCATTTCCACATCGTGCCCAAGTATGAGGGCGGCTTTGAGTTCGGCGGAAACTTCCAGATCACAAATCCGGAGCCGGTCTACCTCAAGGAGGAGGAATATGCGGATATGATCCGGGCTCTGCGGGAAAAATTGGGCATGTGAGCCATGCCGCAGGACAAGAGAGAGGCCTGTGCCTCTCTCTTGACTTTTTTCCCAAACCTGTTCACGCAAATTTTACGAAATGTCCTCTTCCGCGGAGCCGCGGCTTGTGCTAGAATGAACTCCGTTGGAAAACGATTACCTTTGAGAAAGGTGGTTTATATCGATGAGAAAGACGAAGATCGTGTGCACGCTGGGCCCCGCCACGGATGGAGAGGGCATCCTGCGGGAGATGGCGCTGGCGGGCATGAACGTGGCTCGTTTCAATTTTTCCCACGGCACCCATGAAGGCCACAAGGCCCGGCTGGACGCGCTGAAGGCCCTGCGCCAGGAGCTGAATCTGCCCATTGCCGCCATGCTGGACACCAAGGGCCCGGAGGTCCGGCTGAAGACCTTCGCGAACGGCTCTGTGGAACTCAAGGCCGATACGGAGTTCACGCTGACCACCCGGGAGGTGGTGGGCGACGAGACGTGCTGCTCCATCACCTATAACGATCTGCCCGGCGACGTAAAGGCCGGCGACACCATTTTGCTGGACGACGGACTGGTGCGCATGACGGTCCTGGACACCACCGACACGGATATCCGCTGCCATGTGGAAAACAACGGCATCATGAAAAACAACAAGGGCGTCAACATCCCCGGCGTCCGGCTGTCCATGCCCTATGTGAGCCAGCGGGACCGGGAGGACATCCTCTTCGGTATCCGGGAGGGCTTTGACTACATTGCCGCCAGCTTTGTCCGCACTGCCGCCGACATCCGGGAGCTGCGGCAGATCCTGGACCAGGAGGACTCCCACATCCGCATCATCGCCAAGATCGAAAACCGGGAGGGCGTCAGCAACCTGCCGGATATCCTCAACGTGGCCGACGGCATCATGGTGGCCCGGGGCGACATGGGCGTGGAGATCGACTTTACGGAGATCCCCGTCATCCAAAAGGACATGATTGCCCAGTGCGTGGCCTGCGGCAAGCCGGTCATCACTGCCACCCAGATGCTGGATTCCATGATCGAAAATCCCCGGCCCACCCGGGCGGAGATCACCGACGTGGCCAACGCCATCTATGACGGCACCTCCGCCATCATGCTCTCCGGCGAGACCGCCGCGGGCAAGTATCCGGTGGAAGCCGTCCACACCATGGACGCCATCGCCCGCCGGACGGAGGCCAATATCGACCGGGCAAAGCCCCTGAAGGTCTCCGGCAAGGAGCGGCTGTCCGTCACCACCGCCATGGCCCACGCCGCCTGCACCACCGCTATGGACATCGGTGCCGACGCCATCCTTACCGTCAGCCAGCGGGGCGTCACCGCCCAGATGGTCAGCCGCTTCCGTCCCCGTACCACCATCGTGGCGCTGCTGCTGGATGAGCAGGTGCGCCGTCAGATGGCCCTTTACTGGGGCGTGGAGCCGGTGACCATGCCCTACGCCAGCAATACCGACGAGCTGGTGGAATTCGCTGTCACCGCTGCGGAAAAGGCAGGCATCGTTCACCAGGGAGACCTGGTGGTGGTCACCGCCGGCGTGCCCGTGGGCGTGGCCGGCACCACCAACATGATCCGGGTGCAGCAGGTGGGCGGTTCCCTCATCAACGCCATCGGCATCGGCGACAAGAAGGCCAGCGGCCGGCTGTGCGTGTGCCGCACGCTGGAGGAAGTGGCGGAGAAGTTCCGGGAGGGCGACGTGCTGGTGGTGCCCTACACCACCAACGACCTGCTGCCCTATATCCGGCAGGCCTCCGCCGTCATCAGCGAGGAGGCCAGCGCTGACTGCCACACGGCCACCGTGGGGCTGACGCTGGATAAGCCGGTGATCGTGGGGGCGGCCGACGCCACCCGCCGCCTCAAGGACGGCACCCGGGTGTCCGTGGACTGCGTGCGCGGCGTGGTGCAGACGCTGCCGGAATAAGAAAGAGAAACTCAGGCGCCTCCGGCACTGCCGGGGGCGCTTTTCGTTTTCGGCAAGGTATGGTTTTACCGGAAATGGTTGAAAATATAGGCGAAAGCATGTATAATACCTCCGCAATTATTATGTATGGGAGTGAAGGTCCTTGGCTAAATTTCAACGCCCGGCCCAAAGCGGGACGCCGTCCCGGGATGTGCTGGGGTCTTTGTATTCGTATTTGCTGCCGCTGTTTCTCTTCCTGGCCATCACCGGCATCAGCCGCCAGGTCATCGTGGGCCTGGTGGTTGTGGCCCTGGTGCTCTCCGTGGGACGGATGAGAAACCTGCGCATGCGCGGCGGAGCGCTGACATGGGCCGTGGTGGTCTATGCCCTGCTCTATCTGCTCTCGGGACTTTGGTGCAGCTTCGGCGCCTATGCCGCCCAGGAGAGCACCAAGATGCTGGCGGCGCTGGCGGCTTTCGGTCTGGTGCTGTCCCGGACGGAGGAGGGCGGACTGCGCAGGCTCTTGTGGTCGCTCCACGGCGTTTTGACGGCGGTGGCCCTTTTGTGCATCGAGGCCGGCAGCTCCCAGCTGCTGACCCGGGGCTTTTCTGCGCTGATGAAGCTGCTGGGGTGCAGCTATCCTCTGGAGACCATGGGCTATGAGGAAGGGGTCCGCATCACCGGCATTTTCTCCAACGCCAACGTCTCCGCGGGTCTGATCGCCTTCGGCCTTTTGCTGGGACTGTATCTTTACCGCACGGCCGGCGGCGCAAAAGAGCGTGCCGCCGCTGCGGTGACGCTGGGCGTGGAGGCCCTGGCATTCTTCCTCTCTTTCTCCATGGGCGCCATGGCTTCCTTTGCCCTGACGTGCGTGGTGTATCTCATCTGCGTGGGCCGGGGCGCCCGGCTGGAGACCTTTGTGCTGATGATCGAGTGCGTGCTGGTGACGCTTGTGTGTTCCTTCGGCGCCTATGCGTTTTTGGGAACGGGCAATGTGCTGCCGGTGCTGCTGGCGCCGGTGTGCGGCGTCCTCATTTGGGCGCTGGACCGTTTCGTGGGCCAGAAGTTGGTGGGGGCCATGGAAGGACGGAGCCGGGCGGTGGCCATCTCCGGCGGAGTGCTGGCCGCTGCGGTGGTGCTCTATGTCGTACTGGCGTTCAACCTCACCGGCTCGATACGGCTGAGTGCAGGCGAGACGGTGGAGCGGGCGATCTATCCCGACGCCGGAACCTATACCGTGTCCGTGGAGGGCGCGGATCCCCAGGTGCGGATCTACGCGCAGAACGAGGCCCAGCTGATGATGCACAAGGAGACCGTGCTCTATGAAGGGCCCCTGTCCCAGGCGGAGATCACCGTGGAAGAGGGCACCCGCGTGGTGTGGTTCCAGATGTCCTGCGATGGGGAGGTGGAGTCCGTCACGCTGTCCGACGGCACGGAGGTGCCTCTGGGCTACAAGCTGCTGCCGGGCTTTGCGGCCAACCGGCTCCAGGGCCTGTGGGCCAACCAGAACTTTATCCAGCGGCTGGTCTTTTTCCGGGACGGATTGAAGCTGTGGCAGCAAAGCCCCGTGATCGGCTGGGGCGTGGGCGGTGTGGAAGGCCGCCTGACAGCAGTGCAGAGCTTCTACTATGAGTCCAAGTATATCCACAACCAGTTCATCCAGATTCTGGATGAGGCCGGCGTTGTGGGACTGGCGGCGTTCTTGTTTTTGCTTGGCAGTGCCATTGTGCTGCTGGTCCGGCGCCGGAAGGACGCGGACCGGGGCGGGGAGTTTGCGCTCTTTGCCGCCTGCATGACCATGATGATCGCCCACTCCATGACGGAGGTGGTCTGGTCCACCCAGATGTATCAGGTGACCGTGTTCGTTCTCCTGGCCGCCATGGTGGTCCGCTATCACGCGGCCGGCGAAAGCCGCCGGGCGGCACTGGGCGGGACCTGCCTTGCGGTCTGCCTTTGGGCAGGGGCCGTGGTGTTTTCTGCGCTGCAGGTCAGCTCTTTGGCGGCGACTGCCATGTTCAGCGGCCTGGAGGAGCAGGACCTCAACCGTACGGAGTTTGTCTCCAAGCTGCAGACGCTGGACCGGATGGAGGTATACGACGACTCCATGTATCAGGCCACTGCCATGGTCAATGCCCTTCAGCTGGGGACGACCACGGGACGGGGCATCGCCAACGGCTATGCTGCCACGCTGCTGGAGAGCGGAGAGTTTGACAGCTGCTATTATGTGGCGGCCTATTACTATCTGCCCCTGCGGGACTTTGCGGGCTTCTTCAACGCCTGTCAGACCGGTCTGGAGCAGGAGGCGTCCAATCCGGGGGCGTGGAACAGCATTGCCCGGCTGTATATCCAGGCGGGCGCCCAGCTGGAGCCCGAGGAGATGGAGGCGTACGTGGACAGCGTGGTCCTCTTTGCGCAGATGCTCACGGAGTTCAATGACAGCGGACGGATGGAGACGATCCAGCTGGAGGAGGCAAATCAGGCGTTTTTGGACGCCGCGGTGGCCCAGGCGGACGCCGACGGGCAAAGCGCCTATGACGCCTTGCAGGCATATTTTCAGTAAAAATTGATGAAAACACGCGGGAAGTACATTCCCGCGTGTTTTTTTGCGCAGACGTGCACGATTGAGTGCACGTTTGCCGGATTGGGGTGGAAAGGGTGAAGCCCGACCAGGGTGGGAAGGGGGTGAGAGCATGAATTACACAGAAAACTACCGGCTCAATCAGTGGAATCCGGAGGACCGCATCCTCCGGGAGGATTTCAACCGGGACAACGCCAACGTGGAAGGCGGCCTGACAAAGCTGCAGCAGGGGCTGGAGCAGGAAGCCAAGGACCGGGAGGCCGCGGTCACTGCGGCGAAGCAGGAGGCGACCCAGGCAGTCACCGCCGCAAAGGGAGAGATGTCGGAAGAACTGTCGGCGGCCATAGGCGAGCTGGAGGGCAGCAAGGCGGACAAGACCGCTCTGGCGCAGCTTCAGACGCTGGTGAATGCCATGCCCTTTGTGAAGCTGCGGGAGGTCTCGGTGGGCACTGCGGTCAATCAGGTGGATGTGGATGTGCGTGATATCGAGTGGGAGAAGTATGCGTATGTGCTGTTTGTTCCCAGGCTGCTGGTGTCCCAGGCAACAAATATCGGCGTGCGGATGAACGGCCTTTCAAACGGTGCGTACGACGGTGATAACCCCGGTCAGTACTATCTGCATCAATTTAAGGGGCATGTGGCATCCGATCAGTGCAGCACAGCTGTGGAACTCCGGGTCGCCGAGCAAAACGGCGGCATCACCACTTCGCTGCTTTACTCCAACTATAAGGGAAACGCTGAGGTGCTCGGCAGCAGCCCCAGACCGGGATATGTGACCGCCAGCAATCTGGAGACGCTGAATTTTTACGCCTATGACGATGCACTGCTTCAGGCGGGAGGAAAAATCAGTATTTATGGGGTGAAGATGTGAAAATCAAGGTTTGGATCTGCGGCGCAGATGGAAATCAGCGTGTAGAGGAACGGGAAGTTTCCGACGACTATCTGAGCGAACAAATGCCGGAACAGCCGGTGCAGGAGGAGCAGCCTCAATAAAAAAGATCCCGCGCCTATTTGGGCGCGGGACCTTTTTTATTGTACGGCGGAAAGATACAGCTCCATGACCTGGGGCAGTACCTGACTGAGGGCATAGGGCGCGGCGGCCTCGGCACCGGCCTGGCCCATGGCAGCGGCCCCGGCAGGGTCTGAAAGCAGCTGCTCCACAGCCCGGGCAAAAGCGGCCTCATCCCCGTAGGGGAACAGCAGGCCCGTCTTGTCCGGCGTCACCAGATCCGTGTGGCCCTTGACGGCGCTGGCCACTATCGGGAGCGAGGCGTGCATGGCCTCCATGATGTTGAAGGGCAGGCCCTCCGAGCGGCTGGAGGAGACGGCGCAGTCCGCTATGGCATACCAGGGGGCCATGGCGGCGCAGTAGCCGGGAAAGAGGACCCGATCCGCCACCCCCAGCCTTTGGCTCAGCTGACGGCATTCCTCCGCCAGTGCTCCCTGGCCGGGCAGGACCAGGATGACGCGCTCCGGCAGCAGGGGCATGGCCCGCAGCAGGGTGGACTGGTTTTTGCGCTTGGAAAACTCCGCGGCATAGAGCAGGACGAAGGCGTCGGAGCCGATCCCCTGCTCCCGGCGCAAAGCCTGGCGCTCCGACGGCGAGACCGGGGGAAAGCGGGAAAAGTCCACGCCCATGCCGGGGATCTGCTCTACCCGGCGTCCCAGGCCGTGACGGCGGGCAAAACGGGTGTCGTAGTCATTCATGGTCAAAAGGAGATCCGTCTGGGAAGCGGTCAGACGTTCCGCCGAGACAAGGACGGCTTTTTTCACCGGCGGCGTTTCGTCGTCGAAGAGATATCCGTGGGCCACATTTACCACTGCCGGACGGGGAGAGAGGGACGCAGCGGCCCTGCGGGTGAAAAAGGCGGCCAGGGACGTATGGGTGATGACCAGGTCATAGCGATGCTCTGCCATGAGCGCGCGCAGACGGGCCTGGGCGCGGAAATTGGCCGGCGCAGTCATCTTTTTTTCAAAGGGGACGTCAAAGCAGGCGTCCGCCTCCGGAATGGGAATGGGCGCACCGCCGCAGGCTGCGTGCACCTGCCAGCCAAGAGCATGAAAGGCGCGCAGGTAAGGGCGGTGGAAGTGGGCGATATGGGACCAGGTGGAGGCGGTGAACAAGACGGCCGGCATGGCAGGACCTCCCGAAACAGGATGTATTTATTATAGGGGGAAGAAAGTGTCATTGCAAGGAAATTGACAGAGGTCATCAGAATCGGTACAATAGGGGCAAAGTTCGACATGGCGGAGGAGCTTAGGTCATGATCAAGGAAAATCAGCATCTGCTCAATCAGCTGCACGTTGCCTCAGACGGCGTGCTGGTGTTTGTCTCCATGATGATTGCCTACTTTATCCGGTTTTATGTATTTTCCGGCATTGAGGGCATCCCGTTTGCCTATTATGTATATCTGGGCTTGCTGGCGGTGGTGCTGTGTCTGGTCTCTTATGGCATGGCGGGGCTTTACAGCTCCTACCGGGCCATCCGCTTCCACCGGGAGGCTGCCCGGTTTTTAAGTGCCAACGCCCTGGACACCATGGCCCTGACCAGCGTGCTGTTCGTGCTCCGCCTGGAGCACATGTCCCGCTGGACGCTGGTGTTCTTCTTCCTGGTCAGCTCGTTTTTGCTTTTGAGCAAGCGGGCGGCCATGCGGATTTTGCTGCGGAGGTACCGGCGCATGGGCTACAACCAAAAGCACGTGGTGCTGGTGGGAGACGGGCCCATGGCGGAGACCTACCTGAAGCGGGTGACGACCGACCGCAACCTGGGGTTCCAGGTGGACGGCTATGTGTCCGACAGCCGGACCTGGAAGGAACTTGCCAACCTGGGACGCTATGACCAGCTGGAGCAGGTGCTGGATTCCCTGGTGCCCGACGAGGTGGTGGTGGCAGTGCGGGCTGCCGACGAGGCGTGGCTGCCCCGGATCATCGCCGCCTGCGAAAAGACCGGCACAAAAACCTCCGTCATCCCGTTCTATGCGGCCTACATCCCCTCCAACCCCCAGGTGGACAATATTGACGGCCTGCCTATGATCAACCTCCGGCGCATCCCGCTGGAGAATCTGGGCAACGCGTTTTTAAAGCGCACCTTCGATATCGTGGGGGCGGCGGTGCTCATTGTGGTGACCTCGCCGCTGATGCTCCTGGCCGCCGTGGGCGTAAAGCTCTCGTCGCCGGGTCCCATCATCTTCCGGCAGATACGGGTGGGGAAGAACAAAAAGGAATTTTATATGTATAAATTCCGCTCCATGCGGGTCAACGCCAAAGAGCAGACCGGCTGGAGCCGGGATGTGGACCCCCGCAAGACGGCCTTCGGCTCCTTTATCCGAAAGTTCTCCATCGATGAGCTGCCCCAGTTTTTCAACGTGCTCAAAGGAGACATGAGCCTGGTGGGCCCCCGGCCGGAGGTGCCTCATTTTGTGGAGCAGTTCAAAGAGGAGATCCCCCGCTACATGGTCAAGCACCAGGTGCGCCCCGGCATCACCGGCTGGGCCCAGGTCAACGGACTGCGGGGGGATACCTCCATCCGGGAGCGGATCGAGCACGATCTTTATTATATCGAAAACTGGAATATCCTCTTTGACGTGAAGATCCTGCTGATGACGCTGTTCCGGGCTGTGAACAAGGAGAAGATCAACCTGTGAAGAAGCGGGGCATACCCCGCTTCTTTTTCCGGAAGGAGGAACGGATATGGTAGTGGGGCGGTTTGCCCCGTCGCCCAGCGGACGGCTGCATCTGGGCAATCTTTTCTGCTGCCTGCTGGCCTGGCTCAGCGCCCGGCAGCAGGGCGGCCGGGTGGTGCTGCGGATCGAGGATCTGGATACGGCCCGCTGTCCCCGGCGGTACGCCATGCAGGCCATGGAGGACCTTCGCTGGCTGGGACTCACCTGGGACGAAGGTCCCGGCGCGGGCGGCGCGGACGGCCCCTATTTCCAGAGTGAGCGGACGGCGCTTTACCGTGCGGCGCTTCAAAAGCTGGAGGATATGGGACTGGTGTACCCCTGCTTTTGCACCCGGGCGGAGCTGCACGCCGCCAGTGCCCCCCACCGGGAGGATGGACAGGTCATCTACCCGGGCACCTGCCGGCAGCTTACGGCAAAGCAGGCGGCGGAGCGGGCCAAGGTCCGCGCTCCGGCCCTGCGGCTGCGGGTGCCGGATGAGGGGATCTCCTTTACCGACCGGCATATGGGACCCTATGCGGAGAACTTGGCCCGGGACTGCGGGGATTTTCTCCTGCGCCGGTCTGACGGCATGTTTGCCTATCAGCTGGCCGTGGTGGTGGATGACGCGGCCATGGGGGTGACGGAGGTGGTGCGGGGGTCGGATCTG
>UMCH01011897.1_pt1 | contig 10393 bp, 8 predicted proteins | sample 1964201 | NCBI WGS metagenome assembly UMCH01 (sample SAMEA4835965, study PRJEB28245) | human gut metagenome | biome: gut microbiome; material: fecal sample | place: Denmark | collected 2008 | reverse complement strand
CCTGCCGCTGGGACCGACAAGCTATGGGGACTCCCCGTATCAGTCCTTTTCTACGTATGCGGGCAACCCGTATTTTATTGATCTGGAGGAGCTGGTGGAAGCCGGGTTTCTGACCAGAAAAGAGGTAGAAGCCTGCGATTGCGGCAAAGCGGCCAGAGATATTGATTATGGAAAACTGTATGAAAACAGAATGCCGCTCTTAAAGCTGGCATATGAGAGAAGCCTGGAGAAGCCTGACCCGAAGTTTACAGCATTCTGGACAGAAAATGCCTGGTGGCTGGATGACTATGGCCTGTTCATGGCAGTGAAGGATATTTTTGGCGGAAACAGCTGGGATCAGTGGGCAGAGGATATTCGCTATCGCTGGGATAATGCGATGTGGTATTACAAGACCAACTATTCTAAAGAGATCGGCTTTTATGTATGGCTTCAGTATCTGTTTTTTACACAGTGGCAGAAACTTAAAAAATATGCCAATGATAAGGGACTGAAGATCATTGGTGACATTCCGATCTATGTGGCATATGACAGCGCGGACGTCTGGGCACATCCTGAGATGTTCCAGCTGGATCAGGAGAGAAAACCCGCCGCAGTTGCAGGTTGTCCTCCCGATGGATTTTCTGCAGACGGACAGCTGTGGGGCAATCCGCTGTATCGCTGGGATCATCACAGAAATACCGGCTATGACTGGTGGGTAACACGAATCTCCTGGTGCTTTAGACTGTATGACGTTGTCAGAATCGACCATTTCAGAGGCTTTGATGAATATTTCTCCATCCCTGCAAAGGACAAAACCGCGGTGAATGGTCACTGGGAAAAAGGTCCTGGTATTGAGCTGTTTCAGGTGATTAAAGCACGTCTCGGTGAAAAACCTATTATCGCAGAGGATTTGGGTTATGTGACGGATACTGTCCGCAGAATGGTAAAGGAAAGCGGCTATCCGAATATGAAGGTTCTGGAATTTGCATTCGATTCCAGAGATTCCAGCGGCGCAGGTGATTATCTGCCGCATAATTATGAGCATAACTGCGTAGCTTATACTGGCACCCATGACAATGAGACGATCCTGGGCTGGCTGTCCAGCATTAAGCCGGAAGAGGTTCAGATGGTGCGGGCATACTTAAACCGTCCTACAGAGAGCAAACAGGTTTTGGCATCCGAGCTGGTTCGTACCACCATCGCTTCTGTGGCGGATACCTGTATCATTCCAATTCAGGACTATCTGGGGCTGGATAACAGCGCAAGAATCAATTTCCCGTCAACGCTCGGCACGAACTGGCGCTGGAGACTGATAAAGAGTGACCTGACAAAGGCGCTGGCAGATTCTATTCGCAAGCAGAATATTGTTTACGGCAGAGTGAAGTGGGAAGATCTGCAGGAGGATGAAAAGCCGAAGGATCCGGAAGAAGAAAAAGAGACAGAAACAGAACCCAAGCAGAAAAAAGACAGTTCTGTAAAGGAGGCAAAAGACTGATGGAATTCGGAAAATTATGCAGTTGGGAAAAGCAGGGCAATCGTGTTGTTTTTCAGTTTGAGAAACGAACGGGACGCGTGGAGATCCTCACACCGGAGATTTTTAATGTATTTTCGGGAGTGGTGAGTGAAGAGCATCGCTCTAAGGCCATTGAGGGAGACAAGTCTGTTGCAGTTGATTTTACGGCGGCAGAAGCAGACGGCGTCGTAGAAATTTCCACAGATGCAGTGACTGCACGAATTTACGATGATTTCAAGGTCGATTTTTATAAAGCGGACGGCACCGTTTTGTGCCGGGACTACCGGGGCAGCAGAAAGATCTGCGCCGGTCTGAGTGATGAACTGAAGGCATTAAAAGAAGCAGAGGGACACAGTGTAGAGGAGCAGCGCACGGAAGCGGTAGAGGTTGTCAAGCAGCTTGAGGGTGACGAAGCCTTTTACGGACTTGGTGATAAGACCGGCTTTATGGACAAGCGCGGCTATGAATATGTGATGTGGAATACGGATGATCCGGCTCCGCAGATGGACAATTTCAAGTCCCTCTACAAATCCATTCCGTTTTTTATTACCTTACATAAAAATGCAGTGTTTGGCCTGTTCTATGATAACACCTACAGATCCTGCTTTGATATGGGCAAGGAATCGGAGGAGTATTACTGGTATGGCGCTGCAGACGGCAATCTGGATTATTATCTGATCGCCGGCGAGAGTATGCCGGAGGTGCTTGGCAATTATACTTATCTGACAGGTACGGTTCCGGTTCCGCAGAAGTGGACCCTGGGCTATCATCAGTGCCGCTGGAGCTATATGTCTGAGGAAGAAATCCGGGATGTTGTTTCCCACATGAGAGAGTGCGGAATCCCCTGCGATGCCATTCATCTGGATATCGATTATATGGATCACTACAAGGTATTTACCTGGACACCGGATAAGGAACGTTATCCGGATCCGGAAAAGATGATCGCAGATCTGGCGAAGGACGGCATCAAGATCATAACCATCATTGATCCTGGTGTAAAGCTGGAAGAGGGATATTCTGTTTACGACAAAGGCGTGGAGAACGGCTATTTTGCAACGACACCGGAGGGTGAGATCTATGTCAATGCAGTATGGCCGGGAGATGCGGTTTATCCGGATTTTGGTAAAAAAGAAGTGCGCGACTGGTGGGGCGAAAATCAGCAGTTCCTTGTAGATAAAGGCGTCCGCGGCGTGTGGAATGATATGAATGAGCCGGCAAGCTTCCGTGGAGAGCTGCCTCAGGACGTGGTGTTTACCGATGAGGACGAAAAGAGCGACCACGCGAGAATGCACAACGTTTATGGTCATAACATGGCAAAGGCAACCTACGAGGGCTTAAAGCAGCGGGACGGCAGACGTCCGTTTGTCATCACGAGAGCCTGCTATGCCGGTTCGCAGAAATACAGCACAGCATGGACAGGTGATAATCACAGCATCTGGGCACATCTGCAGATGGCGATTCCGCAGCTGTGCAACCTTGGTATGAGCGGAATGTCCTTTGTCGGTACAGACGTGGGCGGTTTCGGTTCGGATTGTACAAAAGAGCTGATGTGTCGTTGGGTAGAGGTTGGATGCTTCTCTCCGTTATTCCGAAATCATTCCGCAATCGGAACACGGTATCAGGAGCCCTGGAGATTCGATCAGGAAACCGTGGATATTTACCGGAAAGCAGCGCAGCTTCGATATCATCTGATCCCGTATTATTATGACCTGTTCTTTACCGGAGAGAAGACCGGACTGCCGATCATGCGTTCCCTGGTGCTTCATTATGAAAAGGATGAAGTAGCAAAGGAGTGCAATACAGAATTTTTGGCAGGCCCGAATCTGCTTGCTGCACCTGTTGTAACCCAGGGCGATCGCAAGAAGATGGTTTATCTGCCTGCAGGAACCTGGTATGACTACTGGACAGGTGAAAAGATTTCCGGCGATCAGGGACAGTGGATCCTGCGGGATGCTCCGCTGGATACCTGCCCGCTCTATGTAAAAGCAGGCGCAGTGCTGCCGGTATGGCCGGAGCAGAATTACGTGGGCGAGAAGGATACCGATCAGGTGCTGATGCTGGAGGTGTATCCCGGAGAAGGAAGCTGGGATCATTTCCAGGATGACGGCGAAAGCTTCGCATACCGTGAGGGTGTATACAATCAGTATCACTGCGAACTCAAAGACGGAAAGCTGACCGTAGCCTGTGTTCATGATGGCTATGAAAAGCATTATCAGCGCGTACAGGTTCAGTGCCTTGGAAAGACCTTTGAGGCTGAGCTGAAGGACGGCGCATGCTGTGTAGAACTGTAAAAAACGCTCTACAGGGTTCATAGAAAACAAAAAAGACCGCAGAACGTGCACATTGTTTGTACGGGTTCTGCGGTCTTTTTGGATTCATGACATTAGAATGCACACTTTACGGGAATTCTAATGCTTGTATAAACTTAGTGTGTTTTGTCGGAGCAGGCTTGGGTTTTAGTCAACCTTTACCGGATTGGTAACGCTGACGGTATGATCGTACCATTTTCCCTTGGTTCCGATCAGGGCGAGGTCGAAGTCTTTATCCAGCGCTTTTACCGGAACATCGAATCCGTTTACTTCTTCGGTTGTGCCGTCATCGTAGGTTACGGTATCGGTGGTGGGCTGTAAAAGCTCTGCACCATCCTTTTTGGCGTCAGCAGCCTTGCCGACAAACAGGTTTACGATGTTTTTGGAGGCCAGGCTGATGTGAATGGACATCTGTCCATCTTTTACAGTCAGGACACCTTTTCCGTCGTTTGCTTCATTTACATGGAACATGCCGCTGTCAGTTTTGAACTCTACTTCATAGGTTCCATCTTCCAGGACAGCATCTGTAGTGTCAGAGCTGGATGCAACCGATGTGCCGAGTTCTTCCATGGCAGCGTGTGTGTGGGAAACATACAAATCCTGGATGACAGGGATCTGTCCAAGACCAGCGATCTGGGTTTCAATGCTGTCGAATACGCCGGAGGCTTCGAACTGGCTCTTCCAGGAGTCATCATCGTCGCCAGCCATATCGTTGTTTGCATGGTCGCCGGCAACAACCATCAGAGGACGGAGAATTACTTTCTTGTAGCCTGCCTCCTGAATCTTTTCGATCACTGCTTCGCATGCAGTATCTTCAGGTTCACCCTCTACAGTGCCGATGAATACATTGTCATATCCGAGGGCATTCATCTGGTTCTGCATCTGGCTGTAACTGATTTTTGCGGTATGAGAGGTTCCGTGTCCCATGAATACGAAAGCAGTCCCGTCTTCCTTTGCAGCGTCAAGGCTTTCGTAGCCTGCAGTTTTTACTGCCTCTGCTGTAACTGCCTTTGCAACCGCTTCTTTATCACTGTTTACGGAATCGTCTGCAGAGCCCACTTCACCCAGAAGAGGCTCGGCGATGGATACGGATTCAAACTTGTCGCTGTAGCTTGCAACCGCTTCGCTCAACTCATCATATTCTGCGCCGTGCATCAGATGAGTAGGCTGTACGATCAGATTCTTTGCACCGTTATCAACAGCACGCTGCAGTGCCTGATCCATGTTGTCGATTTTTTCACCATCCCGTGCCTGCACATGGTTGATGATGATCTGCGCAGTAAATGCACGTCTTACGGACCAGTCGGGATATGCTTTCTGCAGTGCTTTTTCGATGCCGCCGATATCCTCTGCACGGCTGTCGTTAAAGGAAGTACCAAAGCTTACAACAAGCAGCTCGTTTTCCCCGATCTCATCTGCATTTAACGGGTCGTCCTTGGAAGCGTCGCCGGTATCTCTTCCGAAATAATCGGGATCGGCGTTTTCGCCTTCTACCAGTTCTTTCTGAGCATCCGTCAGCGCATCCCATGCAGCCTTTGCTTCGGCACACTGCTCATCGGTGTTGTCGTTTCTTTCCTGAACATAGATTTGGTCGATCAGGGCAGCTACTTTGTCTGCGGCTTCCTGGTCAGATTCTGCGTCAGCGGTTTCCGCTTCCGTCGCAGTTTCAGTTGCGGTGGATTCCACAGCGGGTTCAGCTGTAGAGCCACATCCGGAAACCAGCGTTGCAGTCATCGACATGGATAACATCAGTACGATCAGTTTCTTTTTCATAAGTTCCTCCTTGGGAATGGGTTCGGATTGCAGAAACGACGGGCGTCGGGCAATCCGGTATCAGAGGACAATAAAATTTTGTCCCAACAGTGTGTGGATATGGCGATAAATGAGTGATACGGGAAATTTTCGTTCAGATGCCGTTGAAAAAAGAGAAGAAAGGCGAAATGTGCAAAGTTGGATCGCTGAATCAACTCCATAGCGCGGAGCCATAGCTTCGAATCTCGGAGCGCAACAAAATAAAACCAGAAGTGTTTCTGATTTTGCAGATTTCGTACTGCCAGTTTCTCGTGGCATGAATTTTCATTGTTACCGTTCACTCGTACCGTTTTGTAAGCAAAAATGAGCTGCGAAGCAGCGGAGAGCGTCGAAGACGCGGGTTTTGCGAATGTCGCGGGTGAACGATAACTTTTCATTCCTGTACTGCGAAAGGCAGGTCTCCCGACTGAACGCTCTGACGCTTCGACTCCCTTCCCGGTCTCCCAGTGGTAATAAGCCGTCGCTTGCGAATCACGGTGACGAGTTCGCGCAGGATTTGCACCCGCTTCCCTTTTCACCAGACGCATATGGTCTGACACCTTACGCATTTATTCAATTATGCCTTATGCCAAATTATTCTAGCATTCCTATAGTTAGTTGTCAATGTAGGGGGAAGAACGAGATTTGTGTCTGCGTGCACTTGACGCAAACTCGGTATGCGCAAAAAGTGTGCGTAAAAATGAGAGGAAAGTATGACATATGATTTTCTGAAAGTCGTTTTTGATGGAAAATGCGAAAAACAAGCGGCTTCCGAATTCTCGGAAACCGCTTGTTCATGACAATAGAATGCTCGCAAAGCGTGCATTCTATTGTATACTGTCTTTTTAGAAGAGCGACAGACGGGGCTCGAACCCGCGACCTCCACCTTGGCAAGGTGGCGTACTACCAACTGTACTACTGTCGCATTTTTTCTCTCGCTGATGTATCTCAGCGACGAAAATTATAATAACACAGTTTCTTCTGCTTGGCAAGCTTTTTCGTAAAAAATTTCAAATTTATTTTGGAAGAAAATAGAATAGCAAAATTTTTGGAAAAATATGCGCCGTTTTTTATTCATGACAATAGAATGCTCGCAGAGCGTGCATTCTATTGTATCTTTTCATCCGTAGCATTTCCGAAAATATCGAGCAGCGTTCCATAGCGGAAGAGCCAGACCATCTGCAGCTCGGTCTGATCGTATTCCTGCAGTGTTTTCATTACCTGCTCGGCGATTTCGGGCGTAACGCTTCGGGCCGTTTCCGGGGAAGCAGGATTACAGAGCATGTGCCAGTATTCCGGATAGGCTTCTACCCATTTGACCAGCCGCTGCTGGCGCAGTTGGTTGTAGAGCTTTGAGAGGGCGAGAATGATCTGGGCAGCGTTATCTTTTTCCAGTTCTTTGTAAAGGTCTTTCGAATCCATGGTGCCTCCTAAAACGAATAATGGGGACGTATTTATCCCTATTATAAGCAAAACAGGAGAAAGATGCAAGGCAGGTATCAGGAAGATACGACGGAATAGGAAAGCAGGACTTGCAGATCAAAAATCGTCATGCTACACTACGATAAGAGCATGAAAAGTGTTCAAACGGGAATCACATGACGAGGCTCCCGGTGTGGGAGCACGGATCGAAGCAAAAAGAAAAGGGGAACAAAAGAATCTATGATAACAGATCAATTCGGGAAAAAATGGTATAAGGGAAATCTCCATACTCATTCCACCAATTCTGACGGCCGTCTGTCGCCGGAAGAAGTTATCAGGCTGTATCGAGAGGAAGGCTACGACTTCCTTGCCCTGACAGATCACTGGTTTATGGGTGAAGAGCGCCAGGAGGAAAATTTTCTGCTTTTGAGCGGGGCAGAATATGACGTTGGCAACAATGTCCGGGACGGCATTTATCATGTCGTCGGAATCGGTATGCAGAAGGAGCCGAAGCTGGAAAAAGGACCGGAATTACAAGAAAAGCAGGCGCAGCTGATGATCGATCGGATTCATGAAGCCGGAGGCATTGCAATTCTGGCACATCCGGCGTGGTCGATGAACCGGGCGAGCGAGGTGCGTCTGTTAAAAGATCTGGACGGCTGCGAGATTTATAATACGACGTCGGGCGTGCCGTGGAACTGTAGACCCTATTCGGGCATCATCCTGGATGAATTGGCAGCGCAGGGATATGTGCTGCCCTGCATGGCAGCGGACGACGCGCATCAGTACACAGGCGACGAAACAAAATCTTACCTGATGGTGCAGGCGGATGAGCTGAGCCGCGATGCAATCCTGGAAGCGATTGCTCAGGGGCGTTTTTATGCATCCCAGGGGCCCCGTTTTTGGATTGAGAAAAAGGATAACAGTCTGATCGTGCACAGCACGCCGGTGAAGGAAATCGTCTTTTTCACGGATGCGGTATGGTCGGACGATCGCGCGACAGTCGGGGAATGCGTGGAAGAAGCCGTTTATGAGATCCAACCGCATGAAACGTTTGTGCGGGTAGAATTAAAGGATGCTGTAGGGAACCGGGCATGGTCGAACTTTTACCTGACCGGAAAGGCGGTTTTATAAGAATGGAAAATCTCCTTTTTTGTCTGAATGCGACGGTACCGATTTTTCTGACGATGATGCTGGGGTGTCTGTTTAAGAAAATCGGCTGGATAGACGAGCTTTTTACAAAACGCCTTAACAAATTTGTCTTTCAGGTGGCTTTGCCGGCGCTTCTGTTTGAAGATCTGGCGATAGTTGACCTTGCGGAAGTCTGGGATATGGGTTATGTTGCGTACTGTTTTGCTGCAACATTTCTCGGAATCGGGATCTGTTACCTGATTTCCCTTTTATTAAAAGATAAATCCATTCAGGGCGAGTTCGTGCAGGCGTCTTACCGGAGCAGCGCGGCGCTGATGGGAATCGCGATCATTCAGAACATTTATGGAAACGCCGGAATGGCGCCGCTGATGATTATCGGAACCGTGCCGCTTTACAATGTGATGGCAGTCGTTATTCTGTCGGTTTTAAAACCGGAGCGCGGAAAAGTGGACAAGGCGCTGCTTTTAAAGACAGGAAAGGGAATTGTAACAAACCCGATTATACTCGGTATTTTAGCCGGTATGATCTGGTCGGGACTGCGCCTTCCGATGCCGAAAATTCTGGACAAAACGGTTTCCAATGTCGGCGTTCTGGCGACTCCGCTTGGTTTGATGGCGCTGGGTGCTTCGTTCGATTTAAAACAGGCTGCCGGAAAAATCAAACCGGCGATTGTTGCAACCTTTATCAAGCTGATCGGTCTGGCGGCAATTTTTCTTCCAATTGGCGTGATGCTCGGCTATACACATGAGCATCTGATTGCTCTGATCGTGATGCTCGGCTCTGCCAGCACGGTGAGCTGCTTTGTTATGGCGAAAAATATGGGACACGACGGCACGTTGACATCCAGCGTCGTTGTTTTGACAACATTGTTTTCTGCGTTGACGATGACTGGATGGCTGTTTATTTTCCGGACAATGGGACTGGTGTGATGGAGGATTAAAATGAAAAAGCTGGAAGCGGTAATTTTTGATATGGACGGCGTTCTGTTCGATACGGAGCGAATGAGCTGCGAATGCTGTTTTGAGGCGGCAAAGCAGCTGGGACTTACGCTGGCGGAGGAAGCAGTCTATGGCGGCTGCGGACGAAATGAAGCGTCACTTCGCAGACATATTATGGAGACGGAGGAGCCCTGGTATCCGAATGGAACCTTTCCTTATGAAAAATATCGGGAACGGTTTATGGCGTTGTTTCAGGAGCGTCTGGAACGGGAACTGCCGGTCAAAAAGGGCGTACGGGAGCTGCTGGAATATCTGAAGGAAAAGCAGATCAAAACGGCGATCGCATCGTCTACGAAAGGCCCGCTTGTCAGAAAGCATCTGGAGCGCACCGGCCTTAGCGGATATTTTCAGGAAATTGTTTCCGGTGATATGGTGGAAAAAAGTAAGCCGGAGCCGGATATTTATTTAAAAGCCTGTGAGGCAGTCGGCGTTTTGCCGGAAAATGCGATGGGAATCGAGGATTCCTTTAATGGAATCCGTGCGGTTGCGGCTGCGGGAATGACGGCGGTTATGGTGCCGGACATGGTACAGCCGGACGAGGAAATTCGTCAGATTTATGATTACTGTGTGCAGGATTTGCTGGAAGTGAAGGAACTGATCGAGCTGCTCGCGTAGTGCAGAGCCGTCCGGTGCAATGCAGCATGGAGAGTACAGTTCACCTGCACCATTTGCAATCCAATAGAATGCGCGCTCTACGAACATTCTATTGTCGCGAATCGCCTCTTCTTTTGCAGACGAAGCCATGAGTGAACGGAATCTGATTGACAAATCTCAGGAAAATGATTATACTGTAACCACCGTGCAGCCGGGGGAGCAGCGGCCCCCTGAACCTGAAATCCGCTATAGCAGGGGTGATGGTACGCCGAGGGCTTTTGGCTCATATTGCTGGCCTTTACAAGTGGCGATGAGGTTTGGGTCTTGCGCAACGGGTGTCTGTGAACCGTGTCAGGTTGGGAACAAAGCAGCACTAAACAGAATTTCCCGTGTGCCGCAAGGGTGCCTGGCGGAGTTAACTGTAAAGGTAACGGATATGGGTTTCGGTTCGAAGCGTGCCGCACGGTCTTTGAAAAAGAGAACAGTCTTTCGGGAGAAGCCCGGAAGAATATGGGCGTCCGGAGGAAGAGAATTTCTCCGGGCGTTTTTTAGTTACAGTTCACTCGTTTTTCATTCCCGGGAATGGAATTGTATCAAGACGAAGAGAAAGAGGAAATAAAACGTGGAAACGATCA
>UMCH01079621.1_pt1 | contig 10408 bp, 17 predicted proteins | sample 1964201 | NCBI WGS metagenome assembly UMCH01 (sample SAMEA4835965, study PRJEB28245) | human gut metagenome | biome: gut microbiome; material: fecal sample | place: Denmark | collected 2008 | reverse complement strand
CGATTCGCTCGAAGAAGGCCTTTCCGTATCGTTTCTCAATACTCTGCGGCGTCATGCAATGCAGGATTGCGGACGACGGTTCCAAGTAGTAGCCGGAGAATCCATGGTAGAACTCGACGAACGGCTGTCGAAGCGCAAGTCTCCGGACTTCGTCATCATTGATTCATTCCAGTACACACAACTCGACTACCGTCAGTACATCGCATTCAAGGAACGGCATCCGGACAAGATGCTCGTCTTCGTGAGCCATGCCGACGGAAAACAACCGGCGGGCCGGGCCGCCCGATCAGTAATGTACGATGCCGGACTGAAAATTTGGGTAGAGGGGTACAAGGCATTCAGTAACGGTCGTTTCTTCGGTCCGACTGGAGAGTATACTATCTGGCGCGAGAAGGCAGATGAATATTGGGGGACACCACAAAGTCAGAAACCATTTTCAAAAATCGAGAAGTGATGAAACTATACATCAGTGGTCGTATATCGGGACGTCCCAACAAGCTGGCGCAGGCGGAATTCGGTGAAGCGGAGGCCAAAATCCGCAAATTCGGACTTATTCCGGTCAATCCGATGAACAACGGGTTGCCAGCCGACACGGAATGGGAGGATCAGATGGGGCATGATATCGCCATGCTGCTCCGGTGCGATGCGATCTATATGCTCCCCGGATGGCAGCAGAGCGAGGGTGCTACCCTCGAATATCTGATTGCCAGACAACGACGGATGCGGATATTCCTGGCCGAGACATTCGAGGCCCATGCAGGAATAGAAGATCTCACAAAACAATAGTCCCATGAAACGCAAACCGACCAGTTACGCCCGGTTTTACGCTCTTCTGAACCGAATGCCGGGAGATCGGAGCCAGATCAAGGAAACTCTTGTCGCACGGTTTACAGAAGGCCGGACGACCTCTCTGCGCGATATGCGGACAGCGGAATACGAGGCTATGTGCCGAACGATCGAAGCGGAACTCGAACATCCCGGGATGAGCAGCGAAGAATTCCACCGTGAACGGAAGCGTTTGAGGTCTGCCGTATTGCACCGGATGCAGCGGCTTGGAATCGACACATCGGACTGGGACATTGTTGACACATTCTGTTTGAGCAATCGCATTGCCGGAAAAGAATTCGCCCGTCTTTCGCTCTCAGAATTGGAATTGATGATTCCTAAACTCGAAGCTATGGGCCGTAAAGGGTACTCACGTCCCAGAAAAGCAATGATCCCGATAATTATTCGCACAGATCAGATACCAAGTTAACCAAGAAGATGACCTGAAGCGCCGTAATCGAAGATCGAATTTTAAGAGACAAACGATCATGAACCACATCGAATTATTTAACGACCACTTTCAGAATTTCAAGTCTTACGGCATCCCCAAGGCGCAGCTCATCATCGCCGATGTTCCGTATAATCTCGGATCGAATGCCTACGCGAGCAATCCGGCCTGGTATATCGACGGGGATAACCGCAACGGCGAGAGCGCGCTGGCCGGGAAGCAGTTTTTCGATACGGACAGGGATTTCCGGCCCGCGGAGTTCATGCACTTCTGTTCTCAGATGCTGCGCAAGGATAAACCCGTCAAAGATGAAAAATACGAGGGAGAGGGCAAGCGGAAAGGCGGTGCGGCGTGCATGATCCTTTTCTGCCCGTTCGAACAGATGCACTATTACATCGAACTGGGGCAGCGCTACGGGCTGAAACGCTATATCCCGCTCGTGTTCCGCAAGGATTTCTCCGCGCAGGTTCTGAAGGCCAACATGAAAGTCGTCGGCAACTGCGAATACGGATTGATTCTCTACCGCGACCGTCTTCCGAAGTTCAACAATGGCGGGAGGATGATATTCAACTGCTTCGATTGGGTGAGAGATACTGATACACCGAAGATCCATCCGACGCAAAAGCCCGTACCGTTGCTCGAACGGCTGATCGAACTGTTCAGCGACAAGGGAGATGTCGTTATCGACCCGTGCGCCGGAAGCGGAACGACCTTGCGGGCTGCGGCACAATGCGGACGTCGGGCTTACGGGTTCGAGATCAAAAAAGATTTCTATAACGATGCGAAGAAGTATGTCCTTTCCCGAATCCAACCTAATTTGTTTTGACGATGACCCACGCATCCCTTTTCAGCGGCATCGGCGGCTTCGATCTGGCGGCCGAGTGGGCGGGCTGGACGAACGTCTTCAACTGCGAAATAGATTCGTTTTGCCGCAAAGTGCTGAAATATCATTTCCCCGATGCAGAACAATATGAAGACATTAAAAAATCAGATTTCAGCAAGTGGCGGGACCGTATCGACGTACTTACCGGAGGTTTCCCTTGTCAACCGTTCTCGCTCGCAGGAAAACGCAAAGGAACCGATGACGACCGCTACCTGTGGCCCGCGATGCTCGGTGTCATTCGGACTGTTCGCCCGCGATGGGTCGTTGGAGAAAATGTTTACGGCATTGTTAATTGGTCGGAAGGGATGGTCTTCGACACGGTGTGCTTTGACCTGGAGGCGGAAGGATACGAGGTGCAGCCGTACATTATACCGGCTTGCGGTGTCGGCGCTCCCCACCGACGGGACAGATGCTGGTTTGTTGCCCACCGTGCAGACACAGGGATTGAAACGATGCGAGAAGGGCAAGACGGTTTTCATGCCGCTGGGATTGTTGCCGACCCCGACTGCGACAGATGCCGGATCGGGACGTACCAACCGAAGTCCGTCTCCGGGAGCAGCCGAACGACCGACAATCGCACTTGCGGCGAAGAGAGGTCTCCTGCCTACACCTACGGCCAACGATGCGAAGAATGCAACGCTTCCGAAAAGTCAAGCCAAACGCAAGGGCTCAGTATCCAAAATGGCAATGGGATGCGACGGATACCTGACTGGAGCGGGTTCCCGACTGAATCCCCTGTATGTGACCGAAATGATGGGTTTCCCGGTGAACTGGCTGGTATCTCCTTTCCTGCGTGGTGCAGAGAATCGATCAAAGCCTGCGGAAACGCCATAGTCCCGCAGGTAGCGTTGCAGATATTCAAGACGATCGAAGAATACGAAACAAAACAACTGAGATGAAAGAGCAAGTAACAAGCATCGAGCAGTCGAAGCGATTGATCGAACTGGGAGTGCCGGCGCATAAGGCCAGCATGGTATGGTTCCCTGAATATAAAATTAGGAATCATCAACTACTGATTTGCCATGAGGGCCCTTATGAGCTTATCATGAAATACACATCGTATGGTGATATGGAGGACAAAGTAATACCCGCCTTCACGGTCGCGGACTTGTTGAATATAATTCCTGAGGGATCACGTATGGACGCTTGCGTATTACGCGCAGTTCTTATTCGAGAGGAAAAGATTGGCGAGTTTTCTACAAACGGGTAGGTGTTTCAAAAGGGGCCATTGTATCTTTCGGAGATAGCACACTAATATGTCCTGCGTGTGATATGATCGAATGGCTATTGGCGAACAATTATAAGCTGAACATATAAAACAAAGAACGGGAACTATAACAATTATGATTGAATCTAAAATTTTATACGGCGTTACATGCGATCGTTGTGGGGAAACACTGATTAACAGCAATGATAATAGTGCATGGTATGATCGCAGTACAGCGGAAGAAGAAGCATCCGAGGAGGATTGGCACTCGGTAAGTAATCATCATTATTGCCCGAATTGCTATCGGGAAGATGACGACGGTAATCGGACGATTAAAGCACCATTCCCCTACTATGTGCATAAGATCAACCAATTCATGAATCAGATAGCGGAATCCTATCCATGCCGCATTGTCGAGGAAGACGATCATTTCGCTCTTCATGGAAACACACAGGATGGCAAGCATCTCGCTCCATGCGACGAAGAATGGGTACGATCATACGCCGCCGATAAACTACTCGGTATTCAGATGATCGACAAAGGATGCGCGAATGCCGAATATATCATCCGATTACGCAAAAAATAGAGCCATGAAAAGCGAAAGAGCAAAACAATATTTGTTGAAAGTCGTAGCGCCGATAGCGCCAATGTATCCCGGTTGTCCGGAAGAATGCGACTTGAAACTGATAGAGGCTAAACGGGCTGTCGAATTAGCCGAGCAGGATGCCGAAATGCGAATGCGTGAGAAAGCACATAAGATTATCAAGGAAATGATGGAAGGCGTTTTTCAAGGCAATATGCCCTAAAATATAGCCGACGAATTTATCCAAAAACTGAACGAGGAATGAAAAAGATAATGTTCAACGACCGCTACGGCTTGACGCAGGCGGTGATCGAAGGTCGAAAGACCATGACGAGACGGATAGTCCCTACTAAGACGAGGTTGCGTCGTGCTTTGGCGGTAATACACGATGAGCCTCACGGAAGTGAACAAGAAGAATATCTGAAGTCCGCCTACTACAAGGTCGGCGAGATAGTGGCTGTGGCGCAAAATTATGCCAATGCTTTCTCGTCAATACGTGACATTCCTGTATATGGCGCGGATAGATCACCGGGATGGGGCAATAAAATGTTTGTCCGAGCAGATTTGATGCCCCACCAAATACGAATCACCGGAATCAGATGCGAGAAGTTGCAAGATATTTCGAACGAGGAGTGTTTACGGGAAGGGATCAGGCAATTTACGCCGAACTTTCCCAAAAATTTACCAATACATCCAACCCACTTTGTAGTAGGAGACATTTTAAAAGATACTCCCCGCGAAGCCTTCGCCGCGCTTATCGACAAGGTTTCCGGAAAAGGTACGTGGGCATCAAATCCGTGGGTGGTGGCATACGAGTTTGAATTGGTAAAATAGTTTATAATGAAGAAGGTAATATCACATGGGTCAGAATATGGCATAGCCATATATAGACATAGATGCGTCAAGTGCGGATGCGTGTTTGAGTTTAACAAAAAAGATATAGATAATTCCTTTATTGACATGAGGGATAGATGTACATATTGGTATATTAAATGCCCAGAGTGCGGAGATATGACTGGATTTCAAAGGCCTGATGCAAATAGAATTGAATAACAATAATATGATATTATTTTGTGTACGTATAAATAGGTGCGGATGTTTGGATGAGCAATACGGTACAAGAAGGAGGAGATATTCGAGTGTATGCCTGTTCGACCGCTGGTTCGAACTATTCAAACATGTCGGAAAGTGCAGAGGATGCAAACTGCCATTTTAAGAAATAGCGAGATTCTCGCAAAACCTCGCAAAACCTCGCAAAACTATGAAAACAATCTTTGTCTTATGCTGCCTGCTGACAGTCGGGTGCTGCTCGTGTCGGAGAACTCCGGTAATTGTCGAAAGGCGAATCTACGTCCATGATCCGCTACCCGATTCATATCCGCACTGGATTCCTAAAACACACCGGGATTCGGTATTATGGAAAGCATCGCAGGCCGCCCGACAATCGGCGACAGAATCAACCAAACACCTAAACCCTTTATATCAATAAAATTATGGAAAATACAGTAGAAAACCTCGTCGAGACCAAAATGCAACTCGAAAAAACGATCGACAGTCTGATCCGTGCATTCGCACATGAAAACAATTTGCCCCTGGATAAAATCAGCGGGCAGATCGGAACCCATGGACGCGTGAGTTTCATGGGGATAATTTGTGACGGTGAGTGTATGACGAAAATAAACATAACCTTGTAATATGGACATCTCGAAAATGACAGCAGCGCAGCGCGCCGAACTGAAGGCGCAGCTTGAGGCCGAAGAGCGTGCCGAGAAACAGAAACGCGAAGACGACATCGCAGCCTACAAGTCCGCCGTGGATGAGTTCTGCCGTACGAAGTTCTTTCGGCTACAGACACTGAGCGAGGAAATGCGGCGTCTCAAGGACGAAGTGTTTGCCGATGCCGAGTTGCTTATCCGGCTCAAGGAGGATTTGTTCCGGACCAAATCCGACCGTCACAGCGACCAGTTCACCACTTCCGACGGTCGGCTGACCATCGCTTTGGGCAACCGGACCAATGACGGCTGGGACGATACGGTAGAGGTAGGCGTAGCAAAGGTCAAGGAGTTCATCCGCTCGCTGGCAAAGGATGCCGACTCGGCAGCCCTGACCGAGATGGTGATGAACCTGCTGGCGAAGGACCGCAAGGGAAACCTCAAGGCCAGCCGAGTACTCCAGTTGCGTGAGATTGCCCGCAGATCGGGGTATCCCCAACTTATCGAAGCCACAGACATCATCCAAAGCGCATACCGACCCGTGGACACCTGTCAGTTCATCTCCGTATCATATAAGGACGAGAAGGGCGTAAAACAGACGCTCCCACTTTCCATGGCCGCAATGGAATAATCCCGAACGGTTTTCTGCGGCGGTTCGATTCCGCCGCCGGGAACAAAAATCACGAAAGATTTGTTGGGGGGGGGAATTTCATAACTTTGCCCTGTATAACCAAAACTTAAATTCATTATGAAAAAGATTTTCTTCTTATTCCTGGCCATGATTGCCATTTCGACCGTAGGTTGTTCGGATGACAATGAGGACAACGTACAAAATGCATTGCTTGAAGGAACATTTTGGGTTCATCAGGAAAAATCGAACGGGTTACTATGGATTGAAGCCATTGAGTTCCAACGTGACGGTAAATGCGTTTATGTCTATCTGGAAAAAAGCGGATCAACGACGACGGATCAAGGAGAAGCCGTAGGAACGTATAGCTATGTTCCGCCAACGGTAACGTGTAAAGTTTCTATGGATGGAGAAACTGCAACCATGCAATTATCCGTAAACGGAGATAAAATGACGGATGAACGCGGTATGGTATTCGAAAAACAATAATAATTTGAACGGCAGTTGCTCGATTTGAAATTTGTTTCTATATTTGCCCTTGCTTACTACATATACAATCGAGGGCAAAGATCAAAAAAACGATTTTGACTCGATAAAGGAACGCCCCTATGATGGGTCGGGAGGAAACGACCGGCCAGCATTCACGCCCTGCGTATATGTGGTAAGCACATCTACGGGGGCGTTCTCTTTATTGTAAATTCTTATTCTATGCTTACCAATAAGAATGCAGACGCAGTTACGTACTGTAAACCGGTTGTCTGGAATGACAGCGATATTACGCTGTCACCAGTGGTAATCGACAACAATCCCTATTTTATTGCCGTCGAAGTATGTAAATTACTCGACCTTTCCAATCCAACAGACCGGCTGAAATCACTTGATGATGATGAAAAGCTGACCTATCCAATAAATAGGGCAGGTCAGCAACGAATTGTTAATCTGGTAAATGAAAGTGGGTTTTACCATCTCATCTTTTTATCTCGTAAACCACAGGCCGCAGCCATCCGCAAATGGGTGACCTCAGAGGTCTTGCCGACTCTTCGCCGAACGGGACGTTACGAATTGCCATCGGTCCGGAAACGGGAATCAATACGTTATCCCCGTCGTGGGGAACAGATCACGGCGGATATTCTCCACCTGCTGTGGCTTATCGGCGAGAGTCTTCACCAAGGGGACCAGATCGCCGTCGCTTTGGAATTGGGGGTATCGCGTCAGACCGTAAGCCGCGTTCTGAACGGCGGACAGAAGAGCAGCAGAATCCTGATGGCTCTTTACAAGCGGGCACAAGCCAACCGGGAAGCGGATCGTCTGTACTGCTCTCCGCGCGAGATGGCGCAACTGCTCACGAGCGAATCTGCGACGCTACCCGCGCCGCTGCGGCTTCCTGCGGTGCATTTCAACCGCGGTAGCGGAGGTTCTTTGGGAAATCAGAATGCCCGCAAACACCGATCCGACCGTTGAACCTTCAAACAAGTAAATCGTCATGGGACACAATAAAATCCGCAAACGTTATATGGTCACTGAGGGCGAGCTGTTCCGGCTTTACGCCGAGATCATGCAGGTACGCCACGAAGAGCGCCGTGAGGCGTTCATGTCCGATTTCCGCAAACTGCTGCGCGAGGCGCAGCCCGTACGACTGACTGTCGAGAAAGGAGGTTCGGATGGTACGCTTTGAGCATGACAGCTATGTAATCGAAGTGCATACCGGCGGCAATCCCGTCGAAAGCTGGATGAAACTGCACGAGGAGATCAGCTACCTGATCAGCCTCGTCGATCAGAACAACTGCCCGGAGGACGGCTTCGCCTACCTTCCGCAGTTGCTCGGGGACATGATGCCTTCATGGGAAACGGCCCGCAGGATGACCGAACATTAAGCCATTCCCGATAAATTGCTGAACCGCCGGATCAAATCCGGCGGTTTTTGTTAAATAACTGAATATATTCGAAAAATAAAGATACAAAAATCGTATCTTTGCAGGGAGGATACTTTGATTTCGAAGCCATGCCCCGCGGTCGTAACAAACACTTGATCGAGCAGCGCAATGCGGCGCTGATCCGCCGGTATTACTATTGGACGGAATTGCAGCGCCTGCGCTTCGACGACGCGCTGAAAATCCTCTCGGAGCAGGAGTTCTTCCTCTCCGAGGAGCGCATCATGGCGATCATCCGCCAGGCGTGCCGCGAATGCCGGGAACTGAAGGTGCAGCCCGTCCCGAAGGTCCGCAAGCCGCGCATCACGGCGGCCCAGTTGGCGCTCTTCGCCGGCGAATAGTCGTCATTCGGGTTTTCCGAGGTCGTCCTTCGCTGTCCATCGGAACGTCGTTTCGTAAATCTTCCAGTTATAGACCGTCGTGGAGCTGTCGCTGCGTACCCGCGACATCGGGCCGATGGAGCCTTTGGGGCGGTACCCGTGCAGAGCCTTCACCACGCGACGGTTCAGTTGTGCCCGGGCGGCGATCCGGTCGGTGGTTCCCGACCCGGCGTGTGTGTCGTCGTAGCAGTCGATGGCCAGCCGTACGGTGATCTCGGCTGTTCCGCGCTGCACGTTCGGTCCCGGTATTCCCATATCGGCCCATTCTACTCCTATGGCACTTAACAGCACGCAGGGGAATACCACGGGATATTGGTCATCGGAATTCGGTTCGAGCTGTCCGTAATCCTCGTCGATCAAGCGCAGCTCGGGAACTTTCTGCCCCAAGCGTGCGATCAGTTCGGTCAATACTTCGTTCATTTCGGTATGATTTTAAGAAGTTTCTCTTCTCCTTTGTGGAGTATCTGACGGGTAAGTGCGGCACTCGGCCCGATGAACTGCCGTTTGGGAATGCGCACCGTCAGCTTCGTTTTCTTCGTCAGCGCAAGTCTTTTCCACATTTCCGCCGTTTCGTTCGCCTCGGTCCGGTCTGGCGCTTTCGTCTTGCCGCCCCCGGCCACGAAATACCGGTACCACGCAAAGCGCCGCATTTTCGGCGTAACGGTCGGATGCGTCACGCCTCCGCTGTTGTGGATGGGGGCGTAGTCCACGTCATTGAACACGCGGGTCCGGAAAGCGGACGTCTCGTAGCGGGTCGATTTCATCAAGTGGTTGCGGCTGCTCAACAATGGCCCGTAGCGTTGTACCGCGAATTTCCCTCCCGACTGTTGTCGCCGGGTGACGGGCCACGGTTCGAGTGCACTGTCAACGAACCCGCCCTTCCGGAAATTCTCCCGGTAGTGATTCACGGCCAGCCGCCCGATAATTGGGGGCATTTCGTCGCGCAGGAGCTTTCGGGACGCGGTTTGGAACTGTCTGAGTTCTTTTCGGAGTTGTTCTATCGTCATTTTATCGCTCTTTGAACGGATTTCGAAAAATTATTTGGAATCCGTCGAAAAACATCTTATTTTTGCATTGTAACGACGGCCTCGAGACCTGCGGCGCGGATTGTAGTTCCGCGAGAATGGTTTCGGGGTCGTCACTTTTTCACACCCTCCAGAATCCTCGGGGAGTCCGATATGCTGTAAAACAGAATCTGTCCGTCCGTGGTCTCGCGCACGACGATCCAACTCCTGTCTCCCAAAATCCGGATCTCGAAGATATGCGAACGTTTCAGACCGGGCACCTCTTTGAAATTCGGCACGGCCCCCATGTATCTGGCCCGCCGCATGACCTCCCGCATGTTCAACAGCAGTTCGTTCTTGTGCGCATAGTGCGCATGCGGCTGGTTCAGATATTCCTTGATGCCACGCATAGTCACTTCGATCGAACGTCCGAATTCGGAATTCGTCAGCGGCTTTTCCCGGAGCGGGCCGGCCAACCTCCGCAGCTCCTTCACGCGTGCTGTATACTCTTCGGTGTGTCGGGGCACGACCTTCACATCGGCATAATCGGGGAATATCTCGTCGAGGAGTACTTCCGCGGCTTTTCGGGCGCCTTTCAATGCTTCGGTGTAGTACGGGTGCGTGCCGCTGAAGATCTCGCCCGTATAGGCCGGATTTTCGTCGAGCCCGGGAGCGGCGCCGCTTCCGGACAATGCGACGGGAATCCGCTCTTCGGGGGTTCTTGGGGCATCGGTCGACCGGATACCGCATTTGCATCCCCAGACATTCCCGGGGAAATATTCCCGCCAGAATGGGTGGTGTATCGGC
>UMCH01094680.1_pt1 | contig 10413 bp, 13 predicted proteins | sample 1964201 | NCBI WGS metagenome assembly UMCH01 (sample SAMEA4835965, study PRJEB28245) | human gut metagenome | biome: gut microbiome; material: fecal sample | place: Denmark | collected 2008 | reverse complement strand
CGGAATCGGCCCAGGGCTCCCACAGTAATATTGGAACCATCGGATTCGCCCTGGGATTTGCCCTGATGATGATCCTGGACGTAGCGCTGGGGTAGGAGGAAGGAAGATGAACAACGACAGATTTTTCGACGGAGCCTGGTTTTTGGAGTTTGTGACAGAAAAGTTGAAACGCTGTCTGGAAGCAGTGGAGGACTCGCTCAGAAAAGGAAAAGAAGAGATCACCTCCATGCACGAATATTACTGGGAAAACTATGCGGAGATGGACCAGTACGGCTATGAGGATTACGACAACCAGCAGGCCCTTCTCCACCAGGTGAACGCCAATCAGGAGATCCTTCGCAAAAGGCACCGTTATCAGAGTATGCTGGGCGCCCCCTTCTTTGGAAGAGTGGATTTTCGGTTTGAGGGAGAAGAAGATCCGGAGCCCATCTATATTGGGATCGGGAATTTTGACGAAGGAGACGGCAGGCTGCCGCTGATCTACGACTGGCGGGCGCCTGTGAGCAGCTTGTTCTATGATTTCGACCGGGGGCCTGCTTCTTATGAGGCGCCCGGCGGAGTTGTCTGCGGGGGAATATGTGGAAAGTGGCAGTATAAGATCCGTCATGGGAAAATGGTATACGGGTTTGAGAGCGACACCAAGATCGACGACGAGATCCTGAAGCAGGAGCTGGGCAACAACGGGGATGTGAAGCTGAAAAACATTGTCCGCACCATCCAGAAGGAGCAAAATAAGATCATCCGCAACACCAGGGATGAGATCCTGGTGATCCAGGGGGCAGCGGGAAGCGGGAAGACTTCCATCGCCCTTCACCGGATCGCCTATCTTCTGTACCATGACCGGGAAAACCTTACCTCCTCCAATATCCTGATCCTGTCGCCAAACGGGGTGTTCGCGGACTACATTTCCCATATCCTGCCGGAACTGGGGGAGGAGAAGATCCGGGAAATGAGTTTCGATCTCTTTGCCTATCATGAATTGCGGGACACGGCGGCGGACTGTGAGGATAAGTACGACCAGCTGGAGCGGATGATGAAATGTTCGGATGAAGACCAGCAGGCATTGTTTGAGCGGAAACAGTCCCGGGAATTCGCAGGAGAGATGGAGGGATTCCTGGCGGTGCTGGAGGATCGGCTGATGGATTTCAAAGAGATTCGGTTCAAAGGCATGAAGCTTACCGAGGAAGAACTGATCCAGATGTTTTATTTCCGTTTCCAGGAGACTCCGCTTTTGGAGCGGGCCGGGGCGGTGATGGAGCATTTCGCGGACGCCTATGAGACTTTGCACCAGCGGGATCTTACGGAGGAAGAGCTGGAATTCCTGCAGCAGAAATTTGACAGCCTGTATGTGACCAAAGACCTGTATGAGATTTACAACTGGCTTCTGGAGGATCTGGGGCTACCCCTGCTGCCGGAGGTTCCCCTGGAGAAGCGGATCATCTCTTATGAGGACGTGTACCCGCTTCTGTATCTCAAATACCGTCTCCGGCGGAAAGCCTCCCACAAGCGGATCAAACATCTGGTGATCGATGAGATGCAGGATTATTCCTATCTCCAGTATGTGATCATCGAGAATCTTTTCTCCTGCAGGATGACCATCCTGGGAGACCGGGCGCAGGCGCTTTCAGACGGGCCTCAGGACGTAACTTCCTTCCTGCCGGGGATCTTCGGGAAGCGGCTTCGCCGGATCGACCTTCAAAAGAGCTACCGCAATACGGTGGAGATCGCCCGGTACGCCCAGCGGATCAGCGGGGAAATGGATCTGGACCTGCTGGAGCGGCATGGTCGGGAGGTGGAAGAGAAGACATTTCCATCGGAGGATGCGCTGCTGGCTGCAGTGGGGGACCGGCTGAGGCTGGAAGGAGAACATGGATTTGAGACTGCAGCGGTCCTTACTCTTACCCAGGAGGAGGCCTATGATATCTATCGGCTGCTGAAGCTTAAGGGGATCCCTGCTTCTTACGTGGACCGGGACAGCACTTCCTTTGCGCCGGGACTTACGGTGACCACCTTCTATCTGGCAAAAGGGCTGGAGTTTGACCAGGTATTTTCCCTGTGCGGGGACAAGAAAAACCCGCTGTGGAGGCAGGCCCGGTATATCGCAGCCACTCGGGCGCTCCAGGAGCTCTATGTCTATGAGACAGAGGAGGACGCATAGCAACCAGGAGAAAGGGCGGAGAATATTATGAAGATCACACTGATCACAGTGGGGAAGATAAAGGAAACGTATCTGAAAGATGGGATCGCCGAGTACAGCAAGCGGCTAAGCCGTTACTGTAAGCTGGAGATCATCGAGGTGGCGGATGAAAAGACGCCGGATCAGGCCAGCGAGACAGTAGAAGAACAGATCCGGGATAAAGAAGGCGAACGGATCCGGAAATATCTCAGAGACGACATGTATGTGATCACTCTTGAGATCAACGGAAAACAGCTTTCATCAGAAGAACTTGCAGATAAGATGGCCGCTCTTGGACTGCAGGGGAAAAGCAATATCGCTTTTGTGATCGGCGGCTCTATCGGTCTTGGCAGAGAAGTGCTGAAGCGGTCGGATTATGCTCTTAGTTTCTCGAAGATGACCTTTCCCCACCAGCTTATGCGAGTGATCCTGCTGGAGCAGGTGTACCGGGGATACCGGATCATTAATGGAGAGCCATATCATAAATAAGTCGGCAGACAGGGAGGTATGACAATGACGCGAGAAGACTATGTGGCAAGAATGAATTCCGAGGACGACTGGGCGCCTGGCTGGGATGCGGTTGAGGAGGAATTTGCCCGGTTATATCCAGGAAAAGAGCCTGCCCATTATGGCACGGAGATCCACGCAAGGGCCATGTTTGGCGGGGATAGTTATCTTGACGGTTATTCGATCTATGATTCAGGAAAAGGCTATCAACATATTGTTACATACGGAATGAGTGAGCTTTATATGAACGAAGAGGCCTTTGGCGGGGAATACAGCAGGTGGGGCTATGAGATGACTATAAAGCTGAAAGAAAGCAGGCCCGAAGATTGTCTCTGGGCTCTGGATATGCTGTCCAATCTTGCCCGATATACCTATACGACTGAGCGGTTCTTTGAAGCCGGGGAGTGTGTGCCCGGAAACGGAACGTCTCTTCATATAGGGACGGATTCCCTGATCACTGCGCTTGTTACGGTAAATGATACTTCCGCCCAGACACTGGACACGGTCCACGGAAGAGTGGAATTTATCCAGTTTGTGGGAATAACAGAGGCGGAACTTGATAAGATACGGGAAGATCACGGAAATCTTCCGCTTTTGATCGAGAAAATGAGAGGGGACAATCCGGAGTTGATCACGGATATGAAGAGAACATTTTCTTATTTGTAAGAAACCAGGGGTAAGGAGAGGCGGAGGCACTGTAAGGTGAAGATTACAGGGACAAAATCTTACATACAGATTGAAGAGGAAAATGGAAATGTCGCCAGATTTGACGGGGAAGCCTGTCTGGGGGAATTTTATGCATATGCCAGCCCCGTCCGATGGGTCCGCCACAGGGGTGAGGCGACCGATGGGGACCGGATCGATCTAATCTACCGGGCGACCAGATACGGGAAGGAGACCGACACCAGAGTTCTTTTTTTCGACGTCGATGGCAGCGTGATGTTTGAGACGGAGCTGGGGTTGAAAACAGAAGTATGTTTTTTCAAAGGCCAGCTCCTTTTCCCGGTGGTGGTTGTTTTATCTTTGCTTTTCTCCGTGCTGCTGATCGCGGCACTGAATGTGGTAAGTCCGGGGTTTTATCTTGCGTTTTGTGTGGGCTCCCTTATATTTGCCAGTCCGTTTTTCATCTGGATGCTACGGATCTGCAGGTTTCGGCTTGTGGCAGAGGGCTGCGACGTTACGTTCACGCCTTCCTTTGGAAGAAACGATCGCTTCTCTGTGAGCGCGATCATCCGGGTCGTCCGCAGGACCAGGAAAGACTATGGATGTGAGGAAGTGATAAAGATCCGGATTTATACCGATAGCAGGCGGATCACCATAACCCGGGAAATGGAAGGGATCGACGACATGGACGCCTATCTTCTGCGGCATATGGATGCAGAAAAAATCATCACCAGACGGCGCTAAACTGCAGCTAAACTACCAGTCGGGGAAAGGAAACCGGCAGTCGGTTGAGTTCCGCAAGCAGGGAATGTTAACATGCAGTCATCAAAGCAAAGGAGTGAACACATATGAGACAACAGACATTTGGAACGATGATCGCAGCGCTTCGAAAGGAACAGGGAATGACCCAGCTTGAGCTTGCAGAGAAAATGGGAGTTACGGACAAGGCAGTGTCAAAATGGGAGCGGGATCTGTCCTTCCCTGATATAAACAGCCTTCCCAAGCTGGCGGAGATTTTTCATGTCTCTGTAGATGAACTGATGCAGGTGAAAACGGATACAAAGGAAAATGGAGAAGAGAAGCATAAAACTGCTGAGATCGTGGATCTTGTATTAAAGGGCGTCGCCCTTGCGATGGGAGTTGCGGTTGTGGTTCTTTCCATCCTTAATGAGATGGAAAGTGACAGCGCCGTCCGCATGCTTGGAATTGGGCTGGCCTGTCTGGCGGTCGCGCAGCTGGCGCAGAAGAAAGATGGCAGGGAATAGATTTGTCTATTCTGCCATCTTGTTTTTTAAGAACTTATCCACTATAATGAACAAACAATCAATGGGAGGGTTCTTCTTCCCGCAAAGGCCGGATCTTCCGGCCGTCCATTTTTATCCGGCGGTTTCCGCCATTTATTTCCAGACCTTTTTTGAGCTCACTTAAAGGTTGCAACGGTTTGTTTTGTTTTCTATAATGAAAGGAGAAAATCAATGATGCAACAATTTCATACTCAGGAATATCCTGCTGCGAACCGTAACTACAAGGATCGTCTGTTTCGCTTTGTGTTTAATAACAAGAAGGATCTTCTGGATCTTTATAATGCGATCAATGGAACGGACTATGACAATCCGGAAGAGCTGGAGGTCAATACCCTGGAAAATGTTCTGTACCTTTCTATGAAGAACGATTTGTCCTTCCTGATCGACGCGGAGCTGAACCTGTATGAGCACCAGAGTACTTACAATCCCAACATGCCTATGAGGGGGCTTCTGTATTTCGCAGGTGTTTACAACAGACATATTTCCAGCCGTGAGATCAATATTTACAGCAGTTCACCTAAAGTGTTTCCTTTTCCCCAGCACATCGTGTTCTACAACGGGACCCAGGAGGAACCGGACCGGAAGATTTTAAAACTGTCAGATCTTTTCCAGCGGCCGAACGGGGAGAAAGAGCCCTGCCTGGAATGTCAGACACTGATGTTGAATATCAATTATGGGCATAACCAGGAATTGATGAAAAAATGCAGACGTCTGGAGGAATACGCCATCTTCGTGGATACCATCCGGAAGAATCAGGCGAAAGGGCAAGATCTGCAGGAAGCAGTGGAAGGGGCGGTGGAAAGCTGTATTGCCGACGGGATCCTGGAGGATATCCTGAGGTTGCAGAAAGCAGAGGTGGTACAGATGGTACTGGAAGGATTCGACCAGGAAGCATACGAGAAAGCCATGAAAAAAGAGGGTTATGAGGACGGATATCAGGAAGGAATTAAGCGGGGAATCCGTGGGGTGATCCGTTCCTTGAAGGAATTCGATATTCCGAAGGAGCAGATTTTGCAAAAACTTCAGGACACCTATGAGCTTACAGAAGAAGAAGCCAGGGGTTATATAGAGAAATATTGGTAAATGAGAAAAAACGGGAGTAAAGGGGGATTATGAGGGAATGCAGCTTCGGGAATACATTCCTTCTGATGTTGATCAGTTGGCAGAATTGTTCTATCAGACGGTTCACAGTGTCAATGGGAAAGACTATACCACAGAGCAATTAAATGCATGGGCAAACGGGAAAGTAGACCTGCAGGAGTGGAACCGCTCGTTTCTGGAACATTACACCGTTGTGGCAGTGAAAAAAGAAAGGATCGTAGGATTTGGTGATATCGATCAATCCGGCTATTTAGACCGGCTGTATGTTCATAAGGACCACCAGAGAGAGGGAATTGCCTCGGCGATCTGTGACAAACTGGAGCAGCAGGCCGGAAAGCAGACCATTACAACTCATGCGTCTATTACAGCCAGACCCTTTTTTGAACACCGGGGATACCGGGTGATCAGGCGGCAAAAAGTTGTCAGAAGTGGGATAGAACTGACAAATTATGTGATGGAGAAACAGACAGATGGATACAGCTACACTTTCATTTTTTGAACAGCAGCCGGAAGCGCTTCCGCTGTATGAAGCATTTGCAGGCGCAGTTATGGATCAATATCCGGACACAAGGATTAAAGTGCAGAAATCACAGATATCCTTTTCAAACCGGTATCTCTTTGCCTGCGTATCTTTTGCCCGGGTGAAAAAGAAGAAAGAGCTGCCAGACCCCTACCTTGTGATCACGCTTGGCATGCCTTATCCGCTGGAATCTCCCCGGGTGGCCGTGAAGACAGAACCTTATCCGGGGCGGTGGACGACGCATATCGTGATCGGATCAGCAGATGAGGTGGATGAAGAACTGCTGGGCTGGGTAGCAGAGGCATATACCTTTGCGAGTACGAAATAAAAACAGAGGTGTGTTATGAAGGAAATCAGAAAAGAAGACAGAACGTCCTTGCTAGCAGAGCAGTTGCTTGACGTATGGGAAAGATCAGTAAGGGAAACTCATCTGTTCTTATCTGACGGGGAAATTGAAGAAATCAAAAAATACGTGCCGGCTGCCCTGACTGCCGTGCCTGATTTAATCGTTGAAATCAATACAGAAGGAACGCCCATTGCTTTTATGGGGATTGACGGCAGAAAGCTGGAAATGCTGTTTGTTGCGCCTGAAGAGCGGGGCAGGGGATTAGGAAGAATGCTGCTGGAATATGGCATTACAAAATATGGTGTCAAAGAACTGACTGTCAATGAGCAGAACCCACAGGCAAAAGGATTTTATGAACATATGGGATTCCGGGTTCGGGAAAGGTCAGAGATTGACGAGCAGGGGAATCCGTACCCTATCTTGTTTATGGAATTACAATAGCCTGGAATGGATAGTTGCAAGATAAAGAATGTGATGGAACATTTTATTACTTCGCGACTATGGGTTGACGCATTTCCATGCTTAAATGGTGGCTTTGCAACGGGTCTTATTGCTACAATGATACCAAACGAGGAAACAGATATGATTGAAGTATTATTTGGAGAAAGCGAAGCAGCCTCCATGAAAGCTGCAAAAACTAAGGCAATATTGGGGCATGCAAGCGGGCCAACATCGGTATGGAAGTCAGGGAAAAAGACACCGCCAGAGAGACCTTTTACTGGTTGGGTAGAAGGGACGGTGGAAGAAGTGATCTGTCTTGGTTTTATGCTGGATATTGGTAATATCAAAGAGGCCGTAGACAGTCAGTACCGGAAACATCTGATTTATTCCATGTACGCACAAAATCAATATGGTAAGAATCCGGAAATAGATGAAGAACTGAAATTGACAGGGGAAGTTTACACGAATGAATTATTGCGTTTGAGAAAGTATCTCGAAGATGGAGAGATAATCCGGATATGGTACAGCGACGCGCCTTATTCCAGATGTGGCTTTTATAGTCTGTGTCAGATGCTGAAAAACTATAAGAATGAGATTCATGTCGTAAAACTTCCTGAATATGTAGTAAAAAAAACGAGTGTTATTTCATATAGAAACTGGGGCGAAGTCTCGGCGGAGGAATTTGCGGGGTTCTTATCCTATGAAAGGATACTGACCAAAGAAGCGGTGGGGATATATGCGCTGTTATGGGCAGAATTAACAGAGGACAACAGCCCGCTCAGAGCTGTGATAAATGGAAGAATTACCGGTGTTCAAGAAGATTTTTATGATTTTTTGATATGGAAAAAACTTACATATAAGCCAATCAAAGAGGCAAGATTGATAGGCGATATTCTTGGAAATTTTCAGATAGGCATGGGCGACTGGTGGTTTGCAAAGCGAATCGAATATTTTATTTGGCAGGATAAAATTAAGGTATTGGAAGATTCCGAAAACAAATATGCGAGAGTGATTTGTAGGGCAGATGGCAGAGGATAGATTTGTCTATTCTGCCATCTTGTTTTTTAAGGGTCTTTCCACTATAATGAACAGACAATCAACGGGAGAGTTCTCTCTCCACAAAGGGTCGGATCTTCCGGCTGTCAATTTCTTATCCGGCGTTTTCCGCCATTTTATTCCAGACCTTTTTTGAGCTCACTTAAAGGTTGCAACGGTTTGTTTTGTTTTCTATAATGAAAGGAGAAAATCAATGATGCAACAATTTCATACTCAGGAATATCCCACTGCGAACCGCAACTACAAGGATCGCCTGTTTCGCTTTGTGTTTAAGAACAAGAAGGACCTTCTGGATCTATATAATGCGATTAACGGGACGGACTATGACAATCCGGAAGAACTGGAGGTCAACACCCTGGAAAATGTGCTGTACCTTTCCATGAAGAACGATTTGTCCTTCCTGATTGACGCGGAGTTGAACTTGTATGAGCACCAGAGCACTTATAATCCCAATATGCCTATGCGGGGACTTCTGTATTTCGCAGGTGTTTACAACAGACATATTTCCAGTCGCGAGATCAATATTTACAGTAGTTCACCCAAGGAATTTCCCTTTCCCCAGCATATCGTGTTCTACAATGGAACCCAGGAGGAACCGGACCGAAAAATTTTGAAGTTATCAGATCTCTTCCGGCGGCCAAACGGGGAGAAAGAGCCCTGCCTGGAATGTCAGACTCTGATGTTGAACATCAATTACGGGCATAACCGGGAATTGATGAAAAAATGCAGGCGTCTGGAGGAATACGCCATCTTCGTGGATACCATCCGGAAGAATCAGGCGAAGGGGCAAGACCTGCAGGAAGCAGTGGAAGCGTCGGTGGAAAGCTGTATTGCCGGCGGGGTTCTGGCGGATATCCTGAGAGCGCAGAAAGCAGAGGTGGTACAGATGGTACTGGAAGGATTTGACCAGGAAGCATACGAGAAAGCCATGAAAAAAGAGGGCTATGAAGATGGCTATCAGGAGGGAAAAGAAGACGGATATCAGGAAGGAATCGAGCAGGGAATCGAGCGGGGAATCTGTGACTTGATCCGTTCTTTGAAGGAATTCGATATTCCGAAGGGGCAGATTTTGCAAAAACTTCAGGACACCTATGAGCTTACAGAAGAAGAAGCCAGGGATTATATAGAGAAATATTGGTAGACCGATAACCTGGAAGCTGAGGAGGAACTTTATGAAAAGGGAATTAGGAATTGCCAGATGTGGCCTTGCATGTTGTTTATGCACAGAGAATCCAGATTGCAATGGATGTGGCTCAAACGGCTGCCCGGATAATGATTCTTGTGAGAACAAAAAATGTTCAATTGCAAAAGGGCTGACACATTGCTATGAGTGTGAAGAAGATTGCAGAAAAGGACTTTTGAGCAAAATTAAGCCATATACATTTAGTCTGTTTGCCAAAAAGTATGGAGAGGAAAAGCTTCTGGATTGTTTGGAGAGAAATGAGAAAAATGGTGTTGTGTATCATCGAGAGGGTATAAACGGGGATTACGATGACTTTGATGATGTAGAACAGTTAATGAAGTTTATCTTAACGGGAGCGCGATAGCCCGATGTTGAAGCTTTTATGAAAAAAACGGATGTGAAAAGAGTTTACATACGATTGATTTAAGGAGAAAGCAAAATGGCGGTTTCAAATATAAAAGCGCTGATTCCCGGCGAGCTTCACAAAGTGTGGGATTTTGTTTTGGACATTGAGAATTACGCTGCCTGGAGAAGTGACTTGAGTAAAACAGTAGTTATCAGTGACAGGCAATTTATCGAATATACTAAAGACGGATATCCTACGATCTTTACCGTAACGCTTGTTGAACCATACAGACGATGGGAATTTGATATGGAAAACAGCAATATGACAGGTCATTGGACAGGCATTTTCACTGCCAAAGGCGATGAAACAGAGATAGATTTTACGGAGCAAGTGGAAGCGAAGAAATTATTGATGAAACCCTTTGTAAAGTCTTATCTGAGAAAGCAGCAGACACAGTTTGTTGCGGATATAAGAAAGGCCTTAGGAGGAAAATGACCTATGTAAGATATGATCGGATATTGCGGACTGGACTGTGAAAAATGTGACGCATACCTAGCGACTGTTCATGATGATCAGGATTTGCGGGAGGAGCCGGAAGTGTGCAATAAATAAAGGTTTTTTCACCTGCGGGGGACTGCTCCAAATTAGAAAGCTGCCCGACTGCCCGTGCGATTTTCGAAAACAATCCGGCGGTTTTGGAGAATTTGAAAGGTTTGAATACATAGGATAACAAATTGGAATTTGTGTAAGCAAAGCGGGGGCTTAAAATG
>UMCH01080285.1_pt1 | contig 10451 bp, 10 predicted proteins | sample 1964201 | NCBI WGS metagenome assembly UMCH01 (sample SAMEA4835965, study PRJEB28245) | human gut metagenome | biome: gut microbiome; material: fecal sample | place: Denmark | collected 2008 | reverse complement strand
TTCTCGAATATCAGATATTGCAGTTCCACGCTTTTTGTATTACTTAAATGTCTTTTCGGGACTGAAGGACTGTACTTAATATTATGGAAAATCAAGAAAAGATATCGGGCAATCCCGTACACCAAACAATTATCATTCGGGAAGAATCCAGAAAATCGAACGGTCTGGGAACTGCCGGATTTGTACTGGCTCTGCTGGCGCTTTTAGGATGCTGGGTACCTGTACTCAACTGGATATTGTGGTTGCTGGGATTCATTTTTTCGTTTATCGGCATATTCAAATCTCCCCGCGGACTAGCCATTGCCGGATTGTGCATCAGCTTGGTAGACTTAATTCCGTTAATCCTCCTTTTAGGATTTGCAGCCGCCTTACTAATCTGATAATAAACAAATTACTCCAAATAAGCGATTTGTTTTAAGCTTCTGATAAACCGATTTATCCCTATTCATAAAATATCTAATAAAAGAAGGTAATCTTTCAATAAAAATTTGTACAATTTTTTTCAAAATATCACCTTCTTTTCAGGAAAATATCAGCATATTTTTTATTAGCATTGCTTAACATTATATCAAACCAATATAAACACGTATGAAACAATCTGTATATATCCTTGCCTGTATGGCTTTTGCCTGCATGTTCAACTCATGTGGCGGAAACAAATTTATCTCCTCGTCAGGATTACACTCTGCTCATTTCCAACAAAAGGTAGACGGAGAAAAAACCTGCCTGTATAGGATCTACAACAAAAATGGTGTTGAAGCATGTATTACTAACTATGGTGCACGGGTAGTATCCCTCATTGTTCCAGACCGTAACGGAAAAATGGAAGATGTAGTATGCGGCTTTTCTGATATAAACAGCTACACCAGCCAGTCACAAAACTATGGTGCTACCGTGGGACGATACATCGGACGTATCCTGCATGCTAGATATACAATGAATGGTAAGGAATACCGCTTGCAAGCCAATCACGCTGACGGACATACCGCTCATGGAGGCAATCCGAATTTTGGTGCACGAATGTGGAAAGCCAGACAAACCTCTCCCTCATCTGTTACACTGACTTATCTTTCTCCCGATGGAGAAAACGGATTTCCAGGGAATCTGCATATAGAGCTGACTTATACAGTCACTGAAGATAATGCGTTAGATATATCCTACAAGGCTACCACGGATAAACCTACCGTTCTTAACTTGTGTAACCATTCATTCTTTAATATATCGGGAAACCTGAACAGCAGCGTAGAAAATCAAACCATGTGGGTAGATGCCGACTATTTCACTCCTTACGACAGCAAGAAATGCGTAACAGGAGAATTCTGGCCCGTAGAAAGTACACCACTGAATTTCAAACAACCTCATGCAATAGGTGAACATATAAACGACGACTATGGACAGTTGCATGTAGTGAACGGTTACGATCATGCCTGGGCACTTAACCATCCGGGAGATGATACTCGCCCGGCAGCATGGATATATGATGAAAAAAGTGGACGTAAAATGGAAATTTATACTACCGAACCAGCAGTCCACATATATACAGGAAACGGACTGAAAGGCAAGGTTGAAGGTAAGAACGGCATCTATTATCCGTTCCGAGGAGCCGTATGCTTCGAAACATGTCATTTTCAGGACAGCCCGAACAACCCGCAGTTTCCTTCTACAGCATTGGCTCCGGGAGAAATATTCCAAAGCCATACCATGTACAAGTTCGTTATAGAAAAATAACAGGTCTTTGGGTGATATTCAGCAAATTGGAACAGTTTTTCTGTATAAACAGTTATCACAATGTGATATTTTATGGCAACATTTGCATAACAAACAGAAAAACAAAAATATATGTTCAAAAAAAAGCAATATATCCATGTCTTGCATAGCCTGTTGGGCTGCTTTTTACTTGGAAGTACAATCATAGTCCAGACAGGATGCGACATGATAGAATATCACCCCTACGATTTAAACATAGAGGGAGAAACTAATATTAATGAAAGGAATATCCAGTCGATAGAAGCTAGTACAGCTGGAAAGCAAAGTATCTCGTTTGCACTTATCAGCGATACCCAGCGCTGGTATGACGAAACGGAAGATGCAGTAAATGCAATCAACGGACGAAATGATATCGATTTCGTAATACACTGTGGTGACTTATCCGATTTCGGTATGAAAATGGAATTCGAAGAACAACGTGACCGTTTGAACCGACTGAACGTTCCTTATGTATGCTTACTAGGTAATCACGACTGTCTTGCTACCGGAAAAGAAGTGTTCAATACGATCTTCGGCAATGAAAATTTTTCGTTTACTGCTGGAGATACTCATTTTATATGCCTGAATACGAATGCGTTGGAGTTTGATTATTCGGAAGCTGTTCCCAACCTTTTGTTTCTAGAAGATGAACTGAAACACGTTCCGTCTCAAGCAAAAAAGACAGTAGTGGCAATGCATGCACCTCCTTACTCTGAACAGTTCAATAACAATATAGCAAAAGTATTCCAGTATTACATTACTCAGTTCCCGTCCTTGCAATTCTGCGTGTACGGACATGTACACAGCTTTAATGAAAATGAGTTTTTCGATGACGGCATTATGTACTATTCTGCTCCTTCCATAAACAAGCGGAGCTATATTTATTTTTCTATCACCCCAAATGGTTACGATTATGAACTGGTCAATTTTTAAATATTTACTGACTCTCCTGCTGGCCATCCCGGTCAATCTGCTTGCTATAACAGATGAACCTCAAGAGGTTTCCGATACTAAAAGATGGGACAAACGTATACACTTAAGATATGAAGGATGGGAACGAATGAAACCTACTCACGTAAAAATGCAGTATGCCGGTGGTATGGGAGTACTGTCTACCGGTGTAGGCTGGGATTATGGTAAACGCAGGCAATGGGAAACAGATGTTCTGCTAGGATATCTGCCTGCTAAATATGCCAGCGATTTCCTTCTTACACTGACAGTAAAGCAAAACTACATACCGTGGAGCATGAGTTTCGACAAGCATTGGGCACTGGAGCCTTTTTACTGCGGAATGTATCTTACCACCATTGCCGGAGAAGAGTTTTGGGAGAAGGAACCCGGACGCTATCCTAACCGATATTATAATTTCAGTACGAAAATTCGCCCGTATATCTTTATCGGGCAACGTATGAACTTCAATCTGAAAAACAGTATAGTACAACATATCTCTCTATTTTACGAGGTCAGTACCTGCGAGCTGTATATCATCAGCAAAGCGACCAACCGAAGTCTGACCATGAGAGATGTACTTCGCTTTTCTTTCGGTGCAAAAGTGCAACTGTTTAAGAACAAATAAAGGATTTTAGCTTCCCGATAATTAACAAGGCTTAAAATAAGAAAAATCGTTTCCGCCCAGTGCAGTATTTGCCTGTATCACTCATTTTAAAGATGACTAACAAAAATAATTATGATGATACAGCAAATCGAACATAAATATAGCGAGGAACATATTATGGAAAGTACCACAGTAAACAAGAAAAATACAGCAAGAACCATATGTGCCATTATCGGAGGAATCATTATACTGAATCTCCTGTGGTGGATTGCTATATTATGTATACGCTAAACATATAATGCAGAAACACTCAAAATAATCTCTTTATAAACTTTCTTCCTATATGATAAAAAAGCTTGCTCTATGTGAATAGGGCAAGCTTTTATTCAGGTCAAAAAGAGAACTGTCAAATCAGAATTACCGTAACACTGCGGGCTCCGTGTGCCCCCATAACAAGCGCCTGTTCGATATCGGCTGTCTTCGAAGGACCAGAAATGAATACGCCATAGCCATATTCGCCTGTATCGATTCGCTTATAAGCCTCGTGCATGTTATTTACCAGATTGTTTCTGTCGAGTATAATCACCAGCGCTTCGGATATAAAATATACGGCACGTTGTTCCACATCTTGTGTCAACCATACTGCTCCATTCTCACAGACTCCTATACGTCCATCGACGATTGCTACATCAGTACCGTCCAGATCTCCCGATTCCTCTACATCGTCCGGATGAAAAGTACTGCAAGTAATAGGTTGTATTGTATTTCCTGTCTTTATTTCCTTTATTGTTGAAGCAATGCGTTTGGCATCAGGATATGCAGCCTTTATCACGTCATTGACATTTTCCTCATCTTTCAGTATTACAGCCTGTCCGCCTACTTGTTTTATAACCTCGCAAAACTTCGAAAGTTTGTCTTCGTATGTAAGAGCTTCATGCTCCAAGGTGGACAAATCGGGCTTTTCATAACGCACTCTGGTATTGCGGCGTATGCTTTGCAATATGTCTTCTCTGCTACTCATACTCATTTCACTTTATTCTTTTTCCACATTTCATTGAAGCTCTCTTTGGCAAATTCAGGTATTTCACGTTCTTTACCCCAATCATTCAAGTCGTTGTATATCATGCCTCGAGGCAATGAGTTTACAATCGGAGCATTTTTTAAAGCGAAGTTGAACAATGCCGGACGCGACATAAGGAATTTCATTCCACCTGACATCAGTTTCTTGGAAGAGCTGGCTACCCCCAGTGTATGCAACTGCTGTCTCCAGTGATAAATCTGATCGGCCAAATCTACCTTTGCAGGACACACGTTCTGACATGAATAGCACAACGAACATGCCGATACGTTGTCATAGTAATGAAGAGGTGCCTTCAGCATACCCAAATTGATACCGATAGGACCAGGGATAAAGTAAGTATATGAATAACCTCCCGAACGGCGATAGACCGGACAGGTATTCATACACGCTCCACAACGAAGGCAGTTCAAGGCTTTTACATGTTCCTGATCGGCCAAAATACGGCTTCGGCCATTGTCTACAATGATGATATGCAACTCTCCTCCTTTACGAGGTTTCCGATAATGAGATGTATAAGTCGTAATAGGCTGTCCTGTACCTGAGCGAGCAAGCAGACGGGTAAATACTCCCAGTGCATCACGGTCCGGCACAATCTTCTCCATACCGAACGCCGTTATCTGAAGCTTGGGCTGTGATGTTCCCATATCAGCATTGCCTTCGTTGGTACAAACGACACATTCTCCAGTTGAAGCGACAGCAAAATTCGCACCCGTCATAGCAGCTTCGGCTTCGATAAACTTACGACGCAGGTTTTTACGGGCAGCATGAGTAAGATAGGTCTGATCATTATTGCCAGGCTCTGTTCCCATCTCGCGGACGAACAACTCTCCGATTTCTTCTTTCTTAACATGGATAGCAGGAAGTACGATATGACTCGGACGTTTATGCATCAGCTGAAGAATACGCTCTCCCAAATCGCTTTCTACGACCTCTATACCTTTCTTCTCAAGAAATTCATTCAGTCCACATTCCTCTGCCAGCATTGATTTGCTTTTGATAAAATGCTTCACCTGATGTCCGTTCAATATATTATAGACAATGGAACAATATTCATCGGCATCTTTCGCCCAATATACATAAGCTCCGTTGGCCAAGGCATTTTTTTCAAACTCCAACAGCAACTGATCCAGGTGGCTGTTGCTATACATCTTTATGGCAGATGCCATATCACGTAAATGTTCCCATTCAGGAACCTCTTTGCTTACTTTATCACGCTTGGCACGAACCATCCACAATGTTTCATCGTGCCATGCTGCCAGTTCTTTATTCTCCAGAAACTTTCCGGCAGCTTTTGAATGTTTCGTACTCATAATCCTGCAGCTAATACTTGAACAATATGAATGGTCTTTATAGGAAGCTTTTCACGCGAGATAATACCGTTTTGGTGCATCAGGCAAGAGCCATCGGCTCCTACAATATATTCAGCTCCAGTCGCCATGTGACGCTTTACTTTATCACGACCCATTTGCCCTGAAACATCATGTTCTTCTACGGCAAACATACCGCCAAAGCCACAACATTCGTCTGGACGTTCGGGTTCTACGATCTCGATATCCTTTACCAACGACAGCAAATCGCGTAGCTTATTATAATAAGGTATGTTCAGTTCACTGGGAGAAGAGAGTTTCATCAGACGCACTCCATGACAACTGTTCTGAATACTTACTTTATGAGGAAACGAAGCCTGAAGAGAAGATGGCTTCACTACATCGTGGATAAACTCGCAGATATCGTATATCTTGCCTTCGCTGGCACAACGATGTTTTTCTCCTTCCAGCAGATTGCCATAATGATCGCGCACGAATACTACACAACTGGCAGAAGGTCCAACTATATAATCATAACTCTCGAATAACCGGTCGAATCGCTTTGCTAATTCTTTCGATTCATTTTCGAACCCTGCATTCGCCATAGGCTGTCCGCAGCAGGTTTGGTCTAACGGATAGTCTACATCTACCCCAAAACTTTTAAGGAGCTTATATGAAGCAACTCCAACTTCGGGATAAACGGCATTGATATAGCAGGGAATAAATAATCCTACTTTCATCATTTTACCTATTTTGTTTCTGTATAAACAAAGGTATGCGTTATCATCGAATAAACAAAAAAAGAAAAATGAAAAAGTTTAAGAAATATGCGGTTTTTAAGAAAAAAGTAAGCGATGTCCGGTCTATACTGTATCAAAATTGAGCCAAAGGGATAAAGCGCGTGCACCCCGCGAATCACTTCGCAGGGTGCACCCAACTAATAACTAACTTTTTACTTTGTGGTTTTACGTAATTTCATATGACTAACACTGCAAAGATACGGTCATTTGCCTATCTCAGCAATACCTATTTGTAGGTATTTTAGAAGCATTCCAGATAAGAACGCTATATTTTCATTTTTACCTCGCTTAGTTCCACCAGCTTATTTACAATAGCATAAATAGTAAGTCCGGCCGCTGAATGAATTTGCAGCTTGCGCGTAATATTCCGTCGGTGGGTGATTACGGTATGAACGGAAATATAGAGTTTTTCGGCTATTTCCTTATTGGTCATCCCCCGTACTACGCAACCAATAATTTCTTTTTCTCTCTGACTTAGTGTATCCTGATCGGAATCATCTTCTTCTGCAAAATTCATAAGTACAGAGATTTTCTTCTCCAAAGATTCAACATCATCAAACAGATTAATGCTTTCTTCGTATCCCTTCAACTGATTGGCATCTACAAAAGTGCAGATCAATGATACAATCTTTGTTTCCAGATGAGGATAGTGTTCTTTGAAAGCATCCACATCGAACCACCCTTCGAACTGAGGATTCACAATCAGAATATTCGGTGTATGTGCTTCCATACAATGCTGAAGTCCTTCTTTCGATGTCACTTCAATAGTCTGTATATTCATGTCAGGCAGGCGCTTCAGTACCGCAACCAGTCCGCTCCGGACTATCACCGAAGTTTCTGCCACAGCTATCAAGATTATTTCCTGAGATTTCATTTTTCCCCCTTTTCCAATTCCATTATGGCAGGGACAAACAAGTAATCTTCTACCCGATTATGCGATGCCAAATCTTCTTCACAACTAAATATATCGAACAATGTTGCGTTCAACAACTGATTATCGCCGTTGGCCGGATAATACTTAATGATGATATTTTTCAATTCGGTCAGCTTTGCATTTACCTGATCGTGATGACGCGCAAAGACTCCTATATTATATTGGGCGGAATGTTCACCATTCAATAAGCCGCGTACGTAGGTAAAGACCTTCTCATTTTCATACTCCATGTGTTTTCTGACCTCACCTACATAGTCATCGAAAAACTGGAGTATCAGAAACGATACTTCATTTTGAGATGAAAAGTCTATAGCCTTAATCAACTTACGGCGTATGGTAGGCAACTGAAAATCCAGGAAATACGAATGGGCCCGCTGCAGATAATCCATCAAAGCAGGTACAGAAAGCCCGGTCACGTGATCCTGCATACGATTATTTTCTTCAGTCAGAAAATTTACGACAGCAAGAAAAGTGGTACAATCTACTCCATTCATACTGCATACCTCCTGTACTGACTTATCTCCGAATCCCAGTGATACACCAAAACGACTTAAGACTTGCAACAAAGCATAGTTTTCGCAAATCAAGTCACTCATCTTATCGGTTGGCTTATATATTTTGGTTCCGCACATATTAAAAATAGAATTCATACATTATTTTCGTTTACAAAGTAAGACAATCTATACAGGGTACGCAATCCCTATTTATAGGTATTTATTAAGTCCGGCTGTCCCCTAGTCTATCCAAAGTTTCAAAACTCTTTGCGTCTTTTCGGTTACACGGAAACGATTATCAGTACGTTCATTCACCAGCCATACTATATTCTCTCCCGAACAGACTACATACTGGTTCTCTTTTTCAAACAAAGAGTATTTACGATCGCGCAGATAGTCACGCACTTTTTTGAAACTATGCATACCGAAAGGAACAAACTTATCCCCCGACTGCCACCGGCGCAATACAAGTGGTTCTTTTACAGTATCGGCATCCAAACAGGCAAGTTCAGGATTTCGGGAAACCTCAAAACCATCTTCTATTTGACAAATTTCCTGATGTAAAGTGTAAAATTGATCCTCCTTCGATTCTTCTCTTCTTTTCAGAAATAAATAATCGCGGTCACGCAGTAAAACGTAATTCTCTGAATAAAACAATTTACCTGATTCTGTACCTAAACTTCGATATATATTCTTCAGTTGAACAGCATTGAAGCCATAAGGATGTAGTAATTCAAACAAAACAGCAAGGGGAGCTACAGCTTTCATTATTCGGGAAATACTGAATTTACCTTCCCTCTCTGTTACTTCTGTACATACTGTTTGTATCGACTTACGGTACACAGCCTCCACATCAGACAGTCTGCGTGCAGTTTCAGTTATTGATTCACAGACAGAAGGATTTATCTCTTTTAATAACGGGATAACATTGAGACGAAGCTTATTACGCAGATATTCATCTTCCAGATTTGTACTATCGGTCACATAATCTTGTTTCAAATCGGCAAGAAAAGCCAATATGTCATCACGGCTGACGTCAAGCAGCGGACGCACCACTTTACCATTGACAGCAGCAATTCCCTTAAGTCCATTAATACCTGTCCCTCTGACTAAGTTCAAAAGAAAAGTTTCTACACTATCATCACGATGATGAGCTACAGCTATCACACTTGCTCCAACCTGTAGACGTACCTGTTCGAACCATTCATACCTAAGTTCGCGTGCGGCCATCTCAATAGAAATTCTTTTCCGGGAAGCATATCCGTTCGTATCAAAATGTATAACCTGAAGTGGCACATCCAGCCCTCGACACAAATTCTGAACAAATTCTTCATCCCGGTCAGATTCTTCACCACGTAAGTGAAAATTGCAATGTGCTGCAACGCAATTATATCCTTCCAGCAACAACACACGCAGCAAAGCAACGGAATCTGCACCGCCACTCAATGCCACAAGTATCTTATCGCTACGATGAAACAAGTGTTTCTCATTTATATATTGAATAACCTTTTGTCTAAACATACTGCAAAGGTAAAAAATGTTCTGTAAACACGCAGGTGAATATTTCAAAAGTAGAAAAGTATATCATTGTATAACTTAAAACTTACTTTATAAGGGATGTTGTAAAAAATACTTTCCTGTAAGCAAAATAATCAAATTAAAACATTTTACGGCAATAAAGTAATATATTGTTATTTTTAATAGCAATAATTAATACATATATAAGAAACTGTAATAGAAAAATATATTTTATCAAAACTCTCTTTCATCTTTATTTGTTTTTTGAAAGCATATATATATTTTTGCAAACACAAAGAAACAACAAACGGATATAAAAACAAAATAAGAAAGCAAATGAAAGAAAAAGGTTACATTTTATCAAATAACAGCGTAAATATATCGCAACATCAATGCGGACTATATAGTCCAGCCAATGAACATGATGCTTGTGGTGTAGGTATGATAGTCAACCTACATGGTACAAAATCGCACGATTTGATAGACTCTGCCCTAAGAGTATTGGAAAACATGAAGCATCGCGGTGCTGAAGGAGCAGATAATAAAACGGGGGATGGAGCTGGAATTATGGTCCAGATACCTCATGAATTCATTCTGCTACAAGGAATCCCTGTGCCTGAAAAAGGGAAATATGGAACCGGACTAGTCTTTATGCCCAAAGATAAAGAGGCTCAACAAGCTATCATGAGCATAATGATTGAAGAAATAGAACGCGAAAGTATGACGCTCATGCACGTACGAAGTGTTCCTGTCAATTCAAATGTGCTCGGAAAAGATGCTCTTGCAACAGAGCCTGATGTAAAACAAATATTTATTACGGCAGAGGCAGACGAACAATTTCTTGAAAAGAAACTATATATAATAAGGAAAAAGATAGAGAACAGAATCGAACACAAAGACTTCTATATAGTATCACTCTCCAGCCGGAACATGGTATACAAAGGTATGCTTACTTCCACTCAGTTGCGAGAGTATTATGCCGATCTGACACAACCCTATTTTACCAGTGCCCTAGC
>UMCH01020892.1_pt1 | contig 10463 bp, 10 predicted proteins | sample 1964201 | NCBI WGS metagenome assembly UMCH01 (sample SAMEA4835965, study PRJEB28245) | human gut metagenome | biome: gut microbiome; material: fecal sample | place: Denmark | collected 2008 | reverse complement strand
GCCGCCTGCGGGCGGCAAACTCTGCGAGGCTTTTTGACAAGCGGAATCCCAATCATATATATACCACAAGATACACGGTTCTGTAAACGAAAAAAATGCTCTATTTGGTGCCGAAGGGTGGATTTATGGCCGAATTGTGAACAGCCTATATTGAAAAATGTGCAAAGAAAATTCATTTCTTTTGTGAAATATCCTGAAAAAGAAAAAGCCGGGAAACAAGGGCTTGATAATTTTTAGACGAGGGACTATAATACAAGCTGTATGAAGAGTACGCATGATGGGACCGCTATGGGCGGCATCCCGTCGCGCGCCCGCCGCTGCGGCGGGTGATCGAAGCAAGGAGGAACGATCATGACGAATGTTCTGTTGGAAAAGAAGGGCCACATTGCCGTTGCCACCATCAACCGGCCCAAGGCTCTCAATGCCCTGAACTCCCAGGTGCTGGAGGACATCGACCAGCTGGTGGAGCAGGTGAAGGCGGACGACGAGATCCGCGCCCTGGTCATCACCGGCAGCGGCGAGAAGGCTTTCGTGGCCGGCGCCGACATCGGCGAGATGAGCACCCTGACTAAGGCAGAAGGCGAGGCCTTCGGCAAGAAGGGCAACGACGTGTTCCGCAAGCTGGAGACGCTGCCCATCCCCACCATCGCCGCAGTCAACGGCTTTGCCCTGGGCGGCGGCTGTGAGCTGTCCATGAGCTGCGACATCCGCCTGTGCGCCGACACCGCCGTGTTCGGCCAGCCGGAAGCGGGTCTGGGCATCACCCCGGGCTTCGGCGGCACCCAGCGCCTGGCCCGTCTGGTGGGCATGGGCATGGCCAAGCAGCTGATCTATACCGCCAAGAACATCAAGGCCGACGAGGCCCTGCGCATCGGCCTGGTGAACGCCGTGTATCCTCTGGAGGAGCTGATGCCCGCCGCCGAGAAGATGGCCGAGACCATCGCCAAGAACGCCCCCATCGCCGTCCGCGCCTGCAAGAAGGCCATCAACGACGGTATGCAGGTGGATATCGACCGGGCCGTGGCCATCGAGGAGGGCCTGTTCGGCAGCTGCTTCGAGACTGCCGACCAGAAGGAGGGCATGGGCGCCTTCCTGGAAAAGCGCAAGCACGAGCCCTATCAGAACAAGTAACCCCATTTGGTTAATTAACAGGCTCCTTACCGGGCCTGATGATTAAAATCGCTACTTAAATAAAAATTTATTTAGGAGGAACAATCATGAAAGTCGCAATCTTTGGTGCAGGTACTATGGGCAGCGGTATCGCTCAGGTTTTCGCAGCGAAGGGCCACACCGCTCTGATGTATGCTTCCAGCGTTCCCAGCGCTCAGCGTCATAAGGACAAGCTGGCCGCCTCTCTGAACAAGAAGGTCGCCCGCGGCAAGATGACTCAGGAAGCTGCTGATGATATCATGAGCCGCGTCCTGGTGGAGGAGTTCGAGGCCGCCGCCGATGCCGACCTGGTCATCGAGTGCGTTGCCGAGAATATGGCCACCAAGAAGGAGTTGCTGGGCCGTCTGGACGCTCTGTGCAAGGAGGACGCCATCTTCGCTTCCAACACTTCCTCTCTGTCCATCACCGAGATGGGCCAGGGCCTGAAGCATCAGCTCATCGGCATGCACTTCTTCAACCCCGTGCCCGCCATGAAGCTGGTGGAAGTCATTGCCGGCGGCAACACCCCCGCTGAGCTGGTCGAGAAGATCAAGGAGCTGTCCGTTGAGATTGGCAAGACCCCCGTGGTGGTCAACGAGGCCCCCGGCTTTGTGGTCAACAAGATCCTGATCCCCTATTGCAACGAGGGCGTTTGCGTTCTGCAGGAGGGCGTTGCCTCTGCGGAAGATATCGATATTGCTATGCAGCTGGGCTGCAACCACCCCATGGGCCCCCTGCACCTGGGCGATCTGATCGGCTGGGACATCGTGCTGAACATCATGGACGTGCTGTATAACGAGACCCACGACAGCAAGTATCGCGCAAACGTGCTGATCCGGAAGATGGTTCGTGCCGGCAAGTTGGGCATCAAGTCCGGCGAGGGCTTCTTCAACTACAAAAAGTAAATCTGTAAAGGAGAAAAGAGTATGGATTTCCATCTGACGAAGGAACAGCTGCTCGTTCGCAAGATGTACCGCGAATTCGCAGAGAACGAAGTGAAGCCTCTGGCCGCCGAGATCGACGAAGAAGAGCGTTTCCCCATGGAAACCGTCGAGAAGATGGCAAAGCTGGGCATGATGGGTATTTATTTCCCCAAGGAGTACGGCGGCGCCGGCGGCGACGTCCTGTCCTATGCCATGTGCGTGGAGGAGCTGGCCAAGGTTTGCGGCACCACTGCCGTTATCGTCTCTGCTCATACCTCCCTGTGCGCCGCCCCCATTTTTGAGAACGGCACCGAGGAGCAGAAGAAAAAGTATCTGCCTGACCTGTGCTCCGGCCGCAAGATCGGCGCTTTCGGTCTGACCGAGCCCGGCGCCGGCACCGACGCCCAGGGCCAGCAGACCACCGCCGTCCTGGATGAGTCCGGCGAGAACTACATCCTCAACGGCTCCAAGTGCTTCATCACCAACGGCAACGTGGCGGACACCTTCGTCATCATCGCCGTTACCGGTAAGACCACCGATAAGCGCGGCCGCTCCATGAAGGAGATCTCCGCTTTCATCGTGGAGAAAACCGATAAGGGCTTCTCTCAGGGCAAGCACGAGAAGAAGATGGGCATCCGCGGTAGCTCCACCTGCGACCTGATCTTCGAGGATTGCGTGATCCCCAAGGATCGTATGCTGGGCAAGAAGGGCGAGGGCTTCAAGATCGCCATGAAGACTCTGGACGGCGGCCGTATCGGTATCGCTTCTCAGGCTCTGGGCCTGGGCGAGGGCGCCGTTGAGGAAGCCATCAAGTATACCAAGGAGCGTGTTCAGTTCGGCAGACGCATCTCCCAGTTCCAGAACACCCAGTTCCAGCTGGCCGATATGCATACCCGTATGCAGGCCGCTCAGTATGTGGTGTACGCTGCTGCCATGAAGAAGCAGAACCACGAGCCCTATTCCATGGACGCCGCTATGGCCAAGCTGTTTGCCGCTGAGGCCGCTTCCGATGTGACCCGCCGGGCTGTGCAGCTGTTCGGCGGCTATGGCTACACCCGTGAGTATCCCGTGGAGCGCATGATGCGCGACGCCAAGATCACCGAGATCTACGAGGGCACCAGCGAGGTCCAGCGCATGGTCATCTCCAGCCACCTGGGCGTTAAGTAATTGAGGAGGTAAAAGGTAAAATGAAAATTCTTGTTACTGTGAAGCAGGTTCCCGATACCTCCGGTAAGGTGGCAGTGAACCCCGACGGCACCCTGGATCGTGCCTCTATGCAGACCATCATCAACCCCGACGACCTGAACGCCGTGGAAGCCGCCCTGTCCCTGAAGGACCAGCTGGGCTGCAAGGTCGTGGCGTTCACCATGGGCCCCCCTCCCGCAGAAGGCATGCTGCGTGAGCTGATGGCCATGGGCGTGGACGAGGGCGTCCTGATCACCGCCCGCGAGTTCGGCGGCTCCGACACCTACGCCCCCTCCCAGATCATCGCCGCCGGTATCGACACCTACGGCGTGGAAGAGGACGACATCATCCTGGCCGGCCGTCAGGCCATCGACGGCGATACCGCCCAGGTTGGTCCCCAGATCGCTGAGAAGCTGCATCTGCCCCAGGTGACCTACGCCGGCGAGATCACCAAGGACGGCAATACCCTGACCGTCAAGCGTATGCTGGAGGATGGCTACATGACCGTGAAGGTCAAGACCCCCTGCATGATCACCTGCATCAAGGAGCTGAATCAGCCCCGTTACCTGTCCGTGGGCGGCGCTTTTGAAGCCTATTCCAAGCCCCTGGTCACCATGACCTATGAGACTCTGAAGGATCATCCCCTGATCGACAAGAGCACCATCGGTCTGGCCGGCTCTCCCACCAATATTCTGACCTCCTTTACGCCTCCTCAGAAGGGCGCCGGCATGATGCTCGAGGGCGCCGGTAAGGAGACTACCGACAAGCTGGCCGGCATCCTGGCCGCCAAGCATATCATCTAAGGAAGGAGATAAGAAAATGGCTTTTAATAGTGCTGATACCGCTGCCTTCAAAAACGTTTGGGTTTTCTGCGAGCAGCGTCAGGGCGTGATGATGCCCACTACGTTCGAACTGATCTCCGAGGGCCGGAAGCTGGCTAATGAGCTGGGCGTGGAGCTGTGCGGCATTCTGCTGGGCGACAACGTGGACGGCATCGCCGCTGAGCTGGGCGAATACGGCGCGGACAAGGTTTATGTGTACAACTCCCCCCTGCTGAAGGACTTCACCACCGACGCCTATACCAAGGTGATCGTGGAGGCCGTGGAGGAGATCAAGCCCGAGGTGCTGCTGTTTGGTGCCTCCAACATCGGCCGTGACCTGGCTCCCCGCTGCGCCGCCCGTCTGCACACCGGTCTGTGCGCGGACTGCACCCACCTGGACATTGACATGCCCAACTACAAGGGCTTCCTGAAGGAAGCCTCCACTCTGCCCGAGGAGCGCATCGAGAAGCTGGGCACCGTGATGATCAACCGCGAGCCCCATCCCGTGGATCGCGACCTGAAGATGACCCGTCCCGCTTTCGGCGGTCACCTGATGGCCTCCATCATCTGCCCCCGTTTCCGCCCCGCCATGGCTACCGTCCGTCCCGGCGTTATGAAGAAGCGCCTGTGCAAGAAGGACGTTGAGATTCTGCACCCCGCCTTCGCTCTGAAAGCCTCCGACATCCACACCGAGGTCACCGAGACCGTGAAGGCTGCCAAGAAGCTGGTTGACCTGATCGGCGCCGACTTCATCGTGTCCGTGGGCCGCGGCATCAGCAAGGACGTTGAGGGCGGCATCAAGCTGGCCGAGGAGCTGGCTGAGGTTCTGGGCGGCGTCGTGGGTTCCTCCCGCGCCTGCGTGGACGCCGGCTGGATCTCCGCTGACCACCAGGTCGGCCAGACCGGTAAGACCGTCCATCCCAAGGTCTACATTGCTCTGGGTATTTCCGGTGCCATCCAGCACAAGGCTGGTATGCAGGATTCCGAGTGCATCATCGCCGTGAACAAGAACGAGTCCGCTCCCATCTTCGAGGTGGCTGACTACGGCATCGTGGGCGACCTGTTCAAGGTCGTTCCCGAGCTGATCGAGTCCATCAAGGCCGCCAAGGCTGCCAAGTAAGGTTGTTTTACGCCGAATAAAAGAGAGGCTGTCCCGCCCGGGACAGCCTCTCTTCAGCTTGTCAAAAAAGACTTTTTTGACAAGCTGAGTGCGGTTTTTCAGAACTTGAAAAGTTCTGAAAAACCTGTGATTGCAAACGAAAGACACCCCTGATGGGTTTCTTTCGTAACGATCTTCCTTTCCGATAGCGGAAGATTTCCGGGTTTTTCGACAGCCTCTCTTGACTTAGAGAGCAACTGTTTTGAGAAAAAATATGGTTCCATACTAAAATGCTGGGGCCAGGCGTGAGCCTGGCCCCATTGCCCCAATATTGACAGGGAGCATTTATCTGCGGCGCTTGCGGCGGAATTTGTCCAGCACGCCGGTGACGATGCTCCGCTCGTAGCGGTTCATGCCGAACAGCCACAGGCTGGCGGCATAGACGGCCACAAACACGCAGCCCCAGATGAGAATGCCCAGATAGCCGGACACCGGAGCCAGCACGGCGATGAGCACCGCGACAACAGCGGGCAGGATCATGGACGGTAGCAGTCGGGCGATGCGGACCCAGAACCAGCGGACGTCCAGGCCCACATAGTGGCGGAAATACCAGTTGATGGGGAGCACGTTGCCCACCACCGTGATAAACAGGATGGAACTGGCCACGCCCACCAGGCCGCAGTATTTGCACAGGGGGATCATCAGCCCCACATTGACGGCGGCGGCGGCCAGATAGACCCAGGCCCGGAACCGGTGCATATTCTTGGCCCGGAGGATCTCCAGCCCCACGAACTGGATGGCGGAGACGATGGTGCTGGCAAACAGCAGCAGGGCCACGGGATAGTCCACGGCGAACTGCTCCTTGCCGCCGGCCCACAGGATCACAAAGGGACGGCCCACCGCCACGAAGCCCAGGAACACCGCCATCAGCATGATGAACTGCAGGCGTCCGGTCTTGGTCATCAGTCGGGTCAGCTCCCGGTTGGAGTCGCCCTCCGCCACCATCCGGTGGACCCGGGGAATCAGTACGTTGGAGATGGCCATGGCAAAGGACAGATAGTACACGTTCAGCTGGTTGGCACTGTAGTACACGCCGGACAGCTCCGCGCCGTGAATCCAGGTGGTCATCAGGGTGCCGATGCCGTAGTTCAGCTGGTCCACCACCACCGCCAGGAAGATGTAGAACGTGAAGCCCATCATGCTCTTCATCAGCGGCAGGTCATAGGTCCGGAAGGACACCGGCATTTTCAGCACCGCGAAGCAGTAGGCCATATACGTCAGGCCGCACACAATGGTCAGCACCAGCGAAAGCGCGGCAATGGCCGGGGATCGGAAGCCCAACAGCAGCAGGGGAATGGAGATCAGCGGGCTAAGCACGGATTTGGCCATGGTGACGGCCTTCAGGAACAGGTACCGCTCGTGGATGTTCACATGGGACTCAAAAACGCTGAAGGGGAAGGATAGGGCCGCGTTGACGGTCATGATCCGCAGGAGCTTGGCGCCCAGGGCCAGCTCCTCCGGGGCCCACTTGGTGCCGAACACCATCTGGGGGTGGGCGGCCAGGAAGAAGCCCAGGGCCAGCAGCACCAGTCCCAGCAGCGACAGGGTCACCAGGAACATACCGTTGAGCTTTGCCATTTCCTGCCGGTCCTTGGCCACCTTGGCCTGGGAATAGTAGCGGATATAGGCGCTGCCCAGGCCCATGCTCAGCAGCAGCAGGTAGGAGATGATGGGCCCCACCGCGCCGTATACACCGTATTCCGTTTCGCCCAGCCGACCCAGCATAATGGGCGTATAGATCAGCGAGATCAGCGTGCTCAAGCCCATGGACATATAGGACAGCACCGCTCCCAGCCGCACTTGATTCACTTGCAAGGGTCCACCCTCTTTCTGCACATCCGAATTATTATACCGGTTTTTTCGGGCTATGTAAAGAGTCTGTCAAGTGAATTCATGAAAATGTCACAAACTGGGACAGGCTGGGGCAGGCCGGGACAGGCTGAGACAAGCCGGGACAAGCCGGGGTTATGTGCGGAAATAGCCGTACAGCTCGATGATGGCGAAGAGGATGTTCAGCAGGCCGAAGGCGAAGATCAGGGTCACGGCGGCCTTCTGGCCGGAGCGGCTGCGGTCCATGCCGGAGGCCAGCAGGAGCATGGCCCCCGCCAGAGCCAGAGCCGAGACGCCGGGGATATACACCACCGCCAGCTGCCGCAGCAGCCAGAAAACCACGGCCACGGCCAGCAGGAGCATGGATAATCTGCGCTTGGTTTCTAATTTCATGAAAAAACCTCCTGATTTTTTCTGTTAGTTTACCGAATTTTCCCGGGAAATACAAGGGCTTTCGTTGAATTTGCATAAATTTGCAGAAAAACGGGACGGCTTACGCCGTGCCGCAACCTGTCGAAAAAGTCCAGCAAACGCTGGGCCTTTTCGCATATATGTGGTAAAATAAAATAGGGTGATGAAAAAATGTTGGAACGAGGGAAGCTGGATCGCGGCGTAGTGGAAATGGCAGACCCAGAAAGTCTTGTTCCCGCCGGACATTTACTTCGAAAAATAGACGCGGCAGTGGATTTTAACCGTATTTATGAAATGGTGGAGTCACTGTACAGCGAGGATAACGGGCGGCCCAGTGTGGATCCGGTGGTACTGTTCAAGATGGTGTTGATCCAACACCTGTACGGACTGCCTTCCCTGCGGCGGACGGCGGAGGAAGTCGATCTGAACATAGCCTACCGCTGGTTTCTGGGCCATACGCTCCAGGAAGAAACACCGCATTTTTCCACGGTGAGTTATAATTTCCGCCACCGGTTTACAGCAGAAACGGTCGACCAGGTCTTTGCGTGGATCCTGGAGGAAGTGGCGCAGGCGGGATACCTGTCTCCCAAGGCAGTCTTCATTGATGGAACACATATGCTTTGGCTAACGCATAGCTCTGCTCCCAACGGTCAATTTTCCAGGGGAAACCGATTGCATCCAACTTGGAGATGCGTTCTGCTGAAAGCTCGCCTTTGCCCTTCTTCATTCGCTGCACCGTGGCCCATGCGCTTAGCCGGACCCCATGCGGGCTTGTATATTTTGCGGGTATATTGAAACTGCCATTGCTGTTCACATAGCTGCAAAGATCCTCGAAATTGTCCTTCCAAATCCTATCTGCCTCTGATTCGGTTTTAAGCGGCAGTGTTTCCAAGAGCTTTTGTTGTTCTTCCGGAATAGGGGCGCTTTCGCGCAGTCGTTTTGCCTGAACGGCTATCCACTTTCCAAGCCAAACGCCATCTACGACCGCGTTTTGTGTCAGCTCAAAATTTCCGTGTTCTTCGTAGTATTTTTTCGCGGCATGGAATGAATTCATCCACGGATCGCCGCAGTCCCAGACCATACCGACAGCATTCAGCTTGTCGATTTTGTTCTGTGCAAGCTGACCTTTGGCGTAGCTGCTCCGCTGCCGTGACAGCCATGATCTTAAAGGCATGCCATCACTCGTCCGATATTTGGCCGGAATGCTGAGATTCCCGTGCTTCTGGTAATATCGTTTTGCCTCCTGATACATTGCTTCCCATTTGGCACTGCTTCCCGACTCCCAAATCATGCCGATGGCATCTAACCGTGCAATCTGCTCTGCTGTTGGCGGGATGCCCTTTCCCTCGCCGCGGCGCAGTGCACGCAGTCTGGAAATCCATGCGCCCAAGCGAATGCCGTCGGGCGATACATAGTTGGATGGAATTCGCAAATTGCGATGGGCCCTGTAGTATTCGCTGGCAGCCAGGAAGTTTCTCTCCCAGTAGTAATCAAGAACATCCCAAATCATGCCGATGCTTTCAAGCTGCGCAATACGGTCTTCCGTGAGATAGTTTGAATGTGCACCAGCATTGTGCCATGTGCGCAGATTGCTGAGCCAGCTTCCAAGGTGAATGCCATTCTCCGTAACATATGGTGACGGCAATCTGCCGAATTGATAAAAGTGCTGCTGCCAGTAAGGCGATGAAATGTCGCTGTACTGAATGGGGTCGCCACAGTGCAGCATGGTGTTATTTCCCACATAAATGCCCACATGGGACGCGCCTGTTGTATCGTAAGTACCCTGAAAGAAGATGAGGTCTCCGGGCTTTACGTTGGCCGAGGACACCCGCGTACAGAGCTGCCGCAGGCCCTCCGCGCCCAGTCTGCCGAAGTTCCAGCCAACGCCGCAGTTGTTATAGACGTAACTGACGAAGCCGGAACAGTCAAAGGACGTGGCTGGACTGCTACCGCCCCAGACATACGGAAATCCGAGATATTTCTCCGCCTCTTTGATGATGGCGGCAAATTGCTCGTCCTCCAATGCTTCCGGAGGAATTTCGTACTTCTCATATTCCGCGTCATAATACCTGCCCACATAGGCGGAGCTTCCAAACAGGTCCGGGCGGTTGCCCAAGGTCGCCATAATCGCCGCGGAGCAGACCTTCCAGATTGAACTTCACGAAATACTTCTTTTTCTCGTCCTCGGAAAACAGGGAGCGCATAATAGACTGCTCCCAGCGGATGACCCAGGGATCAAGGGTGTATTTCACAAACTCCAAGGATTGCTGCTCAATATTAGAAAAGCTCGACTTTTCCAGATCACCGACCATGTGGGGTGGGACTCGGAAAATTCGAGCAATTTCATTGATTTGGAATTTTCGTGTTTCCAGGAACTGCGCCTGCTCTGGCGAGATGCCGATGGGCGTATATTTCATACCTTCCTCAAGCACTGCGATTTTATTGGCATTGCCGCTGCCGCCGAAGGTGGACTGCCAGCTCTCCCGCACACGCTGCGGGTCTTTGATCGTGCCGGGGTGTTCCAGCACACCGCCCGGAGCGGCACCGTTGGCAAAGAATTTCGCACCGTATTCCTCACAAGCGATAGCCATGCCGATAGCGTTTTTTGCCATAGCGATGGGGCTGTAGCCAACCAAGCCATCGAAGCCGAGTCCGGGGATACGCCGTACACCTCCCGGTGGAGTTTTTCGATCAGCACCTTACCGTCCAGAGAAGTAAGTGTCTGAAACCAGCCGGAGCGGAAAAACCGCTCACAATCCTTTCCGACGGATTCGGCATCCTTGTCCCAGGGGTATTTCTTCAAACGGCGCAGCGCACGGCGATGGTCTTTCGCTGCCGCCAGAATAATAGCGTTTGCGAGGTTTGTATAACAGGTTTCCATTCTCATCCCTCCAAGTTGGCCTTGACCGCATCGATAAGTGCGGTCTGGGTCTTTTCTTTTTTACGGAGCGCAGTCATGATGCGCTCGTCGATGGTGTCTTTTGC